>OGXN01000789.1_pt1 | contig 36836 bp, 31 predicted proteins | sample 1576281 | NCBI WGS metagenome assembly OGXN01 (sample SAMEA3541494, study PRJEB24748) | human gut metagenome | biome: human gut; feature: human-associated habitat; material: faeces | place: China | collected 2012
CCTAATATAATGACACCACCATTAGAATTCGCAAAAGAAGAATAAGTTTCCCATAAACTTTGTGGCAAACCGTTTTTGGCTTTTTTTACTTCATAACGATTATTTTCTCTATATTCATAAAATTTTTCAATTTGAAACATAACATCACCTCCATATTCTTTATACCTTATGTATGCTTAGTATACCATATTTTTATACCCTTGCAAGCTAAAAAAAGAAGAGCTTTCCGCTCTTCACATTTCTTAATCTTTGATCATTTTAAAATACTGTACCGCCTGACAGCCTCTGCCGGTGTGAACACCAACAACGCTAACCAATTTAATAATCTGATGCTTGGCATTAGGAAAAGCTGCTTTGATTTTTTCCATATATACATCAGCCTCTTTTGCGTCATCCGCATGTGCTACGGTAATCAGATAAGAATCATCCACATGTTCCTTTTTCATAATCTCTATGACATTATCCATAGCACGATGCATTGTTCTTACTTTATCCGCAACATCTATTTTTCCATGTGTTTCCTGATTAATCTTCAAAATTGGTTTGATTTTCAATAAGCCACCAAGTGTTGCGGCAAGTGGCGTTAAACGACCGCCACGTTTTAAATGCTGAAGATCATTTGGTAAAAGGATAGTATTGGTTGTATCTACGATTCTTCCCAATACTGCTTTAATTTCTTCCATGCTTTTGCCATCTTCAAATAAAGCCTTTGCCACTTTGATCATATATTCCTGCACAACTGCAGTTACATGGCAATCTACATATTCAAATACAATACCTAATTGTTCACAACACATCGCCATAGCATTGATCGTACCACTTAATCCACTACAAATTGGTACAGCGAAAATACGTTCATATCCTTCTTCTTTTAATTTAGAAAATAATTCTTCTATTTTACCTAATGATGGTAAAGAGGTAGATAACATCTTTCCATCCTTCATTAAAGCATATGCTTCATCTATTGTAATATCTTCCTGATCATGAAAGTTTTTACCATCATAACTTACCTGTAAAGGCACACTGTAAATCCCATCTGCCATCAGTTGTTCAACGCTTTTCCCACAACCACTATCTGTCACAAATGCTGTTTTCATTTGATTCAACCTCCCATTTTATAATTTATATTATACACTTTTTGATAAGAGAAAAAAACTGTATTACTACAGTCCTTTCACTTTTTTGATATATTGAATACCCAGACATCCTAAGCCGGTATGTGCTGAAATAACAGCCCCGATCAATCCATAATAGATATCCAGCCCTAGGAATGATTCTTGCATTAGTTCTTTTAACTTTTCACCAGCTTCTGGTGCGCCACTATGCAGAACAGTTAAGGTATAGGTTTCATCAAGATTGGCACTTTTAAAAGTGTCCAGCATTTTTTGTTGCGCTTTTGACGCTGTACGCACTTTATCAAATACATCCACTTTTCCCTGGGATGTTTCATTTAATTGAAGAATCGGCTTGATTTTTAATAATCCACCTAATGCTGCCGCTAATGGTGTTAATCGTCCACCACGTTTTAAATGCTGTAAATCATCTGGCATTATCAAAGTATTGCTGTTTGCGGCACTATCTTTTAAACGGGTTAAGATTTCATCTAATTCTATTCCTTGTTTAACTAACTGTATTGCTGATAGAGCAAGATAACGTTGAATATTGCAGGTTGTATATGTTTCGATTACTTCTAAAGGCAATTCACAGCGTTTTGCACATGCCTGCATTACACTGCATGTAGAGGATAATCCTGATGTCAAAGGTATGGCGATTGCAGCTTCATAGCCTTGTTTTTTGATTTCATGGAATACTTCTTCCATAATCCCCATAGGAGGCATTGAAGTAGTTGGCATTTCTCCATTTCTTAAAAATTCATAGATCTCTTCTACGGTTATATTTTCTCCATCCAAATACATTTTATCATTTACGATAATCTGTAATGGCAGATAATAGATTCCAAGTTCATTGGCCTGTTGTTTTGTTAATCCACTTCCACTGTCTGTTATTACGGCAATTTTCATAGCTTTCCTCCATTCCATCAGAATAGTTTATATTCTGACAATGTGTAAAAATTGATTTTTTTTACCTGTTCCATTATACCAAGTATAATTTGAATGTCAAACAAAAAGCCGAAATTATCGGCTTTTATACATATTTCTTTAAAAAGATCATGGTACTATATGGTGTAATATTTGCATATTGAATCAAGATATCTTCTGCAGGTCCATCATGGTATAACAATTGATATGCATCCGATAAATCATAATGGAAAGTTTCCCCTGTAGGATTAAAGATTGTGATAATTTCTTCGTTATCATCTTTTGCCTTATATAGCAGCACCTTTTGATCAATTGTATCGAAGGATACATTTTTTGCGACTTCTTCCGCATCTGCATAGCGAAGACATGGATGTGCTTTACGGATTTTAATCAAAGCTTTTGTACAATCCACGATATCCTGATAACGATTTCTTCTCGCATAATCTATCTTATTGATTTCATCGCTTTCTTCATATGTGTTGTTCATTCCATGTTTTGTACGGGCAAATTCCTGTCCACTGTGGATAAAAGGAATCCCCTGCGCCATTAATACTGCCGCAATCATCATTTTCTGACGAGATATCCGTACATCACGATCATCTTCTTTACAGCATTCTTTAACCTTATCCCAAGAAGTCATATTATCATGGCATTCTACATAATTTACAGCATTTCTAGGATGTTGGAACATTTTTTCCACGCCAATATCATTACAGCTTCCACATAGACAGTTTTTCATGATATCAATCAGATAAACAGCTCCTGTACAATATCCTTTCACATTTACTTCATTTACATCCGTTCTGCCTTTGATAACATCACGGAAACGATCAGAGAAATGTGCAACTCTTGGCATTTGTGCATTATTACGAATACTTGCACGTTGACGATAATCTAAAAAGCTTGGCATATCCCATCCTTCTCCATATACCATAAAGTCAGGGTTAATAGCTGCGCATGCCTGATATATCTGATTCAGAGTATCAATATCCAAAATACCCATTAAATCAAATCGTAGTCCATCAATATGATATGTTCTAACCAGCCAAACACATGTATCAATCATATACTTACGTGACATCTTTCTGGTAGAATCCACATCATTTCCACAATACGTTCCATTAGAAAAATCACCGTTTGCATTCATTTGGAAATAATAGTTTGGTACTGTCTTTTCAAAAAATGAATCTTCTTTATCATATACGTGATTGAATACGATATCTAAATTGACACGGATATCATTTTTATGACATTCTTCAATCAACTTGGAAAATTCAAATATTCTTCCATAAGGATTCGTAGGTTCTACACATAAACTGCCTTCTAAACAACGATATTGTACTGGATCATATCCCCAGTTATAGTGCATCAATGGATAAAGCTCATTTACTGATCCAAAATCAAGTACCGGCATCAGCTGGACATGGGTAATCCCTAAAGACTTTAAATACGTAAATCCGGTATCCAACTCTTTTGTAGTTTCATTTTCTTCCACAAATCCACTATATTTACCAGGCTTTGTGACACCAATACCTTTTTGCATTGTAAAATCACGCACACTTGTTTCATAAATAATTGCATCTGTGGCATGCTTCATTGGTGTCAGAGGATAATCTCTTATACGGATTTTATCAGGATCAATGACAGCTGAGCGAGCATTGTTTTCTACGCTGGCGCATGCATATGGATCAATCGTCTGAAGCCATTGTCCATTAACTCTTACAAGATATACATATGTTGCATTTTCTAGATTTTCTAATACAGATAATCGAAATACACCATAGTTACTGCGTCGCATTTCCAATGTTTTCACTACACCGTTTTTACATATCTCAACTTTTACACGAGCCGCAGTTGGTGCCCATAAGGCAAAAGATGTATGGTCACGATGATATACACAGCCTAAATCATCTCCATCATAGTAAAACATTTCATCAAAACGTTGGGTTTTAACGATTCCACTGTATTGCAGGACAATTGAACGTGCATGCTGATGTACAACATAATACTCTACACCAATTTCTAAAGGCTCATATAAAGATAGTGTAAATTTATTGTAGTTATTTTGCGTTGTTTCAATTGTTTGTATATGCAAATCAATAATCTGACCATATTTGTTTGTCAGATAAAATTTATTACTGATGCCACCATAGCTATTTTTAGATAAATAAACAATAACTTTATCAAAATCATCCAGGTAGGCCTCATAAAATGTTTGTTGTCTCATGTTCATCACCTTATTTATTATACCAAAAAAAGTGAAGCTACGCTCGCTTTATATGAAATTGATTTTAATTTTGTGCAGTTTTTTTTTAAACTTATCACGGTTATAAAATTCCTTAAGAAATTTATAAAGAAAAACATGCGATATGTGACATTTCACTTATCGCATGCTTCTGCATTTTTTATATTACAGACCCATTTCTTGTTTCATTTTTTCTAAAGCTTCATCTACAGAGGCTGAACTTCCTGCATATTTAGCTTCTAATTCTGAAGCAGCATCCGCTGGTTCTTCGTTTAATTCTGCGACTGCATTTGCTTCATCTAGCATACGGTCAGCTTTTTCTTCCATTCTTTCAAATGCACGCATAGAACCGCTGGCAGCATCCATAGATCCTGTAACTTTATTGATTTTTTCCTGTGTTTTTGCGACTGCCACTTTTGCTTTGACATTTGTTCTACGTTGTTCTAATGATTTTAAATCATTTGTTAGTTTATCGTGCATCTGACGCATTTTCACAGCATTTTCATGTGCAACTGCATAAGATTTTTCTAAATCAGCGCCACTTGCTTCATATTGCTGTTTCTTTTCAAGGAATACTTTTGCATCTCCTTCATTTCCAGCTGTTAAAGCTTTTCTTGCTAAGCCATCATACTTGGCAATCTGTTCTTTGTTTTCTTCTACTAAACGAGCTGTACGTTTTTCTTCAGCCATAATACTGGCTGTTTCTTTTTTCACTTCAGCTAACTGTTCTGTAACCTGACGCATATATTCGTCAATCATTTTTGATGGATCTTCACATTTGTCCAATAATGCATTGATATTGGCTGTCATAATATCCTTAAATCTTGCTATAATTCCCATAATAAATCTCCTTCCTCACGTGTTTTTATCACGGATATGTAAACAGAAAACATGGGATTTTCCGTTTATCGCCTAATCTTTGTATTTTTCTTCTAAATCACTTGTATCATCTCCAAAAGTTTCTAGTGGTTTCTCCAGTATATCTTTTGTGAAGTCTTCTTTTTCTTTTGCACGTTTCGCTTTAATTCTAATAATCATCACAAGTGCTACGATTACTGCAATGATACATAGTGCGATAACAGCTACTTTCATAAAGTCCCAACCATTGGTTGGCTTGCTCATAATTGTTTTCGCTGTATCGGTGAACGTTTTAGAAATCATTTTTTCCATGGAAAGAGAAGTATCTCTATAATTTTTTTCAAAATTACCCCAAAAGATTGAAATCGCTTCATTGTCCATGATTGTATCTGCGGAATAACCACTTAAATATCGGAAACTTCCATCCATTTCACTTCGAGAATCATTCCTGCAAGCAAAATATGCAAATACGAAATGTCCTTCATCTTTGAATGTATCAGAATATAGTTTCTCTAAATATTGATCAGCTTTATTCGCATTGATATCATTTCCATTCCACATATCACTGTTATATGGAATAATTGCAACATAAGGCTGTACACCTGTTTCATCATAAAAATCCTCTAATCCTTCGATCATCACTTTTTTATTATGAACCCAGCCCATATCATCCATATACCAATCACTCTTCGATACTACACCGCTTAATGGTTCTCGTTTTGTAGTATTCTTCTGTTGTGGCTTGCTGTCAGCCTTGAATGCAAATAACACTACTACCAGAACAATAATTGCTGCCAAAACATAAGAAATCAAAGGTGTTCTACGATATGGTCCTCTTGGAGGTCTTGGTCCTCCGCCATAGTAATATGTTCTATGGTATCTTGGACGATAGGATGAACGATACCCTGAATTGCTGCTGTGTCCACCACCAAAGCTTCCACTTGATCTTCCTCCGCCGCTAAAGCCGCCAGAAGAATGTCCGCCGCCAAAACCGCCGCTGCTGTGTCCGCCGCCACCGCCACTACTTCTGCCCATGACATCACCTCCATCATGTATATTCTCATTATATCAAAATTAGAAATAAAGGAAATCAATTTTTGAATTTAGGCCCTAAATTTGTAAATCAACTATGTAAAATATATATTTCTGATGATTTTGACCATCTCTTTCTGATTTTTTTATTTTTACAAAATGGAAAAACTGTAATTCATATCCAAAAAAAGTATCTCATCACATAAAATGACAAGATACTTTTTTTAATTTTTACTATTTACTGATTGTTTTTTTGAATTCCGCTTTTGCTTGATCTAGCAAACCATCTTCTACGATCAATCGACGAGCAAGATTAGATAATGCAATTGCTCCATCTCTTAATGCCTGTGTACCTGCTTCTGATATTGTTGCGCAAGCCATTTCTTTTGAATGACCATTGACATTCTCATCAGCAATTTTTATATATCCATGTAATGTTGGACAACAATAGCTGACACTTCCTACATCACTGGAACCGCAAGGAACTTCATCCACTGGTTCTACCTGTGTTCTTCCAAGCGCTACATATTCTTCTTTCAAAGCGTCTGCCAAAGTATAATTGATAATACAATCATCATAAGGACATTCATAAGTACTGACTTTATACGTACAGCCAGTAGCTGCACAAGCCCCTTCCACACATTGAATTGCCTTTTGGCTTAATTCTTTCACATATGCCATGGTTTCACCTCTAAAATAATATTCCATAGAAGCATATGCAGGAATAACATTTGCGGCTTCCCCACCATTGCGAATAATGCCATGGATATAAGTGTTAGGTAGTACATATTGGCGCATCATGGAGATTGCATTATATGTTAACACAGCTGCATCCAGTGCACTTTTCCCATGTTGTGGAGAACATCCATGCGTATTTACACCAAAAAATTCAAACTTCAATGGATTTAATGCTACTGTTCTTCCACCTAAACCATTTTTTGTATCTGGATGAATCATCATTGCGGCATCTACATCATCAAATACATGAGCATTTGCCATGGATACTTTTCCACCAAAATTTTCTTCAGCAGGTGTACCAATGACACGAATTTCTCCACCAATTTCATCAATAATGCTTTTTAAAGCACAGCCAGCTGCAAGTGAAGTTGCCGCAATCAGGTTATGACCACAGCCATGTCCTACTTCTGGCAATGCATCATATTCACACATAAAGGCAATGACTGGTCCAGGTTTATTGCTTTTATAAGTCCCAATAAAACCTGTTGGAACTACAAATGCTTTTTCTGTCTGAAATCCATTTTCTTTTAGTGTATTACTTAACAACTCCATTGCCTGAAATTCTTCATTTCCTACTTCTGGATGTTCATACAAAAATTTCACTATAGATGTATACGTATCCATATGTTCTTCGATATAATTTATTAATCTTTCTTTCACAAAAATACCTCCCTTATTTTCTTTCCTCTATTGTATCTTAAAAACCTAGAATATGACAAGAAAAAATAGAGACAAAACGTCCCTATCTTTTCTCTATTTTACCTTGATTGGATGAATATCCCAGATTTCATCAGCATATTGTTTAATTGTACGATCACTGGAGAAGAAACCAGATTGAGCGATATTAATCAAACAAGCTCTAGCCCATGCTGCTTCATCTCTGTATTTTTCTTCGATGTTACGCTGTGCATGTGCATATGCTTCAAAATCAGCCAATAATAAATATTCATCATTTTTGAACATCAATTCGTTATAAATCTGTTTAAAGTCTTTTGGATCATTTGAGAAAGTACTGTCCACAAAACTATTTACAATTTTCTGGATATCTGGATTTTTATTGTATTTATCCCAAACATTGTAGCTGTTTTCATGTCTGATCAATGCTACATCATCTGCACGTAAACCGAAGATTTCTGCATTATCATAACCAACACGTTCCACAATCTCAACATTCGCACCATCCATTGTACCAAGTGTCAATGCTCCATTCATCATAAACTTCATGTTTCCTGTACCACTTGCTTCTTTACCAGCAGTAGATATCTGTTCAGAAACATCAGCAGCATTCATTAAGATTTCTGCAATACTTACACCATAGTTAGGTATAAATACCACTTTCATATAAGGATTAATGTCAGAATCATTGTTCACTTTATCTGCAACACAATGAATTAGCTTGATTACTTCTTTTGCAAATGTATAAGAAGGAGCTGCTTTTGCGGCAAAGATAAAAGTTCTTGGATAAATTCTAAAGTTTGGATCAGATTTCATCTTGAAGTACAAGTGAATAATATTCATCACATTTAACAACTGACGTTTATAAGCGTGTAAACGTTTTGCCTGTACATCAAAGATAGAATTTACATCAACTTCGATACCTAATGTATCTTTGATATATTTTGCTAAAATCTTCTTACGTTCCATCTTCACTTCCATGAAATCTTTTTGAAGTCTTGGATCATCTACATAATTCATCAAATCGATTAAACGTTCTGGATTTTTCTTGAAGTCTGGTCCGATTGTTCTTTCTAGCAGCTTTGTTAACTGTGGATTAGAATAAATTAACCATCTACGGTGTGTAATACCATTTGTCTTGTTGTTGAATTTTGCTGGATAAATGTCATAGAAGTTCTTCATAACATCTTTTATTAAGATTTCTGTATGAAGTGCAGCTACACCATTGACACTGTGTGAGCCAATGATAGCAAGGTTAGCCATGTGTACCTGTCCATCTTTTAATACACAACATTCATTCATTAAATCTGCTCTTCCCATATCATGAGAAACCCAGTATTTGAAACGACGATCAATTTCTTCAATAATCATATATACACGAGGCAATAAGTCCTGTACATATTGAATTGGCCATTTTTCTAAAGCTTCACTTAATACGGTATGGTTTGTGTAGGCCATGGTTTTTGTTGTAATATCCCATGCCTGATCCCATTCGTATTTGTATTCATCCATCAAAATACGCATTAATTCAGGAATACATAATACAGGGTGTGTATCATTTAACTGAATTGCATTCTTTTCTGCAAAGTTATCCAAATTTGGATAGTTTTTCAGATGGGAATCGATAATGTTATAAAGTCCTGCTGATACAAAGAAATACTGCTGTTTCAAACGTAAGATTTTTCCATGTTCTGTAGAATCATCTGGATAAACATTTCTACAGATTTCACGTACTTCATTTACATATTCGCTTAAGCTGGCAGCATCACATGCATCATCTGCAACTTCAGCACTCCATAAACGAAGTGTATTAGTAACTTTAGTATCATAACCTACGATAGGAACATCATAAGGTACTGCACGTACAATCAAACTTGGAACATGGTTTACGATAGCTTTGCCATCTTCACCCATCCACATATCAACATGACCGCCAAATTTTACATTAACAGCATGTTTTGGTTTACGTACTTCCCATACATTTCCTAAAGAAAGCCACTGATCAGGTACTTCGACCTGTTCGTTGTTTACAATTTTCTGTTTGAATAATCCGTATTCATAACGAATACAGTTACCATTACCAGCAAGATTCAAGCTTGCTAGTGAATCAAGGAAACATGCAGCAAGTCTGCCTAAACCACCATTTCCAAGTCCTGCATCGCTCTCTAAATCTTCTAATTCGTTTAAATCGATTCCTAGATCTTCTAGACCTTCTTTTACGATGTCATAGATTCCTAAGTTCATCAAGTTGTTTGTCAACAATCTCCCCATTAAGAATTCCATAGAGAAATAGTACATCTGTTTTTCGCCCTTATCAGATATAACATCTTTTGTTTCCTTAGAGTGGAAGCTGGCATAATCTCGTACCATTTCGCCTAGAATCATATATTTTTCAGTGATGTGCGCCTGTTCGATAGAACGGCCGTAGCGTTCGATGATTCTTCTCTTGAATTCCTCTTTGAATTCTCTTTGGTTTTTGAATTCGTTCATTTTAACTACTCCTCTCAACCTCACGTTTCATTTTACAATATTTAGCTTGTAATTACAAACGTATTTCGGTATATTCCAAGTGAAATTATAGACATTTTTTTAGATTTTATGCCAGTTTATGTTATGTCAACAATAAGCAAGCGGTTCCAAAAATTTGTAAGAAAAAAGCACAGATTATTTAAATTCTGTGCTAGATTTACGCTTATCCCTGTAAACGTTGAATCATTTCCCAAAGTGCTTTTGCGGAATTGAAGTTTTCTGGCACAATATCTGGTGCAGATACTTCTACATCAAATTCATCATTGATTTCAGATACGATTTCCAAGATTGCAAAAGAATCTAATAAACCATCATCAATCAATGTTGTGCAATTTTCATAATCAACATCTGGGTTTACTTCATTTAAAATTTCTAATAATTTTTCCATTTCTATCTACCTCCTATGGATTTATAGTTCAACACATTTGTTTCAAATGTGTCTCGCATAAGTGTTAACCCTTCCTGTTTATCATATAGATAAATTTTAGGAAGATCTCTGCTTAGGAATAAAGATATTCCTTCATACATGCAATATGCTCCAGTATTTTGAAATTCAATAATATCGCCAATTTCAGGGTGATGCAGTGAAAGACTTTTCACAATATTATCATTCACTGTACATAATGAGCCTGAAATATTACATTTAACTTCTTCATTACCTGTTTCTTGAGCTTTTAATTGGCGATAATAAGGAATTTTCATTGCCATCATTTGACCAAAATAATTTATTTGATGCATACCACCATTTACAATACACCATATAATATCATTGTTTTTCTTCATATCAACTATTTTTGTATAATATGTTCCACATGTTGCTGCTATAAATCTGCCAAGCTCTAAAGTAATTTGTCCTTTGAAATTCATATTGTTTAGAAGCTCTTTAAATCCTTTTAACAGTTCTTCTTCATCATAAGGTTTTGCGTCTTTAAAATATTCGACATAAAATCCAGGACCAAACTCCAATTCTTCTGCTTCATATCCATATTCTACTTTTAATTTTGAAAGTAAATCATCTGCATATTTTAATTCTTCCTGATATTTAGAAAGTTTTTTTCTCTGTGTTCCAGAAAAATGTTGAATACCTATAATTCTTACACCTGTATATTGATTTCTGTCTTTCACTAATTGACACAATTCTGCTTCATCAATACCAAATTGATTGCCTGTAGTTACACGCAATAATACGCGAACACAAATGTGATTTGTGATAGCCGCCTCATTAATCAAATGAAACTGGCGTACTGATTCACAAGTATAAACAATAGCATCTTTATAAGTTGACACAATACGTTTTGTATCATTTTCCTCTTTATAAACACCTGATAAAACTACTTTATCCATAGGAACCTTTGCTCTTTCACAGATTTTAAATTCTCCTGGAGAACACACCTCATAGCGATCAATTGCATCTTTTATATTACCTACTACAAAAGGATTGGCTTTCATAGCATAACATAAATGCACATTTTTTCCTAGTAAATTTTTAATCTTTTGAATTCTTTCTTTCAATACATCTATATCAAATACATATGCTGGAGTATTCGTTGTAGACATTATTTCTTGATAATTAGGCCTGTACAACATCTTCACCTTCAATCTTTTTCTTTAACTCTGTACGATCTATTTTCCCGTTTTTTGTAATTGGAAACTGTTCTACTTGAATAAATACATTAGGTATCATAAATACCGGTAATGTCTTTTTCAAACCTCGCACAATTTCCTTTTTATCAATCGCTCCATCATAAAATGCATGGATTTTGTTGTTTTCAAAAATACAACATGCTCTTTTAATTTCATGTATACTTTCCATAGAACCTTCGATTTCGCCCAACTCTATGCGATGTCCCATGTGTTTAATCTGGAAATCCTTCCTAGATGCAAAACATAATAAGCCGTTTTCATTGTAATATGCTAAATCTCCAGTACGATATATTGTTTCCAGATAATAAGGATTCAATGGATTTTGTGTAAATGCCTTTTGCGTTTGTTCTGAGTTATTGTAATACCCTAATGTAACAGCAGTTCCACTAACACAAAGCTCACCCTTTTTTCCAGGTTCTTTAACTTCTTTATTTTCATCGTCTAATAAAAACACACGCTCATTTGGGAAAGGTTTTCCAATAGGAATTACATCCCCTGGTTCATAATCTTCTTTGATGATATGATAAGTACAATTACATGTTATTTCTGTTGGCCCATATAAATTAACATACATTGCATCAGGCAAGTATTCTCTCCAAATATTTAATTGTTTTACAGGCATTACTTCACCGGAAAACATTATTTTGTTCAATTTTGTAGGGACCTTATATTCAAATCCTTTTAATGTGCTGATAATACATATAGCAGATACTGCCCAAATAATCGTAGTCACTTCACGTTCACAAAGGAAATCAATCAACTTTGTTGGGAATGAGAAGAATTGTTTAGGAATAATCTGCATGGTTGCACCTGTAGCAATTGTTGAATAAATATCTTTTACAGAAACATCAAAATCCCAAGGTGCCTGATTTCCAATTACATCTTCACTCGTAATTCCAAAGGTTTCTGTAAATACATCAATGAAATCAATTACACTTCGATGAGCGACAATTACACCTTTTGGAATGCCTGTTGAACCTGAAGTAAAAATTCCATACAGTGGATCAGTATCTAATGCCTGTTCTTTGATTTTCATTAAGGAGTTTTCATTTATTACATTATCTTCTTCTAATTCTTCCAGATATATGACTTTTCCAGCAAATTCTATCTTTTTTAAATCTCTATCATAACCCATTGATGTAATCAATGTATTCACATTCAATGTATTTAATATATGATCTAATCTTGTTTTAGGTTGTTTTGTATCTAGTAAAACATAAAAACATCCTGCATATACTATTCCAAAGAACAATGAGATAGTATCCACACTTTTTTCCATAAAGACTGGAATAGGTGTTCTTGGTGAAAATTGTTTTGCTAATTGAGAACCAATCCCTTTAGAACGTTTTACTAATTCTTCATAGGTTATACTTTTATCTTTATCTGCGAAAGCAATTTTATCTGGATACTGTGCTGCTGACTTCTCTAAATAAGTTAATATATTAAACATAATTACTCCTCCCCATCAGAAAAAATAATATCTTCAAATTTTCTAATATCATATTTTATATTTTCATTATTTTGTATTTTATTTTCAACCCATTTAAATATACGAGAATATGTTTTATATTCGATATTCCATTTTTCTTTTGTTTTATCAGAATGATGATCTCCACTCAAATGATATTCTTTATCAAATAGAGAGGCTAGATAACGTGTAACTTTCTGCTGACCATATATATTTACATGATTATGATCATAAAAATCTTCATGAACATCTAGTCCTATCTTTTCTAAATCATAATCCAAATCATATACTTTATAGCCATACTGACTAATAACTTTACTAGCTTGTGTTAATGCTCTTCTTTGAACAAGCATTCTTTTTTCATAATATCTTGGAGTATTAACAAAAACTACATTCTTAATTTCATTTTCCTTTAAATAATCTAATAAATCATATAAATGCTTTCCAGATTCATTAAATAATGGTTGTGTTTCATGATAATTAGTGATATCTATAATATTTTTTCTATTAGCTTTTTTTGCAGTACCACTCATACCACTTACTGATAAATTATTCCTATCAAAGAAATAACGTGTTTCTAGTATAGACATTTTTATACAATACCCCAACTTTTCCCAGTTATTATGATATTTAAGAACTGGATTAATATAACTATCTCTTTGATCCTTTGGAACTAAATAATTAATAGTATCTATTTTATTTTGAGAATAAGGCATATTATCAATCCATAATCTTAATGAGCCTTCTTTAGTTTCTAAATTATCATTATACATAACTCCATTCATATCAACAACTATTAATTTAGGTTTTTGTGTTTTCATTGTTTCTATTAACATTGATTTCATAATTCCCATAGGCGCTCCAGAAGTAGCTAAAACATAACTAGTAAACCCATATTCCTTCCATGCTAAAGGAGAACTGAATGAAGTATAAACAGAACTGGAGCCAATAACTACCATATCTAAACTATCTTTTTCTTCTTTATAAAAATTCTTGACACGAACTTCATTTGGTGTCAATTGTCTATCAAACGCAAAAGCACAACTAGTAAAAGCTAGTAATAATGCAATGGCAATAATACTAATTTCTGCTAAATTTCTTAATTTTCTTTTCTTCATAAAGTCCTCCTAAAATTGCATATATACAAATTGATTAGAGCTCATACCAGGTCCATACATTCCTAAAGCAATAATGGCTGCAAATGCTATAAAGTAAATAAAAAATTTAAAGACCAAATTCCTTTTATTAAACCAATCACGTATTAACATCTTTTCTTGGAAAACATCAATAATAAATAAAATGATCAAAGATGCTAATAAAACTATGTAATTTGCTTTATTTAATCCAAAGGTTAATAATTCTGCTTTAATGTTTAAAGGGAAATCAATTATTTGGAAAGATTTTAAAAATATATCCCATGCTGCATGCAAATTCTCAGCTCTAAAAATGATGCATCCAATACATGTTATCCAGAAAGTTCTTAAGATTTGAAAACCAATGAATAATTTTGAGTTTGTTTTAATTTTCAATTTCGTATTTAACCAATCAAATATTGGTTTCATTAAACTAGCTATTGCGATTAATACGCCATAAAATAGCCCCCATACTATATAATTCCAATTGGCCCCATGCCATACTCCAACCAAAAAGAATACTAAAATATTTCCAATAGCAACAGGAAGTGTTCTTCCTAAATATTTACCAAATCTCTTTTTAGTTGCTTTTCCTAATTTACGCATAACTTTCGTCAATGAGAATGGATAAAAAACATAATCTTTCATCCAAGCACCTAAAGACATATGCCATCTTCTCCAAAACTCTGGAATCGTCCTTGAAAAATATGGTCTTTTGAAATTCTCTGCCATCTCAATTCCCATTGCTTGAGCACAACCTCGCGCTATATCTATACATCCAGAAAAGTCAGTATAATCTTGTATTGCATATAAGAAAATCCCAATTATTGTACCAACACCAGAGATGCTTAAATAATTTCCAAAAACAAAATCTGCAACTACAGCTACTCTATCAGCTATTACCATTTTTTTAAAATATCCCCACATCATTAATTGAACACCATAAACAATATTTTTTTCTGAGTTGGCATTAGGTTTATACAATTGTGGTGCTAAATCTTTAAATCTTCCAATTGGACCTTCTATTATTTGAGGAAAAAAAGACACAAATAAAGCTACTTTTCCTAAATTTCTTTCAGCATTCACTTTTCCCCAATAAACATCAATAACATATGACATTGTCTGAAAAGTATAAAATGATATCCCTAATGGTAGGATCAGATTAAAAGTAGGAACTCTATTCGCCAAAGAAATAGAATCAAATAATACATTTAAATTTTGTGCAAAAAAGTTAAAATACTTTAAGAATACTAAAATTCCAAAATTTAAAACAAGTAAAGAAATTAAAATGAACTTCCTATTTTTCTTGATTTTTTCTTTTTCTATTTTCTTCTCAGCAGCAGTTAAATCCATATCTTTGATTTTTCTTTCTTCAACATGTGTTTTATCAATCATAATAGCTCCAATATAAGAACTTATTGTTGTTATAATTATAAATAATGCAAATTTCACACTTGCATATAAGTAGAAAAAATAGCTAGAAAGAAGTAAAAAAATCCATCTATATTTTAATGGTACTATATAATATAAAATCAAAATCACTACAAAAAACAATAAAAATGTTAACGTATTAAATGCCATATTTATGCCCCAATCCTTATCTTTTTTTAATATCTGCTTAATTTCAAAGCCATTTTTAGTATATATCATATATATAACGTATGTCTACTTAAGAAATCTTAATTGATAATATAAATAAAAAGTATCATTAGTCATATGTTTGGCTTCATGATACTTTTTTAAATCTATAAACAACCTTTTTCTTTCTCAATTTCTAAATAATGTATAGTTCTTAAAAAGCCTTCTTCCAATGTATTATTCGGATTCCATCCTAACTTTCTTAATTTTGCGCTACTAAGTATTCCTCCAGTAAAAGGAGCACAGCCATTATTTTTTTCTTTTGGTATATCAAAAATCAATTTCAATTTCTTTTCTGGAGTTATCTTAACTAATAATTCTGCGAGTTCCTTAATAGAAACTTTGCCATTTTCATCGCCAATATTATATACCATGTCATCACTGTTCAATAAAACATAAAACATTCCAGCAATAGCATCAGCAATATAGGTATATGTACGTACACTTGTTCCCTCACTTTTTAATACAATATTTTCATTAAACAAAACATTTTTTAAAAAGTCTGCCTGAACACGGCCATCATAAATCGACATCCCAGGACCATATGTATGAGCTAATCGCGCAATTTTAGTATTTAGTCCATACTGTGATTTAAAACTTGAACACATAGTTTCAGCTGCTTTCTTTCCTTCTGGATAACAAGATCTTGGATCTAACGGATTTACAAAACCATAACTGTTTTCATCAAAAAATTCTTGTCCAGGATATGGTTGTCCATAAATTTCACGAGATGATATGAACATATAACCTTCTGATTTTTTTTCATGAGCCAATTGTAATGTATAAAATGCTCCTAATGTATTTGCAGCAACTGTACCTACAGGATCATCTTTCATAATGCTAGGGCTAGCAGGACTTGCAGCATGTATAATATAGTCCACGTTCCCATCATAATTAAATGGTTTTGTAACATCGTGCGATAATAGTTCGACATACGCATTATCTTTTATATCCTCAGCCACTTTTTTCACATTTCGTACGACTCCAATTACTTTAATACCCATATTCATTGATTCATTTAACTCTAATAAAGTTCTAACAAAATATGAACCAACCATGCCACTTGCACCTGTAACCATTACACTTTTATTTTTTAGAGCATTCCAATTAATATTTTGTTTTACGATTCTTTGTAAATCTTCTTTTAAAATACAATTCATAGTTACCTCCTATTTTAAACCTAAAATTTGTTCATTTTCTTTATACTGCAATAATGCCCTTAACACATAAAAATCTTCAGGTGTAGTAACTTTTATATTTCCTCTATTTCCTTGAACGATATAAACTTGTTTACCTAGATTTTTATATAGATTACATGAATCAGCGATGTCTATATATTCAGGATTAATTTTTCTCATTTCTTCATGTGCACTTACAATTTCTCCTAAATAAAAACTTTGAGGGGCTTGTGCAGTAAAGGTTTCTTTCTTTAATGGCATTTCTTCTACTTGATGTCCATCTTTACTTAGAATAGGTGTTTCAAAGAATGCAGTACACGTAATTGCACTACCATATTTTTTTACACTTTCAATATTCTTTTCTATAACCTCTTCACTAACAAAAGGTCTAACTCCGTCATGTATTAAGACAATAGAGTCTTTAGGATTCTCATTATACGCTGCTTTTAAAGCGTGAAAAATAGAATCCTGCCCTGTTACTCCACCTTCTACTATTTTAGCGACTTTTGTAATTGCAAATCTATTGGTTAAATTTTTTAAAGTTTCCATATAGTCTGCTTTGCAAGCTATATAAATTTTATCAATTGCTGGGCTATTTTGGAAATTATCTAATGTATGTATGATAATAGGCTTCCCATTAATTTCCAAAAACTGTTTAGGCATCCCTGCCCCCATTCTTACACCACTGCCACCTGCAAATATAATTGCTATATTCATATTTATTCACTCCTTACGGATTTTTCTAATCCTTCCTATTTTATTATAACTTTTTCAAATTGAAATGTCTTTATTTTTTTCTTGATTTATCAATATCAACCTGTTTTTGGTATTTCATAATCTCCTTATAAATTCTTTCACAATTATTATGATCATTATACACATAAAAATTATCTGCTCGTTCTCTGTACATATCTTTCATATTACATCCTTTTCTCATATAATCACATAAAACATCAACTAATTGATCTGATTTCGTACAAATTTCCCCAAATCCCATTGAATCATAAAAGAAAATACCATCATCATAATGTGGAGGTAATACCTCAGGATGAAAATAAACTATAGGTTTTCTCATATATGCAAAATCAAACTGCACACCAGAGTAATCAGTTACCATTAAGCTTGATTCTGTTAATATTTTTTCATAACTTAAATCTCCTACAGATGGAATTACTTCAAGTTCAGAATTTGGAGTAAAATCATCTTTTTGTGAACTCAAAATAGGATGCAAAAGAAATTTAATTTTATAACCATATTTTTTTGCACATGCAATTAATTTTTCATTATTGATTAAATCATTATATACATGAAAATATAGTGAATTTTTAAATTCTGGATTATATCCTCTCTGCTCTCCTTCACTAGTTGTGACAGGAAGAGCATTATACATTCTCCATGTTGGTGATAATAAAATTTGTTTTTTATCATTATTTTTTAAGCCATCATAACGTCCTATACCAGTTAATTTCAAAATATCAAAACCTTTATAACCATAAGCATGTTTAGATAAATTATCATATTCAAATTTACTTGCTAAAAAATACATCATCGTATTATCAATAATCCTTCTTTGAGCAATTGCACATTTTTGAACAGATAAACCATGTTGTAAACACATTGATCCAAAGTTGCATAATCCTCTTATATATTTAGAAGTTCCTTTATTATATCCATTAAAAGGGAATAAATGGGAATTTGTTATCAAAACAATATCAGCATTTACGAAAACCAGCTTATGCTTTAAACTACCATTTTTCAATGGTTTATAACCGTCTTTTACTAAATTTTTATAATCTATTGTATTTTCATTAATCAAATAATATTTTGTAATTCCATCTTCAAAATTTGCACAGTATCGATATAAATATTCACAACTATCTCCACCCTTATACAACTTATCTAACATTAACCATATTTTTTGTTTTTTGAAGTATGGATGTGTAATCAAATATAACCATCGAAAACCCAAAGCTTTAAAATCTTTTTTCTTATGGTTTCTAATCAAATTCAATTGAAACTGAATTTCTCGCTTCAAAACATTTGTTTTAGTTGCCAATTTTATATTAATACCATTATTTGCATGGTGACATAGATACTTATTAAATCTCCAATATGAATACCTAGGTGATTTAGATAATTTAGCCCAATGATTTGCAAAAGATATTTTCATTTGAAATTCTTCACCTTGAATCTTTGCATAAAAAGTTATCCTTTGCATTTTTTTGTTTTCATCTAAAGGTATTTCTAAATGATAAGTCAATCTACGATAGCCTGGAACGCCAAAATATTTAGTTAAAGAATAAGCATCGGTATCTTCTACTATATATTTTTTATCATTAAATAATGCATAAAACTGAACATCACTATGCTGAAAAATACTAATTAAAGAACCATCTATCCAAATTTTCCCATTAACATAATTCATTACATTAATAGTAAATCTGTGAGTACTTAATGTTGAAATTAAAAACTCTTTAAATCGCATATCGATATCTCTGCCCTCGATACTATCATATGCATAATAATTATATTTTACATTCTCTTTACCATATTTAATACGCAGATACATACATCTAATCTCTGGATTTTTTGTTATATAGGGCAATTCATCCTGATTTAACAAATAATAATCATCTATTTCAAGAAATAATTGATGAACTAAAATTAAATATTCTTCTAACGACTTACCTAATAAAACCTTTTTGTTTCTATTATCTTTATTAGCCATCATTCTACAATTTATATAGTAAACAAAATAATTTTGAAGAAAAGCTGGTAAACATTGTTTTTTTTCTTTTGCGTATTCTATAAGATCAAATACATAATCTTTTATCGATTCTTGATACCATTTTATATCATGGGATGGGACATGATATAAAACTTGATTTTCTCTTGGTGCATAATATTTGTAAAATGCTTTAGGAACAGAAATATATTTAGCATTATTTAATAAGAGTTTCATCACCATATCTGTACCATATTCAAAAGGAAGATTTTCTTTGAATTTTATACTTTTTATTTCTGTTGTTTTGAAAACAGATGAATCTAAAGCAGTAGTTAACCTCTCATATGTTTTGGTTAAGTCGCATATTTCATATTCCTCAATGAATTTTTTACTTAAAATATGCTGAATTTTATCCTTGGTCATTAATGGATTTATACAATAGGACTTTGTTACTGAAAATGATGCTTCTTTATATTGTTTCAATGCTTTTAAATTTTCATTTATAAAATTTGGGCTTAAGATATCATATGATTCCATAAACATAACATATTGAGTAGTGACCATTTGAATTGCTTTATTTAATACTTCACCAGGGGTCCCTTCATATTCTAAAAACAAAAAATTATCTTTTGGTATTTGAATTAATTCTTGAACTTTTTTTATATCTTCCCCTACTATTAAAACATTATAACTACAATGCTTTTGCGATTTTATACTTTTGATTGTTTGAAGCAGGCCTTCTATACCGTTTTTTAGAGTTATAACAATTGTAATTTCAGTTTTATCCATTATATACACACCTCACTATTATTCCTTATTTAATAATATTTTATCTATTGCAATATCACTTGATAACCTTTTGTGATCATTAAAGCTTTCATTTAAAAAATCATTTAATTTATTCATGTCATATTTATTGTTTTTAATTACTTCTATCACCTCTTCAAATCTTTCGCAAACGACTCCAGGTGCCTGTTCAAGAGTTCTATGAACACCACGTGTTAATTGATAGAAATCTTTATCGAAAGCATAAAAAATCATAGGTTTTCTTTGTAATGCAAATTCATAAATATTACTTGAAAAATCTGTAATCAACACATCTGTTACATAAAACATTTCATTAATATCACCATAATTTGAAAGATCTTTTATATATTTATTATTTTCTTTAGGAATTTCAATTTTTTCAGTTATAAAAGGATGCATCTTGAAAATAAATGCATATTCATGTTCACATAGTTCTTTAACTAAATTCATATTGATTTTATCATAAGGATAGTATGCTTCCTTTTGTGTATTTCCTCTATATGTAGGTGCAAACATTATAATTTTCCTTCCTAATAATTCGGGAAAATCTTTATAAAATTGATTTTTAAATTCACTGATTTTGTTTTGATTTAAATAGTCATCTAGTCTAGGTAGTCCAGTTGCAATAAAATGATTTCTTGGAATACCAAAAACTTCCTCATAAACTGGTATTAAGCCATTACTTCCTACTAATGCGTAATCATATTTTCTATGGCAAGAATCTTTAGGTAACGGTGATCCTGCTTTTCCAAATCTGGAATATCCAACAGATTTAAACCCAACACCAGCATGCCATACCTGAATTAACTTTGTATCTTTATACAAAGTTATTGTTTTAAATATAGGAACATAATCATCTACAAAAATGTAATCCTGTTTTGCAATAAGCCATAATAATCTTGACCATGTAAAAAAAGTTTTAAGTTTACTTTGCTGTAATGTTTTTGAAAAAGAATAACTTATTTTGAATTCTTTATCTAGACCTCGTTCCTTTATTCTTGAGTCTATCGCTTTTAAATTACCGCCAATAGGCACTCTAGTTTCTGACATAAACAAAATATGTTTCCCATCTTTTTTTCTTATTTTATTTAGTATTGCGTAAATACTTCTTATTGTTGATTTTGTAACTATAAAAACGATTTTTCGTAATCCTTGCTTTAATGAATTCGATTCCAAAATCACATCTTTTTTTTCTGGATGTTTATTTTTTTTCATGTATGTAGTAAACATGCAAAGTATCAAATCATTTTCATTAATAAGGAACTTATCACCAACTATATTTTGCTGGCTTATTTTTTTTTCTAAAATAGATTTATCTACTATCTGAAAATTTATAATATACGAATAACATTCACTTCCATATCGATATATTTTATCTAAATTTTCTAAGGTATATCCAAATTTAGGGTTTATTGATAAAATATTTTTTTTATCATTTTTCATATAATAAAAGTACCATTTACCATTATCTAATAGTTTTGTATCATTTATATTAACGATATTAATCACTAATTGATTATTATCTGCTTTTCCTAAATTATAATCATTTTTCAAATCTGTAACATAATAATCAAAATCATTGACTTCCTCACCTTCAAATTTAATTGTTAAATAAATACTATGCCATGACATTTCTTTTATTTTAACTTTTCCCATCAGGCGTCACCTCTTATCTTCATATTACTAATGATGAACTCCGCAATATCTTTACTTGCGTTTTTGTGATAAATCACATATTTTTTGCAAAATTTATCTAATTTATCAAAATCATAAGTCGTGTTCTCTATTGCATTTATTAATTTTTTAGGATCTTTACTAATGACACCTGGTAATTCATGCTCATAATCAATAGCCAATCCCCTTACACCAGTATACTTGTACATATCAAAATTATAGAAATATAAAGGAATATTTAATAATGCCGCCTCGTAGATAATGCAAGAATAATCGCTAATCAAAGCATCAGCCACAAATAGCATATCAAATGAATCAAAATCAGGTGTTAATAAAACTTTCAAATTATCTGTATTAAGTTTAGACAAAGGATGCAATTTTAGAACTAAAATTTGATCATCCTTTAAAGATATACTTAATTGTTCTACTGCTTTTTGCATTTCTGACTCATCTTTTCTAAAAGTTGGTGCATATAATATTACTTTTTTCTCTTTCAATTGTGGATATTTTTGGTAAATCTGTTTCTGTTTTTCAATTTTAAAATTTTTATCTTTTAAAAGATCTACTCTAGGTAATGGCATTATTTTAACTATTTCTTTTGAGCAATTAAAACCTTTAGCTAAATCACTAACATAAGCTGGTGAACTAGCTAAAACATAATCATATTGTTCATGCATCCTCATCATTTTAGCTATACTTTTTTGAGTTCCTTCAGCTGTATCAAGCGTAGTATACCCAAATTTTTTCATAGTCCCAATTGAATGCCACATTTGAATAATGCATAATGATTTTTTGTGTTTTAATAACGATACAACAATACAATAAGTATCTAATACAACTACTTTACTTGTTGCTATTTCTTTCATTTGTTTCAACATATGAAAAGCATATTTTATTTTATTTAGAATAGATGAATGTAATCCGCCATCTAAAGTATGGCATAGAAATACAACTTCAATATTTGGATTCAAGTTATTCAAAGCGATTTTCAATAGTTTAAAATCTCTAGATGGTTTATTACTCTGTCTAGAAATCATAACAACTTTATCTCTAACGGGTAAAAGTTTTATAAAAAAATATATAAAATTTAAAATAGCTGTTAAAAATTTAATTAGTATTTGCATAATTATCCACCATTTCCTTAATCCTTTATAATTATTTTCTTTAAAAACATTGGCATTTTTATTATAAATTTCAAAAATTTATTTATAAACCAGATAATAGGTATCATGATTATAAATATAATTATTGAAGCTAATACTGCATAGACTTGATTTTTTTGAAACAAAGGAAAAAACGCTTGTAAAATGCGTAATAAAGGAATGTGTAATGCCAAAATAATTAACGTATTTTTCCCAATATATGATAAAGCCTTAAAATGCAAACCACTTCTGAAAACAACATAAATTAGAACAAACGAAAAAGATAAAGATGTAATTAAAGTATACGTAAAATTCCTATATAATTCATTAGATAAATCCACTTGTTTATTTATTAAGCAAAAAAACGAAGCTATGATAACAATTGCAAGAATTTTCAAAAAGGTTTTATTAGCTAAACATTTTTGAAAGTATCTAAAATTTTTCCTTAGTATATAGCCACTACCATAATAAAACTGAGCTACTAAAGCTACATCAAGATGTAATGGAGCATCAAATTCTTCTTTTCCTAAAGGTGCAATTAAACCAGTCAAGCACATAACGCATGACATTATAAATACAGATTTATCGTCCTTTAAATAATGATATAAAGTATAATAAATAATTTGTGTCAAAAACATAGTCATTAAAAACCAAGTTGCATTAGATGGAGCTCTTACAACACTAGCATTGGAATAGAAAATACCAATTAAAACTTTTATAAATGAATCATGTGGAACCATTCCAGTTATTTTATTAATATACCACAAAGGTAAAACCAAAATATTCAACATTATATAGGGATAAACTAATTTTATAATTTTATCCTTTATACATTCTGATATCCGTTCATATTTATTTGGATTAAAAGTAAAGCCAGAGATGATAAAAAATAATGGCATATGAAATGAATATATTACTTTAAACATTAAATGTTTTTTAAATTTTAGTAAAGAATGCCCTAAAATGACTAAATACATAGAAATAGCTTTTAACTGATCTAGCCAAATTAATCTTTTTGAATTAACACAAATCGTATTATCCATAAAAACCTCCTTTTTTATCATTAGATAGAGCAAAAGCAACAACTAATTGTTGCTGCCTTATTTCTTTGAAAATAGTCTATCAAAAAAACCTAGTTTAACATCATGTATAACACGTTGTTCAAATTTTTCTTCAAGCTTTTTTTTCTTTTCTTTATCACTTAAAGCATTATATTTATCCACATATTCAGAATAATGGTCGCAAACCTCATCAATATTCCCAATTTCAACCAATTTTCCACCCTCAATCCACATTCCTGTTTTACAAAATTCTCTTACTTGTGGTAATGCATGAGATATAAAGAATATTGTTTTACCTTCCTCATCACGTAATTTTTTCATACGGTTCATACATTTTTGAGCAAACCCTTTATCACCAACTGATAATGCTTCATCTACAATAAATATATCTGGATCTAATGCCAAAGATATAGAAAATCCAAGTCTAGATTTCATTCCACTTGAATATTTTTTTACTGGTTGATAAAGAAAATCGCCTAATTCTGCAAATTCAATTACATCATCTGTTATTTCTTGAATTCTTTTTTTAGAAAGTCCCATTAAAGCACCTTTAACATTAATATTTTCTAACCCTGTAAGTTGCTGATTTAAGCCTGTATTGATAGATATTAGCGCTTGTTCCCCATTAATAGTCATTTCTCCACCATCAATATCAGAAATGCCTGCCAATATTACGGACAAAGTAGATTTTCCAGAACCATTTGTTCCTAAAATCCCGACAACATCGCCTCGTTGAATTTTCATACTTATATCCTTCAGAGCATAAAAGCTTTCATGATCATTACTTTTTTGACCATCTTTTTTTTGTAATTTATATATTTTAGAAACATTTTTTAATTCCACAGCATATTGACTACTCTCATACATATTTTTTGACATGATATCACCTCGTTAAATTAAATCAATAAATTTGCGTTTAAACTTATACATTAGCATACATCCTATACCAAAAAGCACTAATACTACACACCAAAAATATAAACCTTGAGCAGGATGTGCTAAGATTGATTTATCATAAAATACTGAATCACGATATCCATTCACTATATAATATACTGGATTTAATTTCATTAAAGAATTTAAAAGATTATGAAAAGGTACTTTAGCATCAAAATGGCAATCCCATATAACGGGAGAAAAATACATTAACATTCGCATTAATGATGTTATTAGTTTTCTTACATCTCTCCACAACATAGTCAATACTGATAAGATCAAAGATACTGCTTCTACAAAAGCAAATGCACAAATAGCATAATATATCATTCCTAACCAATAAAAATTAGGATAATATCCGCATATCAACAATGTTACAATAGCAATTGCTAACATACATAAATGATTAAAAAATTCTTTCGCACATATTGTCGCAGGTAAAACACTTACTGGAAACTTCATTTTAGTAATAACGCTTGTTTTAGAAAATACAGCGCTACAACCATTTTGAATACAGGGTTGTATAAACCACCATGCTGCATAACCAATAACTAACCAAGGTAGATATTCAACTTTCCCAATTGGTTTTTTATGCCATGCAATTCCAAAAATCAGCCAATAAGTTAGAACTTGAATAGCTGGAGATGCAAAATTCCAAAATAAACCAAATTTAGAATCTCGCATATCTGCAAGTAATTCGTATTTTGCTATACAGAATATACGGTATAGATTTGTAAAATTTTCTTTTAAAACATATTGAATACTCTTAAACATAATAGTAACTCCTTCATCTTTTTTCATCATTGATATACAAAAATCATACACAGCCGACCATATTATACTACAGAAGACAATAAGAAACTAGAAAACTTTTAAATTTTCGTTATTTTCACATTTTCAGACTAATGAAACGCTTAATTTTTCTGATATTTCTGATTTTTTCCTTTCAAATTTACCACCATGATCCCTATTACAACAAGTAATAAAGCCATAATTCCTTGCAAACTAAAAGCCTGTGAGCCTTCCTGCAGAATAATTGCAGATAACAAAACACCAAATAATGGGTTCATAAAACCATAGATACTTACTTTACTTACAGGATTATACTTCAACAGAATACCCCATAATGTATAGGCTACAGCTGATATAAAAGCCAGATATAATGTAATTAGATAAGAAGATAAATTACCAAAACAGATTTGTCCACCCATCACAAATCCAATTCCAGCAAGTACGATTCCTCCAACAAAAAATTGACCTCCACTCAACATGACAGGATCATCTTCATTTCCAAATTTCTTAATAAAACCACTAGATAAAGCATAAGCAACCTGTGCCAATAATACAAAGCCTTCTCCCATAATCGAAAAAGAAGCATCTAATTGAGCACCAGGAGTTATATTGATAATAACAATTCCAGCAAATCCTAAACAACATCCTATCATTTTTCTTTTACTTAATTTTTCAAAATGGAAAATAAAACTGGAAACTAAAATCGCTAAAAAAACATTCATCCCTGTAATTATTGCACCTTTTACTCCACTTGTATGTGCAAGTCCTACATAGAAGAAAAAGTATTGCCCAATTGTTTGGAATAATGCTAAAATAGCAATTCTTTTCCCACTTCCTCTTTTAAACTGAATACATCTTTTTGTTAGTATCATCTGTAGTAGTAATACCATTACACCAGCCAGCATAAAACGAATACCAGCAAACAATAGAATTGATGGTGTATCTTGTGCATTAATCTGTAGTAATGCATAACCAGTCTTGATAGATGGTGTTGCACTTCCCCATAAAAAGCAACAAATCGCTGCCAACAACAAAACAACTGGACCTTTACTTAAATATTTCTTCATTTCTACCATATGTTCTCTCCTTATTTCAAAACTTTGCTTATTATACTACAAAAATTGGAAAATTCTATCAATATATAAACTCATTATATGAGAAAAGCGATAGAATCCCCTTATACAAGCTTTGAAATCTAATTTTTTATTTCCCCATTAACAAATAAGAATCATATCATATTTCAGCTTTTTTACTTTGTATAATTAGTAATCAATTCTGATGGTATCATATTTGACATAGAAAATAATGTTAGAACATCTTTTTAAAACACCACTTTTTCTTTATTATCAATCATCACAATATTTATTATATAATTCTTTTGCTTCTGCTTTACGTTTTAAAGGCTCATTCAGTAAATATTCAATCAATGTAGATATAGATTGTTTACAGTCCTTATCTTCTAATTCAGCTAACGAAACAATCAGTGAAAACAATAAATCTTCTGATTTTTCATTATGGTGTAGAACCTGATAAACCTTGTCAATATCTTCATCTAGTAAATCCTTGACAATCTTTGCGCCTCTTTCATTTAATGTAAAGCATCTGTTTAAACAAAGCAGCATCTGTAATCTTAATTCAACTGATTCTACTTCTTCTATTTCATCATATAATGTATTCAATGTTTCATCATAATCTCCAAATTCTTCATCCACATCATATTCTGCTTCTGATACCCTTAATGCAAATTCCTCTAATTCCGTAACATCAAATGAATAAGGTTTTTTCATCACAGGTAATTGAGGATGATCTTTCAGATACATCAAAGCAGCAACCTCATGTTTACAATCATCCATATACTCACAATTACATTCTAAATCTACTTCTCCACCATCAAAATGAAGGATTACTGTATAAAGAATTGTGCCTTTTACCTTGCATATGACAGTTTTTTCATCGAATGCATAAGCATCTTTGACTTCACCTTCTTCATAAAGTTCTATACCTCTACTCCAGATTTTCCCCTGAAATAGATTGAATACATGTTCTGGCAACGTAAATGTGTAATACTCCATATGCCTTATCTCCTTCATCTTTTTAATTGTTTAATATCTACTTGTAAATCTTTGTAAGAATAACCATATTTTATACACCAGCCAATACAGGCTAAAGTGATTTCGTTTTGTTCATAACACTCATAATCCTTTAAGATATTATATTTTCGAAATGCATCTTTACAGTTGCGAAATGCTTTCCTACCATAAAAGCAATTATATAAATAATCTGTATCGTAGCGATTAGGATTTAGTCGATCAATAAACCGCTTTAATATTTCTTTCTTATCCAATTCTATTCGATATATTTCATCTTCTTCATCAATATCCATATACATCATATCATCATCTGTATAAAACGATTTTGTTGTTTCATCATAATATCCGTCATTTCCATAAGATGTTTCTTGCATTGATGCTTCCAATATCATGGTATCTATCTGTTTTAATTTCATATTTTTAAATGATGGTATCTTCTGTTTAGGAAACATTTTCTTGATTCGCTTTAGTAATTCCATATCAGTTTTATTTTCTGTTTCATATGCTTCTATATAACAAAGATAGTAACTTAATAAATCAGTTGCATATAAATACTTCAAATCATCAATGGTATCATAATGAAAATATGTACAGGTTTGTTCAATTTGATCAATGAATGATGGCAGCATTTCATGTGCTAAATACCAATTGCTTTCTTCATATTCATAATCTCCATTCAAAAAGCTGCAATCTTCACTGATATTATCAAAATATCGATAAGGCAGCTTATCGCTTCGACAAGCAAGCGTTAGAATAGAATCCAGCATTTGATGTTTATTTATCATCGAATATTCTTCATCAAAACCTGGAAACATACAATCTTTTGAAAAAAGTTCTTTCATTGCATCTTCAACATTTGAAAATCTTTTAAGATGTTGTATACAATCCTCTTCATCTTTAAACAAACGCATATGGATCAAATATTGCATAGCATCCTTTGTATTCATTTGTGAAATCATTTTTTTAAAGTTTTCCTGCTGTTTGAAAAAGTCATGTTCTTTCATATACGTATACTCCTTTTCTAAAATTTATCGATTATCTTTGTATGCTTCATTTGTTCTTCAAAATTCATTATTATTCATACTCTTCATAATCCATATAGTTAGAAATAACATCTATTTGATGATATTCCCTAATCACTTCCTCCATCATATTTTTGCTTGTAATTTTATCATATCTAGTTACATTTTTGATTAATGTTGCTTTGACATCATACATTTTTTCCTTAGACCACTTATTTACCGTATCTAATAGTTTCATAAGTATTCCTCATTTCTTGTATAGCTTTATAGTATCACAGAAACAAGGGTTCCATTAACAAAAAAATAATTTCATTTTATATTAAGCATTTCTTTACAAATCGCAATTCTTTCATTAGGAAATTCATCATAGCATTCCCTTCGCACAAATCCTCCACTTTCTAAATTCATCTGACAATGTATAGCTGCCTCAAACCAGTACATTGCCTGCATCCACTGTCCTCGATCAAACAAATGCTGACCTATATCACAACATAGTTCTGCACGTGGAACATCATATAAAAAACTTTCAAAATAACAACGTAGGGCATCTTCTTCCCGATTCACATAGTAACAGCAATACCCCATCATCTCACAGGCATCAATATTATTTTCAATCCAGCCTTGTTTCCCATTTAAAAAGGCTTGGAATTGATCAATTGCTTCTGCATATCTTTGATGATAGTATAATTCTCTTGCATAATAAAATTGTTCTCTTGGTGAGAAAGAAACACCTTTTTGTATCAACCCTTCAAATATTTTTATATTACGATCAGGGTCTGCCACATGTTCTTTGCGATGTGTAATTGCAATGTCTTCATATTGCAATTTTCCTATCAAAGGAATCACTTCATGAATCACTCCCTGCCACTTTAAATGACTATTGGCATTGATCAAACGCTCTCGATAATACGTGAATATAGGATTCTCGTCTTGATCGAATGCGGTATGATATTTCATCAATACGATATCCACATCTAAAGTCAGACGTTGTTTTAAATCTTTGATTTTTTGTATATCCTCATCTAATATGACATCATCCGCATCTAACCACATCCTGAAATCCTTTGTTGCTTTTTCAAATGCGAAATTTCTTGCCTTACTAAAATCATCGCACCATACAAAATCAAATACCTTATCCGTATATGTTTCCGCAATCTTACGACTTTGATCATCACTTCCTGTATCAACAATAATCATTTCATCTGCGAATTGTTTTACACAGTTTAAGCAGCGTGCCAGAACATCCTCTTCATTTTTTATAATCATACAGACACTGATTTCTATCATATCCATCCCCCTATGTACAGGCAGGTTTCCCTGCCCTTATGCATTGATCTGATATGCCACCAGATAGGCATTCACGGTATTATTGCGACAGCATAATGTGATACAGTTTTGACTATCCGCAAGCAGACCTAATTCATCCCCCTCATTTAATGTAAGAATACATACCCCGCTGACAAGTGTATTCTCACATATTGCTGGCATTCTGCTTTCTTCTATCAACATGGAATGATTTAACTCCAATGCGATACTATCTCCATCACATGGTGCATTTCCAATCAACATACCATATTGGACCACATAAGTGCCTGGCTGATGAATGATTAAACTTTGAAAATCATTTGATACGCCTAATCCATAGTTGATATTACTGACATCAAAAGCTACTGGTGCTTGTGAACAGGCTTCTTTTCCACTATAGGAATATAACGCTCCACTGGCAAATTGTGGCATAACTGCAGACTCTCCAGCAGGACCTGTTGCTCCCATGACACCTTGTGGTCCTTGTGCACCTGTTGCTCCAGTTAATCCCCTAGGGCCTTGTAACCCCATAGGGCCTGTTGGTCCAGGAATCCCCTGCATACCAGGTGTGCCTTGTGGTCCTGTTACCCCTTGTGGACCTCTTGGGCCTTGTAATCCTTCTCTACCCTGTTGTCCTTGTAAACCACGCGGACCTTGCGGACCACGTGGACCTCTTGGACCCATTGGGCCTACACAACAGGATGACTGTGTACAATTCTGTTGAAAATCATCATTAAAATCATTGTTGAAATCATTGTCATAATCACAATTGCAGCCACAATCACAGCAATCCTCACATCCGCAATCATACTCATATCGATTCTGATACATAGCATGTCCCCTTTCTTGTGAAACACTTCTTTGCTGTTTCAATTTACTATATGCCTGATTCATAAATGTGTTCCTGTCCTATATTTTTCGCCTATGCAAAACAGCGCAATAAACACTCTGTCAACGTTTCCCCATGCTTCGCAATCATATCAAAATCCTCCGGTTTTACCCTTGTTAAGGTTGTCTTATAATCAGCTACTTTCTTTACATCCTGATCATTTAAAGCAGATACCAGTAATTCATCTTTTTGATTTTGTGTTAATTGACAATGATCTAATATTTCATCAACATGTGCATTGATTTTGATATACAGTCCTCGATGATACATTTGAAAATAATTCATAACACTTCTGCTTTTTAAAGATTCTACCTGATCCATATTGATATCTAATAACCGTTTTAAGTTTTGGATAGAAAAACTCATATGCCGGCTTTGATGTTCAATATTGCCAGAGGCATTGCTTATAATCAAATAGTCGATATCATCAGAAAGACCTGGATGTTCATCAATATGAAATAAGGGATCTAAGCCCATATTATCGTAAACCCCACCATCCCATAAATGTAAGATTTGGTCTTGTGGAATGATTGGATTTGCATGATCATCTATCCAGTGGTAATCTTTGGTTTTTAATTTATATGGACCAATGAACACAGGAAAACCTGCACTTGCTGCCATGGCATGTGTCAACATAAAATGAGGCTTTACGACATAGCCACTTTGTAAAGAACCCATCTGTGTGGTATCCATACGAAAATCCTTTCCTGTTTCATAAGCGGTAGTATTGATTGTCCATTTGGGATAGACAAAAATATCTTGTAGACAGCCACTTACTTTCCAGCGTTTTTCCATTACATTCGCTAACAGATTTACTTTCTTATCCCAATAATAAGGTTCTACGATTAAACGCAATATCGCATTCCATTGGATATCTTTTTGTGTAATCATCGCTTTAATTTTAGGCAATACAGAAGTTAAGAATACATCATCATTTGGCCAACAGTTTCTATTACAGCCATAAATCAAACCCATACAAATACTTGCGCCTGATACGGTAGAAATATGGGATACCTGAGCTAACATCTTATGCTTCGCCAAGGCTTTTAAAACACCCAGATGAAATACTGCTGCACGCATGCCTCCACCGGATAATGCCAATCCTATTCGCTTTTTCATTATTTTCACCTATTGCATTATATGAAAGCATCTTCTACATGTACAAAAAAGCTCAATCCAATGGATTGAACCTCCTGAATCATTCATGCTTTGGAAATAATACTTCTGTGACAAATCGTTGTGCTTCCTCAACATCTTTTTCATGCACATACAATTGATAAGCATCGCCTAACTCATCATAACCAAATTCTGATTTCGTCGTACGTACCAGATATTCAATATTCTCTTTATCTAATATTTCCTTTACCCGCTCTAAATTTTCTTTGGTATATGTGGAATATACCACAACTCTATTAAATATTGTCAACATGTATGTGACCCCCTTTTTTTCCTTTGATTCTTATATCTTCATTATACACTTGATTTTGTAAAAATTCTTAAAAAAACAATCAAATAATGAATTACTTTCTATTTACGTAAGAATGGAAGATTTGTATGAGAAAATAGAAAAAGCATCAAAACTTGTGTATAATAAGAACAGGTGGTGAACTTATATGTATAAAATAATGATTATAGAGGATAATGAAAAAATAAGAAATGAATTAAGTGATTTTTTAGGTAAAAACGGTTATGAAACACTTGCGCCTGATGATTTTGAACATGTTATGGAAACAATCCATCAACAAAAACCTGATCTATTATTACTGGATTTAAATCTTCCAGTATATGATGGTCATTTTATCTGTCGTGAAGTACGTAAAACCAGCAATCTGCCAATAATTATCGTCACAAGCCGTGATTCTGATATGGATGAATTGATTTCCATGAATTTAGGTGCAGATGATTTTGTGACCAAGCCTTATAATCTGCAGATTCTGTTAGCAAGATTATCCCGCGTACTTCAAAGGACCTATGAACATGCCAGCAGCAACATCTTATCTATTCATGATATTGCTCTTGATGTTAGTAAAAGTACCCTTACCTATCAGGGAAAAACAATTGATTTAACCAAAAATGAGCAACGCATCATGCATTGTTTGTTTCAGAATAAAAATAAAATCGTATCCCGCAATGAGCTGATGCAGCATATGTGGGATTGTGACTTGTTTGTGGATGATAATACTTTAACTGTCAATATCAACCGTCTGCGTAAAAAGCTGGAATATCTTCGTTTAGATGATCTGATTCAGACAAAACGTGGTATGGGGTACATCATTTATGAAGACTAGTGCCTATATTAAAGAAAAGCTATATTTGATATGCATTGCCTTTTTAACATCATGTATTACCATATTATTTCTATCCGCAATCAACGTCAATCATGAAATGATCTTGGTGGTATCTTTCCTGTTTTGGGGAATGGTGCTTGCTATTTTGATTATTGAATATCTTCGACGTGTGGGTTATTATCGTCGTCTACAAGAAACCCTTACGCAGCTGGATAAAAAATATCTTATCACTGAAATCATGGAAGAACCTCTTTTTATGGATGGAAGAATCATGTATGATACATTAAAAATTGTTGATAAAAGTATGAATGATTATGTAAACAGCTATAAGATCACACAAAAAGAATACAAGGAATATGTCGAGATGTGGGTACATGAAATTAAAACACCACTGGCTGCCGCAAAACTGATTATTTCTAATAATCCAAATGAAGTTACACATAGTATCTATGAGGAAATTGAAAAGGTGGAAACATATGTTGATCAGGCGTTATTTTACGCCCGCAGCACTTCTGTGGAAAAAGATTATGCGATCAAAGAAATGCAGCTTGCCCCAACGATTTCAAAGGTGATTCGTAAGCACTCTAAAACCTTTATCTATGAAAAAATCAAAATCACATTAACAGATCTGGATAAAACGATATACAGTGACTCTAAATGGCTGGAATTTATATTTGATCAAATTATCACCAATGCTTTAAAATATACTCCATCACAAAGTGGTGAAATAAAAATCTATACAAGTGAAGAACCACAAATGACTTATGTTCATATACAAGATAATGGTATAGGAATCCCTGCAACAGATCTGCCAAGAATCTTTGATCGTGGCTTTACTGGAAATAATGGAAGAAAGAATGAAAAAGCTACCGGTATGGGATTATATTTATGTAAAACCCTGTGTGATAAATTATATCTAAAGATTTCCGCATCCTCTGTGCCTTCAAAAGGTACCACAATCACCATTGGTTTTCCAGCAAGTGATATGTATCGAATGCATTCATAATCATAAAATCTTAAAGTTATGGAAGGGAAAATCACACCCTTCCTTTTCTTCCTTACAAGAATGTAAGGATAATGTAATAGACATCCATGGAAGAACTTTTCAGAAACCATTAAACTATAGGTGTAAGGAAGGTGAACCAAAATGGAAGCACTATGGAAATATCGTTTTGAAATTTGTATCGCCTGCTCAGGAGCTTTGTTATTTATCAATATACTGCTGCCTGATTTTCTAAGTGATGGCATCAATCTTTGTATGTTGTTTCTATTTCTGATGTCCATCATCCTATTGAAATTATCAACAATCAATGAACATTTGAAAACTAAAATTCATCAAGGAGGAAATTTATGAAAAACATTTTATCAGTTGAGCATATTGAAAAGTATTATGGTAATAAAGGAAATCTGACAAAAGCTGTCGATGACATTTCTTTTCAGGTAGATGAAGGAGAATTCGTCGGTGTCATGGGACCTTCTGGTTCTGGTAAAACAACCCTATTAAACTGTATATCTACCATTGATACAGTTACCAGTGGACATATCTTCATCAATGGTTCTGATATTACAAATATCAAAAAGAATAACTTAAGCAAATTCCGTCGAGAAGAATTGGGCTTCATCTTTCAGGACTTTAATCTGTTGGATACATTAACTGCCTATGAAAACATCGCTATCGCTTTAACCATTCAAAAAGTCAAAGCCAGTGAAATCGATCGTCGTATCAAAGAAGTTGCGATGAAGCTGGATATCATGGAAGTCTTGCAGAAATATCCTTATCAAATGAGTGGTGGTCAAAAACAACGTGTCGCAAGTGCGCGTGCCTTAATCACCAACCCAAGTCTGATTCTGGCAGATGAGCCTACTGGCGCATTAGATTCTAAAAGCAGTCGTATGTTGTTAGACAGTATGGAAAAATTAAACACAGAATATAACGCAACGATCATGATGGTTACTCATGATGCATTTACCGCATCTTATGCACACCGTATTCTGTTTATCAAAGATGGTAAAATCTTTAATGAATTGATTCGTGGAGAAGATTCCCGTAAAGAATTCTTTAACCGTATCATGGAAGTTGTGACATTATTAGGAGGAGAAAACGGCAATGTACTTTAAACTTGCCCTGCGTAATGTCAAGAAAAGCTTTCGGGATTTCTTGATTTACTTTATCACACTTGCCTTCTCTGTATGTCTGTTTTATATGTTTAATTCTTTCCAGGAGCAACAATATGTCATGCAGCTAACCACGGCACAGACAGATATCGTGGAATCTTTATCCCGAATCATGAGTAGTCTGTCAATCTTTGTGGCAGTTGTACTGGCTTTCTTAATCTTATACGCTAACAATTTTCTGATCAAAAGACGCAAAAAAGAACTTGGTGTATATACCTTGCTGGGTATGCCAAAACATCAGATTTCACGTATTCTGGTGTATGAAACATTCTTAATTGGTTTATTGTCTTTAATATCCGGCCTGATTATCGGCTTTTTCCTATCACAGCTGCTTACGGTTGTGACAGCTCATTTATTTGAAGTACAGTTGAACTATACCTTTGTCTTTTCCTTTAAAGCTACCATCATGACTATCTTGTCTTTTACACTTATTTTTGTGGTAATCATGATCTTTAATTCCTTTATACTGAATCGTTACCAATTGATTGATTTATTAAATGCTGATAAAAAACACGAACAGTTAAAAATCAAAAATATCTGGGTATCTGTACTAATCTTTATTATCTCCATTATCTGTATCGGATGGGCATATTATAAAGGAATTCATGAAGGCTTATTAGCAATCGAACTATTAGGACCAATCATTCTAGCAGGAAGTATTGGTACAGTATTGTTCTTTTTATCACTGGCAGGTTTTATGTTGACGATTCTACAAAACAGTAAGAATCTTTATTTCCGTAATCTGCACTGCTT
>OGXN01000802.1_pt1 | contig 36303 bp, 35 predicted proteins | sample 1576281 | NCBI WGS metagenome assembly OGXN01 (sample SAMEA3541494, study PRJEB24748) | human gut metagenome | biome: human gut; feature: human-associated habitat; material: faeces | place: China | collected 2012
CATAAGGATCAATATATCGTGCCATATCTGATGAGTTCCCATCCAGGATGTGATTTAAATGGTGCGATTGAATTAGCGTGCTACCTGAAAAAAATTCATCATACCCCAAAACAGGTACAGGATTTCTATCCAACGCCGGGAACACCGGCGACTTGCATGTATTATACTGGACTTGATCCTAAAACAATGAAACCGGTCTATGTGGCAAGAACACATGAAGAAAAAGCCATGCAAAGAGCATTGATGCAGTTTACTTATCCTCAAAATTATGATTTAGTATATAAAGCATTAAAAACAGCTGGTCGTATGGATCTGGTGGGCAATGGGCCTAAATGTCTGATTCCATATCAGAAACCAGGGCATTTTCCATCCAGACGTGATCAAGGTAAGCGATATGGTCAGAAGCCATATGCGAAAAAGGGGAATGAGCGTAAAGGAATGAAGAAACGATGAAATATTTTCGTCAGTTGATTATCGTTTTTGGCTTTTACTATGGAGGAGAATGGATATCTACCTTGTTTCATTTACCATTACCAGGCTCACTTGTAGGTATGATCTTATTGTTTTGTGCTTTACAGTTACATATACTGCCATTATCTTCAGTGGAAGATACTGCTGATTTTTTACTTGCGCACCTGCCATTTTTCTTTATTCCCGCTGGGGTTGCGCTAATGGCGAATTTTATGCATATCCAAAGCATCTGGTTTCAAATCCTTTTGGTATGTTTGATCACAACGATTCTTACCATGGGGTGCAGTGGATTTTGTATACAAAAGCTGATGGAAAGGAAGCGTGATTAAATGAAGGCGTTATTTACTTCGCCAATGTTTGGCATTCTGTTATCCTTAGTGGCTTTTGAAATTGGTCTGTGGATTCAGAAGAAAACCAAATTATTGGTATTGAATCCTTTATTGCTGGCAATTACAATGATTATCGTTTTACTATTGCTTTGTGATATTCCTTTATCATCTTATCAGGTGGGTGGAAATATGATCAATATGTTTTTAGGACCAGCAACGGTAGTATTGGCAATCCCATTATATCGTCAGGCACATAATCTGAAATACTATTTTGCGCCAATCATGATTGGCATCTGTGCAGGAGTTGTCTGTGGCTTAACTTCTACTTTGTTATGTAGTATGCTTATGGGCTTTGATCGTGAAATTATTGCCAGTATCATGCCAAAATCCATTACTACACCAATTGGAATTGAATTAAGCGCACAGCTTGGCGGTATTGAGGCAGTAAGCGTATTAACGATTCTGGTAACGGGGATTATGGGAGCAGTTGTCGCAGATATGGTATTTCGTATTTTCCATATCGATCATCCTATTGCCAAAGGAGTAGCACTTGGAACAAGTGCCCATGCAATTGGCACAACCAAGGCATTATCTCTTGGTCATATCGAAGGTGCCATGAGTTCTTTAGCGATTGGTGTCAGTGGATTGATCACAGTATTTTGTGCACCGGTTGTATGGGATATGATACAAGCTTTTCTATAACAGTAAAACAGGTCCATGTGACCTGTTTTTTTAAATGCGTATTACTTCCTGATATACCTGATGAAGCAGTGTCCATGTGAAATGATCAACGACACCATCTTTTCTCAGGCCTAAAAGATCTTGAAATGCAAGGACACATTGATGCGTTGCTACGCCAAAGCAGGCATCAGCGTCAATAAAAGGAATGGAGGAGTAAAAATTAGAAATGGTTTGTAAGCGATTTTGTATGAGTAAGACAGAGGCTCCACTAGCGCCAAGGGTTAGTGGTTTTTTAGGAAAAGGAGGCATTCCCTGTGTCGTAAAGATGCCCGCTTCGATCTTGGAGGCAGTGGTAAACAACAAGTTCCATGTGTTTTGATCAATTATGCCATCCCCATGTATTTGGAATAGCTCTTGAAATACTTTGATTGCATTTACACATCGATCATGCATGATACCATCCACAAGGATGTTTGGTATGGCTGGATACATGGAAGCGACTGTATTGATTGCACGCTGTATCATACAGACTGTTTTCATGTCCTGTAGGCTGTCAGGATAATCCATTGGTTGATTTTGAGGATCTATTAATTCTAAAATACGTGTACAGACAGATATTAGATTTGTCTGCGTTGTTGAATCAAGGAGGCCACTCACCTGTGTATGGCTTAATTTTTGAAACGCAATGATCGCATCTTTGGTTTCATTATCAAAGATATGTGTGACACGAAGTGGTGGCAGTTCTTCATAAAAATTCGCAAGAAAGGAAAGGCGGGTTTGTAGATCCCCCATGATATTTCCCTGTGTGCCATACTCTTGAATGGAAGAAATCTTTAGATGCTTATGATAGATAATATCTTCCATTGATCGAATAGAAGAATGAAAGCTATCATCTACAGGCAGGATCCATTCATTTTGATGTTTCTCTAATATATCCATTAAGAGCTTGTCCACAATATCATAAGACAGCTGAATGGACGCATGCAGGAAGGAGCATGTTTCATCTATCACATAAATTTGATCCTGTATGCTATCCTTTGCGGCAGCTTGTTGAAATGTAGTAAACAACAATTCACTGATTGTTGTTTTAAGGATATCTAAAGGCCAGGTAGGATTCACGTTCGCATTTGCGATGCTTTTTAGATATGATGTTCCATCAAGATACACGCGTTGATGATTTCTTTTGAAAGCAACATAAGCCGGAAATGTGAATTTCTTGATTTGCCATGGCTGCATGTTACATGGCTTTTTTTCCATAGACGAAATAATCTTCAGCTTTATGTTTGTTTCATCACTTAACAAAGGGCGCAAGGAAACTTTTAAGCAGGCATGTATATGATCAAAGATTTCGATATTTTCTATCTGTATTTTTTGATAGCCCTGCTTTGTGATCTCGACAGCATAATGTTTGATTTCCTCATCCACATACAAGGGAATATCCATTGTTTCCCCATGTTCATCTGTTAAAAAGAAATCTTCATAGGCTACAATATCAGCTTGTTTACGATAGATACGAACATTGACATCAGGGATATAAAGACCAATACGATGAATGCCTGTGATAATTTTTAAATAACCTGTAGCGATAATTTCACCCCCTACATTACCTTATGTCAAACGCCTGTTTTCGCTTGGGAATATGCCTAAGTGCGTTATGGCTTTTGTTGTTTATGTGAATTATGGGATAAACTTATAGAATTATGTAAACTTTCATGGTTAGGTTGACGAAATGTTTATTTAGCATTACTATTCTTGTGTAAATATTTCACGCATGAAATATTTTGGTAAAAGAAGGTGTAACATGCAAGAGAATGAAGTAGTTATACGCCTGTTGAGAAACATAATGTGTAATCTGTCTACGATCATGAATCATTATTATGAACCATATGGAATCACAGGGGTACAATGTCAGGTGATGATGGAAATCGCAGAAAATGGTGGAGAGATACGTACAAGTGAACTTGCGAAGCATTTACAGATGGGGAATTCCAATTTATCTGCCATCATCAAACGGATGGAACGCCATGATCTTTTGATCAGAAGAAGAAATCCTATGGATGAGCGAATCGTGATGGTATCACTTAGTGAAAAATCCAAACACTGTATGGCAGAAATGCAAAAAGATCTACATCGCCATTTTGACTTGTTAGCACCATTAAAACAACAAGAAAAGGATGATATCATAAAATGTTTACAAATGCTGAATCAGGCAATCGTAGGAGGTGTACAACATGAAGAACACAAATAAGAAAAAGCGACCTTTATATTTTTATTACTTTATCATATTGATCGTGATATTGGTTGGTAATTACCTTTTGAGTAATTATATGTATGATAAACATATGGAAAGTGTTAGTTATGATCAGTTTTTAACTGCCATTGATGAAAAGAAAATAGATAAGGTCAATATAGGTGATGAAGATATTACCTATACCATCAAAGGTGAAGAAAAAAAGGCTTATCAGACGGAAACCATGGAAAATGATACAACGTTAATAGATAAACTGCATCAGGCAGGTGCTACTTTCACAAGAGAGCATGCCAAGGAAATGAATCCATGGCTGTATCTGTTTCTAACAGTCGTAGCCCCATTATTACTATTGTGGTGGCTGGGTAATCGTACCTTTAAGAAAATGCAGGAAAAGATGGGCGGCGATTCCATGAGCTTTGGTGGAGGCGGCTTTGGCAACTTTGGAAAAAGCGATGCAAAGGTCTATGTAAAAAGCCAGAGTGGAAAGACTTTTGAAGATGTAGCTGGTCAGGAAGAAGCAAAAGAAGCTTTACAGGAAATGGTGGAATTCTTAAAGAATCCGGAAAAATATAAAAAAATCGGTGCACAGATGCCGAAAGGTGCTTTATTAGTAGGTCCTCCAGGAACCGGGAAAACATTATTAGCAAAAGCGGTTGCTGGAGAAGCAAATGTTCCATTCTTTTCTATCAGCGGCTCAGAATTCGTGGAAATGTTTGTAGGACGTGGGGCAGCACGTGTGCGTGATTTATTCAAACAGGCCAGAGAAAAAGCGCCATGTATTGTCTTTATTGATGAAGTGGATACAATTGGTAAAAAACGTGACGGTGCAGGATATGGTGGCAATGATGAACGTGAACAGACATTAAATCAGCTGCTTGCGGAAATGGATGGGTTTGATGGATCTACCGGCGTTATCATTTTAGCCGCAACCAATCGTCCTGAATCCTTAGATCAGGCATTATTAAGACCTGGAAGATTTGATCGTCGTATACCGGTAGAATTACCAGATTTAGCAGGACGAGAAGCAATATTAGCCGTACATGCGAAAGATGTGCGTATAAGCAAGAATGTAGATTTAAGAGGTATCGCCAGAGCAACAGCTGGTGCCAGTGGGGCAGAGCTTGCCAATATCATTAATGAAGCCGCATTGCTTGCGGTAAAGGATAACCGTACACAGGTCATTCAAAAAGATTTAGAAGAAGCTGTAGAAACGGTAATCGCTGGTTATCAGCGTAAGAATGCAGTGATTTCCACTAAAGAAAAATTGATTGTATCTTATCATGAAATTGGTCATGCACTGGTAGCCGCAAAATCAAAAAATAGTATGCCAGTAACCAAAATCACGATTGTGCCAAGAACCAGTGGTGCCCTTGGATATACAATGCAGGTACCAGAAGATGAATCTAATCTGATTACCAAAGAAGAAGCGTTCACAAAGATCGTTACATATTGTGGTGGTCGTGCAGCAGAAGACTTGATCTTCCATTCCATTACCAGTGGTGCTGCCAATGATATTGAACAGGCAACCAAGGTTGCACGTAGTATGATTACACGACTTGGTATGAGTGATGAATTCGGTATGACAGCACTGGAAACCATCAATAATAAATATCTGGGTGGAGATGCTTCCCTTGCGTGCAGTGATCAAACAGCAACCAAGATTGATGAAGAAGTTGTCAAACTGATTAAAGAAGCTTACGCCAATGCGTATAAGATATTAGAAGAAAATAAAGACAAATTACATGAGCTTGCGAAATTCCTGTATGAAAGAGAAACCATTACAGGAGAGCAGTTTATGGAAATATTAAACCGTAAGCCATTATTGGAAACACAAGAAAATAAAGAATGCTAAAAAAGGTGCATACAGCGCCTTTTCGTTTTTTGACGTTGCCACTTACCTTTGAAGAATGATATAATAGCCATAAAAGAACTAGGAGGAATTTCATATGCCAAATATTATCACACATAAAATTTTTGCAGAAGAAGTCTTGAAAAAAATATCAAAAAAGGATATTGAAGATATTATCGAGCGTTATCATCAGATTTATTATATTGGAAGCAATGGACCGGATTTTTTATTCTTTCAACATGCGAAACCATGGGAAGCAATGAAAAGTCATACCTTGAATCGTTTAGGAAGTGCCATGCATGCAGGAAAAGTCAATGCCTTTTATGAAGTTGCTATTCGCGAAGTTAAACGACAGAAAAATGTTGAAGTAAAAGAAATGATGATGGCATATCTGTTTGGGCATTTATGCCACTGGGCATTAGATAAAACCACTCATCCATATATCTTTTATCGTACCGGCAATTGTAAAGGTGTCAGTGCAGGATATCATCATCGTTTTGAATCCATGATGGATACCATGATGCTGGAAAAATACCATAATATCAATATTAAAGATTATCGAAGCTATGAAATATGTGAATATAACGAAAGTATTTTAAAGGCAATTTCACGTATTTATGTACCCGCCGCAAAAGAAGTGTACCATGTGGAGGTAAAAGTACATGATCTAAGAGAAACCTTGAATTCATGGTATGATGTACAAAAATTACTATATGATCCAAATCATGTGAAATATGCAATATTAAAAGGAATCGAAGGTGTTATTCGTAAACCATGGGCAATTTCTGGCAATATTGTAAAAAGTAAGATAGATGATCGTTATGATGTATTAAATGAAGAAAAACGTGTATGGTATCATCCTTGTGATGATCATATCAGTTCAAATGAAAGTTTTTTGGAATTATTTGATAAAGGCATTTTCACTGCCATTTCTGTCATAGAAAAAGCCTATGGCTGTATCGAATATGATGCGGGTATAGATGGTGTGATGGATATTTTACAGGATCAAGCATATGATACTGGTATGGCACAGGGAAAGCAGATGCAGTTCTTTGATATCATATATGAAGAAAAAGCATAAATGTTCCCGTGAAAAATGGAGGTAAGTAATGAAACTTTTTGATTTACATGCGGACATTGGATACGATGTCATGGAGGAAAAAACAAAAGGAGATTTTCATGTGGTGAAAAACACCCATGCGAAAAAATTTGATCAGGGGCAAATCGCCTATGTGGCAATGGCAAGTTTCTTTGAAGGCAAAGAAGACTGGACATATATGCAGGATATGATCAAAAGCCTTCGTAAACAGATCGAAGAATGTGTTGATATTGACCTTGTTTTAAGTAAAGAAGATTTATTAAATGACAATGGGCATAAAAAAGCAGTCATGAGTGTGGAAGGTATGTGTGGCATTAAGGATGCACCAAGAGAGAAAATCAGATGGATGTATGAGCAGGGTGTACGAATCGCTTCATTTTGCTGGAATGATGAAAATGCACTGGCAACTGGTGTAAAGGGAACCATAACACGAGGATTAACAGATATGGGAAAAGAAGCACTTGATGAAATGAACAAACTGCATATAATTGTGGATGTATCCCATGCGAATGAAAAAACTTTCTGGGATATCATGAATGCAAACCCATGGCAGGTCATTGCGACACATTCCAACTTGCGTGATTTATGTGATCATCCAAGAAACCTATGGAAAAAACAGGCGCAGGCAATTGCTGCACAAGATGGTGTCATCGGTGTTGTGTGTGCGCCAGGCTTTGTGTCCACAAAAAAAGAGGAACAGGATATTCCTCATCTCGTAGCGCATGTGAAAGCATTAAAAGAATGTATTGGTATCGAGCATATCGCCGTTGGATTTGATTTTATGGATTTTTATGATGACGCGGATATTTATGGGGCCATTACAGATTTATCAAATGCTACACAGGCACAAAACTTTGTAGATGAATTATATCATCAAGGTTTTGATGCATCACAAGTTGAACAAATCTGTTTCAAAAATGCAATTCATGTAGTTTCAAAAGCATATGAAAACCGGCTATAATCATTAGCCGGCTTTTTTCATACTTTCTGCTTTCTTACAAAGGATATGATAAGCTTCTTCTATATCTTCACAAGCCAATACACTTTCTTCCATGGGGCACATCCCTGTCCCACTTCGATTTATAATATAAGGCACAAGTACATCATAACTGATTGGGATATGATGTTGACGAAACATCGTTAAAGCATGTTCACTGAACATACAGGCATGAACTTTTTTAACACCGCCATAAATCATTAACATGGCAGCAGCTTTTCCAATGACTTTATCTACCACGATGCCCTCACGCAGCACCCCCTGCTCAATAAAATGCAGTAAAGGAAGAATACCTTTATTTTTCTCTTTATAAATATGTCCGCAAGAGGAAACAATACAGGTTAATTGTTCCTTTTTTAAAGCTTTTTTCAAATCTTCCAAGGAAATACCTTCTTTCTGGCAAAATTAGTAAAAAAAGGACAATTTTTGACATCGCCCTTACATCAATAGTTTATCACAGTATCGTTTAAAATGAAAGACTGTTTATCTGGAATTTTTTACGTATAATATAGGTATAGAACAACAAGGAGGGATTTTATATGAAAGTCCAAATCTACGGAAAAAATATTACAGTTACTGCGGCAATCGCCGAAAAGATTGAGAAGAAGTTATCTCACTTAGAAAAATACTTCATAATTGATGAAAACGTGGTAGCAAATGTGGTGGTTCGTGTATATCCAAACAAACAGAAAATCGAGGTTACAATTCCTACCAAATATGCAGTATTACGTACTGAAGTTGTGGATGATGATTTATATGCAGCCATCGATAAAGCTATTGATAAATTAGAAGATCAGATTCGTCGTCAAAAGACACGTCTGACAAGAAAGAATAAAGAAAAATTAGCATATGCATTTATTGAAGAAGATTTTGAAGTTGCTGATGATGAAGATGATGATGAAGATGAACTTGTAAAAACAAAATCTATCGTTCCTGATACAATGGAATTAGATGAAGCAATCATGCGTATGGAAATGTTGAATCACAGTTTCTTCATCTATCGTGATGATGAAACTAAAGAAATCGCTGTTGTTTACAAACGTAATGATGGTGGTTATGGTTTGATTGAAACAGAATAAAGAAATAACTAGAAAGTCTGAAAAGGCTTTCTTTTTTTGCGTTGACAAAGTGAGTGAGACTTGTTAGAATGAAAATATAAAGAAAGGAAACCGGTAAAACACATGCAAACTAGATAATTTGATCAACACATGGACAATAAAAGAAAACAAATATGTTTTTTGTCATGCACGGTGAAATTATCTAATGAAATATATATGATAAACATATGTTAATATGATAATTTTTCCCGTCCAGTAAAGGAGGGATTTTTTTTGTTGTTGTGTAAAATCGATCATATCGATAAAACGTTTTCCAATAAGATATTGTTTCAGCATGTTACCTTTGAAATCAGACAACATGACCATATAGGAATTGTAGGAGAAAATGGTTGTGGAAAGACCACTTTATTAAATATCCTGACGAATAAAATAATGCCTGATGAAGGTAAGGTTACCTGGTATGCGACATATCAATACTTTCAACAATTTGATGAACAGCTATATGATGATATCAGTGGTGGAGAAGCACTCAGAAATCGTTTGCAGGAAACGATACAATCAAATGCATTTGTTTACCTATTAGATGAACCAATTAGTAATCTGGACAATGCAGGGATACAAAAGGTATCCTATTTCCTTCATCACTGCGATACTTATGTCATCGTATCACATGATCCTCAATTATTGTCAGAATGTACAAAAATCATCGAGATTTCCCATCATCAAGTACAGATTTATGAAGGAAATTATGAAGCATATCAAATACAAAAGGAAAAACAAAATAAAAAGATACAAGAAGAATATAATACATACATCCAGCAAAAACAGCAAATTGAACATATGATAGATGACAAACGAAAGAAAATGGCAAAGGTATCTAAAAAGCCGAAACATATGTCCCATTCAGAATTTAAGATGCGAGGATATGTCGCTTTACGTACAAGTTTTCAAGGAAAAGAGAAAAAGGCCGCAAAACAAATTAAGGCTTTACAAAAAAGAATCAAGCATATGGAAGTAAAAAACAAACCACATGAAAAGAAAACTGTTCAATTTGATTTATCAAATATACAGCAATTACCATCGAATATCGTTGTATCAGCGCATGATTTTTCATTTGCATATGATCAAAAAATCATATTTCAGCATGCATCTTTTACATTATATAATAGAAGGTGTACCTGTATCTTGGGGGAAAACGGTAGTGGGAAAACAACCTTAATGAACAATATTGCCTCTATGAATGAACAGTTTTGGTATGGAGGACATCCGGTATTTGCGAAACTAGATCAGGATTTTAGAAATTTAGATAAGCAAAGAACACTTTGGGAAAATGCCAAAATGGATTGTGTACAATCAGATCAGGTATTACGCAGAATCTGTGACCAACTACTATTTGATACATATGACTTAAAGAAACAGGTATCACTTTTAAGCGGTGGCGAAAAAATACGCTTATCCATCATAAAATTGCTTGTATCAAATGCAAATGTCCTGCTTTTGGATGAACCAACCAATTATATGGATAGCGATAGTGTTGATGCATTTATTCACGTTGTTAAAGAATATCCAGGATGTATGCTGATAATCACGCATGATGAACGAGTGTTGCGAAAACTTGCTGAGGAATTATGGATATTGAAAAATAAACTAATTTTCATGTTTCAAGGAAATTATGAAGAATATCTCATAGATCAAAAAAATAAAAAGAAAGAAGTAAAAATTGAAAAAAGTATATTGGAAATGCGATTAAGTCATGCGAGTGCTAAACATTATCAAACAAGGGATGATCAAGAAAAAGAAAGACTTGAAAAAGAAATGGAAACCATCATCCAACAGTTAAAACATAGGAATATGTGATATAATTAAAAAAAGTGAGGTTATTATGGAAAAGAAACGATGTAAATGGGCAAGTGATGTACCAGAGATTTATGTAAAATATCATGATGAAGAATGGGGCGTCCCATGTCATGATGATCATCATCTGTTTGAAATGTTGATTTTGGAAGGATTTCAGGCAGGGTTATCATGGTTAACCATTTTAAAGAAACGAGAAGCATTTCGTGAAGCATTTGATCATTTTGATGCAACGATCATCAAAGATTATGATGAAGATAAAATAAAAACATTGATGCAGAATAAAGCAATCGTACGAAACAAAAGAAAGATAGAAGCCGCTAAGATCAATGCGAACGTATTTATACAAATACAGAAAGAATTTGGCAGCTTTGATGCCTATTTATGGCATTTTACAGATAATAAAGTGGTATATGATCATGATGAACCAATACCGACAAGTACGCCTTTGTCTGATGAAATCAGTAATGATTTAAAAAAACGTGGGATGAAGTTTGTTGGAACTACCATCATATATGCCTATCTGCAGGCAATTGGTGTTGTGAATTCTCATGAAAAAGATTGTTTCTTATATCAAAAACATTAGGTGCTGTTTCACAGTGCCTGATTCTTTTATTTGATATACAACCCAGAGTTAACTTTAATACATCCCTTGTGAAACACATAAACTGTTAAAACAAATACTGTCACGCTATGATGAGATTTTGGTGATTGGCAAACATACCATTATTGAAAAGGGAAGTTTTGATGAACTGTATGAACAAAAAGGATATTTCTATTCCTTATATACTATTCAGGGATGAAATAGAAACGAAAAATGAAAAAAATCAAAAAAGTGGTTGAAATTGTTAAGGAAGTTTGCTATTATAATTAGGCGGTAAAACAAAACGCCTAGTTGTCTACATAGCTCAGCTGGATAGAGCACACGCCTTCTAAGCGTGCGGTCGCAGGTTCGAATCCTGCTGTGGACGCCATTTAGAAAATAACTCGACATTGTCGAGTTTTTTCATGCTTGTAAAACCTGCGACAATAAAAAAACAGGAAGATTATTCCTGTACTAATTCTATGATTTCATCTGGATCAAAAGCTTTGATTTTATCTATCATTTTTTGCTGTTCCTGTATCAAAACATCATTTTGATTATGAAAACAGCTACAATGATGTTCAAAGATATCTAATAGCTGAGAAACACGTATGGTTCCATTGATACATTCTACGTTTTTGTTGTTAATGGTAATGTTCCAAAGTCCAATATCATTCAGATATGCAAATCCTAATTCTTGTATAGATAAAGGAACTGCCCCTGCCAGATAACCAGTGTTTCCAAAAATATCCTGCATCTTCATTTTATCACCTCAATTGCCTGTACTTTATCAATTTTAATACACTTTTCTCCTTTTGAAAAGGAACTTTTTTTCCTTTTTAAGAAATCGATTTCGGCAGGAATGTGTGAAAGTATTCAAAAATATCGTGAAAAAAAAGGTTTGTGTACTTTAGAATTGATAAAACCTAGGAAATATGCTATATTAATGTATGTTTAGTCGTAAAGGAGAAGCCATGGATACTTATTATGAAGATATTCTGAAAAAAGTAGAAAATCTGAAGCAGGATGAGGACTATGATGCATGTTTAAAAATCCTGGAAGAAGAGCTTTCTATGCCATATATTCCAAAGGAATATGAAGATCAGCTTGTGGATCACTACAATGAATGTCGTAGTGTCGTTCGCCAGAATCGTAAAGCAAAAGTCTATGATGAGGATGATATAGCCGATCTTTTAAATGGAAGTCTGGATGAAGCATTTCTGGCGATTGAACAATTAAAGAAAAGTAATATTCGTAATCATTTGACAGAGATACAGGAATACCTGAAAAATGAGCCACATTATCTTGTACGCTCCTTTCTCATGGAAGCGATGATGGAACAGAACATTACAGATGAAATCACAGTAATGATCGATGGATTAGAAGTTGTGTTCACGCCATGTTACATCGAAGCAGTGATGGAAAGCGATGGGGTAATCAAAGCGATTGACTACTTACGTGAATGGTTTGAAAATGAAGATCCGACATTCTTGATGATGTGTGTGGAATCTTTGGTCAAGGAAGCTTATTTGAAACTACCTTTCAATGTAGAAGAAGATGAAGCTTTAGCGCTTGCTGTAGCAATTGTATGTTATGTATTTATTGCTAGTGAAAATCGTGAAGGAATGGATGCATTCCTACAGGATAAAAATTTAAAACAGTATGCAGGTTATGAATTATTATTAAATAGGCATGAAATGTAATGCATGATTGTAGGAGGTATGAACAATGAGTTCAACATGGGAATTAAAAGAAAAATCACAAGGTGAATTAAAGACAACAGTAGAAGGCGATGTTTGGCAGAAAGCTCAGAAGAAAGCATTCAAAAAACTTGCTAAGAAAGTGAACCTGCCAGGTTTCCGTCCAGGTCAGGCTCCAGAAGCTTTGGTTAAGAAACACATAAGTTCACAGAATATATTAATGGAAGCTATCGATGAAGTAGCTGGTGAAGCATTAACTGCTGGAATCACAGAACATGATTTAGAGTTGGTTGCTCGTCCATCATTGGATATCGACAGCATCGATGAAGAAAAAGTTACTTTCAAATTCTTAGTAACTGTAAAACCAGAAGTAAAATTAGGACAGTACAAAGGACTTGAAATCGTTAAAGATGACACTACAGTAACTGATGAAGATGTAAATGCTGAAATCACTCGTTTACAGGAAAGATTTGCTGATTTAGTGTTAAAAGAAGAAGGAACAGTTGAAAACGGAGATACTGCTGTTATCGACTTTGAAGGATTTAAAGATGGTGTAGCATTTGAAGGTGGAAAAGCAGAAGCTTATCCATTAGTTATCGGCAGCGGTTCTTTCATCCCAGGATTTGAAGAACAGTTGATCGGTATGAAATCTGAAGAAACAAAAGACATCAACGTAACATTCCCTGAAAACTATCAGGCTGAAGATTTAGCTGGTGCTCCTGTTGTCTTCAAAATAACTGTACATGACATCAAAGCAAAAGAACTTCCAGAAGCAAATGATGAATTGGTAAAACAGGCTGAAATCAAAGATGTTGAAACTTTAGAAGCTTATAAAGAATATTCTCGTAAGAATCTTGAAACAGCGAAAGTACAGCAGTCTGAAAATAAATTCGAAAGCGATATTTTAACTGCAATTACTGAAAATGCAGAAGTTGAAATTCCAGAAGTTATGGTTGAAGAAGAAACTGATAACTTAGTACGTGATTTTGCTCAGCGTTTACAGTCCCAGGGATTCTCTTTGGATCAGTTCAAACAGATCACTGGACAAAGCGATGAATCAATTCGTGAAGAAATGGGTAAAGATGCTTTCAACAAAGTAAAAGTACGTTTGGTATTGGAAGCTATCGCTGCTGAAGAAAAAATTGAAATCAGTGAAGAAGATGTAAATGCAGAAATCGAAAGAATCGCAAACATGTATGGTATGGAAACAGAAAAAGTAAGAAGTCTTGTATCTGCAGATGCTGTTTCTTATGACCTGCGTATTCGCAAAGCATTGGAACTTGTAAAAGAATCAGTAGGCAAGTAATGCAAAAAGACGCAGAACGCGTCTTTTTTGCCCTATAGAAAGGAGTGTAGGAATTATGAGTGAAGTAAATGAAACGCTGAACGTACGTTATCCTTTGGTATGTACAAGAGGTGTCATTGTATTCCCAAACCAGGAAATTGTGATTGATGTTGGTAGAGCTAAATCCTGTCATGCAGTTGAAGCTGCTCAGGAACAATACCAGGGTCAAGTCGTACTGGCTGCACAGCGAGATCTGACGGTGGAAGATCCAGATGTGAATGATTTATATTCCTTTGGTACTCTTTGTCAGATTAAACACATCCGCCGCATGGATGGATATTTACGTGTGAAATTCAGAGGTGTCAAACGTGTGGCACTGCATACGGTTGTAAATGATGAAAATATGATGGTTGTAGATGCGGAAGTAAAAGAAGATATTCATCAGGACGCGATGGAAGAAGTTGCTTTGGTAAGAAAAATTGCCAAACAATTTGAGGAAATCGAAAGTGTTTCTCAAACAATTCCAAAGGAAATGATCAATGAACTGGCAAAGGGTGTAAGTGCCCAACAGCTGGCTGATCAGATTTGTCAATTGTTCCCATTCACATTGGAACGTCGTGAAGAATTATTGGAAACTTTAGGCATTAATGATCGTTTATACATGATTTTACAGGAAATCGAAAGTGAAAAAGAACTTTCACAAATCGAAAATCGTATTAATGATAAAGTAAAAACAAGAATTGAAGAAGGACAAAAAGAATACTACCTGCGTGAAAAGATGCGCGCCATCAAAGAAGAATTAGGAGATGTTCCTGATACAGAAAAAGATGTCGATGCGATCCGTAAGCGTTTGGAAGAAAATCCTTATCCTGAAACTATCAAAGCAAAAGTAAAAGATGAATTATCCCGCTATGAAATGTTACCAGCTGCAAGTGGAGAAACTGGTGTGATCAAAACATATATCGACTGGTTGATGGATTTGCCTTGGTGGCAGGAAAGCAAGGATAATGAAGATTTGAATAAAGCTTCAGAAATTTTAGATGCAGATCACTATGGACTAGAAAAAATAAAAGAAAGAATTTTAGAATATCTGGCAGTAAAACAGATGACCAATTCTTTAAAAGCTCCAATTATCTGTTTGGTAGGTCCTCCTGGTGTTGGTAAAACATCTTTAGCGAAATCTGTCGCAAGAGCATTGGATCGTAAATTCGTAAAAATTTCTTTAGGTGGTGTGAAGGATGAATCTGAAATCAGAGGTCATCGTAGAACATACCTAGGAAGTATGCCAGGAAGATTTATTCAGGCAATGAAAAAAGCAGGCACCATCAATCCAGTATTCCTGATTGATGAAATCGATAAGATGGCAAGTGATTATAAAGGTGATCCTGCCAGTGCGATGCTTGAAGTATTAGATCCTGAACAAAACGAATACTTCTCAGATCACTATATTGAAGAAAGCTATGATTTAAGTAAGGTGTTGTTTATCGCAACAGCAAACTATTTGGAAAATATTCCAAATGCACTGCGTGATCGTCTGGAAATCATTGAATTATCTTCTTATACAGAACTTGAGAAAGTAGAAATTGCAAAACGCCATTTGGTACCTAAGCAGTTAAAAGAAAACGGTCTGAAGGAAAGTCAGTTAAAGATTGACGATGATATGATCAGCTTCCTGATTCGTTATTATACAAGAGAAAGTGGTGTACGTCAGTTAGAACGTGTAATTGCGACAGTTTGTCGTAAGAGTGTTTTAGCTATCTTAAAGGATAAGAAACGTTCTATCAAAGTCACAAAGAAACTTGTGAAGGAATGGCTGGGTAATGAAAAATTTGAGTATGGCAAACGTGAAATGAAAGATCAGGTAGGAACAGTTACTGGTCTTGCTTATACTGCGTTTGGCGGAGATGTATTACAAATTGAAGTTAACCACTTTGAAGGTAAAGGAAAATTGATCCTTACTGGACAACTTGGTGATGTCATGAAAGAAAGTGCATCTATTGCATATGACTATGTTCGTGCAAATTGCCAGAAATATAAAATCAAACCAGACATTTTTGAAAAGAATGATATTCATATTCATGTACCAGAAGGTGCAGTACCAAAAGATGGACCTAGTGCAGGTGTAACACTTACCACAGCACTTGTATCCAGCTTAAGCAATATTCCTGTCAAAGCGAATCTAGCAATGACGGGAGAAGTTACACTACGTGGAAATGTTCTTCCTATTGGAGGATTAAAAGAAAAATCCATGGCTGCACATCGTTGTGGCATTACGACTGTATTGATTCCAAAGGCAAATGTAAAAGATTTGGATGATGTACCTCAGACAGTAAAGGAAAGTGTAAACTTCATTCCTGTAGAACGTGTTTCTCAGGTTTTAGATGTTGCATTGGTTAAATAAATGATTACGTTTCAAAAAGCAGAACTGGTGGTTTCTGCACCAGATAAAAAGTCATGGCCGGAAACAGATTTGCCAGAAATCGTTCTTGCGGGCCGTAGTAACGTGGGAAAAAGCAGTTTCATCAATACCATGTGTGGAAGAAAAAAACTGGCTTACGTAGGAAATACACCTGGGAAAACTAGATTATTGAATTTCTTTAATCTGGATGATAAATATATGTTTGTCGATGTACCAGGATATGGCTATGCGAATATTTCAAAAACACAGTTGATGAAATTTGGTCAGATGATGGAAGATTATTTTGCGCAGCGTAAACAGAAAAAAGGTCTTGTCATTTTGGTAGATGCCCGTCATAAACCAACGGAGGATGATATCACAATGCTGGAATTTGCTCGTTATTATGAGATTCCTGTTGCTATCGTTGCGACAAAGACTGATAAGCTTCCAACAACGAAACTAAAAAATCAATTAAAGATGATTCGTAAAACATTAGAATTAAATGATGATGAACCGTTATTTCCATTCTCTGCAGAGAAAAAAGAAGGAATGGAAGCTGTATGGGATTATCTGATTCCAATATTTGAATCTTAAAGTGTGTCCATAAGGATGCACTTTTTCTTTACATATTCCATATCCTATGCTATTATATATTTAACTAATTAGTTAAATATTATGGAGGGTCACATATGTTAGAAAAAAAGAATATATGGTTTTTATGTCCAATTGTATTGATTATTATTTCATTGATTTTATACCCAAGACTGCCAGAAGATATCCCTATGCAGTTTAATATACATGGGGAAGCAAACTGGACATTGCCGAAAATGATTGGTTTATGGATCATGCCATGCTTACAAATCGTGTTATTATTATGGAATCGAAATAAAGAAAATAACAATGCAGGTCTGGTGGTTGTTTTATTAATGTTCATACAGCTGTTTGTGATGATCACAAGTCTTGGAGGTATATAAAATGGATGCATTTAAAGCAATCGCAGATCCCACACGCAGGGAAATATTAAATATGTTAAGTAAACAGGATATGAATGCTGGAGAAATAGCGGAGCATTTTCAAATGTCGAAACCTGCGATATCTAAACATTTGGATATCTTAAAAAACAGTGACTTAATCAGCTGTGAAAAGATGGGACAGTTTGTTGTTTATTCCATCAACACCACTGCTGTACAAAATATCTATCGAAAATTTTTAGAAGTATTTGATGGATTGGAGGGAGTTTTTCACAATGAATCTGCAGAAAAGAAATAATCTTCTTATATTGACTTGCAGCTGCATCATTTTATTTTTATGCATATGCAGTTTATGGATGAAATATATGACTTATCTGATTCCGGTTATCGCTATCATCACGAATATATTCTTATACAAAGATGCACCACAGACAACCCAATTATCAAAGCAAAATCGCAAAGTAGATGTATATCGCAGTATGGTTATTCTAAATATATTTGTGATGCTGATGGTGTTACTTTCCCTAATCATGGAATCTATTCTGCCACAATATCAGGAAAGCCTAAAAAATGCCCGTTATTTTCTGTTTATATTCTTTATGTTGATGTTTGGTAATCAGGCACCTCGTATCCCTTTTAACAGGCGGTTAGGACTTCGCTTGTCCTGGTGTATACAAGATGAAGCTTCTTGGCGCTATACGCATCGTATGGTAGGGTATTGCAGCATTATCAGTGCTGTATGCATGATGATCATGTATATCTTAGACAAACAATACCTGGGCTTGATTACAATGATCACAGGTCTGGTACTTGTGCCATCCATTCTTTCTTATATCGAGTACCACAAAAGAAACCCATTTACTGAAGTACGTAAGGCAATCTTTTTGATACCCTTAACACATTTCATATGTAATCTGGCATTATATCCATATTATCCTGATGCATTTCCTATGCAGCTGTCTTATCAGGGGGATGTAAATTATACACTTCCAAAGCTTTATGCGATTGCCTTGATGGCTGTAATTGAAGTCCTGTTGATCTTTTTCTATCAGAAATCGGATGTAAAAAGACAGTGGATATTAATATCTCTACTGGCATTATTATTCACATGCTTCAGTATTTATATATTGATCATGTATGGAAATTTTAATATATAAAGAAAAGGCGAAGATTATTCGCCTTTGTTTTCTTCTACTGCTAAAATCAGTTCTTTCGCATAAGGCAGCGTTGTGATCCAATCACATAAAGTGTGCCATTCTTCAAGTTTATGATTTCTTCTTGCATAATAGATATTCATTAATGTTTCATAATTCAAAGTACATGTCCGCATCTGGTTATAGCTGCTAGGCAATAACTGAATCATACTGTACCATACATCTTTATTTTTTGTTTCTACATACTCTAGACGAAGCTCTTCTAATACCGCAATCACACTTTTTAAACTCTCTAAAGCTTTTTCATTCATATGATCGTGAGAAAAATCATCTAACTCAAAAGGCTTACTGGCAATTTTATGCATGGTACTTGTAGAATTAGCAACCGTTGCCACCTTATATGTATCATATTCTTTCCACCAGTATAATGGAGCTGTAAAATCTACAGATACAAAAATCTGACGGATAAATTTACGATGATCACTTCCTGCACGAGCCAAACGCTGTGCTAAACTTAAATCATTTGGTCCCATAATGAATTTTCCATCTTCATCATAATAAGAATCCATACGATTCCAGCTATTCATCGGGTTTCTTGCGCCACGGATGGCATTTTCAAAATTCATGACAGCGTCACGTTCTATTTTAATCATTTCATCTACCTCATTTCTTGCTTGCATTTATTGTATCATAGAAAATTATTTTGGCATACGTAAAAAAAGTTTTTAATTTCACATACAACTTTCTATCATACTTGTCACTTCTGAAACATACATACCATTAGGAGGCATAACGATATGAAAACAATGAAGATAGAAAAACAGCTGTTATTTGCGGACAGTGTAAAACAGGTGATGAAGCTGCAGGTTCGTGATGGCTTGCAATATCAGATGGAAGAGGATGGCAAACGGGCAATTGGACCTTTGTTTATCAAAGGACAATATGAAGGAATGGATGGCAGTATCCAAAACTTTCAGGAAGTGCTGGATATGGATATCATGGCACCATCTGAAAAATTAGGCAATGGGGAGTTTTTTATTCAGATAGAGGATTATGAGGGTATTCCTGAAAATGATTCCATACATTTATATATTACCATGCGTATTCATGGCTTAAAAGAAGATCAAAAGGATGTTCAGGGGGAAGTCAGTAAGAAGGATATAAACAGTCATCAGGAAACAAATGCCAATGTCATCTTACAACAGCCAGTAGTACCAAAACAGCCTGAAATAGAAGAAATAAAACCAGAACCGACAGCTATAGAACCTGTGGAGGAAGCTGTAAGTAAAACAGAAACAATGGAAGATAAAGAGATTGCTGAAGAAGAGGAGTCACAGGAAGATGCAGCACCTATAACAGATACTTTTGATGAATTTGAAGATTTATTTGAAGACGCAGATACCACCTATACCAGTTATCGTATGATTGTGGCGCAGGAACAGGATACCTATGCATCCATTGCAAAGCGCTATGATGTGGATGAAGCAGCACTTCGATCTAATAATCATGATAAAGACATCCATCATAAAACATTGGTAATCTTACCATAAGGCAGATGACTTCCAAAGATATGGTAGTCTCTTTTCCTTATAATAACGGTTAATTTCAAAAAAGAGTTGAAATAAAAGTGCCATTTGTTTATAATAATGAGGTAAATACGGTGAACAGAAGGAGTACATATAAGGAAATCATAGAGAGCACATGGGCTGGTGGAACATGGCATGGAATTAGATGGAAGGTAGTCTGGGAGTTGGTTTTCTGAAAACACAGTAGGAAAATCCGTCAAAGCGCGTTAAGCTGTAATGAGGCATACATCGTATGTAAACTAAGGTGGTAACACGTCAATCACGTCCTTTGATTAGGACGTTTTTTTTATGAAGGAAGGTGTTTTATGCGATTAACAATGCCGGAAGTAGAAACAAAACGTTTATATCTTCGTCCTGTAGAAGAAGAGGATGCCTGTGATATGTTTGCATATTACAAAGATCCAGCGGTTATGAAGTATTTAACACTACAGCCCCATAAACATGTGGATGACACCTTAAAAGCAATCAAACAGTATTTATTGCCTTATGAAAAACGACAGGTGCCACAGACCTGGGTCATCGTATGGAAAGAAAATGAAAAGGTCATTGGTAATCTCAATATTCATACAGTGGAGGGAGATTGCGGACAGATCGGATACTTGCTTCATCAGGATTACTGGGGAAAAGGTATTATGAAAGAAGCAGTAGAGCAGCTTGTATATGTTGGCTTTAATCATATCGGACTTCATAGAATTGAAGCATTATATGATGTAGAGCATATCGCAAGTGGCAAAGTATTAGCGGCATGCGGCTTTGAAAAAGAAGGCGTATTACGACAATATGCAAAATTAAGTGATGGAAAATACCACGATATGGTAATTACTTCCATTTTAAGAGAAGAATGGCTGAAAGGAGTAAAGAAACATGAAGAAAGAACTTGATCCTAAATATGATCATTTAAAAGTTGAACAGGAACACTACAAAACATGGATTGACAAAGGATATTTTACAGCGGGGGATAAAAGCAAAGACCCTTTCTGTATCGTTATTCCACCACCAAATGTTACAGGGAAATTACACTTGGGACATGCATGGGATACAACATTACAGGATATCGTTGCCCGCTACAAACGTATGCAGGGATATGATATGTTATGGCTTCCAGGAATGGACCATGCAGGTATTGCCACACAGGCAAAAGTAGATGAACGCTTGAAAAACGAAGGCATCAGCCGTTATGATATCGGACGTGAAAAGTTTTTGGACCGTGCATGGGAATGGAAGGAAGAATATGCATCTACCATTCGTAAACAATGGGCAAAAATGGGACTTTCATTAGATTATACAAGAGAACGTTTTACACTAGATGAAGGCTTAAGTGAAGCAGTACGTAAAGTATTCGTAGACTTATATAACGATGGTCTGATCTATCAGGGAGAGCGAATCATCAACTGGGATCCACAGGCTAAAACTGCATTATCCAACATTGAAGTTATCCATAAAGAAATCGAAGGGGCAATGTATTACTTTAATTATAAAGTTGTAGAAACAGGGGCGAATCTAGTCATTGCGACAACCCGTCCAGAAACAATGTTTGCGGATCAGGCGATCTTTGTACATCCAGAAGATGAACGTTATAAAGATATCGTTGGTATGCATGTCATCAACCCTGCCAATGGAGAAGAATTACCAATCATGGCAGATGATTATATCGATATGTCTTTTGGTACTGCTGTTATGAAATGTACTCCAGCCCATGATCCTAATGACTTTGCGCTGGCTAAAAAATATGGTTTAAAGATGCCAATCTGTATGAATCCAGATGGCACAATGAATGAAATGGCACATAAGTATGCAGGCATGGATCGTTTTGCTTGTCGTAAAGCACTTGTAGAGGACTTTGAAAAAGCCGGTGTGGTAGATCACATTGAAAAACATATGCACCAAGTAGGACACTCTGAAAGAACAGGTGTAATCGTAGAACCATACTTATCAAAACAATGGTTTGTAAAAATGAAACCACTTGCTGAAGATGTATTAAAGAATCAGGAAGATGAAAATCAAAAAATTCACTTCTATCCTGTACGTTTTGAAAAGACGTTCCACCAGTGGCTGGAAAACATTGAAGACTGGTGTATCTCCCGTCAGTTGTGGTGGGGACATCGTATTCCTGCATGGTATCACAAAGAAACAGGTGAAATCTATGTAGGCATGGAGGATCCAAAAGATATCGAAAACTGGACACAGGATGAAGATGTATTGGATACATGGTTCTCCAGTGCTTTATGGCCTTTCTCAACACTTGGATGGCCAAATGAAACAGATGATTTAAATCGTTATTTCCCAAATGATCTGTTAGTTACAGGATATGATATTATCTTCTTCTGGGTAGCACGTATGGCGTTCCAGACAAGATATTGTATGCATAATCGCCCATTCAAGGATGTATTGATTCATGGTCTTGTCAGAGATTCACAGGGTAGAAAAATGTCTAAATCATTAGGCAATGGAATTGATCCAATGGATGTCATTGAAAAATATGGTGTAGATGCATTACGTTTCTTCCTAACGACAAACTCAACACCAGGGCAGGACTTACGTTTTATTGACACAAAAGTAGAAGCAAGCTGGAACTTTATCAATAAAATCTGGAATGCAAGTCGTTTTACGATGATGCAAGTTGGTGATATGACGTTGGAAGAAGTAGACTTAAGCAATGTGAATATCATTGATAAATGGATTTTAACACGTTTTAATGAAGTATTGGAAAATGTCACAAACAATATGGATAAATATGAATTCGCACTGGTTGGAAATGAATTATACAGCTTTATCTGGGATGATTTCTGTAGCTGGTATATCGAATTATCAAAAGCCGGCTTACAAAGTGATGATGCCCAGGCTGTAACTGCTGCGAAATCTACTTTGATTACAGTATTGAGTGGCATCATTCGCATGTTAGAACCATTTATGCCATTTGTCAGTGAAGAAATCTATTTAAGTATGCCTCACGCTTATGAAAGCATCAACAAGGAAGCATGGCCTGAAAAAGCAGAAATCACGATGAGTGAAGAAGAAATGGCTTCCGTAAAACAGTTGATTACGATGATAGAAGCAGTACGTGCAATCAAGGTAGATTATAACCTGAAACCAAGCATGGATATCAATGTCATGATCAAAGATGAAAAAGAAACATTAATGAAACCGGATGCTAAAATCAACGCGATCCTACAGAAAATGTGTCATGCCAGCTGGACAGCCCAGGAAAGCAGTGAAGAAATGGTAACTCGTCCAATTTTAAATGGTACATTATCCGTACCTTTGGCTAGTATTATCAATGTAGAAGAAGAAATCGAAAAACTAAGTAAAGAATTAAAACGTTTAACTGGTGAAATTAAACGTGGAGAGGGAATGTTAAGTAATCCAAACTTCGTAAATAAAGCACCAGAAGCAAAAGTAAATGCTGAAAAAGAAAAATTGGAGGGCTATCGCTCACAATATGCTATTGTAGAAAAACAGCTAGAAGAAATGAAGAAAAAAGCATAAATCAAAAAAAGAGGAAATCATGAGATGATGTGATTTCTTCTTTTTGTTTATATAATAAGCGATAGAATTCAAAAAAACAGCAGATTTTAAACATCTACTGTTTCAAGCTTATTTTCTTTCACAAGTCTTACTAATGCATTTAAAACGATTGGATCATATAAATGCTTTTGTGATATCATCAATTCCATTGCTTCATCAAAACTCATCTGGCGATTATACACACGATTGCTGGTCAGGGCATCAAAGACATCGGCGACAGCAACAATACGTGCATTAAAACATATTTTATCCTTTGTTAATCCATAAGGGTAGCCACTGCCATCCATACGTTCATGATGCTGTAAAGCAATATTTGCAATTTCTTCACCATGTGTTTTCTGTAACAACTTATAAGAATCGATTGGATGTTGTTTTATAATTTTATATTCCTCATCCGTCAATTTGCCTGGTTTTTGAAGAATTTCAATAGGTGTATAATATTTGCCAAGATCATGGAAGGTAGCTGCAGAACCAAGACTGAGAATATCATAAGAAGGATCAAGTTCAAGGGCAATAGCTACAGCATAGGTGCTGACTCTTCGTCCATGTCCTTTCGTATAACTGTCTTTTAACTCAACCTCAACAAGTTTGTTGAAACAGGCATTGGTTTCCTGAATTTTTTGATGATTGCTTTGAGATGAAATCATCAATAATTTACATGGTGTTATAGCCTTCGCAAAATATGATTCCACGATATCATATATCATAACGCTGTCATCTTTCTTTAACGTGAAAGATTCTAACGTTGATGTAAAATGTAATTCACCTTCTAAAACATATACAATGAATATTGTATCATCTTCGCCTTCTTCATGTGTGATACCCATATTTGTACCCTGATAGATATTGTAAATACCTAACTGTAGACGTGAATTTGTATAGATTTCTTCTGCACGTTGTTTTGTATCTTGCAAGATATCGGCGTTATGTCGGATTTCTGTAATCGTCATAGGATACTCCCCACTTTCAGAATTTTATTATATCGAAAATATCAGCGAAAAAGAAGATTATTTACAAAAAAAGAATTAAAAAATCGGAAATTGAAGCGATTACAATGGATAAGTGACAGATTTGTGATAAAATATAAATATAGTATAGGAACTTATTTTTCATTGCTGGCATATGCAGATGAACCAATTCAGCATGCGTGGTTTCTATCACCAATTGTGAATATGCAGGTTATTGTAGAAAATATGATGGAATAGTTTCATATAGATGAAACACAATTAGAAAACAAGAGATAAACCAATTTAGATATGGTCTATTCGGATATCCTTTATGGAGAAAAGAATGATATGTGTGATTGGTTGTTCACAAATTTCATTGTGATTTACAAGTCATGAAGAATGGAGAGCATTATTTCCAAACATCTCAACAGCTTGCATATCATACTAAATGCTTAAACAATCATCTTATTTAAACGCTTGCGAACCTTAAGCTCACATGATATTCCTAGGACATTCGCGCATGGAGATATCTTATTTTGCACTATATGTATCGAAATGAAAAAAAGATTTAAAATCATGCGTTGAAAAGCAAAAAAAATTGTTTCATTAGCGTATGATTCTAACAATTTTGCGGTCATTATGCTATATGCATGATGTGGATTTAAACAATTCATCGTTAGTTTGCTTTTGTACAAGTCTGTTGTCATTATGCTATATGCATGATGTGGATTTAAACTGGTCATTAAAATTTTCTGTGCCTGATTGTCCAGGTCATTATGCTATATGCATGATGTGGATTTAAACATTTCGTGAGCTGTATACTCGTAAGAAACCATAGCGTCATTATGCTATATGCATGATGTGGATTTAAACGAAAACCTCTGCTGACGGAGGAGATGGTGTCCCCGGTCATTATGCTATATGCATGATGTGGATTTAAACTGATAGTAGGTGGAAATTATGGTAGCACGGTAGAGTCATTATGCTATATGCATGATGTGGATTTAAACATTTTGACCAATAATGCTAAAACGCCACCAAGTAAGTCATTATGCTATATGCATGATGTGGATTTAAACACACTATGACGGAGACGGCCATAAAAGCCGCCTGTCATTATGCTATATGCATGATGTGGATTTAAACAAGAAAGTAAAAATGTCGCTCCCATCCGACCAAGGGTCATTATGCTATATGCATGATGTGGATTTAAACTTCGAATACGTTTCCCCATTGATTACTATTTAAGTCATTATGCTATATGCATGATGTGGATTTAAACAAGTATGGCAAAGAGGTGTTTCAATTGCTGTTAAGTCATTATGCTATATGCATGATGTGGATTTAAACTATGATAGACCAACCAAATAATCCAAACTGCCAGCGTCATTATGCTATATGCATGATGTGGATTTAAACGATAAGATTAAGATTTTTTTTATACATCTTAAAGGTCATTATGCTATATGCATAATGTGGATTTAAACTTTACTTCTAATTGCTTTTGGTTTACAGTTACTTTGTCATTATGCTATATGCATAATGTGGATTTAAACTGTTATTCCTGATTTTTTAATAAGATAAAAAGAGTCATTATGCTATATGCATAATGTGGATTTAAACCTATTTTAAAAATACCATCTATATATATTGTTTCGTCATTATGCTATATGCGTAATGTGAATCTAACGATTAGCACCGGTGCTAATGAACCATTTGCAACTGTTGTTATACTTTATACGGCAATGATTGAAGCATTGTATCGTTGTAAATGTCTTGAATTTAAACTAAAAAAGATATCACATCCGATTTGGATATGATATCTTCAAAATGTTTAAGCTTTACTATCTGCCAGAACGGTTTTAGTTTCTGGCTTTTCTTCTTCATTGAATAACTTTTTACCTGAACAGAAGGTAATCATTAAGCCTAATGCCACAAGTAGAACAGCGAAGATTAATTGTAAACCATCTGTCATAAATACGAAACCACCATTAACAAATAATTTCAAACAGATATTGTAGATAGATAAACCAAGTGATGTCATAGTACAAATTAACATCAGGGTCATAGGTACATATAACATCCATCCTTTTCTTCCAGTGACTTTTAAGAATACAGATAATGATACAAGAACCATAGCGCCTAATAACTGGTTAGCACTACCGAATAATGGCCAGATATTATTATATCCACCAAGTGATAATAAATAGCCACCAGCTAATGTAATTAAAGTTGCAACATATTTGTTTGTCGCAAATTTTACAAGTGGACTTGCTTCTTTTCCTTCTTCAACTTCAAAGAATTCCTGAAAAGACATACGACCGATTCTTGCGACAGCATCTAAAGATGTTAAAGCCAGGGCTGAAACAAACATTGTCATAACACACATGCCGACTTCCTGAGGTAGGCCGAATTTACTTAACAGTCCAGTTACACCAACGGAGAATTTCGTGAATGGTGTAGCTGTATCTGCAAGTGCAATACCAGCAAGGCCAGCATCTAAAGTACCATTGCTTGCCATAGCAGTTAAAGATCCAACAACTACGATAACAAGAACAGCTAATAATGATTCTAGTAACATGGAACCATATCCAACTTGTAACATATCTTTTTCGTTTTTGATTTGCTTAGAACTTGTTTCGCTGGATACCAGAGAATGGAAACCACTTACAGCACCACATGCAATCGTGATAAATAAAGTAGGGAACATATAAGAACCATTCTTTGCGACAAAACCTGTGAATGCAGGGGTTGTAATACTTGGATTACTGATCAATACACCAATAACAGCACCAGCAATCATTGCGATAAATAAGAAGGTTGTCAAATAATCACGAGGTTGTTTCAATAACCACATTGGTGTAACACTGGCAAAGAATATATAGATGAATACAACATAGATCCATACATTCTTACTGAAATATAATGGGAAGGCGATACCACCAGCCAACATGGCAATGATAAGTATAATGCCCATCAATGCTTGTTTCCAACCACCAATTTTGGTTTTCTTCAGGAATAAACCAAAGGCAATCGCAACAACGATATATAACATGGAAATAGATGCTGCAGCGGCATTTGGCTGAAGTTTGGCTCCATCAGCGCTAAACCCGTTGAATGTTCCAGCTACCATGTCTGCGAAAGCTGCGATAACTAATAATGTAAACAGCCAGCAGAACAAGAAAAATAATTTCTTTCCAGCTTTTCCAATGTATTGTTCAATGACACCACCCATGGATTTACCATGGCTTTTAACTGATGCATATAATGCACCGAAATCCTGTACAGCTCCAAAGAAAATGCCTCCCAGCAATACCCATAAAAATGCTGGCAGCCAGCCAAACATCATTGCCATAACAGGACCAGTTACTGGACCTGCACCTGCAATACTTGAGAACTGATGTGCAAATACCTCCCATTTATTGCTTGGTACAAAATCGACACCATCTTCTTTTTCATAAGCTGGTGTTTTTGCTTTGGGATCAATACCCCATGTTTTTGCCAGGTAACGACCATATAATAAGTACGCTCCTGCCAATACAATGATTGCAATACCTAAAATTGCTAATCCACTCATACAAATTTCCTCACTTTCCTAAATACAAGGGTAAATAAAAAGGTTCTCGCTTAGATTCTAAGACGAAAACCTGAATGTTTACGCGGTACCACTTAGTTTGCAAATACATGCCCCTTTACCATATCGTGTGCAATATGATTTCCTGTAACGTGGAATGACGGTATCCCTTACTGATAGTCAATATGACTACGTTCTGTTTACTGCTCACAAGTGAGATGCATAAGCTCCACCTGTTTACTTGCAGCAATACGTAAACTCTCTGTAAGGCGGATAACCTATGCAATATGTCTTGTTCATTGCATTTACCCTTGTTCGCCACTTATCTTACACCTGCTTTTTTGTGATGTCAATATAAAATTGAAAAAATATGAAAATCGTGTAATTTGTTACATTTCTTTATATATGTGATAAAACAATGATTTTATTTGACATAAAAGGGAAGTAAGATGCACTTTAAAACTTATATTAATGAAAAAGTTATGAAAGTTTATGAAAATTTATTGACTTATAAAGCAAATGGGTGTAATCTAAAACCACAAGTGTAAGGGAGAGTGTAGTTATGGAAATCGAATATGTAAAAGCAAAAACACTAAAAGAAAAACCAGCCTGGGATCAAAACTTAGGATTCGGTAAATATTTTACAGATTATATGTTTACAATGGACTGGACAGTTGAAAAAGGATGGCACAATGCAAAAATTGAACCATATGCACCGATTTGTATGGATCCTGCGGCAATGGTATTGCATTATGCACAGGAAACATTTGAAGGCTTGAAAGCCTATAAGACAAAAGATGGAAGAATTTTATTATTCCGTCCAGAAATGAATGCAAGACGTTTTGCGAATAGTAATCGTCGTTTGTGTATGGAAGTATTGCCGGAAGATATGTTTGTAGAAGCAATTGAAAAGCTGGTAGCTTATGAATCTGACTGGATTCCTACAGCAGAAGGAACTTCCTTATATATCAGACCATTTATGTTCGCAAATGAAGCAGCTGTTGGTGTACATCCAAGTAATGCTTATAAATTTGTCATTATTTTATCACCAGTTGGTGCTTATTATCCAGAAGGTGTAAATCCTGTTAAAATCTTTGTTGAAGATGAATATGTCAGAGCAACAAAAGGTGGTACTGGATTTACAAAATGTGGTGGTAACTATGCCGCTAGTATTGCTGCACAGGTAAAAGCAGAAAAACTTGGTTATACACAGGTTCTATGGTTAGATGGTGTTGAACGTAAATATGTTGAAGAAGTAGGAACTATGAATGTTATGTTCAAGATTGATGGAAAAATCGTGACTGCACCATGTGATGGAACAGTACTTCCTGGTGTAACTCGTGATTCAATTATTCATTTATTAAAATCTTGGGGTTATGAAGTAGAAGAACGTCATCTTGCAATTGATGATTTGATGGAAGCTGGCAAGACTGGTCATTTGGAAGAAGCATTTGGTACTGGTACAGCAGCGGTTATCTCACCGGTTGGAGAATTGAATTATAAAGGTGAAATCGTAACAATCAATAATTTCAAAACAGGAGAGCTTACACAGAAATTATATGATACATTAACTGGTATTCAATGGGGTAATGTAGAAGATAATTTTGGATGGACAAGAGTTGTTAAAAAATAAAGTGATAACAGGTGGATGTTTATAAAATATCCATCTTTTTTATGTTATTTTAAAGGAAAGAAACGGGAGGGATATGAATGAACTGGGGAGATTATAAAGAAACAGCAAAAGGACCATATGGTAAAATTGGTCTTTTAGATGGAAAATTTGATAAATGGAAAGACTTAAAATCATTTTGGGAAACGTTACGTTATCGCAAAACGGATTATATTGGTTACTTTCGTACATGGGAGTTTTATAAGAATGAAAAGGTAAAGAAAAAGCTATGATATTTGACATTTGAATTAAGATGTCATCATCACAGCTTTATTTAATATTGGTATGTTCTTTTAAACCATCACTCATTGCGATGTGATAGCCTTTTACATCAATTGTATCTGCACCTTTTTCAGGTTTTACTTGATCATCATATACCCAGATTGCTTCTACACTGAAACCTTCTTTTGCCTGAAGGTTTTTTAATAAGGCAGTTCCTTCTTCATAGGTCATGGTATATAAAGTTGTAGATAAAATATCTGCGATACCGCTATCTTTACATATTACAGTTACACTTCTTGCATGTTTTGCAGGAAAGAGGGTATCTGGATCGATAATATGATGCATAATTTCATTTTTATACATATAGTAACGTTGATAATCACCACTGGTCACAAATGAATTAGATTCACTGAATTTTAAAGATAATAATGAATCACTGGACAGTTCGTTTGCATTTGGAATCTGAAGACCAACACTCCATGCATCACCATCTGGTTTTTCTCCAATCAGACGAACATTGCCGCCTGCATTGATGATGCCATGCTTCAATCCATCAGCTTCTAATTTCTTGGCAACCTTTTCAACTGTGAATCCTTTCGCAACACCCCCGACATCTAAGGATGTGTTTTTGTCCTTAATATAAACGGTGCTGTCTTTTTCATTGATTTCTATTTTATCCCAGCCACTGTCTTTTTCAGCTTTTTCAAGTTCTGCTTTGGAAGGAATACGACTTTCTTTTCCTTCTTCATTGGCTTTTACACCTTCATCTCGATAGTCGTGCCAGATATTTAACACTTCTCCCATCGTGATATCAAATTGATGATTACTGATTTCGTAATATTTTTTAGAAAGATTCAGTAACTCAATAATTTCCTTATCTACTTTCACTGGTTTGATACCAGCCTGATCGTTGATAGTTTTGATATTATGGGTACCTTCATAATCATTATATTTATCGAACAGTTTATCATAGCGTTTAAATTCTTTCTTTAAATCACTGTCGTATTCTTCAAATTGTGCTTCGTTTGTGGTATATCCTGTAAAATTAACAAACGTATCAAATCCAACATCTGTCATGGTTGTGGTATGTTTGCTGACTGCTTTTTCACTGCATGCGCTCATTGTAAACAAAACAAGTAGTACACAAATTAATTTTTTCATTTCTTCATCACCGTCCCTTATTATAGCCGACATTGTATTATAAATACAAGAAAAACATTTTCCTATCTTATTAATATATATAAATTGGAAAGGAATGGGGATATGTTCTCAGCAGGATATACAATCTATAAGAATTGTAACAAAAATTAAAAAAATTGCTTTTTCTTGGCACATGATAATGCTATAATAAGAACTGTATGTGGAAAACACAGCCACATGATAAATAGAAAATCTTAGAGAAAGGTAAGGTGACTATGATGTCATTGTTTAAAGGTCCAATGCGTCAGCACATACAAGGTTTCAAAGATTTGACGGATCATAGTGATATCCAGGAAGTAAAAGCAGGCAAGGAAGTATATATTCCTTTGGTTGCCGGAGCTGCAAAAAACTTTGAAATGTTTGTAAAAGAGGGCGACAAGGTTGCCGTTGGAACAAAGCTTGCCGAGTGCAATGAACGCAATGTGGTTCCTATTTATTCCAGTGTGAGTGGTACGGTAAAGGGTATTCAGAAGATTATGCATTCTTCATTAAAACCAGCTGATCACATTGTAATAGAGAATGACGGGGAATATCGAAAAGAACAGTCTTTCGATACGTTGGATTATAAAACTGCCAGCAAAGATGAATTGGTAGATTTTATGATGAATGCCGGTATTATTGGTTTAGGAGGTGCAGGATTCCCTGCATATATTAAGTACAAGTTTGCGAAAAATGTTGAAAAACTGATTATCAATGCAGTTGAATGTGAGCCATATATCACTGCAGACTACAAAATGATTTTTGCAAATAAGGAAGATTTCGTAACTGGTATTGCGGCTATGAAAAAGATGGCAGATGCACCTGAGGTTTGCATTGCTATCAAGAAAACACACCCTGATTTGATTTCATTTGTGGAAGAAGCAATCAAAGGCATGGAGGGTGTTAAAGTTACACCTGTACCAGATGTATATCCTATGGGCTGGGAACGTACACTGGTAAGAGAATTGATTCATAAAGAATATGATAAACTGCCAGGAGAAGTTGGTGCTGTTGTGAATAATGCATCTACTGCAATTGCATTTGGTAGAGCATTAAGCAAAGGTATGCCAATTACTGAAAAAGTGTTGACAGTATCTGGAAATGCAGTTAAAAACCCTGTAAATGTCAGAGTACCTGTTGGTGTTCCAGCAAGTGAAGTCATTGCTGCATGTGGTGGTTACACCAGCGAAGATGTAAAACTGATTGCAGGTGGACCTATGATGGGTAAAACAATCGTAAATGATAAATTCGTTATCGATCGTAATATGAACGCATTGACTGTTCTGGAAAATAAACCATTTGATTCTGTAGCATGTTTACGCTGTGGTAAATGTTCTGATCATTGTCCTGCTGGACTACAGCCGGTTAGAATTGCACAGGCAGTAAAAACAAAAGATAAAAAAGCCATGGAAAATCTATGTGCCATGGATTGTATTGAATGTGGTCTTTGTACCTATATCTGTCCATCACGTTTAAATGTTACAGAAAATGTGAGAACAGCAAAACGCCAGTTGATGCTGGCTAAGAAGTAAGGAGGGGCATCATGAAATTTAATTTTAATGCATCACCTAACTTACGTCAGGCACAAAGCACGAAACGCATCATGTTAGAGTTGATGATTGGTTTATTGGTAGTATTCGCCTTCTCTTTGGTATACTACAATAATGCATGGGGTATGGATTACGCTATGCAGGCTGTCAAACTGATGGTCGTATCTTTAGTGGTTGCACTGGTTACGGAATCAGCTTGGGCATTTTTCACGAAGAAAGAAAACAAATTTGATCTTACATATTTAAAGAACTATTTGTCAGGAAGCTTTGGCTGGATTACAGCTATTATACTGACATTGATGTGCAAGATTGATATCACACCATATGCATTAGGTGTATCAACATTCTTTGCCATCTTCTTTGCAAAACTGTTATTTGGTGGTTTTGGAAATAACATTTTCAACCCGGCAGCCGTTGGTAGAGCTATCGTATTTGCAACCTTTATGGGCGCAACAACCGATGTTGTCACAAGTGCAACACCTACAACGATGATTGCTTCTGAATTCAACTGGTTGGTCATTAAACCAGAAATGATTACGGAAATGATGGAAAAACTGGGTGGATTTAAAGATTTATTTATTGGATGGTATCCTGGAGCAATCGGTGAAACAAGTGCATTGATCATTTTATTGGTCGGTGTGGTACTTGCTATCCGTAAAGTAATTGACTGGCGTGTACCAACGATTTATCTTGGAAGTATCTTTGTATTGACAGCGGCTATCGCTTTGATGCGTGGAGTTGGTTCTTATAATGGTCTGCCTGGATTTATCTGGTATCCATTATTACATGTATTAACTGGTGGTGTTGTATTTGGTGCAATCTTTATGTTGACAGATCCTGTTACATCTCCAACGAGTGCACAGGGACGTTGTATCTTTGCATTAGGTGCAGCAATCATTACTGTATTGATCCGTGTAAAAGCAAATCTTCCAGAAGGATGTTTATATTCTATCCTGATGATGAACATGTTGACACCAATGATTGAAAAAGCATTGGAAGGAAAACAATTGGTTTTACGTAAAAAAGCAAGCATTATCTTTGGCGTTGTGGCAGTAGTAGGACTTGGTGCTACATTACTTGCCGGCAGTGTTGTGGAAGCAAAAGAACCTGCTCCACAGGTATTTGTTTCTACAAAAGATGCAGATGTTGATAAATTCAAAGCGGAAGTTACAGAACAATTTGTAAATTCTGATGGATCTACAACATATCGTGTAAAAGCACAAGGATATGCATCTATTCAAAAACCAGATGTATACAATGAATTTGAAATCATTGTAAAAGATAAGAAAATCGTTTCTTTAACTCCTACAAAAGTTAATGATACAGAATATGTTGGAGATCGCATCTTGGCTGAAGATTTCACAAAACAGTTTAAAGATGCCGACCTGACAAAAGATGTACAGGTAGAAGTTAATGATGTTGTTACTGGCGCTACATTCTCCACAAAATCAGCCGTTCGTGCGGTTAAAGAAGTGCAGAATGTAATGGGAAATTAGGAGGTAAGCAAACATGAAAAAAATTATTCATTTAACTGTTTTCTTAGCTCTGATTGCTGCACTTGCTGGTGCTGCACTAGGTTTTGCCAATAAAATGACAGCGCCTGTTATTGAAGCAAATGAGCTGGCAGCAGAAAAAGAAACATTAAAAGAAATCTATCCTGATGTAGCGGATGATGCTTTCAAAAAGGTCGCAGATAATGCATCTGATACCATTGAAAAAATCTTCCAGGTAGAAGGAAAAGGCTATATTTTCAAGATGAAGACCAAAGGTTATAAAGACGGTACAAGTTTCCTTGTAGCACTTGATAAAGATGGTAAAGTAGTTGATTATGTAGCAATCTCTAATGGCGATACACAAGGTTTAGGTACACAGGTTACAGAAGCACCATTCCGTGAAAAACTAAAAGGTGCGGATGCAACAAGCAAAGATATCTTAAATGATACGATTACAGGTGCCACTGTTACAAGTAAACCTGTCATTGAAGGTATTATGGAAGCAGCCAAATATCAGGCTGACAATTTGAAATAGGAGGGATGAATAATGAATCGTAAAGAAAATTTTACAGCAGGTTTCATCCGTGAAAATCCTGTATTCTCACTTTATTTAGGTTTATGTTCTACATTAGCGATTACGACAACCTTAAACAATGCCATTGGTATGGGTGTTGCCGTTATTCTGGTATTGATCATGAGTAATGTTATCATTTCATTGATTCGTAACATTACACCATCTGAAATCCGTATCCCAGTATATATCGTAATTATTGCGACACTGGTTAAAGTTATTCAGATGTTAATCAAAGCATACGCATCAAGTTTGGATAGTGCACTGGGTGTATTTATTCCATTAATCGTTGTAAACTGTATTATCTTAGGACGTGCAGAAGCATTCGCCAGCAAAAATAAACCGCTGGATTCTGCATTAGATGGTTTAGGAATGGGTCTTGGTTATACTGCAAGTATTATTGTAATGTCTGCAATTCGTCAGATTATCGCAACTGGTATCTTGTCATTTGACAATCCATTTGATGTAACACAGAATATTTTCTCTATTCGTATTATTCCAGAGGAATTCACAATTTCTATGTTCTCACAACCATTTGGTGCTTTCTGTACATTCGCTATTTTGGCAGCTGCACTTGCTGCCTATAAGAATCATCAGGCTGATAAAGCTAAAAAACTGGAAAAGGAGGCGAAATAAGGTATGGATTGGGGTAATTTATTCGTTATGCTGATCACGTTTGTTTTCATTAACAACGTCGTCTTAAACCAGTTCCTTGGTATGTGTCCATTCATGGGTGTTTCCAAGAAGAGCAGCTCTGCTATTGGTATGGGTGCTGCTGTTACCTTTGTTATCGTTGTAGCATCTATCGTTACTTATGGTTTGTATTATGGTATTTTAACACCATTGCATCTAGAATTTATGGATTTGATTACTTTCATTCTGGTAATTGCCGCTTTGGTTCAGTTAGTAGAAATGATCATTAAAAAATTAAGTCCAGTATTATATAAAGCGTTAGGTGTATATCTGCCTTTGATTACAACAAACTGTGTTGTATTAAACGTAACATTAAACAATATTACTAATGGATATAATTTCATTGAAATGTTGACATATTCTATTGCGATTCCAGTAGGTTTCACAATGGTACTTTATATCTTCTCTACAATTCGTGAGCGTTTAGAGGCTTGTGATACTCCAGTAGCATTCAAAGGAAATCCAATTGCTTTGATCGTAGCAGGAATCATGGCACTGGCATTCTCTGGATTGATGGGATTGGTATAAAATGGATATCATATTAAAATCTGTCATTTACTTAGGTATCTTAGGTGGGCTATATGCATTGGTTTATTATTTAAATCATAAAACAC
>OGXN01000822.1_pt1 | contig 35813 bp, 36 predicted proteins | sample 1576281 | NCBI WGS metagenome assembly OGXN01 (sample SAMEA3541494, study PRJEB24748) | human gut metagenome | biome: human gut; feature: human-associated habitat; material: faeces | place: China | collected 2012
TTTTCTGATATATACAAAACACTTTTATAGTTTTCGTTTTCAAACTCCTTTATAATCTTATCAATATGTGTTTTATATTCTTCGCCTTGTTCAAACTCAATAGAGGCACTTAACAGAGCATCCTGTATTGAGTTTGCATAATTTTTATCAGAAAGTAAACTTTCTTTTGAGTTTAAATCTTCTATTGGATAATATTTTGTTATTTCTTCCGGAACATATTTATCGTTCATTTCTGTTCTTTGTATTAAACTATTTCCACCTGTTATTTGACCTAAATATCCAAGCCCTAGAAAAACACTAAACACAAAAATAATTATTCCCAATATTATCCAAATTACCTTCTTTTGTTTAGTCATAAGATTAAGCCCTCTCAATTTATTGATTGTTAAATACAAATTTATATGTTTCTCTGTATTCACATTATACCATTTTCCACTACCCGCTACAATATTTCAAAATCTTAAGACTACTTTTTTCTGCTTTTGAAAAGCTACTTTACCGTCCATAATTTGTAAAGGGTGCCAAAGCATTGCTTACGCAACAAGCCCTTGACAAACCACAGCCTGATAAGTTTAGAGTAATCAAGCAGAAATGAAATAGTCTGCTGTTTCAAGGCAACGAAAAAGAGATACCAGCACATTTATGCAGTATTTCTAACTTAATCACACTATTCTTTTATTCGCAAGCAGGAAAACACAGGTTATTTCTTAATATCCTTTTGTTTGGGAAACTCCTTTCTCCCATTTTGACACTGTTTGTCTTACAACATGTAATCGTATTGCTAATTCTTCTTGTGAAAGACCTCTTTGTTTTCTTATTGCTTTTATATTTTCATTTAACATCATTATTATCTCCTCTTTCTCGAATTTATTATATATATCTTTCTTAAATGTCACAAGCAACAAAAATTAACATATGTGAAACAATCCTCGCAACATGAAGTATACTTCATATTTTTGTTGACAAAAATGATTTTCAGAAGTAATATAGAAATAGCTTAACATGAAGCTAGCTTCACATCAAAAGAAAGGGGATAGATATGAAAACAAAAATCAAAGAAATGCGAATCAACGCTAAAATGACACAAAAACAATTAGCCGATCTCGTTAATGTTTCATCTAGAACAATCATTTCTATTGAAAAAGAGCAATACAGCCCTTCACTTATGCTTGCTTATCGATTAGCACAAGTTTTCAATACAAGTGTTGAGGAATTATGTTGTTTAGAAGAAAATAAAAGAATAGAAGATCGAGAGATTATGAATAATCAGGAGGATATCATATGAAAATTAGAAATCAAAAATATTTTGTAACTGCTATTATTATGGAAATAATTGCGATAGTTTGTCTTATCACTTTTTTATGCAACCAAGAAACTCGTTATATCTTAGCATTTCTATTAACTTTTATATATGGAATAATTAGCTTTTACAATTCATCAAATAGAAAAGGAAGCATAGAAGTGGCTTCAAGAAACATGGATGAGCGAGATATTTTACTTGTGATGAAAACTGATAAAACCACTTTGCGAATTTTAAATTATATACTACTTGCCGGAAGCTTAATATCCATTGTACTTTATAGTTTATATCATTCAATTATTTATATTACTTTGATTATTACTTTTACTGCCATTATGTTTATACAGTTAGCAATTTTATTTTTTGTAAATATCTATTATGAGAAACACGCATAACAGTTTTGATTTTCAATTAATATAAAAGATAAAGAGGTGATATCCATGTTAAAAGAAAATGATAAAATTGGTATCGTCGCATGCTCTAATGCATTACCAATACAAGCAAAAAGCAGCATTCATGAATTAGAAAAAATACTGAAACGCCATCAGCTAGAACCAGTATTTTCTCAATATATTTACCAAACAAAAGATTTATACAGTGGCACTGGTCAACAAAAGGCGATGGCACTTATGGACTTCTATATGGATCAGGATATAAAAGCAATTTTCGATATATCAGGCGGGGATATGGCAAATGAAGTATTAAGCTACCTTGATTTTGATATAATCAAAGAAAATCCTAAACCTTTTTTTGGATACAGCGATTTGACTACGATAATCAATGCTATATATACAAAGACGAATCAGTCTGCTTATTTGTATCAATTAAAAAATTTGATAAAAGAAAACAAGGTTAATCAACAGAAAGATTTCTTTTCTTCTATGCTAGAAGGAACTAACAATCTAATGGATATCCCTTGGACATTCACATTCCATCAAGGAAGTGAAATTAATGGTATTGTTGTAGGTGGCAATATACGATGCTTCTTAAAACTTGCCGGTACGCCATATTTTCCTAATCTGCAAGACAAGGTTTTGTTTCTAGAAAGCTTTGGTGGTGAAGCACCTCAGATGATTACTTATTTCCATCAGCTGAAACAGATGGGAGCATTTGATAAAATATCTGGTCTACTACTTGGTACTTTCACAAAGTTTGAGGAAAATAATCATTCTGATATCGTAAAACTGATTCAACCGATTATTCATAATCCCAACTTACCGATTGCGAAAACAAATCTTGTAGGGCATCATAGTGACTCTAAATGTTTGATAATAGGTGAAAATATTCAAATTAAATGTAAAATCAGTTAAAAGATTATAAAAAAGAGTATGTTTTTTACAGTTTACATAAATCGAATAAAAAATAATATGAAAATAAGGTATATAAAATATGCTACACCAGATTTCATAATGTTGGAAGAAAAAGCAAAAGCATGGGAAAAAGAATTAAAGTTGTTGATGGTTTAACAATTCTTTCTTGCTTTAGAGTGGATGAAAAAAAGATTTCTAATTGACTGATAATTATAGTTATTTTGAAATATTTTTTAGTATCCTAGTAAAGGCCAGTTTAGCACTATTGGATATACTTTTTTACATTTTTCTTATTTTAATATCAAATGATGTTATTAACTCCATATCATAAATATCTTTTCCCAAAACATAAACAGGCAGATATACATAATTTAAACGCATGGGATATGATAAATCATTTCCTGCAATAGAGCCATAACAAATCCCTTTGATATCCGTATTCATATTATAAAGTGTCGCAGTGATTAGTTGTGGAATGATGTAATTTGTTTTAAACTTAGCCCCATCATTATCCAATGCCTTGATAGAACAAGCATATTTTAAAGGCATCGTATATAAAAAATCAATGACTTCCTTTCTGGTACGTTTATGATGCAAGATATATTCATAATCAATGGACATATCAAATAATGGAAAATCTTTCTTACATTTGCATTCACATAAACAAACGTTCTTTTTTTGTCCAAGCTCTGCATAAACACAATCCATACTAGAAGCAAGATATAAACAAGGGATACCTGACAAGCTATAACGCTGATTACCGATCAAATAGCGTTGGTTAAACGGGATATGGTAAAAAGATTTCACATCTGTGAGTGGTTTTTCACTGATTCTTCCTCGATATAATATAGCTGGCTGAGATCCAGGATTTTGAAAATAATCCATATAAATATCATCATGGATACGGTATTGTAGAAGATTTTGCATTTGCGATGATGCCGTATTCACCCTTCCATATAAATAATTGATCCATATGTCATTGATCTTATTACGAATACGTTTTAAGGTGTTCATTTCAGATTCTTTTAGCACACCGCTTTCTTCTATAATATGTAAGAAGGTACGTGTTTTTTTCATATAGGCTTTTCTGGTATCCACATCATGTTCCTCACTGCTGCACATGGGCACCTGTGTCTGGAGTTCTTTTAAAAGCTCTGTAAGTTTCATGAAATCCCCTCCTCTTTTTCTTTAAGTTTATCATAAACATATGCTTCAATAAACAAAAGAATAAAAAAAGTAACTTTATTTTTTCAAGATACTTTACAAATTATATTTACAGTGTTATAGTATGGGTGTCATAAGCAAGGAGGCTTAACAATATGAAAAAATATGATGCAATCATGATTGGTTTTGGAAAAGGTAGTAAAACGCTGGCCGCTGAAATGGCAAAGCGTGGAAAACATGTGGCAATGATAGAAAAAAGCAACCAGATGTATGGTGGTACTTGCATCAATGAGGGTTGTATCCCTTCCAAATCATTGATTATACAGGCAGATAAAAACGGATATACGAAAGCAGTAGAAAATAAAGAAATACTGGTCACAAAACTGAGAAAGAAAAACTTCGATAAATTAGACCAGCTGGAAAATGTTGATGTTTATACAGCTACAGCACAATTTGTAAGTGATCATGAAGTACATATTAAAAATGAAGAACTGGATGAAGTTCTATATGGTGATATGCTATTTATCAACACAGGATCAGAACCAAATATTCCTAATATTAAAGGTATTCATGATACAAAACACGTATATACAAGCGCAGAATTGATGAAGCTGACAGAGCTGCCAAAACGCCTTGCGATCATCGGCGGTGGATATATTGGTTTAGAATTCTCCAGTATGTACGCAAGATATGGCAGTAAAGTTACTGTGTTTGAACATGGGGAACGTTTGGTAAAACGTGAGGATAAAGATATCGCTGATGAGATTCAAAAAGTTTTAGAATCTCAGGGTGTTGCTTTTGAATTCTTAAGCAGTGTAGAAGCATTTGAAAATGATGGCGAACAGGTTGTTGTTTCCTATAAAGATGCATCAGGAAATAATCATCGCTTAACTGTAGATGGTGTCTTACTAGCTGCTGGTAGACATGCAAATACAAAAGCTTTGGCTTTAGATCAGGCTGGTGTTAAAGTAGATGCACGTGGCAATGTAATCGTGAATGAACATCTACAGACAAATGTTCCTCATATTTATGCGATGGGCGATGTCAAAGGTGGTCTACAGTTTACCTATATCTCATTAGATGATTATCGTATTGTGAAAGATCATTTATTTGGTGAAGGAAAACGTACAACAGAAAATCGTGGAAACATTGCTTATTCTGTATTTATTTCCCCAACATTCTCCCGTGTAGGATTAAGTGAACAGGAAGCATTAAAGGCTGCTCATAACATCAAAATCGCAAAGATGCCTGCTGCCGCAATTCCTCGTGCCAATGTCATCTCACAACCAAACGGTTTATTAAAAGCTGTAATTGACGCAGATACTGAACAAGTGTTAGGATGTGTATTGTTCTGTGCGGAATCAGAAGAAATGATCAACTTTGTGGCTCTTGCCATGGATCAAAAACTTCCATATCAGGCAATACGTGATCACATCTTCACACATCCAACCATGAGTGAAGCATTAAACGATTTATTTTCAAATGTACAATAAGTAAAGGAGGCATATATTATGTCAAATGTATTACATCCAAATGAAGTTGAATTTAATGAAATTATAAAAAAGAATGAAGTCGTATTTATCGATTTCTATGCATCATGGTGCGGCCCTTGTAAGATGCTGGCACCTGAAATTGAAAAGCTGGCAGAAGCATATGCTGGAAAAGTGGCAGTTTTGAAAGTTGATGTAGATAAAGAACCAAACCTTGCTGCACGTTTTGGGGTACAATCCATCCCAAATCTGTTTCTTATCAAAAAAGGAATTCTTGTAAATTCAGTTTTAGGATACCAGCCATATCCTAAATTAGTGAACTTTATAGAAGGTAAGTAATGGTTAATCCTAATGACATACTAAGCAATATTAGCTTACTTCTTATATTTACAGAAGGATTATTATCCTTCTTTTCGCCTTGTGTACTACCACTGTTACCTGTGTATATGGGTTATCTGGCTGGACATAGCAGTGGAAGTGAACCACATCCCCAAAGAAAAGTATTACTGTTTACCATCTGTTTTATATTCGGTATCTTCATAGCTATTTTCTTGATGAATATTGGAATCAGTGTCTTTAGCAGTTTCTTTTCTTCACATATGCTATTATTCGCAAGAATTGGTGGTATCTTAATTATTCTTTTAGGTATCCATCAATTAGGCATCATTAAATTTAAGACGCTAGAAAAAACGTTTAAAATAGGTATGAAGCCAAAGAAAACGATGAATATCTTTGTGGCATTTGCCATGGGATTTACGTTTAGTTTCGCATGGACACCTTGTATTGGTCCTGCCTTATCCAGCATTTTAATTCTGGCAGGTAGTTCTCAAAACTTCCTGATCAGTAATGGCTTAATGTTGATTTATGCTTTAGGTTTAACAATTCCATTTCTGATTCTTGGTATTTTTACCAATAAGGCATTATCATGGCTTTCCTCTCATAAAAAGATTATGAACTATACAGTAAAAATTGGCGCAGTCATTTTGATATTGATGGGAATCATGATGTTTACAGGTAAAATGAATACCATCACCAGCTATCTATCTCCATCCACAACACAAAAAGAAACTGTGAAAACGGATAAACAGACAGATACAGAAGAGAAAAAAGAACCAGAGAAAAAAGATGAAGAACCTGGTAATACAGAAGTACCACCTCTTGATTATGTATTAAAGGATCAAAATGGCAACCAGATATCATTCAAGGATTATCGTGGCAAAGTGATTTTCCTGAATTTCTGGGCAACCTGGTGTCCACCATGTCAGGCAGAAATGCCACACATTCAGGCTTTATATGAAAAGTATAAAGATAGTAAAGATGTTGTAGTATTGACCATTGTTTATCCACCTGGTGAGAAAAATGGTGAACAAAGTGTATATGATTTCTTAAAAGAAAATGATTATACAATGCCTGTATTATTTGACTCTGATGGTGCTATAAGCAGTGCATTTGGCATTAGTTCCTATCCTACTACCATCATGGTGAAAAGAGATGGTATCCCATATGGTATCGCAAAAGGGCAATTAACAAGTGATATTATGCAACAGATTATAGATAAAACCTTGGCAATTAAATAAATATATGTTTAAATAAAACAAAACATTAGGGAATAATGAACGAAAAGGGATGATAACATGAAAAAACAGTATGATTTACCTTGTAATATTGCGCAGAGTTTAAATCTGATTGGTGATAAGTGGACACTATTAATTTTACATTCCGTGAAATGTGGCCACCACACATATAAAGAACTGCAGGATGCTTTAGAAGGTATCCCCACAAATCTATTAAGTAAACGATTAAAAGATCTATGTGAAGATGATTTATTGAAATGTTCTTTATATTCACAACACCCCCCACGCTATCAGTATGATTTAACTGAAAAAAGTGAAGATTTAGATGATGTATTTAATGCCATCTTGATATGGGGTGACAAGCATTTAGATAAAAGTTATAAATGCTTAAAGTATAAAGAAGCAAATGTAAAAATCGCCTATGTAAATGAAGCTACTGGTGAATTGATTGATCCGAAAGATTTATGTGTAGAAGAAAAGTGAGGATGTTGTGTCCTCACTTTTTGTTTGTTTGAATATAAGCGATTAATGGTTTTAAATAGCACTCATCTGTCCAGTCATGTTGTTTTCCAAATGCAGAGATCAGTGCTTCTTCCCAAGGTTCATAAGCAGCAGGATCCTTTTTCGCTACTACCTTTTTTAACATTTTACACAAGGTACGATCTTTAAAGCTCATCTTATCCTCATCCCATGCACCTCTGCCATAAAATAATGGAAGATCGCTGTATTCCCCTTTTAAATTATGATTCTTTATTTGTAGGATTGCTTTTTCATCATATGGAGAAGCCCCTACACAAAAGATTGCCACAATTTTATCTTTCATATCAGAATAATTTTTCTGAAGCACTTTTAATCCAGATATTCCACTCGCATAGACTGCGCCTGCTAATACAATTACATCATAATGCTGTATCATTGATGTACGAAAATCACTCACTTTCACCATATCAAAATCATATAATTCTGCCAGCATTTTGGCATATTTTTCAGTTGCCCCATACTTTGATTTGTATATTACTAATTGATTGCTCATATTATTCTCCTTTAACAAGCGCCTGTTCGATCGCTTTCATGATACATTTACTACTCACTGTTGCCCCAGATATGGTATCTACATCAAGAGATTGCGTTTTTATAATATCCTTTACAACTTTTTCTGCCTTGCCTCCAAGACCATTTTCATGTTTTACAATCGCAATATCTACCATCTTATGATTTTGAACAGATACCTGAACCACCACTGAAACTGGCACAATACCATATTTCCCTTCATAAATTCCATCATCAATCTTTTCTAAATCAGGTGTTTTCATGCTAAGCCTGTCCGCCTGATCTACAATATGGTTCATGGCAAATACACCACCCATAATCAGCAATAAACAAATACATCCAACTATAATAATTCCTTTATGCTTCATCTTTACTAACTGCACTTTCCAAATGTTCAATACCATCATACAGCTTCATCATCAAATGAAATAACATCTCCATTTCCTCATCTGTGTAGACTTCAAACAGAAACTTTAATTCCTTTTGATATTGATGGAAAGTATTTTCAAAAAAGTCCTGTACCTTAGCAGTAGGACAAATACATTGTGCCCTTGAATCTTCTGAACTTGTTTGAATGTTTACATAACCTTTTTTCTCTAACACACTGGCGATTTTTTTTATATTTTGTCTTGAGCATCCCAATAGCTCCCCCAATTGTGTAAATGTCATTTGTTTATCCGCATGACGTATTGTGGATAACAACATAAATTGTTTTAAAGATATATCTGGTATATGCTGATCAAATATCGTTTGAAGCTTATTCCCAGCGATAAAAATGGTGTTGAATACTGCCTTTTGCTGGTTTTCTTTTGTGTCAGAAAACTTCTCAATCAAATCTTTTAATTCCATATAGGCCTCCTTTAGGTAACTTGTTGCCTAAATTATAGCAACAAGTTGCCTATTTGTCAAATTTAAAATTTTGAATAAAAAAAGTACCTAAGCTTCTTGTAGAACTTAAATACTTATTTACCATCATTCATGCAGCATTGCCACTTCATGTACTGCATTTACTATTTTTTCAACACCAACAATAAAGTCATTTACCTGTTCTTTGGTAATAGGATAATATGCAGCATCTTCATGTCCTCAATTTGACTGATGGGCAATGATATTTCTTCTCTTATATAACGCATTTACAATGTTTTTCATTTTAGTTATTGTTGGCTTAGAAGAACCTTGTTCATAAAAAGCCTTATCTGCAATATCTTGTATTCTTATACCTAATAAGTTCATTTGATCTTTTATCGATTCAAAAGAAACCATCGTTTCTTTTGAATAATATTGATTTATAAACTCAAAAAACCAATTTTCGCTAACTTCATTGTTTAAGATTTTTTCAACCATTTCTAATTTTATGACTATGTTTTTATATTTCTCTGTTGACACCCATGATCCCTCAAAGATTTTATTTACACCAAATTTTGTTATTTCATGTAAGTAAAAATCAAAAGCACTTTCCAACAAAACAACTTGCGATCTCAAGATTAACTTTGCACAAACATCATTTTTCTCATTTTGCTTAAATACTGTAAACAAACTTGATATTGCAGATAAGTCCTCATCAAAATGTGCTTTTATTTCATTTAATTCAAATTTCAAAATTTGGGGAATTTGCCTATCACGAGTATCCTCCAACCTCGGTAGTAAATCTAATGACCTTTCTTCCATCTAAACACCTTCTTTTTTATCGTCGTTAAATAAAGAATAAATATTCTGACTCATGATTGGCATTGCTCTATATTTGCCTAACATATATCCATTTCTAAGGTTTTCTGTCTTTCTTACATTCTTGATTTCTGCTAACGAATATAAATCAGTTGATCTACTATCATCTAATTCAGTAAACCAAATCTGATCTCTTCTAAATAGCTTTGAGTCTAATAAACTAGTATCATGAGTAGTAAAAAGTAATTGAGCAAATTTATTTGTTTGTGCTTTTTTAAACAATGACACTATTTCCCAAACGATGGATTCATGTAGACTGGTTTCAATCTCATCACATATAAGAATTTTACCATTCTTTAATATATCTATGATAGGACAAATTACTTCAAATAATTTCTTAACACCTCTTGATTCTTCACTCACTAAATCTGTTTCAAAATGATCATAAATTAACTTTACACTTAATTGATTTGTTTCACCAAATAGCAAAGATTTTAAAGTATCTGGCATTTCCTTAGATAAATCTGTAACTCTAATATTTCTTTTTTCAAATTTTGTATCGATGTCCCTGATTCCTGTACCAAGAGAATTTAAAATATTAATAAAAATCTCCTTAATTTTTTCATTTTTTTGTATTAGCTTCATGGAGTATTCTGTCCAGTTATTTACTTCTGGATTATAGACCACAATATCTTCCTTAAAGAACAAAAAGGCTTGTTCAATCTCTTTTATTTTTGAAAAATTAGCTGCACATGATAAAAACAATCTATTTTCTTTTAAAACTTCATAACTTAGTTCAAATGCGGATTTGTATTTATCGCCAGGTTTAATGCTAATTCCTTTTCTTTCAAAAATTTTAACTTGTCTATTCTTAGGGAAATAATATAGATATTCTTCGTCAACTGACCTATTTCGTAATGAGAATCCATAGGCATATCGGATATCATTTTTTATAAACTGCATTGAAAAAATAGAAGGTGTTTCATCTCCACTTAATTTATGTGCGTATTGCGAGATATCATCTCCGGGTTGATAATTTATACTATTTAGAATTAGCCCTTGCATAAATTCAATCGCGTTCAAAAAGTTACTTTTCCCAGATCCATTTGGTCCATAAATCACAGCAGATCTTAATACCTTAAAATTAGAAAATGATTTCAGTTCATCTTCATACGTGTCGTCTTTACTTGCTAAAAATGAAAATGTAACTTTATTCATAATTGATTTATAATTTGAACAAGAAAACTCTAACAACATGATATCCATCTCCTTTTTCATTTTCATAATACCTCCATATAACTGTTTTGTCAAAGAATTTTGCATATTTTATGCAAATATTCATTTTTATTATATGATTTTTAACGTTTTTTATTCATTTATTGAAAAATACTGATTAAAATATTACTAATGAATATAAGTCTGCAAACATCAATAATAACAATATGTAGCATAAATTTATAATATTGATAATATCAGTATTTCACTAGAATCACTATTATTGATTGTGAAAAGTTCTAATATTAAGATTATAGGCGCTAAAATAGGGAAACTAAAATTATTATTTTTAAATATTTGATATATAATTATTCAATAAATAAAAGTTAACGTTTTTTTGTGTTCATGAATATTCTCTTTTCCTATATAAAAAATGTTTTTAGATTATTGTATTCCTTTTATTCCTTGTCAAACTTATTATAAATATTTTACGATATATACATCATTGACAAACAACCTTTATATGGTATTATTATATTAGAAAACGTTTACAAAAAATAGTTTAAAATGACTTATAAAAAAGCTATCATTCACTAGCTTCTTCATCAAAAACACAAATTATCATCTTACGACTAATCAATTAAAGACTTACACGATGGGCATAAAGTTCATTAAGTCTATATATGGAGGCTCTATGATAAAACAAAAAAGGAGGGTTTTTATTATGAAGAAACTAAAAAAGACAACTATTTTTGTACTAATTCCTTGTTTTATGGCATTGTTAAGTGGATGTCAGAATGCCAAAACAGAGGAAACACAACCCCCTGTTACATTCCTTGAACTAAACGGTGGAATTGATGGACATGGAGCAATCGTTCTTGAATGGGGTGAAGCTATTCCAGATACCGAAATGTATCATACTTTCAGAAGTGATGTAAAAAAAGAAGATTGCAAGATTAACTACACCTATGATGAAAATAACGTTGGAAGAATTATTGATTTAAATGTTTCTGTTGAGTATAAAGATAAAAAGTATGAACACAAGTATACTCTATTGATCGATGATACAAAAGCTCCTATTATCAATTATAAAGGTGAAGATAAAATCAAAGTGGAAGCTGGTAAGACTTATGATATCACAAAAGATCTTGATATTTATGATATGAAAAGTAAAGAAAAAATTCCACTTGTTCAAAATAAAGAGTTCAATCGTTTTTATCCTGGATATATTGTGACCTTCTCAAATACCGATTTAGAACGTGATTACAAAAAGGCTTATGAAAGAACTGATAATCAAGAAATTAACACAAAGAATCTTGGTAATCATAAAATCATCATTAAAGCCAGTGATGGCCATGGAAATGTAACATACAAAGAAATTGATATGGAAGTTGTAAAAGGACCTATTCTAAACGATTAAATATTGATAAACATAATGAATTCAAAGATTAAGTACAACAAAAATTACTACCCCACGGGTTTGCCATGGGGTAGTTTATTTTCTTACATCACTTGCGAGTATCGCATACATACATGCATCCACGATACCTTGATTGCTGATATCCGCTTGACGATGGATTCCTTCTTTTTTCATTCCACAATGTGCCATGACTCGACCAGAATTCGGGTTATTAGGATCATGTTGTGATTCAATACGATTGACTTGCACATCCTCAAAAAAGAATGTAATCAACCGTTCTAACGCTTCACTTGTATACCCCTGATGCCACCATGTTCTGCCAATACAATAGCCAATATGTACCATACCAACTTCTTCATTTTTACTTACAACACTTATGCTTCCAATGATTTGATGACTTTCTCTTAATTCAATCGCCCATTGATAATAATCAGGTTCATGATAATGAGAAGTCCATTGTGATAATACCTTTTGAGATATTGTCACATCTTGATGTGCAGGCCAGCGAAGATATTTTACAACTTCCTCATCACTTGCCCAATTTTCATACATAGCATATGCATCTTCCATTCGGAAAGGGCGCAACAACAATCGTTTTGTTAATAGTTCCACACTGCCTTTATGATTCATAACATTACAACTCCTTTATCATTTTTAAAAGTTCATCCATTTTCACAACTTTCGCTAAAGCGATCCTTCCAGATATCATTTCTCATAAAATACTGTAATCTGGCAGCTGTTAAATCTTTCTGATCAAAAGTGGATGTGCAATCTTTTCCAACTTGCCTTTATAGAACCAGATGTTCTACTGGATAATAAACCTTTTTTTCTTCTTTTAAATCAGCATTCGTTAATGCTTTAACAATATCACTGGCCTTTGATAATTCCACAACAGAACCATCTTTTTCTAATACCCAGATGTTATGTCCATTTTCATTTCTGGCATATGGTGAGTAAGGTGTTTGTGATACTGCATCATGAAATACATAATATTCAGGATTATATCCCAGTTTTTCTACTTCTGAAATGATATCCTTATCATCTTCTGAGTTTCTTATCGTTTTGTATTCAAACAGTTTTCGATTTAAAATACGATATGATAAATCTTTAGCAATATCATCTTTCCATTTGATCAAGCAGGATAAGCCATACAAAGCAGCTGCTTCATCCAGTTCATATAACGCTTCAATACTGGCAGCTTCTCCTGATAAAAACGGTGCAAACATAGGGACTGCTTCACAAATAGATGTATCTATTCGATACAAATCCTTTAAACGTTTAAACAATACGGTTAATAATGCCTCATAGCTTCTTGCGACAGGATGTAGATACACCTGCCAGTACATATGATAACGAGCCATGATATAATCTTCCACACTATGAATACCACTTTCTTTTACGACGATTCTTCCATCTACCATACGAATGGTACGAAGAATTCTCTCCAGATCAAAATTTCCATAACTGGTACCTGTAAAATAAGCATCACGCAACAAATAATCCATACGATCGGCATCCAACTGTCCACTCACTAACTGATTCATGCATTCTTTAGGGTGCTGATAGGTAATGATACTGGCAACATCCTTCGGCAAATTAGGATCAACTGCTTCAAGTATATGATGAATTTCACTATTTTCCAAAATGATTTTAACTGTATATTCTTCATGTTTCAGTGCAGAGATACCTTCAAAAGCATGAGAGAAAGGCCCATGTCCTATATCATGTAGCAAGCCCGCCAGCATTGCGGTTACTTTTTCATATTCATTCAGACTTTCCTTTAAATGTGGAATTTCACCAACCATTCGTCTAACGATTTCATACACCCCAAGTGAGTGAGAAAACCGGGTATGCTCTGCGGTATGATATACCTGAAAATCTCCGCCTAATTGATGAATTCTTCGTAATCTTTGAAACTCTTTTGCATTGATACAATCCCAAATCACCTGTTCATCTACATGAATATATCCATGAATGGGATCACGCATAACCTTTACTTCATCTGTTTTCTGCATATGCTTCACCTGCCTTATTTATTACTGAATGATTCACTTACATAGCCCGTTTTTTCTACTAATTCTTGTCCCTGATTCGAAACGATCCATTCTAATATTTGTTTTACTTTTTCATTTGTATTGCTTTTTAATGTTATCGCATAAAAACTACTGGATGGATAAGTGCCATTTTGGATATTCTCCTTTGTTGGTGCGACTCCATCAATTTCTAATAACCTTATTTTATCATTTGAAGCCATCTCACTGGCATAAAAACGAAAAGAATATCCTATCGCATTTTCACGGTTTTGATAATCTGCGGTTTGTGATATGATACCACCCATTCCTTCTGGCACATCTTCTGTAATAGGTTCTTTTAATGGCGTATTTCCCATAAAGCGAAGCATGGCACTTTGTGAGCCACTGCCTTCAGGTCGCTGGAATGCCCGTATTTCAGAATCCTTTCCACCAACTTCTTTCCAATTCGTGATTTTCCCACTATAGATATCTTTTATCTGCTGGGATGTTAATGAAGTTACAGGATTATCCTTATTCACAAAGAATACAAAGCCTTCTTTTCCAATTGGTGTATAAACCAATTCTTCCCCCGCATCAGAAAACATCTTTTTCTGTTTCTCACTAGGACCACCAACAAAAATGATATCAGAAGTTTTATTCAATAGATTTTCATAAGCATAAGGGGTAGTTGCGCAAATGACTTTTGAATCATATGGTGAATAAGTATCTTGCGGATATATCGCCTGAGCAAAAGCTGAATAAATCGGATATAAAGCAGTTGCGCCATCTAATACCGGAAGCGGTGCTTTGATTTGTAAAGATGAAGCTTCATCTAGTTTTGCGATTCGATCAGATGCAAATGGTTTATATTCTTCTAAATCTACTTCTGTGGATATTGTTTCAAAGCGATGTTCCCATGCATGATATAACTGAAAAGATACCACAGTCCCACCACATAGTAGAATACATACTATATAGATCAGCTGCTTTTTCCATACAAGCAGCTTTTGAAAATGAATAAAATGTATGATATTACGCCATACCCAGACATAACATATCATGACAGTAGCAAACAACACCCAAGATAGCCATTGTTGTGTAGTAGACCATGTAAACATCAAAAGCTTTATGAACATATATGGGATTGAGATTAATGTTAATACGACCCCGATGATAAAGATAAGAATTGCTTTTTTATTTTTCATGTGATTTCCCTTTTTACGCATTGTAGAATTGCTTCATCTGCGGCCTCAAATGTGTAAGAATCTAACTCATTAGCACTGACCCAGGCCATTTCATGATGTACATGCAAAACAGGCGTTCCTTTCCTTATATTACATAAATATGCACTGACATGAATACAGATATCTTCTCGTTTATCCAATACATCCACAAGAAATCTTTCTACCTCCACATCAATATCCAGTTCTTCCTTTAATTCTCTGATGATTGCCTCTTCTTTTGTTTCTTCAGGCTCTACCTTGCCACCTGGAAACTCCCACATGTTTTCATGTACACCACTGCCTCTTTTGGCAATGAAAACTTGATGATCTTTTTTCATTACCCCACAAACAACTTCCATTATTTTCATATGCGTAACCTCTCTTACCTACATTATACAAAACAAGTGAAGAAACACAATCAAAATTTACCATAAGCAGGAAAATATTAAGATATGTTAGAAAAAGTTAAGAATCAAACAATCGTGAAATGTTTCTCGAAAATCCTTTTTGAGGGAGGATTTCTATGATATATTAAAGGAAAGAAACCTGAAAGAAGGAGGATCATCAAATGAAAGTTGGAACAATTGGTACTGGATTTATTGTGGATTGGTTTTTAAATGCAGTAAAACAAAATGAAGGAGTAGAAGCAGTTGGCATGTATTCCAGAAAAGAAGAGAGTGCACGCCCATTAAGTGAGAAATACGGTATAAAAAATATTTATACAGATTATAAGGAAATGCTTGCGAATAACGATATTGATACAGTGTATATCGCATCCCCTAACAGTTTGCATTATAGCTATGCGAAAGAAGCTTTATTGGCAGGAAAACATGTCATCTGTGAAAAGCCGTTTACATCTACAGTAAAAGAATTTATGGAATTAAAACAGCTGGCTAAGGAAAAACAGTTATTTCTGTTTGAAGCGATCGTAACAATTCATATGCCAAATTATCTGGCAGTGAAAGAAAATTTATCACGCCTTGGGAAAATCCGCATGGTACAGTGCAACTTCTCCCAATACTCTTCCCGTTATGATAAATTCTTAGCTGGAGAAACGCCAAATGTATTTAATCCAGCATTTAGTGGAGGTGCGTTATCCGATATCAATATTTATAATCTGCACTTTGTGATGGGATTATTTGGCAGACCTGCACAGATTCATTATTATCCTAATTTACATGAAAATGGTATTGATACCAGTGGTGTTGCGATTTTAGAATATGATGGCTTTAAAGCTGTGTGTGTTGGCTGTAAAGATACAAAGAGTCATTGTATTGCGCAAATTCAAGGTGAAAAAGGATATATCACGGTTGATTCAGAAACAAGCCGCTGTGCAAATGCAATGTTGAATGTAGGAAATGAAAATCAATCTCTTGCGATTAGTCAGAATGAAGATGCGTTATATTATGAATTGAAAGATTTTGTGAAAATCGTTCATGAAAAAGACTATGATACATGTTGGAAATTGTTAGATTATTCTCAAATGGTCATGGAAGTTTATGAAACAGCAAGAAAAGATGGCGGTATTGTATTTGACGCAGACCGTAACTAGGCAGTAACGTAGATGTTACTGCTTTTTTATATATTCTTGTCATAATGTAAGAATTTTTCATTTTGACAGGAAAAGAATATGATGTGAATCACATAAATATATCACGATTGAAAAACAAATGATTTTGATTGTTGAACAAATTTAGCACTTTTATTATTAGAAAATACATTTTGTTATATTTATGTTAAAATGTAACACATTTCATAAAATTATCACAAATTATTTACATTTTGTCTGTAAAATTGTGAAAAAAGTATTGCAAATTTGTGAAAAGCACTTATAATGATAAATATGAAAATGTTCAATGGAGAACAGCTAACAATTATATACTGTAGACCCTTGAACATTTTTATTATCAATCAAAAAGAGGAGGAATTGGTATGAAAAAATTAGTGTCAGTCTTAGCATGTGCGCTAATGGTTTTCTCACTTGCAGGTTGTGGTTCATCAAAAGATTCAACCTCAGGTAAAACCGTAACGATTGCAAAAGAGAATGACCTTATTTCAATGGATTCTACTTATGCTACAGATGGTATGTCCCTTGAAATGATCGCAGCAACCGTTGAAGGTCTTGAAACAGTAGACAAAGATGGAAATGTCATTCCCGCACTAGCAGAATCTTATGAAATGAGTAAAGATGGTTTAACTTATACTTTCAAATTAAGAGATGCAAAATGGGATAACGATAAGCCAGTCACAGCTGCAGATTTCGTTTATGCGTGGAAACGTGCAGTTAGTAGTTCAGATGCAGAATATGCATATTTATTTACAGAGGATGGAGCTTGTATCAAAGGGGCAGCTGATATCGTAGCAGCTGGAACTGATGAAGAAAAAGCAAAATTAAAAGATCAATTAGGCGTTAAAGCTGTTGATGATAAAACATTAGAAGTAACACTTTCAAAGAAATGTGAATATTTCTTAAGCTTGATGGCATTCCCTGTATTCTTCCCAGTAAATGAAGAATTCGCAGAAGCTCAAGGTGATCAATATGCAATTACACCTGATAACATGCTTGCAAATGGTCCATTCAAAATGACAAAGCATGATTTAAAGAGTAAAGTTGAATTTAAGAAAAATGAAAAATATTGGGATGCTGCAAATGTTAAAGTAGATAACTTTGTTGTTAACATCGTACCACAGGTTTCTACAAGTGCTGCAGACTTCGAAAGTGGCAACTGTGATTATACAAAATTGAATTCAGCTTTAGTTGACAAATATAAAAATGATAAAGACAAATATAAGAACATTCTGGAAGGCTACTTATGGTACTTACAGTATAACATTGGTGATGGAGTAGATACTGGAAATAAATATCTTGCAAACAAAAACATCCGTTTAGCTCTGTCTTATGCATTTGACCGTCAGGAATTAGCAAATACTGTATTAAAAGATGGCTCTATCGCAGCTGAAGGTTTCATTCCAAAAGAATTGTCTACAGGTCCTGATGGAAAAGATTATCGTGAAACAGCACCTGCTTATTACACAGAAAACGCTGCTGATTCAGTAAAGAAAGCTCAAGAATATTGGGAAAAAGGTCTTCAGGAATTAGGTGTTAAAGAAATCACTTTAAAATTATTATTTGAACCAAGTGATCCAGCTAAACCAGCTGCTGAATACTTACAATCTCAGTTACAGAAAAATCTTCCTGGTTTAACAATTGAAATGGTTCAACAGGAAAAGAACAATCGTATTGAAATGCAGAAAAAACGTGAAACAGATATTACATTAACACGTTGGGGACCTGACTATGCAGATCCAACTACTTACTTGAACTTAATGTTAAAAGGCAACTCTTATAACTATGGTGACTATGTAAGTGAAGCTTATAACGCTAAAATGCAGGATGCTGCTAATGCAGCTGATGCAAAAGCTCGTTGGACAGCATTACAGGAAGCAGAAAAAATCCTTCTGGACGATGCAGCAGTATCACCTGTATTCCAGACAGGTGGCGCATCATTGATCAATCCAAAAGTAACTGGTATTGAAAATCACACAGTTGGTGTACCATTTATCTATAAAAACTTAGATAAAGCAGAATAGGTTAAGAATATACATGAGGGGCTGTACTAGAATGACTAACCTTAGACATTCTCTATAACAGCCTCTTTCATTTTCATAAGGAGGAAAAATATGGATAAGTCAACATTGAAGTATATCGGCAAGCGACTACTGATTTCAATCGTGACCTTATTCATCATCGTATTGGTACTGTTTTTAATGATTCGTTTCATGCCTGGTACTCCATTCAATGATGAAAAGCTAACAGAAACGCAAAAAGCCATGATTTATCATAAGTACGGGTTTGATAAGCCGATGTGGCAACAATTCTTTATATATTTACAAAACATGGTAAAAGGTGACTTCGGAGTTTCCTTTGGTATCGCAAGAAACATGAACGTTGTAGACCTTGTAAAACCTGCAATTCCAATTTCCTTTGGGCTAGGTATTGGCGCCGTAATCATTGGTGCTGTAGTTGGTATTGCTTTAGGTATATTGGCAGCTCTAAAGAGAAACACTTTCTGGGACAGTTTTGCGACAGTGCTCTCTGTTATAGGTGTCAGTATTCCATCATTCGTTTTCTTATTTTTCTTATTAATTATATTCGGTGTGGAAATTCCTATTTTCCCTATCGTCTTTAATTCCAGTGATCCTATCAAAACCGGATTCTTGCCGATGGTTGCCCTATCTATGGGCGTTATCGCAAACGTGGCACGTTTTACACGTACGGAAATGATTGAAGTACTGGGTAGTGATTATATGTTGCTTGCACAAGCAAAAGGCTTGGATAAAAGAACGCTTATTTTCAGACATGCACTACGTAACTCATTGATACCTGTGATTACAGTTCTTGGACCATTAATTGTCGGTTTAATGACTGGTAGTATGGTTGTAGAAAGTGTTTGTGCTGTGCCTGGTCTTGGTTCTTTACTTGTTAAAGCAATAGAAGTACGTGATTATAATGTTATCATGGCAGTATCTTTCTTATATAGTGTTATGTATATCGTAATCATGCTTGTGATTGATGTTCTATATGGTATTATCGATCCTCGTATTCGTTTAGGAAAGGGGGATAATTAATCATGGCAATCATGGAAAATAAAGAATTAGAAAATATCGTTTTTGAGCCAAATGATTTTGAATTTATTGGTGATATTGAAAAAATCAGTAGTGAAGCCGTAACACCCGCAACATCTTTTCTAAGAGATGTATGGACACGCTTTAAAGCGAATAAAGGCTCCATTATTGGTGGTATTATCGTTTTGATTATCATTATCTGTGCAATTATTTTCCCAATGTTATCCCAATATACGTATGATGGTGTAGATGCCCCACGTCAGTTCTTAGGGCCTCGTATCCCATTTATCGAAAATATTGGTATCTTCAATGGAAAATCTGGTGTTAACACCTATGAAGGTATTTATGCCAATGCCTACCACTTTTTCGGTACTGATCACTTAGGACGTGATTTATGGGTACGTGTATGGAGTGGCTGTCGTATTTCATTGTTCGTTGCTGCTGCCGCAGTATTAATCAATGTATTCATTGGTATGATTTATGGTATGGTATCCGGCTATTTTGGTGGAAAAGTTGATAATCTGATGCAGCGTTTCCAAGAAATCGTAAACTCTATTCCTACACTTGTTATTTTGACATTATTATTGTTATTGATGAAGCCCAGCCTTTATACAATTATTATCGCCCTTGCATTAACTGAATGGGTTGGTATGGCACGTATTACACGTGCACAAGTTCTGAAAATAAAGGAACAAGAATTTATTCTTGCTTCAAAAACACTGGGTGCCAGCAGCTTTTTCATTATATTCAAAGAAGTACTGCCAAATATCTTCGGACAAATTATTATTATGGCAATGATGTCTATTCCAAATGCAATCTTCTATGAAGCAACACTGGCAATGATTGGTTTAGGTATTCCAGGTCCTCAGGCTTCTTTGGGTACATTAATTAATGATGGATTCAAATCATTCCTTGTTACACCATTCCTATTGGTTATTCCTGTTGTCGTACTGGCAATCTTAATGTTGTCTTTCAACCTGATGGCCGATGGACTTCGTGATGCATTTGATCCAAAGATGAAAGAAATGTAGGTGAATCATATGAATGAAAAAAGAGAAAGAATATTAAGAATCCGTGATTTATCTATATCATTTAAAACCGAAAGTGGCCATGTAAACGCAATTCGTGGTGTAAACATGGACTTATATAAAGGTGAAACACTTGCTATTGTTGGTGAAAGTGGTTCAGGTAAATCTGTCACAACAAAAGCGATTATGGGTATCCTTGCGAATAATGGTACCATCGAAAGTGGTTCTATTGAATATACATGGTATGATGAATTCACAGGTGAAAAACATACAGAGGATATTGTAAAAATGTCCGAAAAAATGAAACAAAAAGAGATTCGTGGACGTAAAATCGCAATGGTATTCCAGGATCCAATGACTTCTTTAAACCCAACCATGACCATTGGTAAACAAATTATGGAGCCAATGATTTATCATTATCACAAATCTAAAGAAGAAGCTTATAAAGAAGCTGTTGAATTATTGAATCTGGTAGGAATTACCGATGCAGAAAAACGTATGAAAAACTATCCACACCAATTATCTGGTGGTATGCGTCAACGTGTTGTTATCGCAATTGCACTATCTTGTGATCCTTATATTTTAATTTGTGATGAACCAACAACGGCATTGGATGTTACCATTCAGGCAAAGATTCTAGAGCTTATACAGGATATTCAGAAAAAGAAAAACCTGTCTGTAATCTATATTACACATGATTTAGGGGTTGTAGCGAAAGTTGCGGACTTTGTGAATGTCATGTATGCTGGAAAAATTGTAGAAGTCGGCAGTGTGAATGAAATATTCTATGATCCTCGTCATCCTTATACATGGGGATTATTAAGCGCTATGCCTGATTTGGATACTGATGATACTGAATTGTATACTATCCCTGGTACGCCGCCTAACCTGACAGTGGAGGTCAAAGGAGATGCCTTTGCGCCACGTAATCAATATGCATTGAATATTGATTTACGCTTAGATCCGCCAATGTTTTATTTAGGAGGTACACATCGATGTGCCAGCTGGCTGTGTCATGAAAAAGCACCAAAAGTGGAAATGCCAGAACAATTGAAAAAACGTATTTTGAAAATGAAAAAGGAGGCTGAAGAAAGTGGAAACTAATGCAGAACCAATCCTGGTTGTTGATAATCTGAAACAACACTTTAAAGTCAGCCGTAAATATACTGTTAAAGCAGTAGATGGCATTTCTTTTAAAATTTATCCTGGGGAAACATATGGTCTTGTAGGTGAATCTGGTAGTGGTAAATCCACCACGGGTAGAAGTATTATACGATTATATACACCTACAGATGGAAAAGTAATTTTTCAGGGAAAAGATATTTCTGGGAAAATGAGCAATGCTGATTTAAAATTACTACGTACAAAAATGCAGATGATTTTCCAGGATCCTATGGCTTGTTTAAATCCTAGAGAAAAAGTTTTAGATATCATTGCACAAGGGCTTGATATTCATCATGAATATAAGACTAAAGAAGAACGTAACCAGAAAGTTTATGATATGTTAGAGCTTGTAGGCCTTTCTAAGGAGCATGCCAACCGTTATCCACATCAATTCTCTGGTGGACAGCGTCAACGTATCGGCATTGCCCGTGCATTGATTATGAATCCTGATTTAATCATCGCAGATGAAGCAATCTCTGCTTTGGATGTTTCTATTCAGGCACAGGTTGTCAATTTAATGAAAAAAATCCAGCAAAAAACTGGTACAAGTATCTTATTTATAGCCCATGACTTAAGTATGGTCAAATATATTTCTGATCGTATCGGTGTTTTACATCTAGGTCATCTTGTGGAAACAGGTACTACAGAAGAAATCTTTACAAATCCTATTCATCCGTATACAAAAAGCTTATTAAGTGCTATTCCATCCCCAAATCCAGTTTTGGAAAAGAAACGTAAATCCTTTACTTACGATTATAAAGAAGCAGGCGTGGATTACCATGCCGGCAGTGAACATCTGGTGGATGGTACACACTATGTTCTAGCAACAGATAAAGAATTTGATGAATGGATGAAATCTACTAAAAATTAATGAATTGCCAGGGCTGACAATGCCCTGGTTTTCTCATTGAAAGGAGCGTGCATTATGACAGAAATCCAATTAGCATATCAGGATGATGGTATCTTAGAACTATTAGAAGATTATACCAATATGCTGATTCAGCAAGACGAAACAGCAGCACAATACCTGCTTCAACAAAATTATGATTATGAACGTGAGCATTTAGAAGAAATATATGGCTTGCCACTTGGTCGCTTCCTTGTGGTCAAAGTGGATAATGAAATCGTTGGCTGTGTTGGCTTAAAACATATGGAAGGTGGCCACTGTGAATTAAAACGTTTATATGTAAAAGAAGCTTATCGTGGACAGCATCTCTCTGATCGCTTAATGGAAGCCATTCTGAAGGAAGCAAAGTCCATCGGCTATCATACAATGTATTTGGATACACTTCCTTACCTGAAAGAAGCAATTCATTTATATCGTAAATATGGTTTCTTTGAATGTGAACCTTATAATGACAGCCCAATGGCCTCTTCGATCTATATGCGCTTAGATTTAATAGATTAACAACAAGAGATTTCAAAATGATGAATACACCGTCATTTATGAAATCTCTTATTTTTCGTTATGCATTGCCTTCATATTTCCATAGTTACCAAAAGGTGCCTTATACTCTTTTTACCATATTCGTATTATAATAGATAAGAAAGAAGGTCGAATATATGTTAAAAAATGATGGAGAAAAACAACTTAAACAATTTCATGATGAAATGTTTCAGAAAGAAACTTATAAAATCAATGATCGTATCACTTATTATTGTGGCTATGGACACAGTAACTGCGTTGTCATCGAAGGGGATAAGTCTACGGTACTGATTGATGCATTAGATAGTAATGCCCGTGGAGAACGCTTAAAAAGCGTTTTATCAGAAAACACAGATAAACCGATAAAAACAATCATATTCACACACAGTCATCCAGATCATCGTGGAGGAAGTGGTGCATTTAAAGACAGTGTAGAAGAAACAATCATGTTTGCTTCCGCAACGCCTGCTTTACAGGGATATAATGAAATAAACGATGTTTTAATGAAACGTACTGCCAGACAATTCGGGCGTGGATTAACCAATGATGAGTGTATCTGTCAGGGTCTTGGTATGCGCGAAGGTGTATATGTAAATGATGGCAGCTATGATTTTATGCCAATCACTACCTTATATACAGAAGATACCACACGCACAATCGATGGTATAAAAATGGAGCTTGTCCGTGTACCTGGTGAAACCGATGATCAAATGCTCATCTGGCTGCCAGATGATGGTGTATTATGTTGTGGAGATAACTTTTATGCCTGCTTCCCTAATCTTTATGCATTAAGAGGAAGCCAGTATCGTGATATTGCGCAATGGATACATTCTTTAGAAGTTCTGATGTCTTATCCTGCAGAAGTCCTGTTGCCTGGACATATGAAACCAATCTTTACACATAAAAACATACAGGAAACACTTTCCCAATATAAAGAAGCACTCTCTTATATCCTGCATGAAACCCTGCATTGTATGAATTTGGGTATGTCTGTTTCTGAAACAGTATCACATGTTACATTACCTGAACATTTATCTTCACTGCCTTATCTTCAAGAATTTTATGGCAGTCTGGAATGGGCTGTAAAAGGTATTTATAGTGGATACGTTGGATGGTTTGATGGAAATCCTGTCAACCTGCACCCATTAAGTGATCAAGAATGGGCTTCTAAATTAATGAATCTGATATCTGAGGATACATTAAGAAATGAAATACCACGTGCTATTTCCCAACAAGAATACCAATATGCGCTACAGTTATGTGCATTATTTGATAATACCAAGACAATAGATGATACCATCATTTCCTGGGAAATCGACTGTCTGTTGGCCTTATCTAAACAAGAAACCAGTGCTTGTGGCAGAAATTATTATATCGCCTGCGCAAATGATTTAAAGAATCAGTCAAAATAATTGCAATTTAACACAAAAAACCATATCATGATACACAGGTGATGAAAATGAAAAAGGTAGAAATCATAGGATATCCAAAATGCAGTACTTGTCGCAATGCGGTAAAATACGTTAAAAATCATGGTATAGAAGTAACTTTTCGTGATATTGTCACAGAAACACCAAGTGTGGAAGAATTAACAATGTTATGGAAAAAAAGTGGACTGCCCTTAAAGAAATTTTTTAACACAAGTGGTAATCTATATAAAGAAATGCAGCTAAAAGATAAACTATCATCAATGAGTGAAGAGGAACAACTTGTTCTCTTAAGTCATCATGGTATGTTAATCAAACGCCCCATTTTAATTGATGGTGATATCGTTCTAGTAGGTTTTCAGGAAAAGAATTATGATAACTTATGGGCAGAAGCCTAAATTTATGCTATAGTAAACGTATACAAATTTGAGGTGATCAATGTGTTATTAGGTGAATCTTTAGAAGATTATTTAGAAACATTGCTGATTTTAGAAGGTACCGGTAAAATTCGATGTGTGGATGTCGCTAATCGTATGAGTGTCAGTAAACCCTCTGTAAATAAAGCAATGAATGTATTAAAAGAAAAAGGGTATGTCTTACAGGAAAGTTATGGGGATATCCATTTGACAGACGCTGGTAGAGAACTCGCTAAAAGTGTTTATCATCGTCATCAGACAATTTCCAATTTCTTACAGGATGTGCTAGGTGTCAGCGCAGAAAATGCAGATGAGGATGCTTGTCATATCGAACATGTCATCAGTGATGAAACTTTTGAGAAAATGGAAAATTATCGTAGATAATCATAAAGGAAAGCATAAGAGTGCTTTCTTTTCTTTTGGTTATTTGCTATGATTAGAAAAGATTGCGAGGGATAGATATGGCATATCAAGAACTAATAAAAAACTTTGAGAAAATCAGAACATATATGATTGATTTTTATGTATATGGTTTTAAAAGTAGACAGGATTTTGATCAGAAAAGTTTGCGCTCTTATGATAACGAACGAAGAAGAATTGAAAGTTATCTAAAAGATTATATGCGATTTACTCAGAGTGAAGAAGGAAAAAATGTATTCTTATCCATAGACAGCCGTCATACTACACAAAATCCTTTGTATCAGGCATTTCTTGCCAAATCATTTACAGATATTGATATCACACTGCATTTTTATTTATTAGATATCCTTTATGATCCAGAGCAATGCTATACATTAAATGAAATCATAGATCAAATCGATCAGGACCACCTCTCCTGCTTTGTGGATCCTTTGATGATTGATAAAGCTACAGTACGAAAAAAGTTAAAGGAGTATACACAGCTTGGATTGATTGTCAGTGAAAAAACAGGTAAACAATTATCCTACCACAGAGCCGATACGCTAGATCTTTCTTCCTGTCATGATGCTATTTGCTTCTTTGCACAGATGGGAATGGTGGGTGTTATTGGTAATTATCTGATGCATCAATTATCTGTTCAAGATTCCATTTTTACTTTTAAACATTACTATATCGCACACGCATTAGACAGTGAAATTTTATATCAACTCTTGTGCGCAATCCAGGAGAAACGTGAAGTGCGTATTCATCATAAGCAGCATCAAAAAAATATCTTGTGGGATTTGATTCCCTTAAAAATCTTTGTGAGTACACAAAATGGTCGACAATACTTATTCGCATATCATAAACATTATCATCGTATTTCTTCTTATCGTATGGATTATATGGATCATGTGACCTTATTAGAACCTTCCTCACAATTTGATAAAAAACGTGAACTTTTATCTTCTCTACAGAAACATATGTGGGGTGTTCGCTGCAGCAGTCATAATATTCATCTCGAGCATGTAGAATTTCAGATTTACTTTTCTGATTATGAAGAATTTATCTATCAGCGCTTAGTTCGTGAAAAGCGGATTGGTGAAGTGGAACGATTAGATAAAAATACCGCAGTTTTCCGTGCTGATGTTTTTGATACAAACGAAATGATTCCCTGGATTCGTACCTTTATCTGTCGTATAAAACAATTGGATTTTTCAAACCGTACTGTTGAAAATCAGTTTCGCGCTGACTTAAAAGCAATGTATGAATTATATGATATTGGAGGTGATGCATAATGTTATTTCATGAGATATATGGATGCTACTATGAAAGTGTTGCTCGCATCATTGATCAAGCCATAAAAGGAACCCTGAATGAGAAAATCATGCATTCCATCATTCAGGAAACAGCCTTCTCTGAAAGCTTTTTAACGATAGAGCCTGCGCTAAAGAATCATCAATGGCCGCTTTTATGTGATGATATGCATACACCTGTAAAACACCCTTCTACTATGCCGCTTACACTCATAGAAAAACGCTGGTTAAAAGCTATTTTGCTTGATCCTCGTATTCAATTATTTGATGTGTCTATTAAAGGCTTGGATGATATTATGCCACTTTATCAAATGGATGACATTGTCTATTTTGATCAGTACCATGATCATGATGATTACTTTGATCCCGCTTATATTAAAAACTTTAAGACAATTCGCAAAGCCTTGCATGATCAATCCTCTGTATCCGTCTATTTTGTGACAGGAAAAGGCAAACGTGCTAACATTCATGGCATGCCACTTCAATTAGAATATTCACAAAAAGATGATAAGTTCCGTTTGATTATCGCATATCATCATAAAAAATATACAATTAATATTTCTCGTATATTAGAGGTAGAAATCAAAGAAGCATTCCATTATCCAAAAGATGTGCGTACAGAAGAAAAGAAATACTTTGTGATGGAATTAGTAGATGAGCGTAATGCGTTAGAGCGTGTGATGTTACACTTTGCGCATTTTGAAAAAGAAGCGAAACGGTTAGATGAAAACCATTATCAAGTCAAAGTGTTTTATGATGGAGAAGATGAATCTGAACTATTGATTCGCGTTTTATCTTTTGGTCCATTTGTGAAAGTCATAGAACCAAATCATTTTATTAATCAGATTAAAAGGCGTTTATTGTCACAAAAAGCATTATCTATAAAATAATGAATCACTATGTATAAGCCTTGGTTAGTTCCAAGGTTTTTTATGTGTAAATAATGTTTTAAAGTATCTGTATATAGAAATCATGTGTGACCCTTTTTGTCAATAGCTTGAGTCTAATCTGTAATTTTCGAGGATAATCTGTATTCTGTTTATATATATTTCAATCAAGTATTTCCTTCTATGTCAATAGAAAAGGGATAACTGGTTAGCTTTTGAGGTTAATTGGTAAACAGGAATATGAATTTATTCATTCACTATTTTATATCTTTGTCAATAGGCTGGTTCTAAACGGGCTTTCTATGGTTGTCAACGGTATTTTTTCATTTGAGTTTTTCATAATCAAAGCTATTTGTCAATGCCTTGAGTCTAATCTGTCGTTTTCGAGTATAATCGGTAAAAAATTTCATATATTTATCGTTCGCAACTTTTTTTTCACGATTTATTTCCTGATATTTCCTATAATAACCTTGCGGTCAAGGAAGTGGTTCTCATCCCACAACGATGCACTAGTAACTTTACTTGTGTGTATTTCGGAAACTATCCGCTTATTAAAAAAATGGTTTAACATGGCGTTACGCAGGTTCGACTCCTGCAATTAGTTTGGGACTAATTATTAAGTAAAAGATGATTGGATGCTTTCACAGATCTCATTTGTTTCAGCCTTGCCAAAGTTAGGATATCGATTATGCATCTATTCTGCCAGTTTTTACTCGCAGGATACATTCATAATCTTAATGATTTTGCCGCTGAAACGAATGCATATCATCAAATAAAAGGAGAAAAATATGAAAATTAAAATTAATGAAAATCAAATAGGTTTATTATATCGGAAAAGTAAATTTGTTAAGTTATTATATGCAGGAACATATCACTGTTTCGCAAATGATAAAGTAGAATTATTATCTATCAACCAGCCAATTTCATCCATGTATTGTTCCTTGGAGAAACTTATTCAGTTTCCTGAAATCAAGAAGAACGCTACCATTATAGATGTTGGTGATGAACAATATGCATTACACTATATCGATGGTAAATTTTCACAATGTCTGCCTACTGGTTTGTATGCTTACTGGAACATAGAAAACAATCATAAAGTACAATATATAGATGTAAAAGAACCAATGGTAGAGGATGATATTCCACGCTATATCTTTGCGAACATTCCACGTTCTTATTATCAACAAGTAAACATTGCGCAATATGAAAAAGGTCGCTTGTTTTATGATCAGAAGTTCATAACTGTTTTAGATGCTGGTATTTATTATTTCTGGAATACAAAAACAATGGTTGATGTGGATATTGTAGATATGCGATTGAAACAGTTAGATGTCATAGGACAGGAAGTATTGACAAAAGATAAAGTCACATTACGTATCAATATGGTTGCTCATTATCGTGTTACTGATTGTGTCGCAATTCTTACTGAAATTGATGATTATTTAACACAATTATATGTCATGGCACAGTTGGTATTACGTGAATATATTGGCAACTATAAGATGGAGGAACTGTTAGAAAACAAGGAAGAAATCGGTACGTATGTTTTTGAACAATTAAAACAGCGGGCTGCTTCTCTTTACATTGATATCACAGATGCTGGTATCAAAGATATCATTTTACCAGGTGATATGCGTGAGATTATGAATACGGTTTTAATCGCAGAAAAACGCGCACAGGCCAATGTCATTACACGAAGGGAAGAAGTTGCGTCAACACGTTCTTTATTGAATACCGCTAAATTATTAGATGAGAACAAAACTTTATATCGCTTAAAAGAATTAGAATATTTAGAAAGAATCTGCGAAAATGTAGGAAATATCACCTTAAATGGGAATAGTGATATCCTTACACAATTAGCAGCATTTATACAGAAACAGGAGGTATTATCATGATAGAAATTAAAGGAACATATACCAATGCCATTGTATACACAGATGTTGTGGAAGATACTGCGTTGGAGCAAATAAAAACCCTTTGTGATCAAAGCTTTGTGGAAGATTGTAAAATCAGAATCATGCCAGATGTACATGCAGGTGCTGGCTGTGTCATTGGTTTTACTGCCGATTTAAATCAACGTGTTATCCCTAATATTGTTGGTGTGGATATTGGTTGTGGTATGTTATGTGTCAATCTGGGAAAATCCCCTATTGACTTTGTGAAGCTGGATGAAGTTATTCGTAAATATGTCCCTAATGGCTTTGATGTACATCCAGGAAGAATTACACGTTTCCCAGCAATTCAAGAACTTCGCTGTTATCGTTCATTAAAAGATACACGACGTTTTGAACGTAGTATTGGGACACTTGGTGGTGGAAATCACTTTATCGAAATTGATATAGATGATGATGAAAATCACTATCTTGTGATTCATACAGGAAGCCGTAATTTAGGTAAACAAATCGCAGATTACTACCAGAATCTTGCTTATGATCTTATGCGTGGGAAAGATAAATTATTTGAACAGCGTGAACAGATTATCAAAGAATATAAAGAAGCTGGTCGTAAATCAGAAATACAAGCTGCCCTTGTTGCACTGGCAAACAGCTTTGAAGCAAAGGAAATCAAAACACCAAAAGAGCTTTGTTACTTGGAAGGAAGTTATCGTGATGATTACTTACATGATATGAATATTGCCCAGGAATTTGCGAAATTAAATCGTCGAATGATTGCGGAAACCATAATCCAGCATATGTTTGATATGAAACTGGATGATTTTGATCACTTTGAAACAATACACAATTATATTGATCATGAAAATAATATGATACGAAAAGGTGCAGTTTCCGCAAAAGAAGGTGAAATCTTATTGATTCCTATCAATATGCGTGATGGCTCTTTGATATGTGTTGGTAAAGGCAATGATGAATGGAATTGTTCTGCGCCTCATGGTGCCGGACGTTTATATAGCCGTGGTAAAGCAAAAGAATTGTTTACGGTAGATGAATTTGCGAATACAATGGATGGAATATTCTCTACATCTATTAATTCTGATACGCTGGATGAATGCCCTATGGCTTATAAATCCATGGAAGATATCACAAAAAATATCGCAGATACCGTAGATATTATAAAAACGATCCATCCTTTGTATAATTTCAAAGCATCATCTTAACAGGTGTATTCCACCTGTTTTTTCTTCCATAAATCACTAGTCAAATCTGTACAATTCGCCTTGTTTTTACAACCCATTTCCATATTTCACAGGAACTTTTAAAATATACGTGTTTTCATTTCTAATTTCTAGTATAATCCTACATATAGAAATCATGATGGGAGGAATTTTATGAAAGTCATCATTAATGAAAATCAGAAAGGTTTTTTATTCAAAAACAATAAATTTACAAGACTGCTGGAAAGTGGCAATCATCATATCTTTGGCAATAACGATATTGAAGTCGTATCTTTAGACCAGCCAATTCACTCAGAAAACTGTTCTTTGGATATCTTATTGAAGGATCCAGAACTGCAAGCACAGGCATCCGTTGTGGAAGTAAAGGATGAACAGTTGGCACTACATTTTATCAATGGTGCATTTAAAGAATGTTTAACAACTGGAAAATACGCATATTGGAACTGCATTGATTTCCATGAATTTACGATTGTGGATACCTCAACACCAATGGTCGCAAATGATATCCCACGCTATATCTTTGATCAAATGGATCAAAAGTTTTTTCACAAAGGTGACATCCACCAGGATGAAAAAGGGTTGTTGTTTTATGACCATGTCTTAACGGATATTTTAGATGCCGGCACCTATTATTTCTGGAAATCGAAAGTCAATATTGATTTAGAAATTCTATCCATGAAACTACCAGTTGAATCCATCAACTGTCCATTAGAACTGCTTGTGAAAAATGAGAAACTTGCGCCTTATATATCAATGGTGGAAGTCAAGGATGAACAACTTGCATTACATTTTGTGGATGGTGTTTTTAGAGAATGTCTGACGACAGGGAAATATGCATTCTGGAATACGCTTGATCATCATGAATTTACACTGGTGGATACCTCAAATCCTATGGCAACAAATGATATTCCACGCTATATCTTTGATTTGCTAGATCCATCACTTTATCAAAAAGAAGAAATATCACAGGATGAAAAAGCCTTCTTATTTTACGATAACGTATTTGAGGCATTATTGGACACAGGTACTTATTATTTCTGGAAATCAAAGACACGTGTAGATTTAGAGGTACAATGGATGAAACGTCCAGTGTTTTCTGCCCATTGCCCAATGGAATTATTGATAAAAAACGAAAAAGTGATGCCATTTATCACAATTGTGGAAGTGAAAGATGAAGAATTGGCCTTGCATTACATTGATGGAATTTTCAAAGACTGTCTGTCTACAGGAAAACATGCATTTTGGAATGTCTTGGAAAAACATACCTTTACCATTATTGATATATCACATCCACTTGTAAGTGATGATGTACCACGCTATATCTTCCATACAATTCCAGATACGCTGTATCAGAAAATAGAAGTATCTCAATTTGAAAAAGCACGCTTATTCTATGATAATAAACTTATCTGTATTTTGGATGCAGGTACCTATTATTTTTGGAATACTAAGACAAAAGTACATGTCGATATTTTTGATATACGTTTAAAACAGCTGCGTATCAATGATGAAGAAGTTTTGACCAAAGACAAAGTTACCATTTCTTTGGATATTGTATGTCGTTATCGTCTAATTGACTATATTCAAGTTTATACAGAAATTGACAATTATGTGCATCAGTTATACTCATTGATTCAATTAAATCTGCGTGAACTCATTGGGAACTATCGTATTGAAGAATTCATAGATGAGAAAGAAAATATTAACCATTTATTTGCGAAACGTTTAAAAGAAAAAGGAGCTTCTTTATTTATTGAGATCAGTGATGCTGGAATCACAAATATTACGTTGCCAAATGAAATACGTGATATCATGAATACTGTTTTGATAGCGGAGAAAAAAGCAGAAGCATCTATCATTTCCCAGAAAGCAGATGTTGCGTCCACAAAAACATTGATGGATACTGCCAAAATGATGGAAGATAGTAAAGCACTATCTCATTTAAAAGAATTAGAGTATTTAGAAAAGATTTCAGAAAATGTCGAAAGTATTACGTTGAATGGAAATGAAGATATCTTAACTCAGTTATCCAAAATCGTAACAAAAGAGCTTCCTGATAAAGACAAAGAATAAGCTTTATCATATCTAAAAAAGTTACAAATATACTCTGTAACTTTTTTTATGTATCTATAGCTTTAAACTACTTCTTATGTTACGATATAAGTGAAGATAACAGGCATGATATTTCAGCCATAAAAGAGGTGCTTGATATGAAAATCAAAGTAGCATTTGCACGTCTAAAAGCATTCATTTATAAAAACTGTATCGCCATAGCAGAAAATCTTGGCTTCTTGTTTACTTCTTGCAAGTAAATCTATTCATTCAAAAAACAGATGATCTATAAAAATCATCTGTTTTTTTTAACCTTATCTCTTTGAATGAAACAACTCCTGATAATTTCGTTTCATCTGTTCACTTAAATCTTTTTCATCCATACCCAACAATTCACAAACCTTTTCAAAAGTATATTGTACATACATTGGTTCATTCTGTTTCCCACGGTGTGGATGTGGTGTTAAATATGGACAATCTGTTTCCACAAATATTTTGTGTACATCGCATACTGCAGGAACCTCTAATAAACCATTGGCATTTTTGAAAGTAATCGGTCCTGCGAAAGAAATATAGCCGCCCATACGCATAATGATTTTTGCAGTTTCTTTACTACCACTAAAACAATGCATTAAAAATGGTGTTTTCGCATACTCCTGTAAAATTTCAAGTGTATCTTGTGTCGCATCACGCATATGTATAAGAATTGGCTTTTTATATTTATTAGCGAGTTCAATTTGGCGAATAAAACCTTTCTTTTGATCTTCTTTTTTCACTGTATCCCAATGATAATCTAATCCAATTTCACCTAATGCCACAACTTCATCATTTGCGAGCACCTGTTCCAAACGTTCATAATCATGTTCAGTAAAATCATATAAGTCACTTGGATGAAACCCCATTGCGATATCAAAAATATCTTCTCTTTGTTTTAATTCTTTTGCTCGTTCAAAACTTTTCCAATCAATGCAGACAATCAACATTCGTTCCACATGATGATATTTTGCATTCATTAAAACTTCATAAATATGACTATATAATTCATCACAGGTAATATGACAATGTGTATCTATTAATGAATAATTCATAGGATATCCCTTCTTTCTTTTATTTAGAATGTATCTTTTCGCCTTCATTATACCATTGCAAGGATACAACATCAATTTGAATACCAACATTTTAGAAATGTTTAAATAACAGTTATTCTATCACTACTTTGTACATGAAGTTAATGTATAAAAAAGGAATGGAGCCTCACCACCATTCCCATTCTTATATCTTTCGATATTCTCTTAGCGAAACCATAATACTCTTGATTAGAAGTATCAATATTGATATCTAAAATAACTATTTACCCAAACAAAAGTTTGAGAATAACGTATCTAATAAATCTTCTCGATGCACTTCTCCTAATATCTCTTTTAAAGACGTATATGCATCCTGTATATCAATTTCCACCATATCCAATTCCATACCTGCATTTAATGCTTCTATTGCCTGTGCCATACTTTGTTTTGCACGTAACATTAAGGATATCTGGCGCTCATTGGCAAGTGTTGGTACTTCCATCGCAATCTGATGTTTATCAAATAAACGATGAATTTCTTTCACAAGCGGTTCTATATCTTTTTTCTCTGCGCTGATTGCTAAATGATTTTCTACTTGTTTTAAATCTGTCTTATTATAAACGATAATTCTGGTTTTATCTTTTGTCATTGATAAAAGTTCTTGATCCTGTTCATCCAATCCTCTTGATGCATCCAATACAAGAATCACCAGTTGTGCCTGTTCAATTGCCTGAATACTTCGCTTGATACCAATCTTCTCCACAACATCCTCGGTTTCCCTTATACCTGCTGTATCAATCAAATTCAAGGTAAGTCCTTCTAGATGAATATGACCTTCCACAATATCCCGGGTAGTCCCTGCGACATCTGTCACAATCGCCTTATCTTCTTCCAATAAAGCGTTTAACAGACTGCTTTTCCCAACATTAGGTTTTCCAACAATTGCTGTTTTGATACCTTCCTTCATGATCTGCCCACTTTGTGCACGATCAAGTATCTCATCAATTTTTCCCATCCATGCGGCTGCTTTTGGTAAAACAACTTCATTGGTTAACTGCTCTACATCATCATATTCAGGATAATCAATATTTACCTCAATATTCGCAATAATATCTAAGATGTTTTCAATTAATGGATCCAACAGTTTCTTGACACTGCCTTTGATTCCACGTATTGCAAGTCTGCTGTTTTCATTGGTTGTGGCTTGTATCATATCATTCACGGCTTCTGCCTGGGTTAAATCAATTCTGCCATGCAGGAAGGCACGTCTTGTAAATTCCCCTGGTTCAGCAAGGCGGGCCCCCTGCATCAAACATAACTGTAAAATTTTCTTTGTGATAAAACGACCGCCATGACAATTGATCTCTACAATATCCTCCATTGTATACGTCTTTGGCGCTTCCATAAAAGACTGTAATGCCCATTTGATTCCTATCTGGGTACTGTTTG
>OGXN01000825.1_pt1 | contig 35776 bp, 32 predicted proteins | sample 1576281 | NCBI WGS metagenome assembly OGXN01 (sample SAMEA3541494, study PRJEB24748) | human gut metagenome | biome: human gut; feature: human-associated habitat; material: faeces | place: China | collected 2012
GAAAAGACAAAATTATTTGCTTCGACTTCCTACAACCGGGAGGAAGGTTTACTTAGCAACGAGAATCTGAACAGATATTCGTTACGTCTCAATCTGGATCAGCAGATATTTTCGTGGGCAAAGGTGGGCTTTACTTCCAATTTAGTCTACCGTGACTTGAACTCCGGCGTAAAAAACACATTCACCAAATCTCTCTCCGCCATCCCGCTGGGTGATACTTATACCGAAGAAGGGGAGATCAATCACGAATACATTACGGGACAATATTCCCCGATGAGTGATTTCATAGAGAATCAGTATGTAGACAACACCCGTTCCACCTACCTGAACATGAGTGGCTATGTCGAACTAACTCCCGTCAAAGACCTGACTTTTACCAATCGTGTCAATGGTACTTTGAATCACTCACGCCACGGGCAATACTGGGGAGAGAAGTGTAATGCCAACCGTCCGTCTTATGCAGGTTCACCGCATGCTTCCATCACCAACAACAATGCCTGGAATTACACTTGGGAGAATATTCTCGCTTACAACACAACCATCGCCAAAGACCATAATCTGGGAGGTTCACTGATTACTTCCTGGAATAAGAACCAGTCGGAAAGTAGCATGGCTGCCGCCAGCGGTCAGATGGTAGATCAATGGTCTTTCTGGCGACTGACATCGGGTACTTCCCAACATGTGGAATCCGACTTCTCACAGACACAGAAAATGTCTTTTGCCTTCCGTCTGAACTATTCGTACAAGGGCAAATACCTGTTTAATTTCTCTACCCGTTGGGATGGTGTTTCACAATTTTCTACCGGACATAAATGGGATGCTTTCCCCGCAGGCGCACTGGCGTGGAGAATATCGGACGAGGCATTTATGGAAAAGACACACAGTTGGCTGGACAACCTGAAGTTGAGAGTGAGCTACGGCATCACGGGTAACTCGGGAGGAACCACCGCATACAGCACCACAACACAAGCCTATGTATATACAGCTTCGGGAATTTCCATTAACGGGAAAATCGTTCCTTTCACGCAGTACTCTGGTACTTACGGTAGTTCCGACCTCGGATGGGAAAAATCATACAATTGGAATATAGGATTAGATTTCGGTATCCTGAACGGTCGCATCGACGGATCGGTAGAATGGTTCAAGACGACAACCAAAGGATTATTATTCAAACGTACATTACCCATCACCAGCGGTCTGACCGGATGGGGATCGCCTCTAGCCATCTGGCAGAACATCGCCCAGACCAGCAATCAAGGTGTGGAAGCAACGATCACTTCGCACAACATACGGCACAAGGATTTCACCTGGAACACCACTTTATCCGTCACTTGGAACAAGGAACAAATAGACGACCTGCCTGACGGTGACCTGATTGCTGAAAATCTGTTTGTCGGTGAACCGATTAAAGCCATTTACGGATATAAGTATGCCGGAATCTGGGGAACCGATACTCCGCAGGAAACATTAGATGCCTACGGCGTAAAACCCGGCTTCATCAAGATAGAGACCTTAGACCAGAAAGGTGACGGAGGCGTACATAAATACAGCACGGAAGACCGGCAAATTCTGGGACATTCCAATCCGGACTGGATCATCGGGTTCAACAATTCCTTCACCTACAAGAATTTTGATTTATCTGTCTTTGCCATGGCGCGTTACGGACAGACGATCAACAGTGACCTGCTCGGCTATTATACCGCCGAACAGAGCGTTACCAAGAATCAGCTGGCAGGCGTAGACTACTGGACAGAGGACAATCAGGGAGCCTATTTCCCCCGTCCCGGAACAGCAGATGAGCAAAAAACCGTATATCCTTCATTAAGGGTACGCGACGGTTCCTTTATCAAGATTAAGAATATCACACTGGGATATACACTGCCCGTAAACATTTCGCGCAAGGTTTTGATGGAGAAATGCCGCATCTATGCCACAGCCTACAATCCGTTTATCTTTGTAAAAGACAAACAATTGAAAAATACTGATCCCGAAACCAACGGTTCGGATGCATTCCCTACCTACCGGCAATTTGTTTTTGGCGTTAATTTGACATTCTAACTAAAGATTATAATCATGAAAAGTATATATATAAAATTCATATTTTGCAGTGTGCTGCTCTCGGCCCTGTCTCTACACTCCTGCACTTTAGACGAGTACAACCCGGGTGCATTTACCAAAGAGGCTTTGGCTACTTCCATCGATGGGTATGAAACCCTGATTAACCAATGCTATTTTGCCATGGAAAGGTTTTATTATGGTGCTGCCGACTGGATGTCACTGACTGAAGGTGACACCGATCTTTGGACGTATAAAGCCAATGAATCGACCAGTTACACGCAGTGGTTCTGGTTTTTCGCAGGAACATCGCCCAATACGACTTACACCAATAATTGGTGGAACGGGACGTACGATGGTGTGGGAGCCTGTAACGAAGCTATCGCATTAGGAGACAAGCCTCCTTACACCACGGAAGAGGAACGGAATGCAAAGATTGCGGAAGCCCGTTTTCTTAGAGCTGTGTATTATTTCAATGCAGTGGAACAATTCGGAGCAGTGACAATGCTCACAGAACCCGTAGTAACGGAAACATTGACCTACTCCCCCACCCGCACCGATCCGATGACTATCTATCAGGAGGTTATTATCCCCGATTTGAGATTTGCATCCGAATGGTTGCCAACAGGTACGCATGCAACGACTACCACTCCGACAAAGAAAGCTGCTCTCGGTTTTCTGGCTAAAGCCTGCTTGCAGACGTACGAATATGGAAGCACCGAATATTTGCAGGAAGCTCTAGATGCAGCCAAGAAATTGATTACCGATTGCGAAACTGGCGGTGGGAAATACAATACGTATATGTATCCATCGTATAGCGAGGTGTTTAAAGAGAGTAACAACTGGGAAAACAAGGAAGCTCTCTGGAAGCATCGCTGGTATGCAGGAGCAGACGGACACGGATCAAGCAACGGGAATTACAAGTTGAACCGCAACGACGAGTATTTCTTATGTAATATCAATAAATTCGGTGCACGTGAAGACAATCAGGAGACACGGCTTACCTGGGAAGGCTCAATTACCGGTATCTTTATGCCTACGCAGCATTTATTGAGTTTGTATGTGCAGAAAGACGGAACATTAGACCCCAGATTTCATGAATCGTTCACTACAGAGTGGAACGCGAACAAGAATTACACCTGGGACGAAAGTGCCGTGCACATGTATGATAAGGAAGAAGCCGTCATCGGCAAAGCCGTGAATAAAGGTGACTTAGCCATTAAATTCATCATGCCGCAAGACATGGATTACGCTACAGAGAAGCAAAAAGAACATATTTCTGATTATTTGCTGATTGATTATCATCATGTATATAGTGATGACAATAATAATGTGAACATGAATTATGCTTATACAAACGTCACAGGCAATTACAAGAATGATGGCACGAACGAGAATCAGTTCCGCTACTATTATCCGTCACTGAATAAACATAACAGCAGTAATTATTATGTAGCCAATGCTTCCAAACAGAGAAATGGTAATCTGAATGCAACATTTATCATGCGTATGGCGGAAGTTTATTTGATTGCGGCAGAAGCTGATATTTACCTGAATGGCGGGACGAATGCAGCCGGATATATCAACAAAGTTCGTGAACGTGCCGGAGCAAATCCGATCACAGGGAGTATTACAGTGCAGGATATCTTAGACGAAAGAGGCCGTGAACTTTGCGGAGAATATTGCCGCTTCTATGACTTGAAACGGACAGGAATGTTTAAGAACTCGGAGTATCTGGAGAATACTCATCCGGATCTGGCCCGGTTCTTCCATCCGAATTATGCGCTACGCCCCATTTCAACTACTTTTACAGCCACGATCACCAATGGCAGTGAGTACCAGAATCCGGGATATTAAGTAGATGTTTCAATATGTACAGGTGCTATGGAGTCAATCTTAGCACCTGTATATTATCATAAATTCAGGTTTTAACCTCGCGATTGAATGACTCCGAATGTGAGAAATGTTTCTTTCTCCACTCATTATATAATAATGAAGGAAGAGTATATATAATCATTGCGCAACGTCGTATTTGTTTTTTAGGTTCACTAAATATACGATAAATAAACTCTGCATGTATATTGACTACCCATTTAGGAGCACGCCGTACACTACAGCCACTATAAAACTTAAAGGCTGCTCCAATGGCAATCATTACTCCCTTTTGTAAGTATGGTTGCAAACGGTTCATAAAGATTTCCTGTTTAGGAGCTCCTAATGCCAGCCAAATTATTTCTGCTCCGTCCTCTTCTATCATCCGGGCTATCAACGGATAATCAAAATCTTCTACATCACAGAATGGCAATTCATAGAATGTCATATCGTTTATCCGTTTATCTATCTTGGATAGGTTAGCTTGTAGTCCGTCCAGTACCTTTTGTGACGCTCCCATAAAAAACATCCGATATTTCTTCTGATGGATAAAATCCATAAATATATCACTCCCTGTATATTGGGAACATTTTATGCCGTAAATCCAGCGGAGGTAAATAGGCACATAACCGCTATCACAAATGGAAAACATGCTACTATTAACAACATGCATATACTTCGGATCTCGATTGACAATGTTCAATATTACTCCATCAGCTACGCAAATGTAGCCGGCGGCATTCTGTTGGAGCTGTTTGTCAACAGCGGTAAAAATACGAACTTTATCAAATTCGTAATTGATATTAAAGTATCGCTCCATAAAATAAAAAGAGATTATATATACCCCACCAATGAATAGACGAGATCTCCAACCCACTCATTTAATAACTCTTGCCACTTTACGGCAGCTTTCCAGTCCGGATAAAAAGATCGATGGTTTATAGTTGTCGGTTTTACGTATGTATTGACCGGATATATATCCGGGTGTATTCCAACTTTAGCAAAGCATTTCAGACTACGTCTCATGTGTGTAGCTGAAGTTATAAGAATACATTCTTTCTCTGTTATCTGCTCCGCTTCAAGAATTTCACGGGTATATTTTGCATTCTCACGAGTATTACGGGCTTGCTGTTCTAATATGAAAGCGTCACGAGGAATGCCTATCTCTGCCATATAATCAAGAAACAACTCTTTATCGGAGCTTCCTCCTTCCTGAATGATGGAGGTAGGATCACCGGTAATCAAAATTCTTTTGACGATTCCTTTCTTCCAGAGCCTTACCGCTTCCCAAAGTCTGTCTGCCCGGTCAAGTTCGTATTTCATTTGTCCTGTTTCTCGGTTCATGAAGGCAAAGCCACCCATAACAATGGCTACTTTATAGTGCTTGGCTATATCTAGTGGAATGGAAGCATATTCTTTGACTGTGCAGTATTTGATATAATCTATCAGGATATTATTTGTGAAGATTATAAATAAGGTAATACTACTAATGACAGCTATTCTTCTCCATAATTTACGCTTAAAGATAAGAAAGGAAATCAGGAATAATAATATCCATGTAATAGGGGAAAGGAAGAAGTTTAAGAGTTTGGATAGTTCGAAAAACATAAGAATATGGATCTTGAAAATAGAGAATTCTTAATACTTTTAAAGATTAGGGAAGCCATTCAGTCACTACGAAGTAGTCTATTCAACAAGTTATTCCATTTCACATAAACGAATTCTGAAGAATATTCCCTCTTCACTTTTTCAAAAGCTTTATATCCTAACTTTTCAAGAAGTTGAAGATTGTTCCATAAAGTTAGAATTTGCTTTTCTAAATCATCTATATCATTAGGTCTGAACAAATATCCAATAGCATCACGACCTTTACCTATTATTTCCGTAAATCCACCATGATCAGGGGCTATACAAATTTTTCCATAACAAGCCGATTCCAAAATTGTCATGGGAAATCCTTCATAACACCTGCTAGGTATCACTACAAAACGAGCATTTGTTATGAACCGTTCTAGCTCTTTACCCTCCAAATACCCCATTAATCGCACATTCGCAGGAAAAATGATATTACAATCTTCCCTCTTAGCACCTGCAAAGCAAAATTTAATTTCAGGATGCTTACGAGCTACTTCGACCAATTGGTCATATCCTTTCTCATAGCTTAGCCTGCCGATATATGCAACATAATCTCCTCTCACTATCTCACATTTTATTAGAGGTACATCTATTGAATTAGGAATAACAACTATTTTATTTTTATTAAATCCCGCTTTTATCAGTTTCTTTTTCTGAAACCCTGTGATACAGGCAAAAACATCCACATTCTTTCTGTAAGCCCCCGTCCATCGTGCATATACATTACGCAAGGTATACCCTACAGACTTTAAATATGAATGTTCACAGTTATATCGAATACAGCTCCACTCACTCCCCTTTTGCAGACATATCTCACAAGGTTTGCCATTGCGCATAAATAGTCCTGTAGGACATATTAAACGAAAGTTATGAACCGTCATTACTACTGGAATCTCTGCTTTTTTACATTCAAATAAGGCAGCAGGACTAATAAAAGGATAGAGATTATGCACATTTACGAGATCCGGTTTCTCCTGCTCCAAAGCTTTATATAATCCCTTTATGCCCGATGGAGAATAAACGCCACATAGAAAGCCTCTAATTTTTCCCAGCACTGTTTCACGACTCCCCTCTGTCGTTAAACGATAGAAACAGACTTCATGCCCATGTTCACAGAGCATACGAGCCATCTTATCTACTACGGCTTCTTCGCCACTATATCTGCCGTAATTGTTGTGAACAAGAAGTATTTTCATTTAACTATTTCTCTTTCTAACATAGGCTGAAAGTAGCGGAGAACATATATGTAATACACATGTATAAAATACAGGAAACGAAGACATGAAAAATAAATACACCCCATCTTTAAGCGTAAATTGTTTTTTAAAGAACTTTGATATTAACATTAATTTTTCTTTGAAAGAATGCAAATGAATCAATCTGTAACTATATGTACGATAACGATATAAATAATGTCCTCTTAATATGGTGGTTATATTCCGATCTTCACATTTATCATGTATCTTTCTTATCCGATGCCCCATTGCAAAATAATCATTCAATTTTAAAATATCATCGCTATTTAAATTTGTAGTAGATAAATTATTTATTGCATAATGATATACTAATATTGGGCTATACTTAATCTGTTTCGCTGCAAGAATAACACGTATAACCCAATCCGCATCTTCAATCCGAACATTCTCCTCAAAATATAAGCTTTCTCCCTTTAAGAACTCCGTTTTATAAGCACAGCACCAAGGAACGGACGGTATAGCATTAACTTTGAAGAACTCTTTCCCAATAACTGTTTCTTGATGATTTTGAATATAGAGCATTGAACGTGATTGTCTTTTATCTTTGATTTCAAAATCATACATTAACACATCCAGACGTTCCATATTCTGTTGCAATTCAATTTGTACCTGTAATAAAGCTCCATTTTCAAGTATATCATCATGGTCTATAAAAATAATATATCTGCCTCTTGCTTCTTTTATGCCAGTATTCCTTCCCCCTCCTTGTCGCTTATTAATACTATGTTCTATCAAACGAATATTTACCTCTTTATATAACTCTATTACATTTTTTATAACCAATACCGTATCATCAGAAGAAACATCATCTACAAATATTATTTCAAAATTTCGTGTATTTAAGCCTTGCGAAAGTATGCTTAGCACCAATTTCTCTATGCATTCACTCCCGTTATAAACAGGAACAATAATTGAAAAAAAATACTGATACTCCTCCATTAGAATATATTTTTAATGCTACCAACAATCCTTTCAACAGCTCTGCCATCCATCACCCCAATATTATTTTTCATATATTCATCATTGGTACATGTTTCTGTTTTTGAGATAAGAATGTTCTCAAACTCTTCAATTGTATGGCAATACCTAATCACATCAACCGGATAATTATAACTTAAAGACATCGAATACCCCCACCTCGGAGATAATACTTTCTTCTTGAGTATTAGCCCATAAACAATAGTGGTAGAGCGCTGCGAAACAATATTAGAAGCATAGTATACAAGAGTCTTCATATCTTCTTCAACTATAGGAATTATATTTTCTTTCTTAAGAAAATCACGATGTTCCTCCAATCTTGTACGTGGATGTAATTTAACAACCAATATCAAATTGTTTTTTCGACATACATCCGATATATCTTTTAATAAAGAATACCATTGTTCTTTAGATAAAATTTTAGCTTGAACAAATCCATCTTCCAAATACAGTACATAATCTAAAGGCATGTTATACTTCTTAGACAAATAAGAAAATGGTTCTGGATTTTTATTGATGAAGGAATCTAAATCAGGATTTCCTGTTACAACAATCTTACTTTTATCAAAATTGGCTCTTTTCATCAAAGAATATTTATCAGAGAGATAATAAACCAATAATTGATCTACATCCAGCTCCCGACAATCTGTTGCATAAATAGTCATAGTTGCAGGATTTCTAAATAACCTTATCAGTGATTTTATAAAAAGTCCCCAAGAATGATTTATTATACAGGTAGCATAAAAATAATTCCATAATTGTAGTACAGTATCTTTCCGAAGCTTTCCAAAAGGGTTCTTTTTAAAGCTTTTATTTACATTTTGATGAAACTCTTCCAAAACTACATCATTTAATAGATTACCATGAGCCAAATAGATAACTTTCATATTTAATTTCTTACAATATGCAACTATCGCTTTATCCAGAAAAAAACACAAATTGAGCATCACTACAACATCCGCCTGTTCACGTTTTAATATTCTATACAAGTTGTTAGTTTTATAGAAACTAATATCATACGAAGTAAAACCATTATGCTTTGTTACAATAGACTGCTGCCTCTCCTTCCAACTCCCAACATGAATCATCTTCATTTCTATATCAGGATATTTTTGAAACCCCGGAATCAAACGTTCAAAATTAGCAACCCCCTTAAGCCAATAATCAAAAAAAATAATTTTCATCGTTTTGCACTATTTTCATTTAAATAAATAATAAAGAACAGAAGCATAAATCTTTAGTTGACAAGGATTATATTTCATTGATTTGATAAAAGCTATAAGTGCCTTCATATACATTTGATGTGACAGGCACCTGCACATTCTCATCTTATACCAATAAGCAACATACAATCCAAGCTCTTTCAATCTTCCGTTTTGAACATAAAGCAATTCTAATTCCTTCCCCACAATATCTGTTGGTTCAGGAGGACGTGGAATACTTAATCCTAAATGATATGTCACCAGTAACTCTGTTGTATATGCAATCTTTGTTTTACAAGCTAAACGTGCCCAAGTCAATAAGTCCTCTCCAGACTTTACCCCTATCGGAAACCCTCCAAGTGCTTGAAGAGCAAGTTTATTTACCATAGTAGAACTAGCGAAAAAGGGAGGATTAGAACAATTGGCTACTTGGAAATAATTATCTAATACTCCAATCTTTTTAAATGGAAGTTTTCTTATTACAGGAAGCCTTTTTAGTCCACTTGGTTCCTTTAACTCATATCGACAAGCCCAAACACTACATTCAGAAAACTTTTGAGATAACCGATATAGTATTTCTAAATATGTCGGTTTCCATTCATCATCTGCATCCAAGAATGCTATCAAATCATATTTAGCTTCTCTTATACCCGTATTACGAGCAGCAGCTACTCCCATATTCTTCTGGTGAATAATCCGAATGCGTTCATCTTGTATTTTTCGTACTTCCTCTACACTATGATCAGTACTACCATCATTCACTATCACTACCTCAAACTCTTGAAAGGTTTGCTGCAAAACTGTACATAAAGTATTTGTGATCTGCTTTTCTTTGTTATAAAGAGGAATTACTATTGAAATCATAAACTACTCTTTAATAATTCTATAATTTTATCACTGACAACTTTTTGACCCAAAGGATTTAAATGAATAGAATCAAAAAACAGTTCATACCGCTTTGAATATTCCGGATTCATATCCCAATAATAAATAAATGGAGAACTTTCTGCTTTTTCATGAAAGTAGCTTATTATTTTTTTATATTTGTCCGGTTCACACTGATTCAATAGATTTACAACAGGAGTATTAACCAATACCACCTTTACATTTTTCTCAGTCAACAGTTGTAACGTTTCCTCAAATATTTCTATCAAGTCAGGCTCAAATTCAATATGCCTATATTGTTTTTTATCTACTTGGAATCTCAACTTATCAACATCTAATAGCCCATTCTTATAATTACTCCAATCCTGTCTCCATCCTCTTATAGAACTATTAAGAAGAGCATCTGAATAACGAGTGGAACATACTAATTTATGTAACCAATAGTCATATTTATCCGTACTATCATAAATGTAGTGTTCAACAGTTTCTTCATCCATGAAAGGATAAAATAATTTGTATGAGTTACTACTTAGTCCGTTCCCTGTAAATATAAACTGATCAACACCATAAAGTACCACACTTAAAGAATCGCTATATGAAAACGAAAGATACTGTTTCACCATCTGATAACGGTCAACCACGTTAACTCCTTCTCTGCAATATTTTGATACTTTACAATTTAAGACTGATTCAAGTTTTGTCTTATCAGTAGCTAACATTAAATGTGAATGTCCTATCAATAAAATATTAGAATATTGGTTGAGCCCCCAATAATTATTCAACCCCCTGTTTATAAATGCACCTAAACTACGATCGGCAATTATAAATATTGCTATATATAAAATGCACAATGAAAATTTCTTCATTATTTCTAAAACTGGAAATAAACAAATTGTTCACTACTTACTCCAAACAAAGCAACACTTAATAACAAAATTATTACCTCAACACCTTTTCTCTCTACTCCTATCTCCCTATATAATAAGAATTCACGTAAAACGAAAAGAAACAACAAAACGATAGTAAGCATTGTAGTAAAAGTAGAACTTCCCCAATAAAATGGAGATATAAAGTCTGTGCAGATACGAATAATAACATTCCATGCCACAATACTATTTTCTATTCGGAAAAATACCCAAGTGAATGTTATCATGACAAATACAAACAAGTGATAAAACATATTCGGGCGTTTAGGACCACAGTAATATTCTCCTAAATATAGCAAAGCATGAAGCGTTCCCCACAAAATGAAAGAACATGTAGCCCCGTGCCAAACTCCACTTAACAGAAATACCGTAAGAATATTCAATATCCAATGTGCCTTATTGACACGGTTTCCCCCCATCGAAATATATACATATTCAGTAAACCAAGAAGTCAGAGAAATATGCCATCTTCTCCAGAACTCCTTAAAAGTACTGACACAATAAGGAAGATTGAAGTTTTCCATTAATTTAATTCCTATCATACGACCGGAACCAATTGCCATATCGGCATATCCGCTAAAATCTGCATATATTTGAAAACTATAGAAAATAGCTGCCACAGCCAATGTACTTCCAGTATGGTTATCCGGAAAGTCATAAACCATATTTACATATTCAGCTAATCGGTCGGCAATGACAACTTTCTTAAAAAGTCCCCAAACAAAAAGTTTTCCTCCTGCTATAATATTATCTCCATTAATAGACAATCTCTCTTCTAATTGTGGAAGTAAATTCCTTGCCCGCTCAATAGGCCCGGAAAGTAATGTAGGAAAAAACGAAATAAACAATGCTACATTCACAAAGTTCATATCAGGTTCTATCTTCTTTCGATAAATATCAATACTATAAGACAAAGCCTGAAAAGTAAAGAACGAAAGTCCTACTGGTAATAGGATAGAATCATTAAGCAAATAAGCATATTTAAAAAAGACCAATACTAATAATGAAAGTGAGATCACAATTGCTACTGCCCCCTTCCCCTTTTTTCCTTTCCGCTGTTCATCAACAATCCACATCCCCCCCCAATAATTGACTAAAGTTGTATAAATTAATAATCCAACAAACCAAACATTCAGATTAGCATAGAAATAGTAGGAAGATACTAAGAGTAGGATATTTCTCGCAAACAGCGTACCCCACCGATTGACTATCCATAACAAAACCAATATTATCAAGAAGAACAATAAATATTGAGGAGTATTAAATAGCATACTTTTTCATTTTAGTACCTGCAATCAATCCTAGCATCATCCCGTAAAAGCCACAAGGATAAGAGAGTGTAGCCATCGTATAATTAATTACATTATCGGTATACATAGTCAACAATGTTCCTGCTGCGGAGGAGCCTGCTGTAATAGCACAAATACGTATGACTACTCCATAGCATTTATTCTGATAAACTCTAAAACTATGAAAAATCAAAAATAAAAAACTCCCTCCGAAAAGACAGATTCCTATCACCCCGTTATCACATAAAATTTGCACATAGTCATTATGACATATCCGAATAGATCCAAACGGATGCCGTAATGCATAGAATATCTCTTGCAAATTACCTGTCCCCGTACCAATTAGTTCTTTATTTCGATAAAATTTATTTAGCGACCATTCCCACATTGCAAAGCGACCATTACTATTTATATCATCCGTACTAATATTTCCATTTTGCAATTCTTCGATATTTTTACCCTTTCCATCATTGAACATTTTTTCTTTTATACTTGGAACACAGAAGATAACTACGATAAATACAAGCAAGCAAGCCACAATCATAGGTAGAGACTTAAGCTTATACTTAAAAAAGAAAAATACCAATAACGCCAAAGTAGTTCCCATAATACTGGTACGAAACACCCACAATACACATGGAATCATAAACAATACCCCTAAATAAAAATTCACTTTTTTATACCCACCGTCATAAAAAAGAGCAAAAGAATAGATGCACATGGAAATAAAATGAATAGCTTGAGCTGTTCCTGTCCAAAAAACTCCAGGTATAAGAAGATTAATTCCCGGTATAAAGGATAAAACGAGACAAACTACAGCTACCCACCGTGCATACAATCCCGCTTTTAAAAACACCTCCTCGTCATATACTACAGCCGAAGCAAATAACATAATACACAAAGGATACAAGTATTTCATAATTACCCGAAAGCCATAAATTGGCGCAGGAGAATAAAAAAGCCCAATCAGCAACCAAATCATATAGAGTATATAGCAAACGCTAGCCGTACTCCATGCAGGTTTATGTTTCGCCACAAACAAGCCAACCAAACAAAGCATCTCAAGCACTAAAAGCCTAACAGCCATCAGATCAAGTACCCCAGAAGCAGAAAATGCCAATAATCCTGTGGAGAAAGTTAAAGTCCAAAACAACTCCGGTCCATTAAAACTAAGCCACTGATTCTTATACAATGGATGTGGTACTATCCCGGAACGTTGAAACAAAAATTTAATTCCAAAGCTAGTAATAATAAAAAAATAGAAATAATTCAGCAAATACATCTGAATAAACTAACTAATACGTTTATATAAATCGCAAAATGCCATTGCGTATTTCTCAAAACTAAATTGAAGCACATGAGAAAGTGCATTTTGAGAATATTGAATCATTTTTGTTTGATCCTCTAATAAGCTTTGTATTTTAACAACTATATCTTCCTTATCTTCTGTTTGATGCAACAAACCTACAACCCTGTCTTTCACAACCTCTGGCAGTCCACCAATATTCGAAGCCACCACTATACAACCACGTGCCATGCCCTCAATCGCAGTTAGACCAAATCCTTCACTACGCGACGGCATTAAAAGAATATCGATTTTATCATACAATGCTTGAAGAGTTGATTGTTCCTGCCGTCCAGTCCATTCGATATAATCATTCACTCCCAATTTTAAAGCTTGTTGTTGCATTATCGCTCTTTGTGATCCATCTCCCACTACCAACAAATGAATAGCAGGGTATTGCAATTTTAATTTTGCGAATATCGGAATAACTAAATCCATTCCCTTAATCCATTCCAAACGACTTACTACACCTAACGTAATTATTCCATTAGAAAAATTCTTCTTATTCTCACGAATATGAATGTAAGAAGGTAAAGCGTTATAAATAGTAAAATGATTCCTTTTCTTTAAAACAAACTCCGAGTTATAAAGCACAGAACTACCGAAAAAAGATTCTTCTGCCCGTAGAGTAATGCAAGTAAATGCACGCACACAATATTTCTGAATAAAATGTATCAAACACAAATTAGGGTAAATATCTGCTGCGGTATGTACAGTGGCTACAATATTCTTGATACCCAGTAATCTCAAAAGAAGAATAGGAATAGCGCCTGGAGCCATATATTGTACATGAACAATCTCTGGGTGGACAATCTTGAGCACCCTACGTAGACCTTTAAACAGATATAACGCCCCTTTCCACCCTCCAATTCGCACACCACTCGAATTCAAACAAATAACCTTGCATCCTGTTTCTTGGTAACGATGCACCATCTCTTGACTATACTCAAAATAACAAATTACAACAACTTGATGTCTATCCTGAAGTAAAGCCTGCACAAGGTTCAGTGTTTGAATTTCAGTCCCTCCAGTAAGTAAACAAGGAATAGCTATTAAAACTTTCATTTACTCGTAAACAAAGACGTTAAAAAAAACACCAATCGCTTTTTTAAAGGTAATCTTAGTCCCATATACTTCAACTCGAAAATATCTCTTTTCCCTTTGATTATCAACCTTTGATTCTTCTGTATCAGTCCAATCCAGTATTCACTAAAGGCAAAATATAGAGCCCAATGAATAAAATAAGCATAAGATTCTTTTTCTAAAAAAGTATTACCCTTCCATTGTTTTATTTGATAAATATAACAATCAGCTAATCTTTGAATCAGTTTACTACTTCCTAAATGTCCTGTTTCTGATTTCTGATGTAAACGATACGAAGCCAAAGGTTTTAAAATCCCAATAATATCCGTATATTGTCCTACTCGATAGAAAAAATCATCATCCGCTATATGGCCCGCTTCTGTTCTATATTGGCAAACATTGAATATATCCCGATGAGTAACGACTCCCGGACATCTATGTATATGGGGATGTCCAACTGATTGATATGCCATCACATACTCTTTTCCTGTATATTTATGTATATAACCATCACAATAATTAGGTTCCTGTAAAACTTCTCCTGTCTCATCAATATAGTTACACGGTACAAATAAATGACGTACTTCTGGATAAACAGTCAATGCTTTCTCCATTTCTTCTATAAAGGTTGGCGCTAACAAATCATCTTGATGCAATATAGATATATACTCACCCGTAGCATAAGTTATCGCATTATTCCATCCATTAACAAAACCTGAAGGACCATTAGAGTTACAATAGATCTTTATATTATTACTATACTTTCTACATATGGCAATAGTCTCATCAGTTGAATTGTCATCTGATATAATAATTTCATCAGCTTTCCGAGTTTGATTAAGTGCTGATAGAATCGCTTGCTCTACAAAATCTTTTCCATTATACGTAGGAATAACAATAGAAAATGTCATTATTTCAATATTTTCATTACCTTAGATATAACAATGTCAATTCAGCTTCCTATATTAAGAATGATACGTTTCCATAACAAACTGATTATAATTACTCACCATAAAATTCTCCCTCATAAAAGTATATATAATTAAGATATGTATTATTTCCATAAGTGTTAACTTTTATACTGGGCATGTTTACCATAAACAGGCAAAACTGGTCAACTGAAACTTTTAATAATGAAATAGGTAATAAAACAAAAGTCTAAAATAGCCATATTGAAATCTAAACGTTCTTAGAAGTAGAAAAGCTCCTTTTAAATCTCGCTTACTATGGATATAAGTTGCTACATAATCTTTATACGAGAGCTTATGCATTTTATTACGCCACACCTGCATTTCCTGTAGAGAAAAGAAAGACCGAGCAAATAATTCAATATCAGCAAAAGTTTCCATTGCCTGCTGTTGCTTTTGTGACACCTCTTTTATCGTTGTATTATTACCATGTACTCTCCAAACACCTATTTTATTCTTATTCAGTATGATATTCCCCAATAAAAATATACGCATAAGAGACTGGAAATCTGAAGCTTGATATAATTTTGTATAACAGTCTAGAGTTATTGCAATATCTCTCCTATAAATTGTATTCATGTGTACAAAGTTTCCTATTTTATAGTAATTAAGAAAATAGTCTTTACCTGAAATCAAAATACTATTTTCTGAAATATCAATATACTCGTATTTTTTCTTAATTTTTCTAATTTTCTGACCAAAAAGATAAGCTACAACTTCAGTATGTTCACTCGCCTTTTGTATATCTTTAATAGCAGTAGATATAAACGTTTTATCTACATAATAATCGTCACCATCTAAATTAACAACCCAGTCACCTGTTGCATGAGTATATAAAATATTATGATAATTTCTAACCCTTCCCAAATTATAACGATTGCGAATATATTTGAGTCGATGATCTTTTTTATACCGTTGCATCACCTCTTGTGTGTCATCATTAGAACAATCATCAACAACAAGGACTTCAATATTTTTATAATCTTGCATCAGCGCACTTTCTACAGCTTGAATCACATAATCTTCCTGATTATATGTAGGAATCATAATCGTTACTTTAACACCATCGCTCTGCATGCTTTTATTTTCTAAACTTTCTCATAATACATTCTGCTCCTTTATATAGAAACATTAAATCATATTTTCTAAACAAATGAAACAACTTCCCTCTATGATCCAATCCCCATGAATCTTCTCCCCAATGTTTTGCATACGTATCCTTAGTTATTTGATAGAAATTGTTAACAAAATAATGTGTTGAATAAATTTTTATCTTTAAATTATCATATATACATACTTGTACATTATCTTCTCTTTTATACCCATAAGGTTCTAATATAGAAGATAATATATCCGGAATAATTATTATATTCAGCCGTCCATCATCAAGAATAAATTTTGCATTCTCATAATATTCCATGCATCTTTTTATATATGAATTACTAATAGATGCTCCCATAAATCCTGCACTAATTGCAAACTGTGTTTTAGATGGATCCCAACAATCAGTTCCTGCAAAAAAATCATTATCTAAAAAAAAATCAAAAGATTTGTACACTTCACTATCCGTATCTAAATAAATTCCTCCATAATGAAACAAAGCATATAAACGTACATAATCCGCCACAAAAGCCCATTTTTTTTGTTCATACGCTTCTTTTACAAAAGGCACACTAGTGTAATCAAAATTATCCTCATTCCAACATATTATCTCATAATCAGGCATTCTTTTTTTCCAACTTCTTATGCACCTTTTTATTAAACGATTTTTCTTTCCTTTTCCAAACCAGCAATAGTGAATAATTTTAGGTATCATCTCTTAATTTTTATTTTATTCTTATTTTCCGTATAAATCGATGAGTTATTTTTCTCATACCAAAAGTGAAGAGATAAAAAAGAATGAACGAAATAAACGCATATAAACACACAAAAGAAAAACAAATTAACATCCAAGCAAAATACGACCTACAGGCATCAATCTCCTGTATCCTATCAAAAATATAATAACATCCCAATCCCGCACAAAGTATAACAAACAAATGAGTAAAATATAGTTGCCAATAATATAGAACCTTAATTTTAAATCCTTTAGAAAATAAGAAATACGGTTTCCATATTCCTATTACAGTATACTGACTCACTATACTTCCCAATAAGACTCCTGCAAGCCCTAACATACTACCACCAACAATAGCAACACACATATATATTATAATTTCACAAAGTGGTGAGTAAATATCACTAAACAAACCGTAGGCGTATAAAAACTGTTCTGTAGTTCCTCTAACATACCCCATCAATGCATTTATAACTAAAAGAATCAATATAGATTGATCTAGAATATATTCTTTGCCAAGCCACAAAACTATAAAAGGATTAATAAAAAAGTATACTGAAGAGCAAACAATCCCCGCAACAAAAAAACGTATACTATACAACTCATTATACACATTTAAAATTTTATTTCTATCACCTTCTGCAACAAGATGTCCGACCCCCGCACTAGTACTACCCAATATATTATTAACTAATAAAGATAATTTCTCTATCAAAACAGCATAATTCCCATAAAATGCGACAATCTTTAATGATACAAATATATATATTAAAAAAGGAGCTGTCTGATATTGTACAAAACCGCCTATTTTATGCATAAACAATTGCTTCGTATATTTCATCACCTCCGGATACTTTTTAAATAGAAGTTTCCCTTGTCGTACTTCCGACTTTAACCAAGGATATACTTGATTAATCTTCCAATTCAATATACAAGAGTAGATAATTCCAAACAAAAGTTCAATAACTACCCAAACATAATAGTTCCCAGTATAATAAGCTGACGCCATCTGAATGATAGTCTTTATAATACTCGCCGTTTGGAAATAAGCTGTAACCACATAGTTTTTCTGATCTGCTCCTAACAATGTTTGCTTATAATTAGCAAAGTAGCCAATCAAAGAAGAAGCTAAGAAAGAAAAATAGGCAAAGAAGATGAGAGCCAAATCAAACTCTGTATTGGGGAATATAAGTGGAAGAAAACAAGCTAATATACATCCGGCTATTAATATGATCCACCCTATCCAGCGATATAAATACCCAAATACTGAAATAATCTCATTTATCTTAACCTCATCATGATCGAACAAGGGCTTATAAAGTACATATCCAATGGCGCTACCAATACCTAACTCTGCCAAATTAAGAAAGCCCAATAAATTTTGGAGCGTTCCTGTCAACCCAACAAAGTCTGCTCCTAAAGTATCAAGAAATATCTTACGGGAAAAGAAAGACAATGCAAGAGTTAGAAAGTAAAAGATCAGGTTAACCCTTGCGTTTAGTAATGACTTCTTTACACGCGATTCCTGTTGTACCATTACTCTAATACCAATTATTTGCCTTTGGAATAATACCCGTTATAATCACGTTTACCATATCCATAATAGTATCCATACTTTTTCTTCTTCATATTGATACCATTTACAACAATCGCCATTTCAGGTAATTTCTGTTTTTTCTTCAGGTCATTAATTAGTTCAAAATCATTTTTATGTGAATAATCTGCCCTACAAATATATAGAGTAGCATCTGCCAGACGACTGGCTATCAATGCATCACTCACCAACCCAACCGGAGCACTATCCAAAATGACGTAATCAAACTCTTCCGCAAGACACTTAATCGCTTCATCTAATGCCGGACGGGCTATCAATTCCGCCGGATTAGGAGGAATTGTGCCTGCCGGTAATATATAAAGGTTAGAATTATCTTTTATTGGAATCAACAACGAATGCAAATCAACGTTACTACTTGACAAGTAGTTAGTAATACCTTTCTTTGCTTTCATTTCTTCGTGAGAAAATCCGAAACATTCCAATAATTTGGGACGACGAATATCAAGCCCGACAACTACCACCCGTTTATCCAATAATGAGAGACTCACTGCTAAATTTGTTGCAACAAAAGTTTTTCCTTCCCCACTTATAGTAGAAGTTACCAATATTACATTATGATCGGCCTTTCCTAACAAGAACTGTAGATTCGTTCGCAAATTACAGAAAACCTCCGTCATCAAAGAATTTGCATTCTCCCCTTCTTGAACTATCAAGGAAGATTTATTCTTCCTCATATCACGTTCCAGAGGTATATCGCATAAAATAGGAACGCGTGTCAACTTCTCCACATCAGAGTGTCCTTCAATACGATAACGGAAGAAGTTTATCAAGGTAATAACAATTATAGGTAATAATAGACCGACAGCTATTGAAAGAGAACGCATTAATGAATAATTGGGAGAAATAGGTCCGCTTATCACAGCTGAATCAATAACCTTCGCCTTATCTGCTGTAGCAGCTAAAGCTATGGAATTTTCTTCTCGTTTTTTGAGTAAGAGCAGATACAAACTGGATTTCAATTCCTGTTGACGCGATATATTCGTAAAAGTTCGTTCCTGGGTCGGAGCACTATTAACACGGTTAGTGTATTTTTTCATTTGCCGATCTACATCCTGTTTTGAAATCATCAATCCATTATATACAGTATTAATAGTACTTGTTATATTCGCACGCATCGCCGTCAGATTGTTGTTCAGCTTCACAATCACCGGATTAGTGGCAGGAGAAGAACGAAGCAAGCGATTACGCTGCAGCACCAACTCATTATACTTATTAATAAGTGCCGACAAAGTGACATCCGTCACCCCGATATTAGCAGGTATTACATCATCCTGATGAGACGGATTATTTACGTAATCCTTCAGATACTCCATCAGGCTGAACTGTGTTCCAATCTCCGACCTCTTTTTCTCATATTCAGACGATTCCTGCACATATACCTGCGCATCACTCATATTCATCAAGCCAGATTGCCGCTTAAAGTTTTCCAATTTTTCTTCCGTACTACCCAGTTCCTCATTAATAATAGCAATACGATCATTGATAAATTCTGCTGTTTTCTGGGCTACGCGTTTCTTGTCATCATTCGCATCTCTGTTATACGCTTCAATTAACTTATCCAAAAAGACTTTATCACGTTGCGGAAACGTAGTGCTCTTGGAAACTGTGATAATGGAGTTAGATAATTCTGAGGCCGTCAAGCCTAATCCCGCACTATAACTCATTGCAGTCTGTAAAGTAGGCATAACAGTGACCGTAATATCCTGTCCGTACAGCGGATGCGCATCAGGTCGAAGGGAAATAGTCAACTCTCCCAGTGGTGTTTCGATGATGGTGGGCAACCGACTAATACGTTTTGTTATATCTTTCCCAGCCACTATCCCACTAACCTGTAATATTTTATCAGACTCTTGTACGACATTAAAACTGAAACCATAGTTTAACTTCTCCAAATCCTCCGGTTTCATTTCCACGCATACCGGACTATTGAAATACAATTCACGCATGGCGAAATTCTCTTCTATCTGATAGGTAATATAGAGTTTCATTTCTTTCACCACTTGCTCTACAATCGTACGGGAACGGAGTAATTCCATCTCACTACCAATATTCTTCGTAGAAGACAAATAACCAATATCCGTCAATGCCATCATTGCCTCATTATTTCCACCCTGCACTTCATCATTAATCATTATCGTGGTACTGACTCTATATACCGGAGTTGCATAACGCAAATAAACCCATACTCCCGCCATACAAAGCACTACTGATAAAATAAACCACTTCCAATAACTGAGATAATCCGAAAGTATCCTTTTTAAATCATTCGAATTATCTATCCTTCCCTCCAGTTCTTCTTCTGTCAACAATCTCATCGTTTCCTAACTCTATCTATTAACATTTATCTATCAAACAAAATCAATCCTAACGAGACTAACGAAGTTAGTACAGACACAATACTAACCCAGGGTGTAATATTCCCCATCTTTGCGGAACGTGTTTCTGCCTTACCCGACTCTACATAAATAATATCATTTTGTTGCAAATTATAATAAGGTGAATTCACGATATCCGGGTCATTCAAATTCAAAGCCACCATTTTTTTACGTCCCTGCTCATCCTCCCGCAATAACTTCACCTGATCTTTTTTTCCAAACGGAGTGACATCTCCAGCCATAGCAAGTGCTTCGAATATATTCACTTTCTCATTGGCTACTGTAAATGTATTAGGTCCTTCTACTGCACCAATAACTGTAAACTTATAATTAACCATACGTACATTTACAATAGGAGTTTCATTCAGATAACTCTTCAGTTTTTCTTTGATAGTGGCCTCCGCCTCTCCTTTAGTTTTCCCTCCTAAATGCAATGTACGGAGAATAGGAAAATCAATATTCCCGTCATTATCTACCAGATAGGTCTGTCCCACATTGGCAGAAGAAGATGGAGTAGAGGATGCAGTGGCAGTACTTCCTGTCAACGGGTTGGCGATACTCCCACCCATATTGAACGGGGCGGCCAATTCCGGTTCGGAGTAGCTTACGGTAATCGTCAACAGATCTTTCGGCATAATCCGTGCATCATATAAAGAAGAAGCCTGCGTACCGGTCAACAACTTTTCTCCCTCATACATATAAGTCATTTTTTTAGAACTTACGCAACCGGTTAGAAGTAAAAAAGAAAGTCCTCCAATCAAAACAATATAATTTTTTCTCATATTTTATTTATAGGATTAAGATGTGAATACACTACTCTTAATTTAATATTCAGGAAAATATAAAATGAAGCTCCCAACAATAAATCAATCAAAAGAATCAAGTTGACATTGGCCTTGCCTGCCAGAAAAAGATTTGTACCGATAATCAAGAGATCAAAAAGTAACAAGATAGTTGTCACTTTCTTATGGCTATACCCCAAGTCCAGCAGTTTATGGTGTATATGGCTCCGGTCCGGGGAAAAAAGCGGCTTCTTTCTCTTCCAGCGGGAGATGACTACGCACAAAGCATCATATACAGGAATGAAAACAACCGACCATGCTATTACAATTGCATAATCATTGTTATCCCCCTCCATACCGGGCATTGCATAGTGAATAGCCAGAAAGGCTATGATATATCCCAATAAATTAGAACCGGTATCTCCCATAAAGATTTTCAATTTACGGGCAGAGCAAAGATTATAACGTAAAAAAGCAATTTGTGTACCCAGAACAGAAAAAGCCAATGCGGCATAATGACATGAATGCTCTTTATACAGGCAAATACCTAAAACCAATGCAGCAATGGATACCAGACCGGATGCCAGACCATCCACCCCATCTATCAGATTTATGGCATTTAAGATATAGACAACGAGAAATACCGTCAACAGATATCCGGCAAGCGCAGGAATCTCATAAAATCCAAACAAGCCATGCAGATTGTCTATAAAAGTACCGGAAGCTATCATACACAATGCAGCAATCAACTGTATAGCAAACTTATATGACCAACGCATACCAACCAAGTCATCTTTCATTCCCATGATAAAAATCAATGAAGCGCCACAAATCAGAAAAGATAACTCGCGAACAGAACCACCACAGAAACTTGCAACTGGCAAAAAGCTCAATAAAAAAGCCGGAAGAAAACTTACTCCGGCCAGACGTGGTATACATTCTGAATGCGATTTTCTGGAATCGGGAACATCATAAAGCCGTTTCCTTTTGGAAATCAACAAGATATGAGGTATTAACAATAATTCTATAACAATACCTGACAGAAGTGAGAAACTTACTCCTGCCAGGTTTGATGATGAAACGAAATCAAAAAGGGTCATTATATATATTATCGTGTATGTGTATAAATGATACGGACACGTGCCGAACGGTTTAACTTGGAATCAAGACTGTTTACATTCTTATCTTTCACTTTCTTCACCAAGTTGGAACCTTTTTGCATGATAAATTTATTATCATCCTCTCTGAAGCAATTCATTTGTTTCATCCAGTTCATTACGCTCGTTGCGCGATCGGTAGCCAAACGTTCGTTACGTTCTACGCCAATTTCCACCTTCCTGTTATTATCCTGGCTTGTAGCAAGACCACTCACTTCCACCAGCACTATATTATCTCCATTCAATATGCCATTTATCTTATTTACCATTGCAGAATCAGTAAACTGACGTATATATCCCGTATTGCCAGATACTGCAGCATAGAAATCCGCCAAACTACAAAGTGTAACCGGCACATCCTCTTCAGTTGCATATTTCTTCACAATCTCAAGCCCCTGATGCGCATTCAACTGATAACTTTGCACATCATCATAATTTTCTTTCTTATTAGCAAGACGTTGTCCGGCTGTAGAAGGGTCGATGCGATATCCCCATTTATTGATTTCACCCGGATTACCCGTTACTTCCGAATAGATCGGTGCATAATAATACCCCTCCTTATCTTTAAACGCTTTCATTTCTTCAGCAGTCATAGTCCGGTTTAACGGAGCAGAAGCCATTTCGTAACCACGGAACATGCTGTCATCAAGCTGTGCAGCATTTACTGTAGCAATATCATCAGTCTGCAAATCAGATAAAGCGCGGTCATTTCCCAATGCGCCATTTACAGCATCCGTATCACTGAAACGCTTTTGAGTATAAATACCGGAAACCAGATAATCAATAGCATTCACTTGTGCACCTGCTACCGTAGGAGCATCATTACAACCTGAATAATTATTAGGATAGAACACATAAAATTCAAGAATTCCTGTCTTGGTTTTCGGACAATCAGCTCTCAATTCGTTAATCTGATTATTGATATAGACAATATCCTGCGGACAAGAGTTACAACGATCCCAGCCACGTTTCTTAATATAGTAAGTCAGACCGACTCCTACACCAAAACACGCATCCCACATATCTGCTTTTCCATCACGACTCGTATAAATATCGTCAAAACAAGTTTCCATTCCTTGTGCCCACAGTTTGGCATCTATGCTGAATCCTTTACCCAAGAAATAGCTATATTGCAATTCCATATTACCACTATAGGTATGACTTTGGTCATAATTCATCCCCCACTGGTTTACCCATCCGAAACCAAGTGAGAAAATCACATGGTGTCGGCGGTCAGGCTTATATCCTCCCAAAAGACTGGTTATATTTGCCATCCCCTGAACAGTAAGATCCCAGAATTTCATTCTGGTCTTGTAATATTCTCCATCGCCTACCATAAAAGGATCACCATAGGAATACATATTATACTGGTCGGAAAAACCTTTCGCCCTGAATCCCTGCATTTGCAACTTAACACCTAATCCCGGCGTAAACCATTTACCTACCCCCATATAGAAATGAGGAGACAAACGATCTTTAAAATTGCCGACTTCCGGAAAATCCGCAGTGTAATAAGATCCTCCGAAACCTGCCGTTACAAACCAGTTTGCCCAGAAACGGTTCGTTACTACCCGGTATCTATCATCTGTAGGTTGTTCTTTTGAACTCTCATTCGTCGTGATAACTGTATCTCTCTTAACAACTTCTTGCGCCCGTAACGTTCCCGCCAGGAATAACAAGCACATTCCCCATAAAATAAAAATGTTCTTTTTCATACTCACTCCATTCTTAATTTAATAATTATGCCTATGTCTGTTTTAATTATTATTCAACAGCTTGTATTGTACATCGCAAACGTCAATTACCCGTTGCCGATGGGTGACGACAATTACAATTTTATCTTTTACATTTTTCTTAAGCGAAGCAATAACTTCTTCTTCTGTCTTTTCATCCAACGAAGCTGTTGCCTCATCGAGAAGCAAGACCTCCCCACCGTGAAGCAAAGCACGTGCAATAGCCAGTCTCTGTATCTGTCCGCCAGAAAGCCCCTTTCCACTTTCCTTTAACTCACTATCGAGTCCTGCCGGCATAGTAAAAACAAAATCCGCAGCAGCCTGTCGCAAAGCCTCTTTCATAGCTGCATCATCAGCATTCGGATTTCCTAAAGAAAGATTTTCCCGGATACTTCCGGAGAAAAGATAGTTCCCTTGTGGTACATAAGCTATCCGTTGGCGGAAAGCAGGAGACATTTGAAAGCTATATTTATTGTCCGATACAATAACCTTTCCCTGTTGCGGGGATATCAGTCCAAGAATCAATCGCATGACTGTAGTTTTTCCACATCCCGTTTCTCCGGCTATTGCCGTCATTTTACCTTGTTCAAAAACAAAATCTGCATGAGTCAGGATCTGCCTGCCGGACTCATATCCGAAAGCTATATCTGAAAACGTTATTCTTTCTATCCGAAAAGACGGCTGAACGAGAGAAGGATCCACTTGCTCCTTTGGTAGCGTCTCCAACTCATACAAACGTTCTAATGCCGTATAGGCAACAATAAAAGTCGGAATACTTGCAGCCAGACCGAGTGCTGGTCCCTGCATCATAGCAACCAGTTGCAGAAAGGCCATCATAGTACCAAAAGTTATTTCATTTCCATACAGTTGATAAACTCCCCATGAAAAAGCAACCAGATATCCCGCTGCAAATCCAAAGGAAAGTACAGAGTTCGAAAAGATATGAAAACGATTATGAGACAATACATGAACTAACAACGTTTTCTGTTTTTTCGTTAATTCCTTTTCCATGCGATCTTCTATATGCAGAGCTTTCGCTATTCCTGCATTCTGCACCGATTCCTGAAAATACTGCCGCACTGCGGATTGGGCTTCTTTAATCAATACAGACAGTTTACGCATCCTTTTGAAGTATAATTTACTCACTAATAATACGATTGGTATAATTACTACCAAGACTAATGTCAATCTGCGGTCCAGAATGAATAGATAAATTATTGCACCTGTCAACTTAAACAACGTAACAAGGAATTGGGGAAATGTACGTACCATCAATTGAACGATATCACCAATATCCGTTCCTACCCGTGACATAATATCACCACTATGATAAGTCTGCTGCGCTTTCCATTCGGCATGCAGAATTCCGGAGAAATAGTGTAATGACAACCGGTTGTACAATGTTGTCTGATAACGTACGGCAAATCTGGAAGCTATTATGGAAAGACCGATGCTTCCCACTTGCAATATGGCCAAGCCAACCAGCAAGAATTCCATCTTTCCTTCTGCCACATGAGTAGCAACATCAATCACTCTCTTCGATAATACAACAGAAGATAATGAAACGCCAACTCCTGCCGTACCTATTACCAAAAGAAGAAAAGAAGATAAACTATCCTGCCATACCAGTATATATAAATACTTCAGCAAATTCTTTATCGTTCGTCCTGTCTTTCCCTCTTTTTCCATCTGAACTCCTTACCTGTTATGACTGCCCTACACACACGCCCTAATTTATGACATACGAAATTTGTCGCTTGTATCCGGCAATAAGGAGATAAACTGATCGCGCGGCATACTTCCTCTTTTACCCGAAGCAACTTACCTCCAAGAGTTAAAGAGGCAAACGATTGCTGTTTCAAGATATTAGTCCGTCCAAAGTTACCGGTTGATATCATATCCAAATATAACTGCCGCAGTTTTTTCCCGGATATTCCGGTAACCCATCCGACAGGTAAACCATTTATATCCAGCCCTAAATATTCTACAGCCAACGAGGTAAATACCGGTCCAAAATCTCCAATCCCGGCTTTACGGAGTTCTTTCTGCAAAACATTAAAATCAATGCCAGGTGCATTGGCGCGAAGAAACATACACCAGTCGCATAAATAACGTATGCTTATTCCCTCCTTTAAAAGATGAAAGGCAGGGTGAAGCAATAACAATTGTGCATTAAATGCCGGTGCAGGAATAAGATATTCTCCGGTATCATTTTCGATGATATGAGTTTCTATATCCAGTCCTTGGGGAGCCAGGTGGTTATAGGCTGCATGTAATTCCACTTCCACACCTTTATAATAAAAAGTATGATGCCAATCGCCATACTCCACCTCTATTCCCCACTTACGAATTGCTTCTACCACTCTGTCATAATCAAAAGGAAAGTAAAGATCCAAATCACCGGGAGCACGCAACAAAGGTTTGTCATACCAGTTTGCCACTCCAATACCTTTCAATAATACGACTTTTATATTTGCTTGTTTGAAACGTTCGTTTAATTCACTCCAAACCTTTCGTAAATGACGATTACATTGCTCAATATATCCGGTACGTCCATACCATTGCAGCAAAAGTTCCTTAGGCGGACAGCAGCCGGCAGGCAATTGAGCCACTGCCGGATAGCAAAGTCCGGTTACCGCCTGTTCATGTGCCAATACCAAAAGACGTTGCCAGTCATCTCCTGATAAATTACAGAAATAATCCGACTGTGGCATTCTATTCAATAGACCACACTGAAGTAACTCCCTAAAAGCTACCTCCACTTTATCTGTAATGTTTAAAAGATCATTAACAGACATATCCACCGGCGATCAACAGGCTATTTCTTCCAGCAACCGAAGTTCACGCAATTGCTCAAGCAATTCCACCACATCTTTTGTAGCCTGCGTTTCATCCACTTCGTATACATCCGTCAATTTTTCCACTAATCGTTGTGTGGTATAAGGCTGTTCTATCAACATCTCCGCCAATAATGCAGCGGAAGAATTCAGTACGATCATCCGTGAATAATCCACTTCTTCCAGCCCTGATACCATTAATATTTTTTCTCCTGCAACCTCTTGTAACAGGATGCCTTCTTTCAACTTAAATTTCATTCGTTCTGCTTTTTATTCTACATAGCTTGTTGTAGAAAGTAAGTATCCTCCACAACCATGCGTGTATAGGAAAACTTTTCATCCAACAATAAGAACAGATTCTCCATTTCAATGACTGACAATCAATTATATGGGTTCCGCCATTACGCTTGATCTGCTCCACTATAGCTATAATATTATCAGCAACCACTTTCTCATAAGTACGATTATGATCACCTCTCATCCAATATTCACCATTTTCAATTTTTATTAAACGGTGTAAGGTATACCGTCCTTCCCATTGGAAAAGAAAGATGGCACCCGGCTTCAACTCATCTGTCCGGGGAGTTCTCAACACCACTAAATCGCGCGTATTACGTAAAAATGGATACATACTGTTACCCTTTATACGTAGTACCGCTTTATGTCCATTCTTTAAAGTATTTGAAATATGCCGGAATAAGGTATTATTATCCATATACCTCACTCCGGCTTCTTCACTTGGGGTAAAGTCCATTTCACAATGGTCTTAAATATATAAATGAGAAATTTAGGGATTCCATTTATAATCAGAAAGCAGCCTTATTTTTTATCGGAACGATAAGGTTCTGATGCAAAAACAACTTGTTCAGGAGAAAGAGTAAACTCTTCTACAGAACGAGTTGAAGGGGTAGCAGCAGTAAAATGTTCATAAAATTCAACTACATTTTTTAATGTAAACAATATATACATACGGGTCAGTGTATTAGCTGATACAGTATAACCATTGTCAAAATCTACTTTCATTACCACCGCCTTATCGTATTCTTTCGTCTCTGCATTTCCAAAGCCCATGAATAAATCCAATGAGATACCTGGCAGATTTTTTTCATCTGTTAGAATAAAAGGTTCACTGTCACATATTGATGTCAGGCCATGAAGGGAAATACTACCATTTTGAAAATCAGCAGATTCTTTCATCCAAGCCGGATAATCCAAGTTGCATACAAACATTGGAAGTCTATCCTTAGTCTCGAATCCACCATCCAAAGTATATACACTAGGAAAACCTGTTAATACTTTCTTACGTATGAATAAATCCTGCACTTTAAACTTATAAGGTTTGTTATTGTTCTCCATATATTTATTTAAAGCCTCATTAGTGCACCTTATGGCCGTTTCTCCATCTACCTTACCGTCTTCCAGACCAGCTATATTTTTCCAATTGCCATTATCAAATGAATCAACTATCATCAACCGAACAGAAAGACAAGCTGTCTTACGATCCATAGATATGTCTAACGTCTTCGTCTGCCATTGCTCCACTTCTCTAATCTCATCTTTTTCGTGACCTTCATAATCATTATGCACATAGTAGTAAAGTCCGACAACACCTTCGTTTTTATCTTTCCACGCAAAAAAGTAGCCACAAGAAACAAATAAACGGTCACCATACTCCATAGTAGCATTAGGATATTCATCCTTGTACAGATTTTCTTCAGGATCAAGACGTGGCATTTGTATCGGGCCAGCCTCTTTCTGAGATGTAAACATGAAGAAGTCACCTTCCCATACATCTTTTACACTTTCCCGAATTTTTATCTTAAATGAAGCCTCATCCGAATCTGTAGAATTCCCTTTTATAGTAACTTCATTTTTATCTGCATCAATATAATAGCTAAATGTAGCTGCTTTACTTTCGGTATTTTCATCATAAAGCTTCACTACTTTTTCATCAAATTCCCCCTTTTTAGATGTATAAGCATATTTCTGCATATAAAGCCCTAACTCTTGAGGATATTCCGCTTTTGGAAGTCCATTGGCATCCAAATCTCCTATTGCTCTCGAATTCACTGGAGTTCCTTCTAAAACTCCCAACGAGAAATTTACTTCTTGCCAAATTCCATTAGTTTCAGGTTTTGGTTCTATAATCTCTTCCTCCGAAGAACAGGCAGTTATGAAGCCAATCATCGCCGTTAAAAGAAAAAACTTTCTTAATTTATCCATAATGTTTTATATTTAAATATCTTCAATTCTATGTTCATAAATATAATATCTTAGAGTCCTGCAAAATCAGACCGATCACCAAGCCGACTTTTTATCAGAACTCAAATCAACAGTTATTCCCCACAGATTACTACCAGCACTAGTATCAAGTTCGCCCGCATTCACATTAAAATGTGTCGAGCTCCCACCAGCTACTTCCGGTCTGCCAGAATTGGCAATACATTCATTCAGTTCCACCTTCACTAATTTAAGCGAAGGCTTCTCATAAACACTTCTTTTATCTTCCATACACTTTCTATTTTAATTATTAATAAAACAATTATTTAATCACAGTTCTATACTTTTCCCACACAAGTTCCACGGCTTCACGTTCCGGCCTATTCTCCAGATAAACTACAGGAATACTTTCAATAACCTGTGCCAATGTCCGTACAATCCCTTTATACACCTCCACCTGCTCCTTTATCATAGAAGCAGCAGCCAACACAGTTGTAAATGCCTGCATACCTGTTTGTTGTGTTAGTCGATTGTATGCTTCCTGCTTCATCAGACATATCATCTTCAGCGGTGCTTTCTCCTGCTTGTAGCAAGGAGTTTTTCCGCTCCAAGGTGTACCGTATATATATGGAACACCGTTTTCGACACTCACCACCGGCTGGTCGTCATTCATCAGGGTAGATCCTTCCACATACTTCATCCAAAGGCGGGCATGAGTACTCTTCCCCGCTCCCGAATGTCCGATAAAAGCAAGTGCATCTCCTGACAAAGTCCGGATACAAGCTGCGTGCAGTAACACCCTGCCTCTTTGAGCAGCTGCAGCTACATAAGAAAGCATCAATATGTTATTCAATGCTAAGGAGTCGAATTCATCAAGAACTTGCCAGTCTATGTATATATGCTGCCAATCCCGATTCGCTTGCATCCGGTAAGTACGAGGCTCCTCTCCTTCCAGATGAAGCATTATATCATATCTGTCTGCCGTATCATAATAGAAATGCCAACAAGTGCCATTGTCACACACATGACATATAGCATCTGTTTCCGGAATGGAAGGCAGTTGCTCCACCCGATAAAGAGAAAAAATGATATCTTTCGCTTCTCCCTCCGCTATCATAAATGGAGAAAAATTTAAAAGTGCGGGATGGTTCATTTCGACATCGGTCGAAAAACAAAGTCCTCCCACTTGATAATAGCAAGTATTACTCATCTGAATTTTCTCCGTTCTCAATTAAATCAACTAATGACGGATGCAAGCTGGCTGTAGCAACGGCAGCGATTCCCTCAATGGCCACTACCACCCGAAGTCCTCTTTTAATCCTTACCAACTTACCTACCACCCCTTTCCAGATACCCCCATTAATACGAACCCTTTCTCCCTTTTTCAGATGTATTTCCGATGGAGCCAAATACATAATTTGCTCATCAGAAGCACCGGCTACAGTGATAAAGTCCATCATCTGTTTATCCGGAACAACAATAGGAGTGCGGCGTATATTATCCATCATATAGCGTATTTTAGAAGACAAGATGGAATGACGCTTAAATTCATCCAGTTTTTTTCGACAGGTATGTATAAAAAGCAAGTTATGAACCACAGGAACTAATTGGCGTATTTTCCTGCCTTGGCATTCTTTCTCTACGTAATGCATAGGAATAAAATTTTCGATATGCTCCTTATCCAAATATTCCTTTACTTTCATTTCCTGTGAATAGGTGACACGTAAAGGATACCAAGCTATCTCATCAATAGTTGCCATGATTTACTTAAATGTATGCGTGCTGTGTGTTTTTACCGGGAAAACATACCAAGGGGACACCCTAAAGAAGTTCTTCTTTCTGATCAATCACATCCGGCTGTATATATTATTCATATTTCAGCTCCTATTCCTCTTTCTGTTGCAGAGAGAGGATATCTATCTTTTTTACCAAATAACAACACGATACAATTTAGAATAGAAAAATAGTTTCTACATAATAATTGCTAAATTAGTATGTATTTATAAATCAGCATGATATAGTAGTTTTATTGTATCATGCTATTTTTCCTTTTTTATATAAAGAATAATTATATACATATTCACATACTATTCTTTATATATTCCGACACATATATTAAGAGAATTAATTGATTATAAATTATATATTAGTAAAATAATATCATATTATCATCCAATTATATCATCTGATTTTTATGATATTACAAAAATATTATTTATTTTTTGTTGAAAATACGAGTAAAGTTAGTAAATTTGCATCGATTCCATATTCCTCTCTCTGCAACAGAGAGAGGACTTTTTCATAAATTACTACATATAGATATTATCTGTTTATAAACTTCTTCATATATAATTATTTATTATCAGAATATTATTTAAAAAAATTATTTGAATAGAAGTCAAACAAAGGGGGAAATATTATCAAATATCCAAGCATTACATTTCTTAATTTTTCATATGATATATAAATATGGAATTAAAACAGTGCATTTCATTTGTTATATAAAAAAGCAAATGAGCAATATAAAAAGACCAATGACATGGAAATAACTAAAATCAAAGATTTCTTATACAATAATCAGACCATCAAAAAAGAGATCAGTAGCCTCTCCCTCTTCTCATATATAGATGAAGAAATCAAAAGATTATTTGATGCCGGACAAACAGGAACAGCACAAAATTACAAGGCTGCAATGAATAGTTTCATGAAATTCACAGGAGATGAAAATTTCCCATTATCCGCTCTCAATGAGAAGACAACCCAGAAATATGAATTATGGCTGAAGAACGAATATTTATCTCGAAACACTATATCATTCTACATGAGGCAATTACGTTCCATATACAATAAAGCTGTTAAAGCCAGTCTTACAGAACAGACCTTCCCTTTCAACAATGTATACACAGGTATAGATAAAACAAAAAAAAGGGCTGTGGATATTTCTGTTATTACTAAGTTAACAACATTGGATTTGTCATCTTCCTCTCCTCTAAGCTTTGCCAGAGATCTATTCCTTTTTAGTTTTTATATGAGAGGAATGGCCTTCGTAGACATGGCATATCTTAAACATGAAAATATTAAGAATGGGGTCATTCGCTATATCCGACATAAAACCGATATTATGCTGGAAGTCAAGATGGAACAATGCATATCGGAGATTATCAATCGCTATGCCTCCAAGAGTAAATTAGGATATTTATTGCCAATCATCACAAAGACAGAGGCAGAACAAGCATATAACCAATATAAAAACAAACGTAGTTATTATAATAAACTATTAAAAAAACTATCACAATTATCAGGGACAGATGTATTACTGACCTCCTATGTATCCCGCCATAGCTGGGCAACAATCGCCAGAGACATGAATATTTCTCTTCCGGTTATTAGTGCTGGTATGGGACATAGTTCTGAAGCCATGACCCGTATTTATTTAACCTCATTGGAAGCATCAACTATTGACCAAGCCAATTCCGCCATACTCAATCATATCCAACATTCACAAGATCCTGTCAAATGACATTATGAGAATCATTTCCTGCAGAAACTTCAAAACCAATGACAGTGCCTAACAACAATCCATTAAAATCCCATAGCATCTTTCACTAAAACCATCTCTTCATGAGAGGTTAACTTCTCCAATAACAGCAATGCAACTCCATACGATGTTTGAGGACAATAAGAAGTTATGATATTATCATCCACTACAATGGGAGTATTCACGATGGTTGCTCCAAAACCCTCAAGAACTTTCTGCTTATGTGCACCCCTAAGGTGGTAAGTTGTTGCCCTCCGGCCATTCAAGACCCCGCTTTTCCCAACAGGTAGAGCACCGACACAAACTGTTGCAATCCATTTCTTTTGTGAATCAAACAACCGTATTAATTCCAAAAGTTGCTCATTATATGCTTCCTCATAAAACCCAAATTCCTCAAATCCGCCGGGTATCGCAAGCGCATCATAGTCATCCGCAGATACTTCATCTATGACTTTATCCACCAAAACGGGAACATTGAAAGAACTAATCACTTTTCTATTCAAGCCACAGGTAACAACATCGATTTTACAATCAAAGTCCGTCTTTGCCCATCCCATAACATCAATAAAAGCACTGAACTCAATCGTTTCAAACCCTTTAGCAAGGAATACCAATAATTTCATAATCAATCTGGTTATATATTAAACAATTTATGAATGCTGCAAAGGTAGACATATTCATCATAGCCTGAAATGACATTATTCCGTCAAAAACTGCCATATTTATATTATCTTTGTTCACAGTAAAAATTGAAAAGACCATATATGGAGAAAAGATATAAGCACATCGCATTTCTTGTAATACCCAATGCAACATTGCTCGATATTACAGGTCCCTATGAGGCCTTTTCACTCGCCATACAATGCCTGAAATCTTATCATAAAGACACTACGTATGTGCTGCATACATTATCATTAGATAGAAACAGGATAGTCAAAACATCATCGGGGCTTTGCCTGCAATGCGAAGGTTCTATCAAGTCGTTGAATTACCCCATAGACACGCTGTTCATTCCCGGTATTCCCGAAAGTCTTGAAGACATGGTTGGCCCCAAGACATTATCATGGATAAAGCAACAATCCATGCAAGTACGGAGAATCTGTTCTATCTGCACGGGGGCTTTCATTTTGGCGGAAGCATCCATCCTTGACAACAGAAAAGTCGCTACCCATTGGAAATTATGCCACAAGCTGGCTAATGACTATCCATCTTTAGATGTTGACAGCGAGTCTATCTTTATTAAAGACGGACATGTATACACATCAGCCGGAGTTTCCTCGGGAATAGATTTGGCCTTGGCATTAATAGAAGAAGATTTCGGACGAACTTTGGCTTTAGAAGTAGCCAGAGAACTCGTCGTCTACCTGAAGCGACCGGGTAATCAAGCACAATTTAGCGTTACTCTAAAACATCAGGATAGCGATTACAAGCCTATCCAGAATATTAAAGATTGGCTGTTAGAACATTTAAAAGAAAGAATAACAGTAGAAGATTTAGCCGAACAAGCACTAATGAGTCCAAGAAATTTTGCACGCGTGTTTACCAGAGAAACAGGAATAACACCAGCTAAATATGTCGAGAAACTAAGGCTGGAAGCCGCCTGTCGTTTGCTCACAGAAACTCAACATACCTTAGAAACAATTTCCCTTGAATGTGGTCTGATGAATATAGACAATATGCGCAGATTATTTATAAAGCATCTAAAAGTAACACCATCCGATTATAGGAGATAGACGCCCCCCCGATTATCGTCAGGATAATGACCTGTGGATAGCTCTGCAAGATTATCAAAATGCAGATTGGACTAACTGAATTCAGTTGTGGAAGTTTTATAATTTACATATCATTCAAGTTATTCATTCTGTAGATGTAACAAAATTAGATCATTATTGGTGCAATTTCGAAAAGTGCAAGATTTGACATTTTTACAAAATTGCTATGACAAATCAAAGTTTTTCCCTATGTTTGTATTAAGGGGCAACAAGATTTAAAATCTCAGTATTCGATGACAGGACAGAATATAAAAATGCAGTAAATGAGATTCTTATAAGCTCCCGGTTGCATTCCACAATTTGTAGAAATTAGATTAATATATATACTATGAGAAACAAATTTCAGAAATCAAGAAGCATAAGGATATTTATTTCATCCACCTTTCAAGACATGCAGAGCGAAAGAGATATGCTGG
>OGXN01000836.1_pt1 | contig 35600 bp, 35 predicted proteins | sample 1576281 | NCBI WGS metagenome assembly OGXN01 (sample SAMEA3541494, study PRJEB24748) | human gut metagenome | biome: human gut; feature: human-associated habitat; material: faeces | place: China | collected 2012
CGACAGTTCGATCCTGTCATCGTCCACCATACCCGATAAAAAACGAACTTCTTAGGAAGTTCGTTTTTTTGTTTTATTATACTTTTCTTATTGGCTAAGACCTTAAGATGTGATACCATACAAGAGAGTATTATACGTATAATAGGAGGAAAATTAATGTCTGCCTATATTCCATATTTAGTAATAGTTGCAGTGATTTTAGTATTCTTTATTGTTTGCTATTTTGTATTTAGAGAATCGCCTAAAAAAGAGGTTCATCATAAATCTGAAGCCAATGTCAATACGGTGGCGAATTCAGATTATTATAAGCGCCGTCGTGGGCCTTCACCATCTGCAGCGAATGTAACAAAAAAAGAACATACTGTGTCTCCGGCTGTAAGTTCGGCTGAAGCGAAAGTAAGCATTGGCAAGGCGGTTGCTGATAGAGATGTGACTAAAGCCAATATGACAACGCCAAGTACGGCTATGGTTACGCGTGAGGTAGAACACTTTGAGCCAACTCCTACAGTGTCTAAAGAAACGCCTACTACGGTGTCTTCTGCAGTGAGCAATACGCCATCGGTCACTAAAGCTGTAGAAACAGCGCAAAACCTAGCGGATGAAAAACAAAAGCAGATTGATATGACACAGCCTATGATTAAAGGTTGGGGTCATGAGCGCGATGTGGATCCAGTGGACAATGAAGTAACACGTCGCATTCAACGTGTAGAGGCGCCAAGCGAAGAGAAGGCCCTTGATGCTACACGGGTGATGCCGCGCATAGATGCTCTTACAACAGTAACACCTAAGCCAGTAGCTGCCGATGGTGCAGAAAAAGTAGGCTTAATCAATGATTCTGAAGGCGTGTCTGATTTAATTGATTTTGGTACAAAACATTTTATTGCTTCATTTGGTATTTTAAATGATGAAACTAAACAATTAGTTCGTCAGATTACAGCAGAAGCCCTCGATCGATTAGGCATCACTGCTCGTGATGAACTAAAGGCTTTATTGGAAAACATTGTGGTGCAAGAAGCGTTGTTTGGTATGCAAAAAGCTTATGTAACTTCGCCATTGCCTTGGATGAAAGAGACGGCCATTATGGCTTTCATGGATGTGGTGCAGGAACCTAAATCCAGTACGCCGTATTTGTTGGCATTTGATGCGCTTCGTATTTTGCCGCATTTGCATTTAGGTCATTTCCAAATTATGGCTCTTGCCTTGTTATTGCAATATTCTCGCAATTCTAATAACTATAATTTAGAGCATTTTAGACATTATGTAGAGAAATACATTGAGCCATTCTTATCAGATTTACCACGAGAAGAGTTTATGTATCGTCAACTTGATTACTTGCGTTGTTGTGCTGAAGAGCCAGAACGTACAACTTTAGGTGGGATTTTCTCCAATTCTTATCCGCTTGTATTTAATTATGAAGGTTTTAGTCGTGAAGAGTTAGAACGAGCTTTGCAAGGGACGGCTTTAGAAGGTCGCTTTGTGGTGAAGAGTCTTATGAGCAATCGCTTAAAATTAGCTGTTGCTGATGAAGGCTTATTGCCTCGTTACTTCCGCACAGCAGGTATTACTGATCATGATGCGCAGACGCGCTTGCATCAATTAGTTCTCACTCGTCCTATTGGCTTTAAGAAAAATGAGTTCTTGCAAGTTATGGAAACGATTTCGCCTTTATTGCCTAAATTGGCCGATGTATATGATTCCATGCCGATTAGCTCAATGAGCCTAACTTTGCTTGGTTTATATTTAGGCAAGGCTCATGTGAAAATTACTATTGGTGAAGACTTTGATTTAACACCTTGGTATTAATAAAAGAATAATAAAAACAAAGAATAATAAAACCGCTCCCGTAGCATACATTTGGGAAGCCTATACGGTTCGATTCATATATTGAGTCGCAATGCATAGGTCCCTTGTGTAGGAATGCTGGGGAGCGGTTTTTTCACATTATTAGAAGGCGTATTCTTGGATGGCTTCTATGTCGAGTATTTCTACTTTTTTACCATCCATGCTAATGATTTGCTCGTCTTGTAGACGGCCCAACTCTCTACTTAAAGAGGTCCGTGATACATTGAGTACATCGGCCATTTCCTGGCGGCTATGAGGTACTTTGATAGGATTTTGCTTTTGTCGTTGATACAAATCATTGAAGTACGCAAAGATTCGTTCGCGCATGCCTTTTAAGGATAAATAGTGAACTTTGCGTGTTAAGGCTAGGGCTTTTTCAGACATATCATGTAGCAGATTTGTTAAAATCTGAATTTGATAAGCACCACCGTGGTTGAAGGTAGACGAAAAGGCGGATAGCGGTACAAATAGAACTTTACTATCTTTAGTAGTTTCGATTGTTGCAGGCCAATTAGGCATGTCGGTAAATAGAATGGCTTCCCCGAACATAGCGGACGGCGTAACTTCGGTCATGATGGTTCGTTGGCCTAAGACGTTTTCTCTCGTTAAATGAGCGCGTCCTTCTAGTAAGATGCCAATCCCTTCCATAGGTTCGCCGGCGATGGCGATGAAACTATTTTTTTTACAAGTCGTTGTATATAAATCAGGCTCACTTAGAAAGTGGCGTAATTGCTCTTCGGATAAATTTTTAAATAAAGGGCAATGTAATAGCGTAGGCAAGTATTCGTTGATGACAGTTTCAGTTAAGGCCATTCGTTTGTAACCTCCTTCTTAATTATTATAAGTAGTTATATATGTAAGATTATTATAAATTGTAAGTAAATTTTTGAAATGTGTTGCCGAGGCTACATCTTTTTCTATTCAAGTATACTATAATTTACTTACAGTCACAAACGGAGTACTTAATTGAGAGGCTTATATTGAAAGCATTTAGCTTAAATGTATTCTAAATAGGTGACCTTTATTATGGAAGTAATTATTTTTTATAGTTTTCTTTTCTACTAAGGAGTAGGAGAGGCGTTTTCGGGTAGTCCCGGAGAAGGAGGATATTATGAGTATGTTTTGTTTCCAATGTGAACAGTCTGCAAATCCAGGTGGTTGTACAGTTCAAGGTGTATGTGGTAAAACTGCACCAGTTGCTAACAAACAAGACGAATTAACTTCTGCATTGATTGGCCTTGCTCGTGCTTGCGATGCTAAAGCAGCAACAGCAAAAGAATACCAATTATTGAAACAAGGTTTATTTATGTGCGTAACTAATGTTAACTTTGACGAAGAGCGCGTACAAGAATTCATCAATCGTGTAGAAGAAGCTCGCAAAGCTATTGATCCTTCTGCAGAAGATTTCGATTGGGAAGCTCTTTGGGTAGGTCAAGAAGACATTATCTCCTTACGTTCCACTTTACTTCTTGGTATGCGCGGTATGGCTGCTTATGCTTGGCATGCATCTGTACTTGGTTATGATGATGCTGAAGTAGATGCTTGGTTTGTAAAAGGTTTAGTAGAATTTGCTAAAGATCACAGTGCAGAAGAATGGTTAGCCCTTCTTATGGAATTTGGTCATGTTAACTTAAAATGTATGGCTCTTCTTGATTCTGCAAACACTGAAAGCTATGGTACTCCAGTGCCAACTAAGGTGCCTTTGACAGTAGAACCAGGTCCATTCATAGTTGTAACTGGTCATGACTTACACGATTTAAAAATGCTTTTAGAACAATCTGAAGGCAAAGGCGTTAATATTTATACTCATGGCGAAATGCTTCCTTGCCATGCATATCCAGAGCTTAAAAAATATGCTCACTTAAAAGGTAACTTCGGTACTGCTTGGCAGAACCAACAAAACGAATTTGACGGTGTTCCAGGCTCCTTCTTATTCACAACTAACTGCTTAATGCCACCTCGTAAAACTTACGAAGATAATATCTTCACTACAGATATGGTAGGCTTCCCAGGTCTTAAACATGTAGATGCTAAAGAAGATGGCACAAAAGACTTCACAGCTGTTATTGAAAAAGCTATTGAATTAGGCGGCTATAAAGAAGCACAACACTTCACTGGCATCAATGGTGGTCATGAAGTAACTACAGGCTTTGGTCATGGTACAGTGCTTGGCATTGCAGATAAAGTAATCGATGCTGTTAAAGCTGGCGCGATTAAACACTTCTTCTTAGTTGGCGGTTGCGATGGTGCTAAAGTAGGCCGTAACTACTACACTGAATTTGTAAAACAAACTCCAAAAGATACTGTAGTATTAACACTTGCTTGTGGTAAATACCGCTTCAATGACCTTGAAATTGGTGAAATCGGTGGCATCCCTCGTATGCTTGATATGGGTCAATGTAATGACGCATACTCTGCTATCCAAGTAGCGATTGCACTTGCTGGCGCTTTTGAATGTGATGTAAATGATTTACCATTAACATTAGTTCTTTCTTGGTACGAACAAAAAGCTGTATGTATCTTGTTAACATTATTAGCTTTAGGTATTCGCAACATTTACATTGGGCCAACATTGCCTAAATTCTTATCTAGCAATGTACTTAATATCTTGGTGGAAAAATTCCAATTACACCCAATTACAACACCAGAAGCTGATATGAAAGCTATCTTAGGTGGCAATAACTAATTACATATTTATGACAGTTGCTGATCATATATAAAATGACTCCCTGCGGTGCGCGTTGCTGCAGGGAGTTTTTTAGTTGGTGTAAAGGGCTTATTATCTATAAAAATCATAGTATATGTCTATCCAATAAAAACAAAGCATGATATAATAAAAATTAAGTTATATCGGTTAGTGTTTGGGCGTATTGGACCATTTGAATGGTCTCTGGAAATGATTGAATGTACCTTATAGGAGGACATTATGAGCAGTATTTTTGATATCATTGGTCCAGTTATGATAGGACCATCTAGTTCTCACACGGCGGGAGCTGCTCGCTTAGGAAAGATGGCACGCTATATTTTTAAGGGCGAGCCTAAAAAAGTTAGTCTTACCTTGTTTGGCTCTTTTGCTAAAACTTACAAAGGTCATGGTACAGACCGTGCTTTGTTAGGTGGATTATTAGGGTTTGATGCCGAAGATGAGCGCATTCGTGAGGCCTTTAAAGAAGCTGGTGAAGCAGGCTTAAAGTACGAATTTGTTGAATCTACTGAAGAAGGCGGGCACCCTAATGAAGTGCGTTTTGATTTATATGGTGACAATCGTCATCATATGGTGATTGTCGGTCGCTCTTTAGGTGGTGGGCGCATTATGATTACGTCCATTAACTCCTTAGAAGTAGAGATAACCGGCGATGATTATACTATTTTGACATTTCATCATGATCGACCTGGTGTGATTGCTGGTGTAACCGCTTTACTAGGTGAGTCAGGTGTAAATATATCGTCTATGCGCGTATTTAGAAAGCGCAAACATTGTGATGCGGTGATGTTGATCAATACAGATTCACCAGTCAGTGAAGAAGTAATTGCAACTATACAGCAAGGGAAAGATATTGAGTCAGTTATGTATTTTGAACCTTTAGAGAAAGCGGTGAATCCATGAGTTATTTATACGATTCTATTGCCGACTTGGCTCGTTTGAGTGAAACTCATAAATTGCCTTTATGGGAAATTGTATTGCGTGCGGAAATGGAAACGACCGGAGAAAGCCGTGAAGTGATTGAGGCGGAATCTCTACGCCGCATTGGCATATTTAAAGATTCTGTTAAAAATGGCATTGTTGATCGAACTCGTACAGTGAGCGGTATGTCTGGTGGGCAGGCGACACTTTTGATGGAGCATAAGCCTAAATTGTTGAGTGAATTAAGCTTTAAAGCTATGACCTATGCGATTGCGGTAAATGAAGCAAATGCTAAAATGTTCCGCATTGTAGCTTGTCCTACAGCAGGCTCTTGTGGCGTTATGCCAGGATGCTTGGTAGCGACTGGTGAAGTGTATGATATGGATGATGCAGCCTATTTGAGAGGCTTTTTAGTAGGTGCAGGCATTGGCAATGTCATAACAAATCAAGCTTGTGTAGCCGGGGCCGTTGGCGGCTGTCAAGCAGAAGTTGGCTCTGCTGCAGCTATGGCGGCTGGCGCTATTGTAGCCATGTTAGAAGGGACTACTGATGAAATAATTAACGCAGTAGCTCTTTGTTTAAAAAATGTACTAGGATTAGTATGCGATCCTGTGGCAGGCCTCGTTGAAGTGCCTTGCGTAAAGCGCAATGGGATTTACGCTGTACATGCTATGAGTGCTGCTGAAATGGCTATGGCAGGCTTAATCAGTCAAATTCCTGTAGATGAAGTCATCGAAGCGATGAACCGCATTGGTCGTGCCTTGCCAAGTGCTTTGCGCGAAACCAGTGAAGGCGGTTTGGCTGTGACAGAAACGGGCAAGCGCATTGCCAAGCAATTAGAAAATATGTAATACCTGTAGTTTATAAGATGAACTGAAGGCCCTCTTGCTTCCTATATAATTATTGGCAAGAGGGCTTTTTTTATTTATATCATCGTCTTGCATATGCTATAATAATGTATTGATATAAAATATATAACAAGATGCAGCAAAGTGCTAATAATTTCTAAGTGAGGTGATAGTATGAAGTGGTTTGGAGGCCCAACTATGGTAGCATTGCCAAGTGATTCTGTTTGGCAAGGGGCGAGGCGTATTTTACAAGCTCTCCAAGATTGGGGCTTTGAAGCCTATGTAGTGGGCGGTGCCGTGCGCGATTTATTACTTCATAAAACACCTCATGATTATGATATTGTTACGAATGCAAAGCCCGAAGAGACTATGGAGGTCATGACAAAAGCTGGTTATGATACGACTGGTTTAGTAGGGAAGTCTTTTGGTGTGGTTGTAGGGATTGTTCCAGAAGGGACGTATGAGATTGCTACGTATCGCAGTGAACGCTATGGGGCTGATAGTCATAGACCAGAGGCAGTATTTTATGCACAAAGCTTAGAGGAAGATGTGTGGCGCCGTGATTTTACTATCAATGGTATGGCCATGACTATGGATGGTGAAGTTGTTGACTATGTAAAAGGCCAGGCCGATGTGAAGCGCAAAGTATTGCGCACTATTGGCGATGCTAAAGAGCGCTTCTCAGAAGATGCACTACGCTTATTTAGGGCGTGCCGTTTTGTTGGTAAGTTGGGATTTTTACCGCATGAAAGCTTGCTTGATGGCATGGCGCCTAGCTTTGGACGGGTCAATGGTTTATCCTTAGAGCGCGTGCGCAAAGAGGTAGATAATTTACTGTTAACTCCTTTTGTCGCTAAAGGGCTGGATGTACTAGTTAAATCGCATTTAAATGAATGCCGTTGTTCCGTAGTAGAGAACGGTGTGCGCAAGGAAGTAGATATTCTGCCGGAATTAAGCCATTTAGTCGATTTGCCACAACAAAAAGAGTTTCATGCTTATGATGGATGGATTCATACCTTAGCTGTAGTGGATGCAACGCGACCAGATTTGACCATTCGTTGGGCCGCTCTTTTACATGATGTGGCTAAGGGATTGCCTCATATTAGGGGATTTCATAATAATCGCATAACGGATCGCGGTCATGATAAGGCTGGAGCTGACATAGCTGTAGATATACTGACGCGTTGGCAATATCCTAAGCAATTTGTAGAGCGCGTTAGTTGGCTCGTAGAGAATCACATGCGATTCCACTATTTTGCTAATAATGAGGATGCGGACCCTTGGAAATGGATGCGCAAGGAAGCGCGCGGTGGTAAGTTTAGACAGCGGGAGCAATTAAAAGAGGCTGTGTTACAAATGGCCGAGGTCTGTGCAGCTGATGTAATAGGTTGTGGTAAAACTCATAGTTCTACAGATGGGACATATGCCTTTGGCGACTGTCTGGCCCATATAAGTGAGGAAATGCCTATTCACACTCGTGATTTGCAATATGATAAAGAATTAATAGAAAAGACGCAGCCTTATACGGGGGATGTGTTACAGACTTTATTACAGCGTGTTCAGAATGGCCAGCTAAAAAATGAACCAGCTGCTTTATTGGAGGCAGGCTTACATCGCTTAGCTCGCATCCAGGAGCGCTTAGAAAAGCACCCTGAAAACAATCGTGAAAAAAGTCGTGAAAATAACCATGAGAAAAGTAATGAAAATAATCATGGAAACAGTAATGAAAGCAACTATGAAGATAGTCATACTATAGAGGAAACAAGGAGTCAATAGGACTGATGATGAAGAAACGTGTGAAATCGGCACAAGCAGAGTCCACAAGATTAAAAAAGAATATTGGAAATTTGGGGATTGTATTAATACTTTCCGTGTTGGTATTGATGCTTCGCTTAGTATGGCTTCAAGTAGTGGACCAAGATCGCTTGGCATCTTGGAACTCTGAACAAGTAGAATCAGACCGCAAATTGCAGTCGCCACGTGGCACAATTTATGATCGCAATGGCAATCCATTAGCCATGAGTATTGTGACGCGTTCTCTGTATGCAGATCCGAAGATGATTAAAAAGTCACCAGAGGAAATTGCCACTCTTATTGAACCGTACACAGTGATTAAAAAGGATGAAATTATTAAGCGCCTCAATGAGGATACAGCCTTTGTTTGGCTAGATCGCATGATGGATCCAGATAAATCGAAAGCTGTATCAGATATTATGAAAGAGCATGAATTAGAAGGACTTAATTTTGTGGAAGAAAGTCGTCGTTTCTATCCTAATGGGCCTTTATTATCACAAGTGTTAGGCTTTGTAGGGACTGATGATAAAGGGTTAGATGGCTTAGAGATGCAACTTGATGACACTATTAAGGGCAGTATTAAACAAGAGTCTGTTGATACTGACCAGCACGGCAATGCTATCTTTGGCTCTGTGTTGTCGCAATTCATGCCTGATAAAGAAAAAAGTGTAACCTTAACTATTGATACGACTGTTCAATTTATAGCAGAGCGTGCATTAGATAAGGCTATGCAAGAAACGAAGGCCACTGGCGCTAGTATTATTATTATGGATCCTAAAACGGGTGAAATCTTAGCTATGGCTAACCGTCCTACGTATGATCCTAATCATTATGATAAGGGCAATGAAGCGTCTTTTAAAAATAGAGCCGTAGTGGATATTTATGAACCAGGTTCCACATTTAAGCCTATTATTGCGTCTGCCGCTCTTGCTTCAGGCAAGTGGACTACAGATACAGTGTTTAATGACCAAGGCTCTATTGTAATTGACAGTCATCGCATGCAGAACTGGAATGGTGAAGGTTATGGCAATGTAAAGCTTTTAGAGATTTTAAAATATTCCATCAATACAGGGATGGCTAAAATAGGTTTGACTACAGGGAAGTCAATTTTGCTTGATTATATTAAAGCTTTTGGCTTTGGTCAGCCGACAGGCATTGAATTACCTGGTGAAGGTAATGGCATTTTATTCCAAGAAGAAGATATGTCCCAGCTTGACGTGGCTACTATGTCCATTGGTCAAGGTATTGCTGTTACGCCTCTTCAAATGGTGCGTGCGTTTGGCGCTATAGCAAATGATGGTAAGATGATGACACCGCATATTATTAAATCTATCAACAATCCTGATGGTAGTGCTGTGTCCGTAACCGAGCCTAAGGAATCGGGAGAACCTATTCCACAAAATATTGCGAAGACAATTTTTGATATCTTAGAAAAAGAAGTCTCCGAAGGGGGCGGTAATAAAGCATCCGTTGATGGCTATCATTTTGCTGGTAAAACAGGGACGGCGCAAAAACTTAATGTAGAGGCTGGTGGCTATTTAGATGGCCGCTATATTGCCTCCTTTATTGGCATGGGCCCCGTAGAGGATCCACGCTTTGTGGCATTAATTGTTATTGATGATCCTAATGGTGTTTTCTATGGTGGTCAAATTGCAGCACCAGTATTCAAGGATATGATGAGTCAATTAGTTCGCTACTATCAAATTTCACCATCGGTGACAAAGGAACATGATCTTAAAGCAGGTGTTGATCAAAGACCAGTGAAACCATCGGTAACAAAAACAGATAATGATATGATTATTATGCCAAGCTTTACTGGTTGGACTACTGGTGAAGTGCGCGATTGGCTCCATGAGGCTAATTTGCAGTTTATCCCTGATGGGACGGGCTATGCTGTATCACAAGATGAGCCTGCTGGTACTGAGGTGAAGGAAGGCTCAAGTGTAACAGTTCGCTTTGTACGTTAAAGTAGCGTACTCTAGGAGAGATGTATTTATAATTTGGGAGGTATATATGTTAGAGCTAAGAGGTAAAGTTGTAGCTGATGCTCATAAGGCTAAGTTAAATGAAAAGTTAGAGGCTTTAAAAGCCCAAGGGATTGTGCTTACATTAGGCATCTTACTCGTAGGGGATGACAAAGCAGCGCAAATGTATGCGCACTTTATGGAAAAAACAGCTAAGGCTGCCGGCTTTGGTGTGGAACTTGCACATTTGCCAGCTACCGCTAGCTTTGATGAAGTGGCGGCTGTCGTTACTGACTGGAATAAGGCGGACCATGTATATGGTGTACTTCCTTTAATGCCTATGCCTGCCCATATTGACAAAGAGGCTATTTTGGACTTGTTGGTGCCTGAAAAAGATATTGATGGCTTAACTTCTAATAATATTGGCCTTGTAGTGAGCGGCAAAGGTGGGTTTTGGCCTTGCACACCGCGGGCTTGCATGGCGATTTTAGACCATTATGAGATTCCACTTCATGGTAAAGATGTTGTGGTGGTAGGTCGTAGCCAAGTGATTGGTAAGCCTATAGCGCTCATGTTATTGGAACGCCAAGCGACTGTTACGATTTGCCATTCTAAGACGGTGGATCTAGGTGAAAAGCTTCGCCGTGCTGATATTGTTATTGCCGCAGCTGGACGAGCTCATATGATTGATGGTTCTATGCTTAAGCCAGAGGCCGTAGTGATTGATGTGGGCATTAATGATTTAGATGGAAAAACTGTAGGCGATGTCAACTATGAATCAGCCGCGGCTGTGGCTAGTGCTATAACACCTGTACCAGGTGGAGTAGGGTCAGTTACTACCACTATGTTATTAGAAAATATTTATGAGGCCTATCATGCACGAAATGTCGATTGCTGAAGGAATTGTTGATATTGCTTTAGATACATTAAAGCAAAATAATGGCTCTGTTATTCACGCCATTCAATTGCGCTTAGGTGTGATGTCCGGTGTAGAGCCCGCAGCATTGGAGTTTTGCTTTGAATCGGTTACAAAAGGCACGGCTGCGGAAGGCGCTAAGCTGGAGCTAGAAGTAATTCCTTTGACGGGAACTTGTTTGGATTGTATGAACCATTTTACTGTGCAGAATTATGTATTTAAATGCCCTAATTGTGGTAGTGTAGCTATCAACACAGAAACAGGTCGCGAGTTGCAAGTGGCGTCTATTGATATGGATTGAGATATACTTTTATACAGTGCACAGCCCACATGGCTTTTAGGTAGCATACAGATGATAAAATCCATGTTTTAGCATACAGCTGATAAATTCAGATTTTGACTTACGTGTTATAGAAGAAGTAAGTGGAAGAGTAGAGGTAGGAATATGGAAGTAAAAGTAATGACAGATGTGTTAGCTAAAAATGATGCTCTAGCTCTTAATTTACAGCGCATTTTTAAAGAAAAGCAGATTTTTGTTTTTAATTTGCTTGGATCTCCAGGAGCTGGCAAGACTTCTTTATTAGAGGCCACCTTGGCAGATTTAGCTAAAGAGTATAAAATCGCAGTGATTGAAGGTGATTTATATACAGATAAAGATGCCGCTCGTATTCACCGCCTAGGGATTCCAGTTCTTCAGATTAATACGGTAGGTGGTTGTCATCTTGATGCGGCTATGATTGAGCAGGCTCTAGCTGAACTTGATTTAGATGAATTAGATATGATTGTAATTGAAAATGTGGGGAATTTAGTATGTCCTGCAGAGTTTGCCATTGGAGAGGCCATGAAAGTTACAGTCCTATCAGTCACTGAAGGGGAAGATAAGCCTTTAAAATATCCTCTCATTTTTAAAGAATCAAAAGCAGTATTATTAAATAAGATAGATTTACTGCCGTATATTCCTTTTGATAAAGATAAGGCTGTAGAAGATATACGGAATTTAAATCCCTCTGTAGCGCTGTTTGAGGTAAGTTGTACCAAGTCAGAAGGCTTGACAGGTTGGACCGACTGGTTGCGTCAACAGATCGCTATGACGAAGAAAGGAATTATATGAGCACACAAAAGAAAGCTCTAGTGATAGCCGCTATGTCTGCTGTAATGGGGCTTAATATGGCGATGGCAGAAACTGAACAGCCTAGCAAAGTAAACAATGCTAGCGCGGTGAGTCAAGAAGTTGTAACGATGGGCTCCGACGAAACACTAGGCACTGCTAGAACACTAGACAATGATGAAACCTCAGAAGAAGTGAGTAACGTAGGCTCAAAAGCTATGGACAGCGCTGGGCCGACGCCTACAGAAGGAATTATGGATTGGCGTGCTGAACAGGCCGCTGTGAAACGGATGGAAACACTATTTGAAGAAGCCCTAGAGGTGAAACAAGCTGAAGCAGATCAACAGCAGTTGGATTTAAATGCTGTAGGCCGTAGTTATACGGCTAATTCCTTGGAAGGATTAAAAACTACTGATTTTGTAGTGGGGCCATTTCAGCTAGGGAAACCGATTAATGAGACTGCTATTAGCGACGATATGATGACATTTTATAAGTCCTTAGGTGGAGGCACTTCTGGTTTGGTGCAAGGCATGTTTACTACCTATAGTGGTGAACATGGTTCGTATGCTGTGTATAGTGGTCCACAGCAGGGGACAGAGCGTCAACTTCGCAGCGAAGGCTTAGATTATGACTTGCCTGTAGGTGCGGTGACGAATATCCACATCGTTGATGGTGAGTTTAAAACAGAACGTGATATTTCTATTGGCAAGAGCCGTGGTGCTGTGTTATTTGCTTATGGTTCGCCACAGGCTATTTGGCGTGATACAACCAAAAAAGCTATGGTGTTTGTATATGCTGTAGAGAACGAAAAAAAAGAAAATTACAAGAAGGATTTTGCCACTACGATGGCGAATTTAGGTAACAAGACCGTTTTAAGTGAACGACTTGTAGAAAGTGATACAAGTGCTGGCTATATTATATTTACATTAATAGACAACAAGGTGAAAGCTATTGATGTAATGCATGGCCAAGTGCGAGCTAAATTGCCATTACCTAGTACGGAGCTTAATCATTTTAAAGCAAATGAATTGAGCCCCCGTGATTTTGTACTTATGGGCTATGAAGTGAATAAGCCCTTTGTGACAAATCAAGATGACTCTTGGCAACAAAGAGGCCTTATTTATGGTGAAGAGTTCTTGAGTTATGATGATATTTTGATTGGCTATGATAAAGATCAATTGATTGCCCGTGCTATGATTACAAAAAGCACTGCTGTAACGCGACGGGGGATTTCCATAGGAGATAGTAAATATTTATTACTATATTTATATGGGGTGCCTACAAAGATTGAAAGCGATGTAGCAAAAAATGGCGATGCTTTACAGGTTTATACATATGCAAATCCAGCATCATCACACAGTTATTTAATCTTCGTCATCGGGGAGAAAGATAATTTCATAAAAAGTGTGATGCTATCTGATAGACCTCATAAGGATTTGGAATTGTAAGTAGAGCATAATAGTTGATAGATAATTTTTCATAGTAAAATTTGAATAATTGCGGTATACTAGTACCCATGTCCTTGTAAGAAGGATATTACCGGCATGATTAACCGGATAAGATAATACAATATAGGTGTACAGAGTGTTGCAGTAGAGGAGGTCAACCAATGATAACAGCAGAAGAGATTAAGTCCCGTTGGGACGAACTGGCGAATGAAGAGGAGCGTATCTTATTTGTCGTAGGCGGTCCTGGGTCAGGCAAGAGTAAGTTGATTCGCGAACTAGCTGAACAAGATGGTTGGAAGTATATCGAAGCCAAAGACTTAATTGAAGAAGAGTTTTTAGAAATTGCTAGGGACTTGAGACCTCAGATGGCAAAAGATGTTATGTGCAAAGCTTTGAAAGCTTGTGGCTCAGATGTGATTTTACTAGATAGTGTAAATGTTCTCTTTGCTCCTATTTTAAATTTACAGCCTATTGAATTGTTGAAGACAATCAGCCGTATGTATCCCCTCATCGTAGGTTGGAGAGGTACATATGATGGCAAGGATTTACATTTAGAGCACAATAATAATCCTAAATATTTCTCTTTCACTGTAGAAAACCCTAAACGTATTATTTCAGTAGACTAGTCTTAGTGCTAGGTATTGATTCAATGAGAGGCGAATTTGAAGCTTGTCTTCAGATTCGCCTTGTTTTTTGTGAAGTTTTTTATGGAGTTTCCTGTAAAGGTAAATTAAATGATGTAGAATTGCTATACACCATACACAAAGGGCCAGTCGATGATGAGTTGTAAATAGATGTCGATGATGAATTGTGAATGAATAATAAACAATAAAAAGATACGAAGATAAAAATATGCAAAGATATTAAAGATATTAAAGACATTAAAGACATTAAAGATACAAAGACATTAAAAGATAATTAATAGATAATAGATCTATTTATGTAGATGGCGAATTCTACGAATCGTGGGATATAGTAGAAAGATAAATTTTACATAAATAACTCTAGACAAAGGAATAAGTTGTTGTTATAATGAATTGTCAGGTAAAAGCCTGGCTTTTTTAAGTTGCCTAAAACTTGACAGGTGTAGCCTGCTGTGTTAGGCTATATTAGCATATTGTGTTTTTAGGCAAGTAGATTATGAAGTGAGGTGTATCCGGATGCGTAATGCTGTAACTATGGCATGTACTGATTGCAAACAGCGTAATTATCAGACAAATAAGAACAAGAAAAACAATCCTGATCGTATTGAAATGATGAAATACTGCAAATTCTGCGGTAAACATACGCTACATCGCGAAACAAAATAATTGTTTCTTCTAGAGTACCCTATGATTAAGGATGTGAAATGATGGCAGGATCCAATTCTACAGTGCAGCAACGCAAGGGCGGCATTGGTCGTTTATCGCGTGAAATGAAAGCTGAACTCAAAAAAGTAGTCTGGCCGACAAAAAAAGAGCTCATCAATTACACCATTGTCGTGTTTGTTACCGTAGTATTCATGGCGGCACTAATTGGTGCTGTGGATGCTATCTTTGGCAAACTCATTGAATTGTTGATGCACGTTGTCGGATAGGAGGCCTTTCCGTGGAAGCAGATAAGAAATGGTATGTTATTCATACTTACTCAGGCTACGAAAACAAAGTAAAAACTAATCTGGAGCTAAAAGTTCAATCCATGGGACTTGAGGATACCATTGGTCGTATTCTCGTGCCTGTTGAGGACGAAGTGGATGAAAAAGATGGCGTAAAGAAAGTAGTAAAACGCAAAATATTTCCAGGCTATGTATTAGTTGAAATGGAAGTAAATGATCGTTCCTGGTACGTAGTGCGTAACACACCGGGCGTTACAGGCTTCGTTGGGTCTGCAACTAAACCGGTGCCGTTATCTGATTCCGAGGTTGAATATATCCTCAAATCACAGGGCGTTGATCAAGAACCGAAAGCTACTATTGATGTAGAAGTCGGTGAAACAGTGCGCATTACTTCTGGTGCCTTTGAAGATAGATTAGGTAAAATTACTGAAATTAATCACGAAAAAGAAACATTGAAACTTGAAGTTGAAATGTTTGGTCGTGAAACATCGGTAGAGGTAGATTTCTCTCAAGTTGAGAAAGATCTTTAATATATATTATTTATAACTCTAAACTTTTTAGGCGGCTTGGTGGTCGCCAGTGGGAGGAAAAATTTATTTCCGTTACCACCACATTTTGAGCGCAAGGAGGTGTAATCACCATGGCTAAAAAGGTTACAAAAATTGTAAAACTTCAGTGTGAAGCAGGAAAGGCAAGTCCAGCGCCACCTATCGGTCCAGCTCTTGGTCAGGCAGGGGTTAATATTATGGCATTCGTTAAAGAATTTAACGAACGTACAGCACAACAAGCTGGCTTAACTATTCCAGTTGTTATTACTGTATTTGAAGATAGAAGCTTCACTTTCGTTACTAAGACTCCACCAGCAGCTGTTCTTTTATTAAAAGCAGCTGGCATCCCTAAAGGATCCGGAGTTCCTAACCGTGACAAAGTAGCAAAAGTTAGTCGCGATAAAGTTCGTGAAATCGCAGAACTTAAAATGCCTGACTTGAATGCAAATACTGTAGAACAAGGCATGCGTATGGTAGAAGGTACTGCACGCAGCATGGGTATTGTTATCGTTGATTAATTAGCGTACGACATGTGCTAAGCGTAGCACATATCGGTGGGAGGGTATTCCCGTTATACCACATAAGGAGGATTTTAAGATGGCAAAAGTAGGTAAGAAATACGCTGAAGCAGCAAAACTTATCGAAGCTGGCAAATTCTACGAACCAGTAGAAGCTATTGAGCTTGTTAAGAAAACTGCAACTGCTAAATTCGACGAAACTGTTGAAATCTCTTTCAACTTGAACGTCGATCCTAAATACGCTGATCAACAAGTTCGTGGTGCCGTTGTATTACCACATGGTACAGGTAAAACTCAACGCGTACTCGTATTTGCGAAAGGCGATAAAATTAAAGAAGCTGAGGATGCTGGCGCAGATTATGTTGGCTCCGAAGAATTAGTAGCAAAAATTCAAGGTGGCTGGAGCGACTTCGACGTAGCTGTAGCTACTCCTGATATGATGGGCCAAGTTGGTCGTTTAGGTAAAATTTTAGGTCCTAAAGGCTTAATGCCAAACCCTAAAGTTGGTACTGTAACGATGGACGTTGCTCGTGCTGTTAATGAAATTAAAGCTGGTAAGATTGAATACCGTACTGATAAAGCAGGTATCATTGCTTGTGCAATCGGTAAAGCATCTTTCGATGAAGCGAAATTACTTGACAATTACCGCGTAATCGTAGATACTATTCTCAAGGCCAAACCAGCAGCTGCAAAAGGTCAGTACATTAAAACTGTTACTTTGAGCGCTACTATGGGCCCTGGTGTTCCTCTTAACGTTTTCAAATTGACTAACGTTACTAAGGAACAATAATAAGATATGTTCTCTTAGCTGTAGACCGCAGGTATGTATAATGGATGCAAATCCGCCCGCAGAGGCTGAACCGAATTCTATTACGAAACGGTACGACCTCATCGCGGTTTGTGATGGGGTCGTTTTTACGCTAAGATAGTACATAGAGCATCACCAAAATCTATAAGGAGGTATTTTAATGGCTGTCACTACACAGAAACAGGCAATCGTTGCACAAATGAAAGAAAAACTTTCAGAAGCAAAGGGGGCCGTACTCGTTGGTTACCATGGCTTAACTGTTGAGCAAGTAACTGATCTTCGCCGCAAATTCTTGGCTGAAGACGTAGAGTACAAAGTAATCAAAAATACATTGACTCGCATTGCGGTTAATGAATTAGGTCTTGAAGGTTTCGGTGAACATCTTGAAGGTCCTACGGCACTTGCTGTGTCTAAGACTGATGCTGTTGCACCAGCTCGTATTATCGAGAACTTCATCAAAGATACTAAAACTGAAGCAATCGACGTTAAAGTTGGTCTTGTAGAAGGTAAAGTTGTAACTGCAGAAGAAGTTAAAGCTGTTGCTAAATTGCCTAACCACGAAGGTATGCTATCCATGCTTCTTTCCGTGCTTCAGGCTCCAATCCGCAACGTGGCTTATGCAGTAAAAGCTGTTGCCGAAGCAAAAGACGAAACTGTAGCTTAATTAGCTTAGTTAGTAGCAAATTATTATTACTACAAAATAGAATTAGTGGAGGAATTATATCATGGCACTTAACATTGAAAACATTGTTGCTGAATTAGAACAAGCAACTATCCTTGAATTAAATGATCTTGTAAAAGCTATCGAAGAAAAATTTAACGTAACTGCAGCTGCTCCTGTAGCTGTTGCTGCTGCTGGCGGTGCTGCTGGCGCAGGCGAAGAAAAATCTGACTTCGACGTAATCCTTAAAGATGCTGGCGCTGGTAAAATCAACGTAATTAAAGTTGTTCGTGAAGCAACTGGTCTTGGCTTGAAAGAAGCTAAAGCTGTTGTTGACGGCGCTCCTGCACCTGTTAAAGAAGGTATGCCAAAAGCTGACGCTGAAGCTCTTAAAGCTAAACTTGAAGAAGCTGGCGCAACTGTTGAACTTAAATAATTTAGGCCTAACGGCATAAATTTATAAGACTCAGGTCAAAAATAAACCGCTCTCTATGGAGGGCGGTTTTTTACTATGTAAATAATTAAAAATAAGAGAAAAAGAACTGTTAGAAAAATCTATTAAAAATATTTCTAAAATATCTTAAGGTTATAATGCAGGATATTTTTATCCTATATATGATTATTCGGAACATGATTTGAAGATGTTTACCTTGACAATATGGTGTAAAAAATATAAACTGTATGTAAAGATTAAATATAGAGAGTAACAAAAGTTATGACTACTAAATAATAGTAAGTGTTAACTTTTAATGAGAGACTAAGTATATACTTGGTCTCTTTTTTTTATTTTTTTGAAAAATATGATTTGGTTATCATATTTGAAGTTGAATTTTGAGACGGGAATTAGAGAATGAGAGATTAAATTATCATTCAATTTCAAGTGATATAGACTTAATTACGGAAGTGTCCGGAAACTACTGTAATTTAATTTAACTTAATAGAGTTCTTTTTTGAGACGGAAGGAGCATTTTGATCATGAGCGTTGAAATGTATGCTTTATTTTCGTATGCATTTACGGCAGTAATTGCATTAGTAATGATAGGCACTGTTGTACTTCTTAATAAGATTATGGGTGGCGAAAGTAATGAAGGAGGCATGGAATAAAAATGGATGCGAATATTTTATTTCAATTATTTCCAGGAATTGCATCTCTACTAGTGCAAGATCCAACGATAGCCTTTGCGCGTGTTGCACTTATTATATTTGGCTTTATTCTTGCATATCTTGGATTTAAACGTGTATTAGAACCATTAATCATGGTGCCTATGGGCATTGGGATGATTTGTATTAACTGTGGGGTACTTTTTTTAGATGGTGGAAAAATTGGTACTTTATTCTTGGATCCATTAATTTCAGATCCTAATCAATTAGTTGACATAATGCAAATCAACTTTTTACAACCGATTTACAATTTGACCTTTAGTAATAGTTTAGTTGCCTGCGTTGTATTCATTGGCGTAGGTGCTATGTGTGAGATTGGATTTATCCTTGCGAATCCTTGGAAATCAATCATTATAGCTATTTTTGCTGAGTGTGGTACATTTGCTGCATTAGTTGTAGGTTATCATTTAGGTTTAACACCTCAAGAAGCTGCAGCAGTAGCTTCTATCGGCGGTGCGGATGGTCCTATGGTATTGTTTACATCCTTAATGCTTGCTCCTCACTTATTCGTACCTATTTCTGTTATTGCGTACTTGTATTTATCTTTAACTTATGCAGGTTATCCTTGGTTAATTAAATTATTAGTTCCAAAAGCTTTACGTGGTAAAGATATTATGTACTACTCTCCTGAAGTAGCAAAATCTAAGAAATTTATCTTTATCATCGTTTGTTGCGGATTACTATGTATTCTCTTACCGATGGGTGCACCACTAATCATGTCCTTCTTCTTAGGTATGGCAATTAAAGAAGCTGAGATTATTCCTTATCAAGATTTAATCGAAAATACATTGCTTTACATGGGCACAATGACATTAGGTTTATTGTTAGGGACACTTTGTGAAGCGTCTACATTATTAAATCCTAAAGTTGCTCCATTGATTATTTTAGGTGTATTAGCGTTAACTGTATCCGGTGCAGTAGGTTTATTAGGCGGCTATATTGTGTACTGGTTTAAGAAAGGTGACTTTAACCCAGTTGTAGGTATTGCTGGTGTATCCTGTGTACCAACAACTGCAAAAATTGCACAGCACATAGCAGAAGATGAAGATCCATTTGCAGTTATTATGCCTGTAGCTATGGGTGCTAATATTGCAGGTGTTATCGTTTCGGCGATAGCTTGTGGCGTATTTATTGCTACTATTGGGCTTGTTAAATAATTTTTAAAATTTAGGTGATTTAAATGCTCGTAAAAATAAAACAATATGATGTTTTGCAATCTACTAATGAGACAGCTGTAGAATTTGCCAAGGAGGGGTATCCCGAAGGAACAGTCATATTAGCTGACCAACAACGCCAAGGGAAAGGACGAATGAGTAGATGCTGGAGTTCTCCCTTAGGGGGGCTTTGGTTTTCGATTATTTTGAGACCGACAATGGACCCAGAATATGTAGCTCAAATTACTTTACTCACGGGTGTAGTTGTAGCAAAGGTTTTACGAGATTTATATGAAACTGAAGAAATAAAAATAAAGTGGCCTAATGACATATTGTTTAAGGATAAAAAAGTTTGTGGGATTTTAGCAGAATCGGCTTTAACAGAAGTTGGAACTGTTAATTATGCTGTAGTAGGCGTGGGAATTAATGTAGGGATACATGAAGATGATATCCCTACTGAGATTCGTAAAACGGCTGCTTCCTTAAATGTAGAATGTAAAAAAGATTTTACAGCTAATGACGTTTTGAAGTCGATACTAGCAGAGTTTGAGCTTATGTACAATAATTGGCAAGCTCAGGGTTCTACAGTATTTATGGATTTATGGAAGAAAATGAATTGCACTTTGAATAAACAAGTGCTGGTAAAAGATGATGATCAAGTTATTTTCTCTGGCGTGGTAACTGATATTAACCACTATGGAGCGATAGTAGTTCAAAATGAGAATGGCATTAGTCAAGAATTTAATTTTGGCGAAATAAGTATCCGTTGATAGAGAAGGAGTGATTGAGTGATGGCGGAACAAGAAAAAGATAACTTATTTGAATCCAGTATGAAAACGCCTGGTACAGCAGCTATGTTTTTAGCTTTAACACAAACTTTGCATGATGAAAATAAAGCTAAAGGAATTGTAGCAAAATTTGGCCTTAAAGCTGTAGTTACAGAAGTAGGTGGAAAAGCTACTTTAGAAGATTTTAGTGAAAAAGTTAATAAAGCAGTAATTGGTGCATGTTTAAATTCAGGCATAATTACTAAAACTATTAATGAAATACATGCCGTAGTTCATGCGACTGAAGAAGCTAAAAAAGGCGTCATGATTAATGTTAGTACAAGTGCTAGCTTAGCACTGAAGTTGGCAGTAGTGCGGGATGACCATTGGATTGCTGTAGCATTATTTGGGAAATCTGCCTTGCATTACGTTACTAATCATGAACGTGCAGGCTTAGGCATAATGCATATATAGCCAATAGATTTGTAATTAATAATCTATTATTAATTACGGCGTATTGACTGATTATATGAACTTTTTTTCTTAGAAAGGAGAGTTGGCAATGGAGTTTAACAAAGAAGCTCGAGAGTGGGACACTTTGAGAAAAGATTCTCATGAGAGAGTAAAATCAGCAGCTCATTTAGTCAAAGAAGGTAAGATTGTTAATCCGGAAGATGTAGTAGAATTATTGGAATCGGTTATTAGACCTTATGACAAGGTTAATATTGAAGGTAACAATCAAAAGCAAGCAGACTTTTTAGCAAAGTGTTTGTGTCAAGTAAATCCAGAAAAGGTTTATGATTTACATATGGTTCAATCAGTTTTAGCACTTCCTGAGCATTTGGATGTGTTTGAAAAAGGCATTGCTCGCAAATTAGATATGTCTTTTTCTGGTCCACAAGCTGGTAGAATTTCTCAGTTTTTACAAGAAGGTAAATTAGAACTAGGTGCGATTCATACATACTTAGAATTGTATGGTCGATATTTCTTAGATTTAACCCCTCGTGTAGCTTTAGTTGCTGCTACTAAGGCAGATAGGAATGGTAACTTATTTACAGGTTTTAGTACAGAAGATACACCAGCTATTGTAGAAGCTACTAAGTTTAGACAAGGCATTGTAATAGCTCAAGTTAATGAAATTGTTGATGAGCTACCTCGTGTGGATATTCCTGGCGATTGGGTAGATTACATTGTTCAGTCACCAAAACCATTCTATATTGAACCATTGTTTACAAGAGATCCAGCTTTAATTACTGATGCTCAAGTACTAAGAGGTATGATGGCGCTCAAAGGTATTTATGGCGAATATCAAGTTGAATCTTTAAATCATGGTATCGGTTTTGATACAGCAGCTATTGAATTATTACTACCTACTTATGGTGAAGAATTGGGATTAAAAGGTAAGATTTGTAAAAACTTTATCTTGAACCCACATCCTACTATGATCCCTGCGATTGAATCCGGTTGGGTTGAAACTATACATTGCTTTGGTGGGGAATTAGGCATGGAAGATTATGTTGCGGCTCGCAGTGATATCTTTTTCGTTGGTCCTGATGGAAGTATGAGATCTAATCGTGCATTCTCTCAAACAGCTGGTCACTATGCAATTGATATGTTTATTGGTGGTACTTTGCAAATTGATCCATATGGCAATAGCTCTACAGCTACAGCTAACCGTGTGGCTGGATTTGGTGGTGCGCCTAATATGGGTTGTGACCCTAAAGGTAGACGTCACTCATCAGGTGCATGGTTGAAATGTGGCGATGAATACTCATTAAATAAAGAGTTGTGGGGACCAGTAAAACGTGGTAAACGCCTAGTTGTTCAACTTGCAGAAACATATCGTAAGAAATTAGAACCTGGTTTTGTTGAGGAGTTAGAAGCATTTAAACTTGCAGAAAATGCTAATTTACCTATTGAACCAGTAATGATTTATGGCGATGACTTAACACATATCGTTACCGAAGAAGGTATTGCATATCTTCCTAAGTGTCAAAATATGGAAGAACGCACCGCAGCAATTCGTGGTATCGCTGGCTTTACAGAAGTTGGTATGAAAGCTGATCCAAAAGAAACTAAGCGCTTACGCGATTTGGGGATAATTAAGACTCCTGAAGATTTGGGCATTGATATGAGCCGTGCAAATCGCTCCATGTTAGCAGCGAAGAATGTTCATGATTTAGTTAAGTGGTCCGGAGGCCTTTACAATCCGCCTGCAAAATTTAGAAATTGGTAAAAGGAGGCTCTGATTATGGGATTACAACATCTTGAATTTGAATTAAAGTCAGAAAATACACAGGCTCTAGCACCTGAATGGTTTCATGTTGGTGTAACAGGGTCTGGTGACTTAGAAGTAATATTTGAGCGCAATGACTTTGGTGGCAATGTAAAAGCAAAGGTTTGCACACCTGTTCATGGCTTTGATGCAATATGGGAAAAAATGTTACAAAAATTTGTTGATGATACTGGCGTAGGTAATATCCTTATTGATATCAATGATGATAATGCAACACCTATCGTTGTATATATGCGATTACGTCAGGCTTTAGCAGAAGCAAATCGAAAGGAGGTTAAATAAATGAAAGATTGGAAATCATTGGAAAAGAGCAGCTTTTTTGAAGCGAGCGCTCGTGATAGAGCAATTGGCATTTGTGATGAAGGTACCTTTACAGAATTGCTCGGGCCTCAAGATAGATTTGTAAGTCCACATCTACCAGTTCTTGGTGCAGCTATTGAGTTTGATGATGGAACTGTTACTGGTGTCGGTTTAGTTGGCAAACATCCAGTATTTGTAGTGTCTATGGAAGGTAAGTTTATTGGTGGATCTATTGGTGAAGTTAATGGCGCCAAAATGGTTAATACACTTAAATTAGCCTTAAAGACTGCTAATGAAATTAAAGAAAAGTATCCTAATGAATATGAACAAAGACGTCCATTAGTTGCTATTTCTTTTGAAACTGGTGGTGTTAGACTTCATGAAGCTAATGCAGGGTTGTTAGCCCATGCAGAAGTAATGGATGCAATCCAAGATTGCCGTAGAATTTTACCTGTTGTAGGTATTGTAGGTTCTAAAGTTGGCTGTTTTGGTGGCATGGGATTCGTTGCTGCAGCAACTGATGTAATCATCATGAATGAAGAAGGTCGTATTGGCTTGACTGGCCCAGAAGTAATTGAACAAGAAATGGGTAAAGACGAGTTTGATGCATCTAATAAAGCCCTTGTATATAGAACAACAGGTGCAAAACATAAATATATTATTGGTGATTGCAACTATTTACTTGAAGACGTAATTGGTGAGTTTAATAAAACTTTAAAAGAAGTTGCAGACTTATCAATGGATGAAATTGAAAAAATGCGACGCATTGGTTCTTTAGAACTTGTTCAAGAACAACAAGAGTTAGTTAAACTTGTTGCTGAAACTCAACCAAGTGACTCTACAGATATGTGGAAACTTTGGGGGAATGAAGATCCAATGAATTTGCCAGAGCTTTCAACTTCTGAGTTCTTAAAAGTTGTTCGTCGTAGAGAAAGACCATAAGGAGGAGGAATAAACATGTTTGAAATGGAAAATACGATGATTGGTCGTGGCCGTGATGCAATTGACATGATTGTTGACGAAAACTCCTTTGATGAAAATAAAATCGGTGCTTATGAATTTGAGGTGGATTATGGTCCAGGTTCAGTAGTAGGGACAGCTGTGCTAGAAGGTGAAACTGTTACTATTATTGCCAATGATGCTATGGCCTTCAATGACCGCTTCCCTGTTGTTTTTGGTGGGGTTATTGGTCTTGAAGAAGGCTACAAAATGGCTACAGCTGTTTATAAAACTATTGAAACAGATAAAGATAAACCTCTAGCTGAAAAAAGACCTATCGTTTTAATCGTTGATACTCCGGGCAATGGTCCAGGAAAAATGGAAGAAATTGCGGGGATGAATAAAGCGACAGGAGCCTATCAATTGGCTTTAGCTGAAGCAAGAAAAACTGGTCACCCTATTATTGCTATGGTAATTGGCCGTGCTATATCTGGTGCGTTCTTGTGTCATGGTTTACAAGCTGATGAGATTTTAGCATTGTCAAAAGATTTTGGCACTATGATTCACGTAATGCCTATTACTTCCGTTGCTCGTATTACAAAGATGGATATTGAACGACTAGAAGAATTATCAAAAGTGAATCCAGTGTTCGCACCTGGCGTAGACTTTTTCTATAACTTAGGTGGTGTAAAAGAAGTAGTAAACAACACCGAGGATATGCGCTCTGTTATTTCTAAACGCATAAAAGAAGTTCAGGAATTAAAAGCAGCCGGTGAAATTGAAAAATTAGGTCCATGGGGACGTGGACTTGATGGTTGTGAACGAGGTGGACGTACACATCGTATGGAAACAATCAAAAAAATGAATGAAGAGTTTGACGCGATTTCTGATAAGTATATTAATGCGTAATTTGCGCAATTAAAGTCAAAGGAAATCGGCGCGTATGAAAGATATTCTTTCAGAAATAAGTTCAATGGTTAGAATGTTTGGTTCATCCCCAACATTAGAAGAAATGCCTAGAAGAACTTTATTAGACAAAGGTATTGCTGGGCCTACAGCGGCTCATGTAATAGAAGAGGTTCATACACCTCTAAATTTAGCTTATTTAACATTTACTTCAGGATCATCTGCGTTTCAAAATATTGTTGGTATTACTCATGAAGAATTAGCTTTGCGAAAAGAAGCAGCTTTTAGGATTTTTAAGTTAGCTGGGCTTAAGCAAGACGATAAAGTTTTAGTAACATACCCACCATTAGTGAATGTATTTTCTGGTGATGCATTTAAGGAATATGGTCTTCAATGTGAATTTCTGATACGTTCAAGCCGAGATGCTTTTTTAGTATCTTTGTGTGAAGAGCAACCAGTTGCTATCATTGGTGAGTCATCATTTTTGCGTGTAGCTTTAGAAGATGCAAAGAAAATGGGGTTAGTTGATTTACTTCCTAAAAGAGTAAATATATTAACAGCGGGGACTCCATTAGATTTAGAATTGTTGCCTATTGCTGAAGAGGTTTTGAATGCACAGGTATTTGACTTATATGGCTGTCAAGAATTTGGCTGGTTATGTTGTAATGGTGTACCTGTTCGAGATGATATTACTTTAGTAAAGTCATCTAGCAAGAAAGAACAAGATTTCTTTGAAGTTGTTGTGGGTGGTCTCCCAACGGGTGATAGCTTCCCAGTTTCAAATAATGGGCACATTTGTAATTCTGATGGAAAAATAATTACTTATCGTCGAGAGCGTACGTATCCTGAATATGAAGTTGTTGTAAGAGCCACTACATTAAGTTCGGCGACCACAATACAACGAGTAGCCAGAAGTATCTTACGAATTAAAGGACGTATTGTGAAAGTAAGTCCTCATGTTAAAGTGAATTCAGAAGAAACTGTCTTGGAACTTTGTTTAGATCCGTATGCAATGGAGTCTTCAAATGATCAAATTATTATCCAAGGAAAGGATAAGACGAAATTGTTTGATGATTTAGTAAGCTCGCAAGTTAATTATCAACAGAAAGCAAAAAAAGATCCAACATGGATAAAAAGAAAATAAAAAGACACAATTTAGTCTTTATTTCTGATGAAGCAAAGCAAAAAATTTTGGTAGATTTTAAAGATAATCCTGATTATCAATTATTAGAAGAACTTTTTGAGGGGCCTATTGACACTCCAGGTTTTATAAGAAGACCCGATAGTGTTATTGACAATGATTGCATATCTTTGGGCTTCGTTCATTCTAGTCGATATAATGGGAAAAGATTTCGTTTTGGAGTTGAAATTTTAAAAAAGCATGCAGTTGCTTTGTTAACTCCTTATGATGTGTTTGAACAATATATACGTAAAGATGTATTAGATGATGCCTCTTATTTATATATATATCTTAAACAAATTAAAGACTTGGCTAAAGTATATAACGTGAAGTTGGGGATATTAGGATCCATAAGCTTAGAATTAATTACTGGACGCTCATATACAGATGAGAATTCAGATATTGATTTATTAGTTAGTCCTGCGCCTTATGAAACTTTACAACAATTTTATAAAGAGGCTAATGCATTAAATAAAACGATTAATCTTGATTTGGAAGTGGATCTACCAAATGGCTTCGGAGTGAAACTAACTGAAGTATTTATGGAAACCAGCATGGTGCTTGGAAAAAGTTTAAATGAAGTTAAATTATTATATCGATCAGAAATCGAGAAGTTTTTAGTATAAGTAATACAAAAGGAGAATTTATTATGGAAATCAAATCTCGTGTACCAGGAAAAATCGTTCGTATTGAAAAAGAAGTTGGCGAAAAAGTTGCAGTTCGTGACGTATTAATCGTTATGGAAGCTATGAAAATGAAACAATTAGTGCCATCTCCAGTAGAAGGCGTTGTAAAAGAATATAAAGTTCAACCTGGTGACCGTGTAAGTGCAGGTCAAGTTGTAGCAATTGTTGAATAATATGTAATTTTGTTTTGGTTATCTCCGCTCTTAGCAGTGGAGATAACCATTATGCTATGGGGTGATATTATGATTATCAATGGTGTAGCTTTATTAGCATTTTGTTACTTAGCCGGTATTTTTTTAGGTGATATATTAGGTGTTGCATTAGGGGTAAAAGCTAATGTAGGTGGCGTAGGTTTTGCTATGCTATTACTAATAATTCTGTCTAATAAAGGGATCGATGCAGGTTGGCTTGATAAAAAGGGACAAGAAGGTATTGCGTTCTGGTCAGCAATGTATATTCCTATTGTTGTTGCTATGAGCTCAATTCAGAATGTTGCGGCAGCAATTTCTGGTGGGAGCGTAGCTATATTAGGTGGCGTATTAGGGGTTGTTTTTGGCTTTGTTTGTATTCCTGTGCTAAGTAAGATGGCGCCTAAAAAGAATTACTGGAGGTGTTTATTATGGATTTTATGACTATGCTAACCAATTTGTTAGTAAAAAATGGTTTGATTTTTGCTTTTTTACTAATCGGTATTACTAATTTAGTCGCCTATAAAGTTGCTGGTTTTTCTAAAGGCCGTATCCATGGATCTGCTGTAGCAATATTTCTTGGTCTAGTGCTTGCATATATAGGTGGTGGCTCTAAAGGTATTGCATCGATTCCATTATTTGCTGGTGTAGGTTTGATGGGTGGTGCAATGTTTAGAGACTTTGCAATTGTTTCAACTGCATTTGGCGCAGACTTAAGAGAGATAAAAAAAGTTGGGTTTGTAGGTGTACTTTCTCTAGTTTTTGGTTTAATTACATCTTGGATTGCAGGGGTTGCGATTGCTTATGCATTCGGTTACACTTCTGTTGTTGATTTATGTACTATTGGTGCGGGGGTTGCTACTTTTGTTGTGGGCCCAGTAACAGGAGCAGCTTTAGGAGCTTCTTCAGAAGTTATTGCTATATCTATAGCCGCAGGGGTTGTTAAGTCAGTTTTAGTTATGATTTTAACACCGGTTGTAGCGAAAATCGTTGGGATTGACAATCCACAATCTGCCATGGTGTTTGGTGGCATTATGGGAACGACATCAGGAACGGCAGCAGGTATTGCAGCTGTAGATCCTAAATTAGTTCCATATTGTGCTATGACAGCTACTTTCTATACAGGTTTTGGCTGTTTAACTTTCCCTTCCGTATTCTATTTATTGACTAAAGCTATTTTTGGTTAACTATTGGCTTAAAGGAGAGAGTTGGTTAGTCTGAATTTATAATATGAGGATAGTTGAAATGATAGATGATAGATTATATGAGAGGCAATTTTCTCCTTTAAGTTTTGATTTGGATAATGTCAGTCAATATTTAACACAAGCTATTTTATTGGAAGTTTGTACCCATCCAAAACCAGGTTTGGTAACAAAAAAATCTAATGGATCTCATAAAGATATGGATGTTTTTACATTTATGATGAGCTCGGCGGTTTTAAGTAAGGCCTTCAATGACCTTTATGTAATTGGGAAAAATTATAAAGGGCCGGTTACAGGCTTACTGAAAGAAATAAGAGCGTATGGTGTCGATGCTGAGAAAGAATTACTGCGAGTGACTTCTGGCATTAATACACAGCGCGGTATTTTGTTTGCCGGGGGCGTTTTAAGTGGTGCAGCTGGTTATATTAAAGGGCAGCAGTTTGAAGATGACAAATTAATACCTACTATAAGGGCAATGACTTTTAACTTGGTTGATAATGAACTAAAAGGTATTACAGGTAAAGGAAGTACAGCAGGCGAAAAGCTATATAATAAATATGGCATTACAGGGATTCGAGGAGAAGTAGCAGAGGGTTTTCCTAGTGTACTAGAGGTGGGGTTACCAGCGCTAGAGTTTGCACAAGAAAATGGTGCTACTATTAATGACTCACTGGTTCATACTTTAATAGCTTTGATGACATTGGTAGAAGATAGTAATGTTGTTTGGCGGACGGACTTTGATACCTTACAAATCATAAAGAATAAGGCTAAAGAAGTGTTAACTTTAGGTAGTGTTTTTTCGGAGAAAGGCCGTTCCTACATAAATCAGCTAGGCAATTATTGCGAAGAAAAGAATATTAGTCCAGGTGGATCGGCTGATTTGCTTTCAATCACAATCGCTTTATATTTAATGAAACATAAGTCTTTTGCTAGTAGGATTGATTGTTCTTCTAGCTTATAGAGAATTAATTTAATATCTTATCTAATATGAGAAAATACAATTTTGTGTTTTCTCTTTTTTATTTGGGTCATTATTGAAGGTCTTTATGTTAAAAGTGCATAGCTTTAATGTTATTGTAGATGGGCTTTTTAATACATTTTTGAAATTATCCCTTTTAAATTTGCCGTATATATCTGTTATTGATATAGTCGAGGAGTGTTTTTACCTTTCTTTGTATTATGTATACATGCTATAATTTACTTAACAACATATTGTCTTTCATAATAAGAAAATACATATTTGTATTATATATTTTGGTTTAAAGCATAATTGAGTTGGGCTAAGAGAATGTAAAAGGCAATACTTGAGATGACTACATATTAATTGCAGTTGCTATGATATTACTACGATAGATACAGTTTGAGAGGTTTGAGCTGTAAATATAATGTAGGCTCTAAAGGGTTAGAGCTATTTCTTTAGGAAGTTTTTTATAAAGAAAGAGGTCATGTATGCGTAAAGAACGGGATTTTTTAGGTGAATTAGAAGTTGCTGATGAGTTGTATTATGGTGTACAAACATTACGAGCTCTAGAAAACTTCAACATTACTGGCAAGCATTTAGACCATGATTTTATTCGTTCTATGGCGATGGTTAAGAAGGCCTGCGCACTAGCGAATATGAAAACAGGGCGCATGGATGAAACAATTGGCAATGTCATTGTTCGTGCTGCTGACGAAGTAATAGCGGGTGGCTTTATTGATCAATTCCCAGTAGATCCAATCCAAGGTGGCGCTGGCACGTCCTTCAATATGAATATGAATGAAGTGTTGGCAAATCGTGGCCTCGAATTATTAGGCCATCCAAAGGGAAGTTACGATATTATATCTCCAAACAATCATTGTAATATGGCGCAGTCTACTAATGACACATTCCCAACAGCTATTAAAGTATGTGCTATCTTAAAGAGCAAGCCTTTAATCGCAGCATTACAACGCCTAGTAGATGAATTAGAGCGTAAAGCAGAAGAGTATAAAGAAATCTTGAAGATGGGACGTACTCACTTACAAGATGCGGTGCCTATTACATTAGGTCAAGAAATGGGGGCTTATGCTTCTGGTATTCGCCGCGGCATTAAGCGTATTGAGTCTGCTATTGTAGCAGCCCACACAGTAAATATGGGGGCTACAGCTGTTGGTACGGGGCTTAATGCAGAGCCTAAATATATTCGCGATGTAGTAGGTGAATTGTCCGCTGTGGTAGGCGAAGAATTTTACACGGCTGAGAACTTAATTGATGCCACTAATAATACGGACATCTTTGCTGATATCTCTAGTGGTTTGAAGGTAACTGCACTAGTACTTATTAAAATGGCCAATGACTTCCGCCTTATGGCATCCGGCCCACGCTGTGGCATTGGGGAATTGAAATTGCCACCTCGTCAACCAGGTTCTAGTATTATGCCAGGTAAGGTAAACCCTGTTATTGCAGAAGTACTTAACCAAGTATGTTATCAAGTAGTATCTAATGATTTAGCGGTTACATTAGGGGTTGAAAACGGACAGTTTGAACTTAATGTAATGGAACCGGTGATTGCTTATAATCTATTTAACTCTATGTGTTACCTTAAAAATGGGGTAAATACATTTGTTGATAAACTATTAATTGACCTTGAAGTTGATCGCGAACGTTGCCAATACTGGTTAGATCGCAGTGTTGGTATTGTAACAGCTTTATTGCCACATATTGGTTATGAAAATACCTCAGCCTTGGCGAAGGAAGCGTATACTACAGGACGTTCTATTAAAGAGATTATATTGGAAAAAGGACTCTTGTCCGAAGCAGATATGAATCATATTTTATCTCCAGCTGAAATGACTAAACCAGGGATTGCCGGGGCAGACATTTTAAAAGCAAAGGGGAATTAAAATAGATTGGCAGAGCTAGCTTATAATACTGAGCTTAAGACTACAAGCTAGATTCTAGACCATATATGATGAAAAAACACCTTAATTAAGTATATATGTTAGCATTAGTACCTGGAATAGCTCGATGGCTAAGCTTGCTCTATACTGATTAAGGTATTTTTTGTTACTATTTATGCAATTTGTAAAATATATTGACTGATTATAAAAATATTTTGACAAAGCACATATACCATGATAGAATTATAAATTGCAAATGTACTTTGTTGAATGAATAAAACTAATCAATTATAATTCATTAGCGCTATTCTGGCAAGTACTAATTGATATGACTATAACACTGTTAGTGATGAAGGTAGATCTTCCAAGGTTGTGTTGACCAAAGGTGAAGCAAGGTTCAAAAAATAAAAGTAAGAGCCTTGCTTATTTTGTCATTGTGTCAACAGGAAAACTGAGACCTGGATATTTGTCTTGTGTCATACCGTTATAGAATAGAAGGTAAGCCAATTGAAATGAGGGGTGAAAGCTGGTATGTTCAAACCTGAGCAGGTAGGTAAGAGAACGCGTTATACCTATGCGAAGATTAACGAAGTTCTAGAAATGCCACATTTATTGGACGTGCAACGCAAGTCTTATGAGTGGTTTTTGGAGAGCGGTTTACAAAATATTTTTGACGATATTTCTCCGATTAAAGACAATTCAGGTAATTTAGTGCTTTCTTTTGAAGGTTTCAGCCTTGGAGAGCCAAAATACGATATTAACGAATGTAAAAACCGTGATGCTACATATGCAGCGCCATTGCGTGTTAACATCCGTTTAATTAACAATGACCCAGAAAACCAAGATATTAAAGAACAAGAAGTATTCATGGGCGATTTCCCATTGATGACTGAAACTGGTACTTTTATTATCAATGGTGCAGAACGTGTCATTGTATCTCAATTAGTTCGCTCCCCTGGTGTGTACTATACACGTGAAATCGATACAATGGGTAACCGTTTGTATGGTTCTACAGTGATTCCAAACCGCGGTGCTTGGATTGAGCTTGAAACTGATGCCAATGAAATGGTTGCAGTTCGTATTGACCGCAACCGTAAATTGCCAGCCACTGTACTTGTACGTGCTTTAGGTTGGAGCTCCAATGAATCTATTTTAGAATTATTCTGGAATGGTGAAGTTGATGAAGATGGCAATCGTGTATATGATGAACGCCTTGTTCGCACATTAGAAAAAGACACCACTCAATCTGCTGAAGAAGCATTGGTTGAGATTTATAAAAAATTACGTCCAGGCGAACCACCTACTGTGGAAAGTGCGCGTAATTTATTTGATAATTTATTCTTCGACGCTCGCCGTTATGATTTAGCGCGTGTAGGTCGTTATAAATTAAATAAAAAATTAGGCTGGCGCCAACGTATGCTTGGCCAGACTTTGGCACAACCAATTGTGGACCAAGAAACTGGTGAAGTCATTGTTGATGCAGGCACACTTATGACTGAAGACCAACTCGATGTAGTGGCAAACAGCGGTGTGTTCAGCGGTGAAGGTTTTGCTGAGTTCTATGTACAAGATGGTGAAGGCTCTTCCTTCAAAGTGATTTGCAATAACTGCAATCTTCCATTTGAACATCGCACAGTAACTCGCGAAGACATGATTGCTAACATTAGCTATTTATTAAACTTAATGGATGGTGTAGGTCATGTGGATGATATTGACCATTTAGGCAATCGTCGCTTACGTTGCGTAGGTGAACTTCTTCAAAACCAATTCCGCATTGGTTTAACTCGTATGGAACGTGTTGTAAAAGAGCGTATGACAATTCAAGACAATACGCAAATTACACCACAAGCTTTGATTAACATTCGCCCTGTAGTAGCTGCGATTAAGGAATTCTTTGGTTCCTCCCAGTTGTCTCAGTTCATGGACCAAACAAATCCATTAGGCGAATTAACTCATAAACGTCGTCTATCGGCCCTTGGCCCTGGTGGTTTATCTCGTGAGCGTGCAGGCTTCGAAGTTCGTGACGTGCATCACTCTCACTATGGTCGTATGTGTCCAATCGAAACACCAGAAGGTCCTAACATCGGTTTGATTTCTTCCTTGTCTAACTATGCGAAAGTTAACGAGTTTGGTTTCATTGAAGCGCCATATCGTAAAGTTGAAAAGATTTATGGCACTGGCGATGAAGCTAACAAAGTGATTCGCGTACAAGTAAGTGATCAAGTTGTATATATGACAGCTGATGAAGAAGAAGGCATGACTATTGCGCAGGCTAACTCTGAACTTGATGCAGATGGCAACTTCGTATCCAGCCATATTGCTTGTCGTCGTGGTCATGAAGTCCTTGAAGTAGCACCTGAAAAAGTTGACTACATGGACGTTAGCCCTAAAGAAGTTGTATCTATTGGTACAGCAATGATTCCATTCCTTGAAAATGACGATGCTAACCGTGCCTTGATGGGTGCGAACATGCAGCGCCAAGCTGTGCCACTTCTTCGTGCCCAAGCTCCGCTTGTTGGTACTGGCATGGAATACAAGGCAGCTTGCGACTCCGGCGTGTGCGTACTTGCTAAAGAAGCAGGCGTTGTCACTCGTTGTTGGGGTAATGAAATTCATGTAACTCGCGATAATGGTCGCATTGATGTTTACAAATTAAATAAATTCTTACGTTCTAACCAATCTACTTGCTTCAACCAAAAACCAATCGTTTTTGCTGGCGACCGCGTAGTAAAAGGCCAGGTTCTTGCTGATGGTCCTGCTACTGATGGTGGCGAATTAGCATTGGGCTTCAACGTACTCGTTGCGTTCATGCCTTGGGAAGGTTATAACTACGAGGATGCGATTCTTCTTAGTGAAGAACTTTGTAAAGAAGATATTTATACTTCTATTCATATTGAAGAATACGAATGTGATGCTCGTGACACTAAATTAGGTGCTGAAGAAATCACTCGTGAATTGCCAAATACTGGTGATGATAATCTTCGTAATCTCGATGAAGATGGTATTATCTGCATCGGTGCAGAAGTTCATCCAGGGGATATTTTAGTAGGTAAAGTAACTCCTAAAGGGGAAACTGAGCTTACACCAGAAGAACGTTTACTTCGTGCTATCTTTGGTGACAAAGAACGCGAAGTGCGTGACACATCCTTACGTGTTCCACATGGTGAATCCGGTAAAATTGTAGACGTAAAAGTCTTCACTCGTGAAAATGGCGATGAATTACAACCAGGCGTAAACAAACTCGTTCGTGTATATATTGCGCAAAAACGTAAAATCCACGAAGGTGACAAAATGGCAGGTCGTCATGGTAACAAGGGTGTTGTATCCCGTGTTATGTGTCAAGAAGATATGCCATTTTTACCAGATGGCACTCCAGTACAAATCGTATTGAACCCATTGGGCGTACCATCTCGTATGAACATCGGTCAGGTTCTTGAAACTCACCTTGGCTTTGCAGTACAAGGCTTAGGTATGCAAATTAAAGCAACTGACCTAAAAATTCAAAATGTATTGAACCAAGCTAAAACAGATAGCCGTTATTGGGACAATATTGATCGAATTAAAGAACTCTTCACAGAAATTGGTGCTTTAAAAGCTAAAATTGCTGAAAATGTAACTGTATCTCACTTAGATATTGATGCAGAAATTAATATGCGCCGTGAAGAAGCCTTGGACTTAATCTTAGCAGAAGCTGAACGTCAATTAGGCACTCTTGGTGGTCGTGCTCGCTACGATGAATTAAAAGCGATTGAAAAATCTTATAGCGATAAAGAAATTGAATTCTTTGATGAAGAGGAAGAAGCACCAGAAATGGAAGAAGCTCTTCAAGAAGAATTGAAGACTATTTCGTCAGTAGTAAATATTATTGACTCCATTGAAACAGCGCGCGTTAAACGTTCTGAAATCCGCAAAGATCTTGAGGCCTTTGGCTATGACTTTGAAACCTATGGCATGCCAAAACCAGATGTAGCTGGTATCCATATTGCTACACCAGTATTTGACGGTGCTCATGAAAGTGATGTATTTAATACATTGCGCATTGCTGGTAAAAATGATGATGGTAAAACAGTTCTTTATGATGGCCGTACAGGGGAACCAATGGATAACAAAGTTACTGTAGGTTACGTGTACATGTTAAAACTCCATCACTTGGTAGATGATAAGATCCATGCTCGTTCAACCGGTCCGTACTCCTTAGTAACGCAACAACCACTTGGCGGTAAAGCTCAATTCGGTGGTCAGCGTTTCGGTGAAATGGAAGTTTGGGCACTTGAAGCTTATGGTG
>OGXN01000840.1_pt1 | contig 35490 bp, 30 predicted proteins | sample 1576281 | NCBI WGS metagenome assembly OGXN01 (sample SAMEA3541494, study PRJEB24748) | human gut metagenome | biome: human gut; feature: human-associated habitat; material: faeces | place: China | collected 2012
CCGCGGCTCCGGAATGCCCGCGCTGTTTCCGGCGGCCGGCGCGGTTCCCCGCCCCTGCTGCGGGGCCTGCGGCGCCGTATTCACGAACGGAGCCGCAGGACGGGCCGGGGAACCGGCGGGCACGCCGGAGGACGCCCCTGCCGATTTGTTATAATCGTACACGACTCGCCCGCCCGCGGGCTTGCGCGGCTGCCTGGGCACATCCGCATCGTATGTATACACGGGCCGCTGCGGCGCCTGGCGGCGCGGCTGCGGTTCGTTTTTTGGATAAACGGGTTTCTGCGGCGGCGTGCTGCGTGCCAAAACGCGCCACTCCTTTCTCATCAACGTCTTTGCGGCCCGGCGCCGCATGCAGCGGGAGCTCTTTTTGTTTCACCTGCCCCTGCCGCCGCACGGCCGTGCGGATGCGGACCGGCCGGTCCTTCTCCCCCGGCCCGGAGTTTTCTATTATCATAGCACGGTCCCGGCATTCCGGCAACCGCGCCCGCACGGTTCACCCCCAGCTGCGCGTGATGCGCGCCCCCAGCGGTGCAAGCAGCGCCGCAATGTCCTCGTAGCCGCGGCTGATATGCTCCGCGCCCATGACGCGGGTGCTGCCCTGTGCCTGCAGCGCGGCGATGACCAGCGCCGCCCCGCCGCGCAGGTCGGGCGCTTCCACATCCGCTCCGTTCAGCAGGTCCATGCCGTGGACATGCAGCGTCCGGCCGCAAACATTCACGCTGGCACCCAGCCGCAAAAAGCCTTCGGCGCAGGCAAAACGGTTTTCAAAAATCGTGTCCGTCACACGGCTTTCCCCCTGCGCCCGCAGCAGCGCCGCCGCCATCAGGGGTGCCGCGTCCGTTGGGAACGATGGATACACGCCCGTATCCCACCCTCCCGCGGCGCGCAGAGCGCCCGAGCTTGCCAGCGCCACAGAGCTGTCCCCCGAGGCCGACACCATGCATCCGGCCCTGCGCAGGATGCGCAGCACCTCGGCCAGATGGGCGTTGCAGGTATTGGTGAGCAGCACCTCGCCGCCGCAGCCCGCCACAGCGCACAGCACGGTGGCCGCGGTAATGCGGTCCGGGCAGACGGCATGCTGCGTGCCCATCAGCAGCTCCCGGCCGCGGATGTGCAGCACCCGCGTGCCGACGCCTGTGATCTCCGCGCCCGCGCCCTGCAAAAAGCGCGCCAGATCCGTCACCTCCGGCTCCACGGCCGCGCCGCGCAGCACCGTCTCTCCTCTGGCTGCGGCCGCCGCCATGAGAAGCGTCTCGGTGGCGCCCACACTGGGGAAGCGCAGGCAGATATCCGCGCCCGCAAGGCCGTCCGGCGCAGTGACCTCCAGCGCGCCGCCGTCCTTCTCCGTGATATGCGCCCCCATCTTCTCAAGGCCGGAAAGATGCATATCAATGGGCCGCGCGCCCAGGCGGCAGCCGCCGGGCGTATAGATGTCCGCGCGGCCCGTGCGGGCCAGCAGCGGCGCCAGATAGAACAGCGAGGAGCGCATCGCGCGCATCAGCGGCTCCGGCACTGCGCTGCCCGGAAATTCCGGCGGCGTAATGACGGCGCGCCCATTCTCCAGCAGGACCTTGCAGCCCACGCTTTGCAGGATGCGCGCCGAAGCCCCCACGTCGGACAGATGCGGCACGTCCGTGAGCGTCACCGTGCCGCGGCACAGCACCGACGCCGCCATGATGGGCAGCACACTGTTCTTTGCGCCGGGTATCCGCACCTCTCCAAAAAGGCCGCTGCCTCCGCTGATCGTCAAAATTTCCATATCCCGCACCCCGTTTCGTAGAATGGAGCCCAGTGTCCCAGACTGTAACCCATCCTATGCAAACAGGGCCGTTTGTGTTAAAAGCGCGCCGTTTACGCCGTGGTTTTCATCAATCGGTCCAGATTTTCGCAGATCTTATCCAGCGAATCCGGCTGGGCCAGCGCACGCGCTTTCGCCCCCATGAGCATCAATTCCGCAGGGTCCTTCGTCAGTTTGTCGACGATGCCGATGAGCTTCTCGCCCGTCAGCTCCTTTTCCTCAACCACAACGGCCGCGCCCAGCTTCTGCAGCTGCATGGCGTTGTGGTACTGGTGGTTTTCCGCCACGTTGGGCGACGGGATGAGCACCGAGGCGCGCCCCACGGCCGCGATTTCCGCCAGCGTCAGCGCGCCCGCCCGGCTGATGACCAGGTCCGCCGCGGCCAGCATCTCCGGCATGTTGTCGATGTACTCCCGGATGATGAACTTCGGGCTGTGGTCGATGCCCAGCCGCGCGGCAAGGGCTGCAAAATCCGCTTTTTCAATGCTGCCCGTCGCATGCACATGAAGGAAATCACGCTGCGCGATCTCCCATTTTGCCAAATCGGCCACGCGTTCGCCCAGCACCTGCGCGCCCAGGCTGCCGCCGAAGGAGATGATGACGGCCTGCCCCTCCTTCGCGCCCAGCGCGCGGCGTGCGGCGGGACGGTCCTGCCGGAACATCTCCTCCCGCACCGGGTTGCCCGTAACGACCGTCTTGTCCGGCGCGCCCAGACGCTGCACGGCGTCGGGCATGGCCGCGAACACCAGGTCCACCTGCTTTGCCAGGATCTTGTTGGTCACGCCGGGGAAAGCGTTCTGCTCGTGAATGGCCGTGCGGATGCCCCTGCGGGCCGCGGCCTGCACCACCGGCCCGCTGACGTACCCGCCCGCGCCGATGACAAGGTCCGGCTTTACCTCCCGCAGGATGGCGCCGGCGCGCGGGCCGCTCAGCGCCAGGTGCCAAAGGGCAACCAGGTTCCGCGCGATGTTCTTCGGCGTCAGGCGGCGCTGGATGCCGTTCACCTCGATGGGATGGAACGCATAACCCGCCTTGGAGACAAGGCCGTACTCCATTCCCTTCTGCCGTCCGGCGAAGTGTATCTCCGCGTCCGGATGGCGTTTTTTCAGCGCGCCCGCAATGGCGAGCGCCGGGTTGATGTGTCCGGCTGTGCCGCCGGCGGCGATCAATACACGCATAGGTACCTCCTGCTTTCGCGCAATACCGCACGGTTCCAGGCGCCGGGCCGCGCCGGAAAACTTTTCACCGGCGGTCTGCCCCCGCTCAAAAAATAAAAATGCAGACGCGCGGCCCTGCCGCGCGCCGCTATACCTTCTCCGCGCCGCCCTGGCGGGAGACCGAAAGCACAACGCCCATCTCGCCCAGCAGCATCAGCAGGGACGTGCCTCCGTAGGAAAAAAACGGCAGGCTGATGCCCGTGTTCGGAATGGTCTTCGTCACCACGGCGATATTCAGCACCGCCTGCAGCGTCACCTGCACGATAACGCCCACCACCAGCATGGAGCCGAATTTGTCTTTTGCGTGCCACGCCACATAAATGCCCCGCAGCAAAAGCGCCACAAAAAGGAAAATCACCAGCAGCGCGCCGATAAAGCCCAGCTCTTCACAGATGACGGAGAAAATAAAGTCGTTCTGCGGCTCGGGCAGGTACAGGTGTTTCTGCTTGGAGTTGCCGATACCAAGGCCCGTCAGCCCGCCCGAGCCGATGGCGTACATGCTCTGGATGATCTGGTGGCCGTCGCCCTGGGCGTCCAGCCACGGGTTCTGCCAGCTTTCGATGCGGCTCATGGCATAGGGCACAAGGTCCGGCACCAGCACAACGGCGCCCGCCACGCCCGCCACAACGCCCGCGATGGCAAGGCCGAACCACACAAGCCCCGTGCCGCCCACAAACATCATCAGTCCCCCGATGCCCAAAATGAGCACCGTGCCTGAAAGATGCGGCTCCAGCAGCATCAGCCCCGCGATCACGCCGAGGATGACGACGAAGGGCAGCACGCCGTAGGCAAAGGTCTTCATGCGCTTATGGTTGATGGAAATGATGTGCGCGAACAGCACGATGACCGCGAACTTCGCCACCTCCGAGGGCTGCAGATTGCCGCCGATGGGCAGGAATATCCACCGCTTCGCGCCGTTCAGCTCCGGCATGAAGAGCACGACGATGAGCAGTACGACCGTGACGGCCATGATGGGCCACGCAAATTTGTGGAAGATGTGGTAATCCACGTGGGACGCGACGAACATCACGACCACGCCCACCGCGGCGAACAGCGCCTGCTGGCGGATGAAGTGGAAGCTGTCGCCCTTGAAGCGGTAATACGCCGTGGCATAGCTGGCGCTGAACAGCATCACCAGCCCGAACACCACCAGCGTCAGCACGATGATGGCCAGCGGCCAGTCCAGCGGCGGCTGGCTGAGCAGCCGGATGCGGGCCTCGGACTTGCGTTTTAACTTTTTGGCTGCTTGTGGCATCGGGAACCTCCGAAGATACAAAATTGCCCGCGCCGGCCGCATCGGCACAGGCTGCTTATTGGGGAATCAGGATACGTAGACAAAAATACCGCCCAGCACCACGCCCACCAGCGTGATGAAGCTGAACACGGATACGATCTTCACCTCGCTCCACCCGCACATTTCAAAGTGGTGGTGGATGGGGCTCATTTTAAAAATACGCTTGCCGTGGGTCAGCTTGAAATATGTTACCTGCAGCATCACGCTGAACGCCTCGATCAGGTAGATAACACCCATGAAAAGGAGCAGCTCCGGCCGGCCGATGCCGTAAGCCACGGCCACCACCGCGCCCCCCAGGAACATACTGCCCGTATCGCCCATAAACGTTTTGGCCGGGTAAAAGTTCCACGCAAGGAAGCCCGCGCAGCCGCCCGCCACGGCCGCGGCAAACAGTGCCATGGTAGTGTTTCCCAAAAGGCTGGCGATAAACATGAAGCCCATCATTACAACAAAGGTGACGCTGGATGCCAGCCCGTCGATGCCGTCCGTCAGGTTGACGGCGTTCACCATGCCGATGATGAGGAGGAACGAGAGGACGTAAAAGAACCAGCCGAAGTCCACCGCGCCCAGCAGCGGCAGCGTCACGATGGTGGACAGCGTTCCGTTGAGATACAGCGAGGAAAGGTACGCCCCGGTGATGAGCACCTGCGCCACGATCTTATAGCGCGCCATCAGGCCCAGGTTGCGCTTTTTCACCACCTTGATATAGTCGTCCACAAAGCCCACCAGGCCGAAGGCGTAAGCCGTCAGCACGCCGATGAACAGCGAGACGCTGGTGCCGGAAAGCCAGCCCCCCAGCAGGCTGGGCACGCTGAGTGCCAGAACCGTATAGCCCAGCACCACGCCCACAAGGACACCCAGGTAAAACGTCAAACCGCCCATGGTGGGCGTGCCGTTTTTGCCCTGGTGCCAGGTGGGGCCGATCTCCTTGATGGTCTGGCCGAAGTGAAGCCTGCGCAGCGCGGGGATGATCAGCAGGCCGGAGGCCGCTGTGATCGCCAGCGCGCCGAAGGCCGCCGCCATAAGGGCATATTTTTCCATAATTTACACGCTCCCGGTAATTTTTGCGCGGCCGCGCCGCGTCCCGGCCCGATGCGCACGGTCTTTCCGCTGGGCACCCGGCTTTCTTTTATTTTCAGGCAATGCCGCACAATTCCAGGTGTTGAATCGCGCCGGCAGATTTTTTTGGCAGTTTAAACAAAAAACGCAGCGAATACTTTGCGCATTTGCGAGGCTTTTGGAGGCAACTGCCGGAAAATATGCAAGCGGGGCGACACTTAAGGCGTCAGCCATGAATTGTGCGGTGCTGCCTTTAATCCCTGGGCACGGCTTTGTAAAACCCGTCCAGAATCGTCTCGAACGCCATGCCGTGGCTGGCCTTCACCAAAACCGCGTCGCCCGGGCGGCAGTACGCCGTAAGGCGGGCCAGCGCTTCGTCCTTGTCCCTGCAATGCACCGCGTTCGCGCCCAGTGCGGCGGCGCTGTCGCGGCCGGCCCGCATGGCCCCGCCCACGGTCAGCAGCAGGTCCACGCCGCAGCGCGCCGCCAGCGCGCCCACCTCGGCGTGAGCCTGCCGGGTGATGGCGCCCAGCTCGAACATATCGCCCAGCACCGCGACCCTCCGTCCCCGGACAGGATATTCCTTCAGCGTCAGCAGCGCGGCGCGCATGCTGTCGGGGTTCGCGTTGTAGCAGTCCTCGATGACCGTCACGCCGCCGTGCTCCACCACATGCTGGCGGTGGCCCGTCGTTTGATAATTCGCCAGCGCCGCGGCCGCAGCAGCCGGTGCAAGGCCCAGGCGCGTGGCCAGCGCATAAGCCGAAAGCGCATTGCGCACATTGTGCAGGCCCATGGCCGGGATATACGCGGGCAGGCTTCCGTGCGCCTTGTCCGCGATGGTGAACCGCGTGCCCTCCGCCCCGGAAACGATATCCAGCGCCCGCACGTCCGCGTCCGGGTTTTCAACGGCGAACAGCACCTTCTCAAGGTCCGGCCGGACGGCCGCGCCGGGCAGATAATCGTCGTCGCCGTTCACCACCAGCGGCGCGCCCTGCGGCAGCCCCTCGCAGATCTCCAGCTTTGCCCTGAGGATATTTTCCCGCGTGCCCAGCTGCTCCAGATGGGAGCGCCCGATGCAGGTGATGACAGCGCCCGCAGGCTTTGCCGCCAGCGTCAGCTTCCGGATCTCGCCCAGGCCCTGCATGCCCATCTCCACCACGGCGTACTCCACGCTTTTGTCCAGGCGGAACAGCGTGTTCGGCATGCCGATCTCGTTGTTCTGGTTCCCCTGTGTCCTGAGCGTTTTGCCGAAAGCCGAAAATACCGCGTAACAGAACTCTTTTGTCGTCGTTTTGCCCACGCTGCCCGTCACGCCCGCCAGCAGCGGGCTGTACAGCGCGCGGTAGTTCGCGCCCAGCCGGATCATCGCATCCAGCGCGTCCGGCACCTGCACGCATTTCTCCGGCGGCACGCCCGGCACCGGGCGCTGCACCACAACGCCCGCCGCTCCGGCCTCCAGCGCCCGGAGCGCGTAATCGTGGCCGTCCACGCGCTCGCCCCGGATGCACACGAACAGGCTCCCCGGCCCGGCCTCCCGGCTGTCCGTCACCACCGACGCGATCTCCGGGTCCCCTGCCAGGGCGCCCAGCCCCCGCAGCAGCACACTCGACAAAACAGGCTGCATATACAATCCTCCATGCTCTGAATACTCGCCGGGCGGCGTCAGGCTTTGTCCAGCCCTTTGCGCTCCAGCCACTCGCGGACGATCCTGTGTTCGTCCAGATAAAGGGTCACCCCGTCGATGACCTGGTAATCCTCGTGACCCTTTCCGCACAGCGCCAGCACATCGCCCGGGCGCAGCATATCCAGCGCCCGGTTCACAGCCGTGCGCCGCTCCACCTCCACGATGTACGGCTTGCCCGAAGCGGCCAGCACCGGCTCGGCGTCCTTTATTATAGCACAAGGATCTTCCTTGCGGGGATTATCCGACGTTAAAACTGCAAAATCAGCATATTTCACCACGGCTTCGCTCATCAGCGGGCGTTTTTTTGCATCGCGCTCGCCCGCGCAGCCATACAGCACCACCAGCCGCCCCTCCACGAAAGGCGCAACGCCCGCGAGCACCTTTTCAATGGCGTCGCCCGTGTGGGCATAGTCGCACAAGATGGTGAACGCGCCGTGATACAGCACCTCGCACCGGCCGCGCACCCCGCGGGAGGCCGAAAGCGCGGCCGCGGCGTCCCGCGCGGGGATGCCCAGCGCAATGGCCGCGGCGGCCGCCGCCAGCGCGTTGTGCACCGAGTAATCCCCGGGCATGGGGAAATCGATGCGCTGGATGAAGCCGCGGCCCACCATCTCGAACTTCACGCCCGAGGCCGAGAGCCGGATGTTGCGGGCGGTGTAATCCGCCGCGTCGTCGCCTGCGGAAAAGGTGATGCGCTCCGGCCCATGCACCTCGTCCAGCAGGCGGCGGCCGTAGCTGTCGTCCAGGTTCACCACCATGTGCTTCACCTGGCTGAACAGGCTTTTCTTCGCGGCGAAATAGTTTTCAAAGGTCTTGTGATAATCCAGATGATCCTGCGTCAGGTTCGTGAACACGCCTACCTCAAAGGTAAGGCCCCACAGCCGCAGCTGGTCCAGCGCCTGGCTGCTGGCTTCCATTACCGCGAACGTGCAGCCCGCCAGCACCATGCGGCTGAACAGCGCGTTCAGGTCCCACGGCTCGGGCGTGGTATATTTTGCGGGCACGTCCATGGCGTCGATCTCGGTGTGGATGGTGCCAATGAGCCCCGCTTTGCAGCCCGCCTGCTCCAGCGTCTGCTTGATGAGCGTGGTGACGGTGGTTTTTCCGTTGGTGCCCGTGACGGCCACCAGCCGCAGCTTTTCGGCGGGACGGCCGAAAAAATTCTGGCACAGCTGCGCGTATGCCTTGCGGCCGGAGGCCACCTGCACCTCGCCGGGCAGGCCCAGCGGACGCTCGGTGACGATGCACACGGCGCCCGCCTCCAGCGCCTTGCGCGCGTGGTCGTGCCCGTCGGTCGTCATGCCCCTGGCGCACACGAACACCGCGCCCGGGCAGGCCCGGCGGGAATCCTGCGTGACGAGCAACGCCTCGCCCTGCGGCAGCGTGCCGGTATACGGCACGCCGCTGAACAATACCTGTAACTCCATGGATGCACTCCCCTTTCGTGCCGCGCCGCGCGGCCCGCCGCCCTGACGCGGCCTGTTAATCCAGAACGGTGGTATCGTGGAACGTCACCTCGATGACGGACCCGATCTCCACCTGCGTATCGGCCGCGATGTCCTGCTCTGTGACCACGATGGTCTTGCCGCCGCCCGTCACGCCCTTTTCGCTGACGTTCAGGCCCAGCGATTTCAGCGTGGCGCACGCCGCGTCGTAGCTCATATCCGTCAGGTTCGGCACCGTGACAAGGTCGCCGCCGCTCTCGGAGCGGTCCTCCGAATACAGGATGATCGTGGACTGGCGCGGCACGATGGTGCCCGCCGCCGGGTACTGATACAGAACGGTATCGCCTGTGGCGCGCTCGATGTCCACATTGAAGCCGGATTCGCGCAGCTTGCCGGCGGCGGCGTTCACACTGGAGCCCACCACGTTGGGCACCGCCGTCTCCACCTTTGCCAGCTCCGCCTCGGTGTACTCCTTGGGCACCCCCAGCGTCTGGAGCGCCTCGTCCAGCACACTTTGCACCACGGGCGCGGCCAGACGGCCGCCGTAATAGGTTCCCTGTTCGTCGTGCGGCGTGTCCAGCATCACCAGCACCGCGATCTGCGGGTCGTCCCCGGGCGCGAAGCCCCAGTAAGAGGAATAATAGGTCTGCTCTTCGTCCTTCAGCGCCTGCTTGCGCTGGCTGGTGCCGGATTTGCCGCCCGCCTTATAGCCGGCCACGTAGCCCGTCTTGTTGCCGCCGATCAGCGTCTTGCCGTCCGCAGCCGTCATATTTACGCTTCTCGTCAGCAGCTCGCGCATGGTGGCGCTGGTCTCGGCCGAGAGCACCTGCCGCTTCACTTCCGGCTCCACGTTTTCAACGATATTCCCGTCCGCGTCCAGCACCTGCTTCACCACGTGCGGCTGTACCAGATATCCGCCGTTGATGACGGCGCAGGCTGCTGTGATCATCTGGATGGGCGTGGTGGACGTCGTCTGGCCGAAGGCGGAGGAGGCCAGCTCCACGGGCCCCATTCTTTCCAGCGGGACGTACTGTGTCGTTCCCTCGTCGTCCATGTCGACGCCCGTTTTCTCGTAGAAGCCGAAGGCCTGCATATAATTGCAGAACGTCTCCGCCCCCATCATCTGCCCCAGCGTGACATAGTAGGGGTTGCACGAGCCGTCCAGGCCGCCGAAGAAGTCCAGCGTGCCGTGGTTGGTGTGCGCGCACCGCATGGTGCGGCCCGCCACGGTGATGGAGCCCTTGCAGGTGTACGAGGTGTTCAGGTTCGCCGCGCCGGAGTCCAGCGCGGCCGAAGCCGTGATGACCTTGAACACCGAGCCGGGGTAGTACAGGTCGGCCACCGCCTTGTTGCGCCATTGCGCCCACTGCGCGGTATATTTCGCGTCCGCCCGTTCGTTTTCATCCGCAATGGCCGCGATCTGTGCCGCCAGCGCCTCGTCCGCAATGGTGTAAGGGTCCTGCAGGTTGTAGTCCGGCATCGTCGCCATGGCCAGGATCGCCCCCGTGTTCACGTCCATCACGATGCCCACCGCACGGTTTTCCACATGATACTGGTCCACGGCGTTCTGCAGGTATTTTTCCAATGTACTCTGGATGCTGGCGTTCAGCGTCAGCACCAGGCCGTTGCCGTCCTCGGCGTCATAGGCCGCCTCGTAGGTGCCGTTTGGCAAATCGTACCCCCAGGCGTTCTTCATGCCCACCACGCGCCCGGCGGTGCCCTTGAGCGTATCGTTGTAATAGCTCTCGATGCCCAGCACGCCGTCGCCGTCCGCGTTCACAAAGCCGATGATCGTGGAGGCCAGCGTCTGGTAGGGATAATAACGCTTCGCGTCCTGCACCAGGCTGATGCCCGCGACAGGAGTATCTTTTCCCTTGTCCGATGCGTTATACTCGGTGATCCAGGCCGTGATGGCGTCCGCCACCGGCTTTTCGATCTGCCGCTTGATGAGCTGATAGTTGCTTTCGCTCTTCTGCAGCTTTTCCAAAATGCTCTGGGCGTCCAGCTCCAGCAGCTCGGCCAGCTTTACGGCAACGTCGTTGATATTCGTGCCGCTTTTGGCCATGTCCCGGGGCGAGGCGACCACCGTCCACACCTTGTTGCTGCGGGCCAGCACCTTCATATCGGAATCGTAGATAACGCCGCGGTTGGGCGTGATGGTCTCGTCCGCAAGCTGCTGGTTTTCGGCGCGGGCGGCCAGTTCGTCGTGCTGCACGATTTGAAGCTGGTACAGGTTGTATACAACGGCCCCAAAGCCTACCAGTATAAACAGCGCAGCCAGCACGATGGCGCGCGTGCGCATGCTGCGGGACACCGCGCTCTTGGGCGCCTTCGCCGTGTCCTGCGGCGGTACGTTCTTTCGATTGTGTTCCGGCTGTTTTTTCATCTCTGCCTCCCGGGATATTGCTGTTGTCAAGGGGCGCGGGCCAGCCGCGCAAACGGTCGAACGCGGGCATAAAAAGAATTATCACCGGCTTTTCCCGCACGAACGGCTCGGCAGAGGAAGAAAGGCGGTGATAATACTTATTGATTCAGGGCGTGAGGTATTCCATAAAGCTGGCCACCGTCTGCGATATCTCGCCCGCCAGGCGGGCCAGCCCGGTGTCCGAGCGCTCCACCTTGTTCTCCTGCCCGGTGGTCACATACGTCACCTGTGAGCGGTCCATCTTTACCATTTTCAGCGTATTCGTTGCATATTCCTGCACCGCCGAAAGGTTTGTTTTCATTTCCATCTCGCCCGCCAGGTATGTATACTCGCTCTGAAGGTCGGCCAGGGTGTCCTCCTGCGTGCGGATCTGGGCCGAAAGCTCGGTGGACTGCACCTGCGAGTACAGCACGCTGCAAACCAGCGCCAGAAACACGGAAGCGAACGCCACGGCTTTGATCCATTTTAAATTGTACCGCGCCAGCCCCCGCTTTGGCTTTGGCTGCCCGGCCACGCGCAGACGCGGCTTTTGCTCCCGCGGAGCGAACCGCTCAAGGTCGTACGCTGCATTCGTCTGCATGGCGTCCTCTCTCCTTTCTTTTTTGTTTCAAGGCAATACCGTACAATTCTAAGCGTCGAATCGCGCCGGCCGGTTTTTTGGCAGGTTAAACAAAAAGCGCAGCGAATACTTTGTGTATTCGCGAGCATTTTTGTGACGGCTGCCGAAAAATCTGCAAGCGAGGCGACGCTTAAGGCTTCAGCCGTGAATTGTGCGGCGTTGCCTCAAATATGCAATGCGGCCCCGGCCGCGTTACAGCTTTTCCAGTATGCGCAGCTTTGCGCTGCGCGCACGGCGGTTTTCCGCCTGTTCCCCGGCGGCTGCCTCAACGGGCTTTTTGGTAATGAGCTTTGCCCTGGCCTTCCCGCCGCATACGCACACCGGGAACTCCGGCGGGCAGGTGCAGGCCGTGGCCCACTGGCGGAACCGCTGCTTGACGAGCCTGTCCTCCAGGGAATGGAACGTGATGACGCACATGCGCCCGCCCGGCTTCAGTGCGGCAAACAGCACGTCCAGCCCTTCACTCAGTGCGTCCAGCTCACCGTTCACGGCGATGCGCAGTGCCTGGAAGGTGCGGCGCGCGGGGTTTTTGTCCTTGCGGCGCACCGCGGGCGGCAGCGCCGAGGCGACGGCCTGCACCAGCTGCGCCGTCGTTTCAATGGGTGCGGCGGCGCGGGCGCTTTCGATCTTCCCGGCGATCTGCCAGGCATACGGCTCCTCGCCGTATTCCTTGAGGATACGGCACAATTCCGCGCGGGAGGCGGTGTTCACAAGGTCGGCGGCCGTGGGGCCGCTCTGGCTCATGCGCATGTCCAGCGGCGCGTCGCCCTGATACGAAAAGCCGCGCGAGACCTCGTCCAGCTGGTGTGAGGAAACCCCCAGGTCCAGCAGCACGCCGTCCAGCCCGTCCACGCCAAGCTGGGCCAGCGCCCTGTCCGCATAGCGGAAATTGCTCTGCACCACCGTGGCGGGCAGCCCTTCCAGGCGCTGCGACGCGGCGGCCACGGCGTCGGGGTCCTGGTCCAGCGCGATGAGGCGGCCGGTCGTGAGGCGCGCGGCGATCTCTTTTGAATGCCCTGCCCCGCCCGCGGTGCCGTCGAGATAAATGCCGTCCGGCCGGATGGCAAGGCCGTCGATGCATTCCGCGAGGAGGACAGGGATGTGATGAAAACTCATGGCTTAAAACTCCAATTCTTCCATGGCGGCGGCGATGGGCCCGCTGCGCAGGCGCTCGTTCATCTGCTGCCAGGCCTGCGTGTTCCATATCTCGGCATGGCGGCCCACGCCGATGACCGTAACGTCCTTTTCCAGCTTCGCATGCTGGCGCAGGTTGGCGGGCAGCAGGATGCGCCCCTGCTTGTCCGGCGACGCCTCCACGGCGGTGGCGTACAGAAAGCGCTGCACGTCACGGGATTTCACCATGCTTTTTTCGGACAGAAGTGCGGAAATGCGCTCCCATTCGTCTTCCGGAAACGCCACCAGACAGTCGTCCAGCCAGCGGGTGACGATGAAAGTGCCGCCCATGGCCTCGCGGAATTTGGGCGGGAAATTGAGCCTCCCCTTGTCGTCGATGGCATAGCTGTACTCGCCGATCAGCATTTCCAGCCACCACCTTCCCGGCACATGGGAGAGTTTCCCCACTTTTACCCACTTTGCCCCACTTCTGTTTCAATTATAAGGGGCGTCCCTGTAAAAATCAACCCTTTTTCTGTGAAAGTTTTCGACGCCGAACCGTTTTTGACCGTGTCGAAACACGTCTCCGGGCGTATCTTCTTTGGGAACCGCAGCGTTTCTCCGCACGGGCGCGCGAAAGACACGTTGGCGGGCGTTTTGCCGGCGTGCAAACGGACAAACGCAAAAAAGGCGGGCACCTGAAAAGGTGCCCGCCCCAGCCTGTCGAAAAAGATAAAAAAACGTTTGCCCGCCCGGACGTGCGCCGGGCGGGCAAATACCTCTACAGTGCAAAAGGCAATTTTGTGTGCGAAGTGCGCGAAATTGCCCTTTTGTGCGCCGGAAAGGAGAACTGAGGGAAACCGGAAACCGGCTGCGCAGCACAAAGCGTCCGGTGTCCCTCAGAGGTTGGCGGCAAAACCGCCCGGGACGCTTTTATAAAGGCCGGCTGCGCTTTCGCACAAAGCTCAGTCCTCGTACTCTTCGCTTTCCTCGTAGGATTCGGTGGGCGTGTCTGAATAAACCAGCCCAAAAATCTGTTTGAGGTTGTCCATAAAAGAAGTGATCGAAGTCGTCATAAATTCCACACGCCCTTTCCGCATATTTTCCGTCGGCTGCGCCTTTGGCGCCGCCGTCCACGCTTCAATCCGGGACACTGCTTTTTGTGCCCTCTGCTTAGTATACGACGCAGAGGGCCAAAATGTTGCAGTTTTCAGGAAAAATATTTGTAAATTTAAGGGTTTTGCGGGAAAGAATGGCAAACTGTAATTTTTTTGTAAGAATCGAGCGAAAAAGCCGAATAAATGGAAACAAAGTCAACCTGTTTTTTCGCGCTTACTTCACCAGGCGGCGGGCGTTTTCGGCAATGTTCTCCGCCGTCAGGCCGTAGTCTGCAAACAACTCCGCGGGCGTGCCGGACTGGCCGAACCGGTCCTCGATGCCCACGCGCGCGAATTTGGCGCCGGACCTGCCCGCCAGCACCTCGGCCACCGCGGAGCCCAGCCCGCCGATGACGGAATGCTCCTCGGCCGTCACAACGGCGCCGCATTTTTCAGCCACGGACAAAACCGCATCCTCGTCCAGCGGCTTCACCGTGTGCATGTTCACCACAGTGGCCCGGATGCCCTCCGCCGCCAGCAGGTCGGCGGCCTTCAGCGCCTCGGCCACCATCAGGCCCATGGCGATGATGGCCACGTCGCCGCCCTCGCGCATGATGTTCGCCTTTCCGGGCACAAAGGGCGTGCTCTCGTCGGTGAAGCATTCGCACACCGGGCGCGCCACGCGGATATACACCGGGCCTTCGATGGCCGCGGCCGCGCGCACGGCCTTGCGCACCTCAACGGCGTCGCAGGGCACGAAGATCGTCATATTGGGCATCACGCGCATCAGGGCGATGTCCTCTATGCTCTGGTGGCTGCCGCCGTCCTCGCCCACGCACAGGCCGGAATGGGAAAAGCCGAACTTCACATTGGCGTTCACATACGCGATGGAATTGCGGATCTGCTCGTAAGCGCGGCCCGCGCCGAACAGCGCGAACGTGCTGATGAAGGGGATCAGCCCCTCGTGGGCAAAGCCCGCGGCCGCGCAGGCCATGTTGGCCTCGGCGATGCCGAAATCAAAAAAGCGGTCCGGATACACCGCGGAAAAGCGGTTGGTCATGGTGGCGTTGGAAAGGTCCGCGTCCAGCACGACGATCTTGTCGTTCTCCGCGCCCAGCTCGGCCAGCGCCTCGCCGTAGGCAATACGCAGGGATTTGCTCTCAGCCATTGTCGGATACCCCCAGTTCTTTCATCGCTTGCTCATACTGCTCCTTGTTCGGCGCCTTGCCGTGCCAGCCCACCTGGTCTTCCATGAAGGACACGCCGTGGCCCTTGTGCGTTTCGCAGCAGACAAACAGCGGCTTGCCCGGGTGCGGCGTGTTCACCGCCTCCACAACGGCGCCGATGTCGTGGCCGTCCACTTTTACGCACACGAAGCCGAAAGCCTTGTATTTGGCCATCATATCGCCCACGCCCATCACTTCATCATTGGTGCCGTCGATCTGCAGGCCGTTGTGGTCCAGCAGAACGGTAAGGTTGTCCAGCTTATAGTGGGCGGCGGACATGGCGGCCTCCCACACCAGGCCCTCCTGGCTCTCGCCGTCGCCGGTGATGACGAACACGCGGTGGCTCTCGCCTTTATACTTTGCGGCAAGCGCCATGCCGCCGGCAATGGAAACGCCCTGGCCCAGCGAGCCGGTGTTGGCGTCCACACCCGGGGTCTTGCGCATATCGGGATGGCCCTGCAGATGGCTGTGGAACTTGCGCAGCGTCCAGAGGTCCTCCCGCGGGAAATACCCCTTGTCCGCCAGAACGGCATACAGCGCGGGGCAGGCATGGCCCTTACTGAGCACGAAGCGGTCCCGTTCTTCCCAGCCCGGGTTGGAGGGGTCCACCTTCATTATATTATAATAGAGCGCCATCAGCATCTCCACGCAAGACAGCGAGCCGCCCGGATGGCCGGATTTTGCGAGATACGTCATCTTCACGATGTCGGCCCGCAGCTGCTTTGCTTTTTCCTGTTGCAATGCAAGTTCCATTTTCTGATCCTCCGTTCTTTATTTTCACACGGTTCCGCCTAACAGTTTATCGCGTCACGGCCCATGCCGTCAAGCGGTTGAAGATTTTTTCATGAAATATGCTTTTTCTTCAAAAATACCCTTGACAACTCCGGTCGTCTTATTGTAAAATATCCAAGCAGTGTCCCGATCGTGGCTTACATTTGCGCCCATAGCTCAGGTGGATAGAGCAACTGCCTTCTAAGCAGTGGGCCAGGGGTTCGAGTCCCTTTGGGCGCACCAAATATGGTGGGTGTAGTTCAGTTGGTAGAGCGCCAGATTGTGGTTCTGGTTGTCGTGGGTTCGAGTCCCATCTCCCACCCCATTTAAAATCAGGAACGGCAAATTCGCATGCGGATTTGCCGTTCTGCAATAATGGGCCATCGCCAAGTGGTAAGGCACGGGACTTTGACTCCCGCATTCCGCTGGTTCGAATCCAGCTGGCCCAACCAGCCAAAAGACCGCAAAGAACGTTGATTCTTTGCGGTCTTTTGGCATTGGCGGCTCATACGCCCGCTGCGCCGCCTTCTTGTTTTTTCATCCGCCAAGGCGGCCCGGCTTTTCCAAGGCGCGCCTTGGCGCGCGGCGCCTCCTTGTAAGCACAACCGGCAAAAAATTTTCGTGTCGAAGGCTTTACATTCCCGCAAACAACTGCTATACTGAAACCAGTTCTTATACCATACCAAGAACTGTTATGGTTGCTATGATAAGGTCTTAGCACCGTAAAGCTCTGACGCCTCGCTTTCAGCGGGGCGTCATCTTTTTTGCCCAAAAGACACGGATATTTTTATCCACTGTGCTGATTGACGGCTGCAACGTAATTCGGTCATGATATAAATGGAAGCGTAAAAAGCAGGACCTTTTCATGCAAATGCTGGTGAAAGAGGCGGTAATATGAAAAACACATTGTATGGCATCGGGCTGGACATTGGCGTGGCGTCTGTCGGCTGGGCCGTCGTCGGTTTGAACGGCACGGGCGAACCTGTTGGACTGCACCGTCTGGGTGTACGCATTTTCGACAAGGCCGAGCAGCCCAAGACGGGCGAAAGCCTTGCCGCGCCGCGGCGCATGGCGCGCGGGATGCGCCGCCGTCTGCGCCGCAAGGCGCTGCGCCGTGCGGACGTTTACGCCCTGCTGGAACGCAGCGGCCTTTCCACCCGGGAAGCGCTCGCGCAAATGTTTGAAGCGGGCGGCCTGGAAGACATCTATGCGCTGCGCACGCGCGCGTTGGACGAACCGGTCGGCAAGGCCGAATTTTCGCGCATTTTGCTGCACCTTGCCCAGCGCCGCGGGTTTAAAAGCAACCGCCGAACCGCCTCGGACGGCGAGGATGGGCGGCTTCTGGCCGCCGTGAACGAAAACCGCCGGCGCATGGCCCAGGGCGGCTGGCGCACCGTGGGCGAAATGCTGTACCGGCACGAGGCTTTCGCGCTTCACAAGCGCAATAAGGCTGACGATTACCTTTCCACCGTCGGGCGGGATATGGTGGCAGAGGAGGCCTCCATCCTGTTCGAGCGCCAGCGTGCAATGGGCTGCAGCTGGGCCGCACCGGAGCTGCAGGCGGAATATCTTTCCATTCTTCTGCGCCAGCGTTCGTTTGACGAGGGGCCGGGCGGCAACAGCCCCTACGGAGGCAACCAGGTGGAAAAAATGGTGGGCCGCTGCACATTCGAGCCGGATGAGCCGCGCGCGGCAAAAGCCGCCTATTCGTTTGAATACTTTTCGCTGCTGCAAAAGCTCAACCACATCCGCCTTGCGGAAAACGGCGAAACGCGCCCACTGACGCAGCCGCAGCGGCAACAGCTTCTCTCGCTGGCGCACAAAACCCCGGACATGAGCCTTGCCCGCATTCGCAAGGAGCTGGCGCTCCCGGAAACGGTGCAATTCAACGGCGTGCGCTGCCGGGCAAACGAAACGCTTGAAGAGAGCGAAAAAAAGGAAAAGTTCGCCTGCCTGCCCGCATACCACAAAATGCGCAAGGCGCTGGACGGCGTTGTAAAGGGCCGTATTTCCTCCCTGAGCATTTCCCAACGCGACGCGGCCGCCACCGCGCTTTCCCTTTACAAAAATGAGGATACGCTGCGCGCAAAGCTGACGGAGGCCGGTTTCCAAGCACCCGAGATCGACGCGCTGGCGGGCCTTACGGGCTTTTCAAAATTCGGCCACCTTTCACTGAAGGCCTGCAGAAAATTGATCCCGCATCTGGAGCAGGGGCTGACCTACGACCAGGCCTGCAGTGCCGCCGGGTACGATTTCAAGGGCCACGGCGCAGGTGAGCGGGCCTTTACATTGCCTGCCGCCGCCCCGGAAATGGAGCAGATCACAAGCCCTGTGGTACGCCGCGCCGTTGCGCAGACGATCAAAGTGGTGAACGGCATCATCCGCGAGATGGACGCAAGCCCCGCATGGGTGCGCATTGAGCTTGCGCGCGAGCTGAGCAAAACTTTCGGCGAACGACAGGAGATGGACCGCTCCATGCGCGAAAACGCCGCGCAGAACGAACGCCTGATGCAGGAGCTGCGCGATACGTTCCATCTCCTCTCCCCCACCGGGCAGGACCTTGTGAAATACCGCCTCTGGAAAGAGCAGGACGGCGTGTGCGCCTATTCGCTCCGGCGGCTGGACGTGGAACGGCTGTTTGAGCCGGGCTATGTGGACGTAGACCACATTGTACCGTACAGCCTCAGCTTTGACGACCGGCGCAGCAACAAGGTGCTGGTGCTTTCCTCCGAAAACCGGCAAAAGGGCAACCGCCTGCCGCTGCAATACCTGCAGGGCAAACGGCGCGAAGACTTTATCGTCTGGACAAACAGCAGCGTGCGCGACTACCGCAAGCGCCAGAACCTTTTGCGCGAAAAGCTCTCCGGGGACGAAGCCGAGGGCTTCCGGCAGCGCAATCTGCAGGACACGCAGCACATGGCGCGCTTTTTGTACAACTACATTTCCGACCATCTTGCATTTGCGCAGTCCGAAGCGCTTGGCAAAAAGCGCGTTTTCGCCGTCAGCGGTGCGGTAACGTCGCATCTGCGCAAGCGCTGGGGGCTTTCAAAGGTGCGCGCGGACGGCGATTTGCACCACGCGCTGGACGCCGCCGTCATCGCCTGCACAACAGACGGCATGATCCGCCGGATCTCCGGCTATTACGGGCACATTGAGGGCGAATATCTTCAGGACGCCGACGGCGCCGGTTCGCAGCACGCCCGCACCAAAGAGCACTTCCCCGCGCCCTGGCCGCGCTTCCGCGACGAGCTGATCGTACGGCTCTCCGAGCAGCCCGCCGAACCGCTTCTGGACATCAACCCGGGATTTTACTGCGAATATGGCACAGAGCATATCCGCCCGGTGTTTGTTTCCCGCATGCCGCGCCGCAAGGTGACCGGCCCGGGCCACAAGGAAACCATCAAGGGCGCCGCCGCGGCAGACGAAGGCCTCTTGACGGTGCGCAAGGCCCTGACAGAGCTGAAACTGGACAAAGACGGAGAAATCAAAGACTACTATATGCCCTCCAGCGATACGCTGCTGTACGAAGCGCTCAAGGCGCAGCTGCGCCGCTTTGGCGGCGACGGCAAAAAGGCCTTTGCGGAACCGTTTTACAAGCCGAAAGCGGACGGCACGCCCGGCCCGCTGGTGCGCAAGGTGAAGACAACCGAAAAAGCCACGCTCACCGTCCCCGTGCACGGCGGAGCGGCCAGCAACGACACGATGGTGCGCGTCGATGTGTTCCTTGTACCCGGGGACGGGTATTACTGGGTGCCGGTGTATGTAGCGGACACGTTAAAGCCGGAGCTGCCGAACCGGGCGGTGGTGCAAGGCAAGCCGTACAGCGAGTGGAAAGAAATGCGCGAGGAGGATTTTATTTTTTCGCTGTATCCAAATGACCTTGTGTACGCGGAGCATAAAAGCGGGCTGAAGTTTACGGTGCAGAACGCGGACAGCACGCTGGAGAAAACGCGGACGCAAACGAGCGCATTTGTATATTTTGTGGGCGGAAGCATTTCTACAGCTTCTATCACCATCCGCACGCACGACAATGCCTATGGCATCCCAAGCCTTGGCGTCAAAACACTGAAAACTTTCCACAAATACCAGGTAGATGTTCTGGGCAACGTCTTCCCCGTTCACAAGGAAACGCGGCAGAAATTCCGCTGATTCATCAAAAAAGGAGGCGGTTATGTCCTACCGATGTGTGATCGTCAGCAATCCAGCGCACATCAGCACGCGCAGCGAACAGCTTGTTGTGGAAACGGACGAGCGCCACACCGTGCCCATCGAGGACATCAGCGCGCTGATGCTTGAAAGCCGCCGCGCCACGCTTTCGGCTGCCGCGCTCTCCGCTTTGGCGCAAAACGGAACGGCGGTGTTCGTGTGCGACGAAAAGCATTTACCCTGCGGCGTGCTGCTGCCATACGCGCAGCACAGCCGCCAGCTTGCCGCGGCACGCGCGCAGCTTTCGCTGACGCTGCCCGCCAAAAAACGCTTCTGGCAGCAGCTCGTCACCGCCAAAATCGGCAACCAGGCGGAATGTCTGGCGCTGTGCGGCAAAACACAAGAAGCGGCCTTTCTGCATTCCCGCGCACGCGCCGTGACAAGCGGCGATAAGGACAATCTGGAGGCAGCCGCCGCCGCATATTACTTCCCCGCCCTGTTCGGCACAGGCTTTACCCGCAGCGCCGACGATGGCCGCAACGCCGCGCTCAATTACGGCTATGCCATTCTGCGCGGCTATGCCGCCCGCCGCGCCGCAGTTTACGGGCTTTTGCCGTGGGAGGGGCTGCACCATTGCAGCCAGCTGAACCAATACAATCTGGCGGACGACCTTATGGAGCCGTTCCGCCCGGTTGTGGATTTGTATGTAGCCGCCAATGTGGACGAGGCAAGAACGCTCGCCCCCGCGCTCAAGCACGCGCTGTTCGGGCTGATGAACGCTGACATTCTTTCCGGCGGACAGCACCACAGCGTGGCTTACGCCATGGAACGGCTGGTGCAAAGCCTGCGCACCAGCATGGAAAAGGGCGGCGCTTTGGCGCTGCCGAAGCTGCTGGCATGGCAGCCCCACGGTTATGAGTAGATTTATGAGAATGCTTGTATTTTTTGACCTGCCCGTCCAAACAAAAAAGCAGCGGCGGGAAGCCACTGCTTTTCGCAACTTTTTGATAAAGGATGGGTATCACATGCTTCAATACTCGGTTTACGCCCGCGTATGCAACGGCAACGATGCCGTGACAAAACACCGGGCGCGGCTGACAGGGCAGCTGCCGGCCAATGGCGCTGTGCGCCTGTTGGTAGTGACGGAAAAGCAGTATCAGTCGATTGAGATATTGCTCGGCCCATTTTCCCCGGCGGACACACCCTTTGCATGTGAACAGCTTACGCTGTTTTGATTTTTCGGAAAGAACAAAAAGCGCTTCAGGCCGCAGCCTGAAGCGCTTTTTGCAACAGTCTATTATACCATACCAAGAACTGTTAGGGAACTACAACCTGTATCGGCAGAGGGTATTATTACAGCCGATTATACCATACCAAGAACTGTTAGGGAACTACAACAGGTACAGAATTACACCCTCATGGCGAACGATTATACCATACCAAGAACTGTTAGGGAACTACAACTTACCGAAGCGACCTCTGACCAGCCGTCCCATTATACCATACCAAGAACTGTTAGGGAACTACAACTAATGGCTGCCGTGTGTTTGAGAGCATGAATTATACCATACCAAGAACTGTTAGGGAACTACAACTTTGCTTTCGTGCCGGTTACAGAGGACAAGATTATACCATACCAAGAACTGTTAGGGAACTACAACTCCGATTTCATTCACCCGCTACTTCTGCAGATTATACCATACCAAGAACTGTTAGGGAACTACAACCGCCTCCCCGGTGATTTCTTTGTACTGTGCATTATACCATACCAAGAACTGTTAGGGAACTACAACGCAACTCTGCATGATGTACGAGTGCTTTGATTATACCATACCAAGAACTGTTAGGGAACTACAACCCAGACTTCCGAAACTCTCTGAACGTTTTAATTATACCATACCAAGAACTGTTAGGGAACTACAACCGGAATGCGGCCATGAGAGCGCGAACGGCATTATACCATACCAGGAACTGCCGGGCGTCTACCAAAGAGGCGAAACTCCTGCAACATACCCCTTTTTCCAAAACAAAATGCGTGCCCTTTTCAGCGCTTTCTCTTTATTTTTTGCGTGCACATAGCCAAAATGGCCATACTGCTTTGTATCGTTTAAAATTCCCCAAGCAATAAACACCATTGTTTCTCACTCCAGCCGCAGCGCTCTGAATGTTTTCTGTAATCCAATTCTACCCAAAACAATTGGAAATTTCAACCACAAACAGGCTGGAAAGGAAAAAATCCGGCACCGCCCCTCCCGGAACTCCGGCAGAACGCTCTGGCAGCCCCGGTTGTTCCGCGCCGTCCCGCACCGGGGATGCCCCTGCGCAGCGCTCCTTTTGAATTTTTCCCCTGCGCGCCAGGCCCGATCCATTCATAAAACGGACAGCCCCGCCGTACACTTCACTGGAAGCCTGCGGCGGGCTGCAATATTCTTAAGGCAGCACCGCACAATTCACAGCTGAAGCCTTAAGCGTCGCCTCGCTTGCAGATTTTCCGGCAACTGTCACAAAAATGCTCGTGAATACACAAAGCATTCGCTGCGCTTTTTGTTTAACCTGCCAAAAAACCGGCCGGCGCGCTTCGACTCTTAGAATTGTGCGGCATTGCCTTAACATTCATTACCAATTCGTTACAATCGCGGCAAAATGCAAGAATCCGTCTTTTGAAAACGTATTGTGTTTCAAACGGGAAAGAGCTGTTTCCCGCGCGCCGCAGGCGTGCCGGAGCATTTAACGATCCAGGGAAAGAAGGCAGTGGAATGAAAGTGAAGCTTCCCGAACGCAGGGCCGTTTCCGCCCCCGGCAGGCAGGACGGCGGCGCTCCGGCCGCAGCGCCCCTCAAAACGCGCGGCGGCAAAACCGCACGGCGCGTTCTGCGCCGCATCGGGTATATCGCGGCGTGCTGCTGCTGCGTGGGCGTGATGCTGGCGAGCGTGGCCGCCGTGGTATTTGCCTCGTATCTGGCCCGCCTGTCCGGCACGGACGCCGACATGCCCGACCTCTATGTGCTGAAGATGGCGGAAAACTCCATCGTATATGCAGCGGACCCGGCCGGCGGAGATTGGACGGAATACGCTGTTTTTACCGGCGAAAACGACCGCGTCTGGACGCCGCTGGAGCAGTTCCCCCAAACGCTGCGGGACGCTGTCGTCAGTGTGGAGGACCGCAATTTCTGGAACCAGCGCTTCGGCATCAACCCGGGGCGCATCCTCGGCGCGGCCGTCAACGAGCTGACGGGCCACCGCCTGTACGGCAGCCGCCAGGGCGCGTCCACGCTGGAACAGCAGCTTATCGAAAACCTCACCGGCGACAGCGCCCAGAGCATTTCCGGCAAATTCAAAGAGATCTCACGCGCCATCGTAATGGCCGGGCGCTACTCCAAGGATATGATCCTGGAGGCCTACTTAAACATCGCGCCGCTCACGGGCACGCTCTCCGGCATGCAGGCCGGCGCACAGCAGTATTTCGGCAAAGACGCCTCCCAGCTCACGCTGGCCGAATCCGCCACGCTGGCCTCCATCCCCCGCAGCCCGGTGGCGTACAGCCCTTACTCCAACCCGGAAAAGCTGCTGGAACGGCGCAACTGGGTGCTCAAACTGATGCTGGACCAGGAGCGCATCTCCCAGGCCGATTACGACGCGGCGGCGGCCGCTCCGCTGGGCGTGCGCAGCCGCGAGGAGGCCGCTGCCGCCTCCCCCAGGGGAAAGGTGAACTCTTATTTCACCGACGCTGTGTTTGAACGGCTGGCGGGCGATATCATGGAAAAAGAGAACTGCGGCCGTGCCGCCGCCGTCACCCGCATCCGAACCGGGGGCCTGCGCATCTTTTCCACCGTGGACCTGCGCCTGCAGCGCATGCTGGAAGCTTTCATGGAAAACGACGGCGAGGACGGCTACTTCCCCGCTCTGTGGCGGCAGGAAGAAGCCGACACAGGCATTCCCTTCGACAGCGCCGACGCCGTTTCCTACGGAGACGACGGCCTGCCGCTGAACGCACAGGGCGAGCCGGTGTTCAGGCCGGACGACACGCCCGTCTATGAGCAGGACGGCACAACGCTGCTCCGCGGCTCCAGCGCGCAGCCCAATGCCGACGGCGTCCACACACTGGTATTTTACAGGAACATCCGCACGCAGGCCGCCGTGGCCACGATGGACTATGAAGGCCACGTGCTGGCGCTTGTGGGCGGCGTGGGCGAAAAACGGTACGACCTTTCGCTGAACCGCGCCGCCGACGTGCCCCGTCAGATCGGCTCCACAATGAAGCCCCTTGCCGCGTATGCGCTGGGCATTGAAAACGGCGTCATCAACTATTCCTCCCTCATTGCGGACGCGCCGCTCTACACCCAGCAGGACCACCGCATGCTGAACACGGAATACTGCCGCAAGCTGGGCCTTTCGCTGGACCCGGGCGACCCCGCCAACCAGGCGCGGGACGACGTTTGGCGCGCCTGGCCCACCAATTACAACGGGCCCGGCACAGGGCGGCCCGTAGTGGTTGCGGATGCGCTTGCGCAGTCGCTGAATACCGTCCCGGTGCAGATCGGCGACATGCTGGGCAAGCGCAGGCTGTTCGACTTTGCGTACGGCAGCCTGGGCCTCACCCATCTGGACCCGGAGCGGGACAACGATCTCGGCCCTTTGGTGCTGGGCAGCCAGACCCACGGCGTTACGCCCGTGCAGCTTGCCAACGCATATTCCGTTTTCCGCGACGGCGTGTACCGTCCCGCGCTCTATTACACCAAAGTCACGCTGGCGGACGGCTCCACTTATCTGGACCCCGCGCAGGACAGCTATGCCGTGCAGGCCGTCAGCCCGCAGACGGCTTATATCATGAACCGTCTGCTGCGGGGCGTGCTCACCGCGCCGGGCGGCACCGCCCGGGGCATGGCGCCCGCCGGGGAGATGGAAGCCGCCGCCAAAACGGGCACTACGACGGATTACCGCGACTTCACCTTTGTGGGCCTGACGCCTTATTACGTCACGGCGGGCTGGTGGGGCTACGACGTCCCGGCCGACCTGTCCCAGCAGGGCGTGCGCACGGGCAAACCGCTGCAGACGCTCTGGCGGGATTATATGCAGCAGGCACAGGAAGGGCTGCCCTATCTGGAATTTCCCGTGCCGGAGGGCGTCGTTGCACGCCGCTACGACCCCGCCACCGGATGCCTTGTCCCCTCGGGCGGCGCTGTGGGATACTACACCGAGGACAACCTGCCGCCGGAGCAGCCCGCCCTGCCATAGCGCCGTGCCCCGCGCCGTAAGACAGGGCTTGACTTCGCTCTTTTGTTTTAGCATAATGTCAACTGCTCACTCGGAGGGCAGATCATTCACTTGGAAATGATGGGCCGGATAAGGTGACAGGCTGAGACGCCTGTTTCTTTATCCGGCTTTTTTGATGCCCGCGGGGTGTGCAAAACAACGGGAGGGATCTCAATGGATCTGCTGAAAGGAAACGTCAGGCAAATTTATTTCAGGTATCTGGGCGCGGCGTTCGGCAGCGCGCTCATCAGCTCCATCTACGGCCTGGTGGATTCGGCCATGGTGGGGCAGTACCAGGGGCCGGAGGGCACGGCCGCGCTGGCCATCGTCGCGCCGGTGTGGAACATCATTTACAGCCTGGGGCTGCTGACAGGCATCGGCGGCTCGGTTCTGCTAAGCGCGGCGCGGGGCGCGGGCAGGCAGAAAGAAGGCGACGAGTATTTTACCGCCGCGCTGGCGGGCACCGTGTTCTTTGCCGCCGTGAGCTGGCTCACCATCGCATTTTTCGACGCGCCGCTGCTGCGCCTGTTCGGCGCGCGGGACGCGCTGCTGCCGCTGGCGCAGCAATATCTGCTCCCCGTCAAATTCGTGGTGCCGCTGTTCCTGTTCAACCAGATGCTGGCGGCGTTCCTGCGCAACGACGGCGCGCCGGGGCTTGCCACGGCGGCGGTGCTGGCGGGCGGCGTCTTCAATGTGTTCGGCGATTACTTTTTGTGTTCACCTGTGACATGGGCGTATTCGGCGCGGGGCTGGCAACAGCCATCGGCTCGGGCATCACCTTCACGGTGATGCTGTCCCACTTTTTCTCCCGGTGCTGCACGCTGCGGCCCGTCCGCTTCCGAAATGCCGGAACCAAGCTGCGGCAGATTCTGACCACCGGCTTTTCCACGTTCTTTCTCGACATCGCCATGGGCATCCTGACCATGCTGTTCAACCGCCAGATCCTGCAGGGACTGGGCACGGACGCACTGGCCGTGTACGGTGTGATCGTGAACGTGAGCACCATGGTCCAGTGCTGTGCATACAGCGTGGGCCAGGCCGCCCAGCCCATCCTTTCGGCCAGCTTCGGCGCGGGCAAATGGGGACGCATCCGCGCGGCGCTGAAGTACGCGCTGATGGCCGCCGCCTTTTTCAGCGCGGTGTGGACGCTGCTCGTCTTTCTGTTTCCCAACGGGTTCATCCGCATTTTCATGTCCCCCACCGGGGACATCCTGCGCATCGCACCCGCCATTCTGCGCAGCTACGGCGTTTCGTTCCTGCTGCTGCCGCTCAATATTTTCTCCACCTACTATTTCCAGTCCCTGATGAAGCCCCGCGCCTCGTTTTCTGTTTCGGTCCTGCGCGGGCTGGTGCTCAGCGGCGCGCTGATTTATGCGCTGCCGGCCCTGCTCGGGCCCGGCGCCGTCTGGTTCGCCATGCCCGTCACCGAGGCCGTCACCGCCGTGGGCGTGTGCGTGCTGATCGTCCGGTATACCCGTCCGGCGCCGCAAACGCCGGAATAATGCACAGCGCACAAGGCCCCGGCTTCTCTGTCGAGAAGCCGGGGCTGTATTTTCTTTTATTCCTCCGCGCGCCCGCCGGACTTTTCCAGCGCCGCCCTGCGCGCGGCCAGAATCACATCCCGCGCCCGGGCGGCAAGCGGGGCTTCTGCGGCGGGCGTACCCTCCAGCGGATAAGGAATGCCCAGCGCGTCGTACTTGGAACGCCCCATCGTGTGATAGGGCAGCACGTCCAGCGCCCGGACGTTGGGCAGCGACGCAAGAAGCGTCCCAAGCGCGTTCCAGCCTGCCTCGCTGTCGGTAAGGCCGGGCACAACCACATGGCGTACCCATACGGGCACCTCTTTTTGCGCCAGATAGCGGGCAAACGCAAGGATGTTCCCATTTTCACGTCCGGTCAGCCGCCTGTGGGCGGCCGGGTCGGTTTGCTTGATGTCCAGCAGCACCAGGTCCGTAACGGCGCACAGCGCGTCGAACTGCGCCAGCGCCGCCGCGTCCTCCGGGCGGAACGTGGCGCCCGAGGTATCCAGACAGGTGTGGATGCCCCGCCGCTTTGCCTCCCGGAACAGCGCGGTCACAAATTCGATCTGCAGCAGTGGCTCTCCGCCTGTGACGGTGATGCCGCCTTTCCGGTAAAACGCCTCGTTGCGGGCGTATTGCGCCAGCAGCTCCTCCACCGTGGTTGGCACGCCGCCGCCCGGGTCCCAGGTGTCCGGGTTGTGGCAGTACAGGCAGCGCATGGGGCATCCCTGCAAAAACACCACGAACCGCACGCCCGGGCCGTCCACGGTGCCGAAGCTCTCCACCGAATGGACGCGGCCCGTTACTTGCGCGGCCATCTCACATCGCCTGATGGAAGGTGCGGGAAATCACCTCGTCCTGCTGGGCCTTCGTCAGCTTGATGAAGTTCACCGCATAGCCGGAAACGCGCACGGTGAGCTGCGGATACTTTTCCGGATGCCGCTGGGCGTCCAGCAGCGTTTCTTTGGTGAATACATTCACGTTCAGGTGGTGTCCGCCCTCGGCCACATAGCCGTCCAGAAGGCTGACAAGGTTGTCGATCTGTCGTTCGTTTGCTTTCATAAACAGGTTCCTTTCTCTGCTGTGCCGCTTTTTCAGCGGCTTTTATGCCCGGCCCGTTTGGCCGGTGCGTTGCAGGCTTCGGCCGCGCCCTCGCCGCAGCAGGCGGCGCAGCGGGTCTCCTGCGCTTCGCCCTCGCCGCCGGTGACGCGCATGCGGCCCCCGCCGTTTTTCATAAAGGCGTCGATGCGCTCCACCAGCGCATCGATCTGCCGTTGCTTTTCCTGTTCCGTCATGGCCGCCGCCTTTCTCTCAATGCTCCGCCTCAAACTCGGGCATTTCCACCTCCAGGTCGCCCGCGAAGATCCGGTCGTCCTTGCCCAGCGCCCCCGGCACGATGGAGAAGGTATTGGAAATGCCGTCCTGCGCGGCGCTGAAGGGCAGCTTCGCCACAGAGGCCAGGCTGGCCACCGCGCCGTGGGTGTCGCGGCGGTGCATGGGGTTCGCGCCCGGCGCGAAGGGCTCGCCCTTTTTGCGGCCGTCCGGCGTGGAGCCCGTGTTTTTGCCGTACACCACGTTGGAGGTGATAGTCAGGATCGAAGTGGTGGGGATGCCGCCGCGGTAGGTGTGGTTGCCCTTCACATAGCTCATAAAGGTATCCACCAGCTCCGATGCGATGCCGTCCACCCGGTCGTCGTCGTTGCCGTACTTGGGGAAGTCGCCCTCCACCTCGTAATCCACCACGATGCCGTCCGCGTCGCGGATGCATTTCACCCGGGCGTACTTGATGGCCGAGAGGGAATCCGCCACCACGGAAAGCCCCGCGATGCCCGTGGCGAACCAGCGGGTCACCTTCTTGTCGTGCAGCGCCATCTGCAGCTTTTCGTAGCAGTATTTATCGTGCATATAATGGATGATGTTCAGCGTGTTCACATACACCTGCGCCAGCCACTTCATCATGTCCCGGTACTTTTCCATCACGTCGTCGTAATCCAGATAATCCCCTGTGACGGGACGGTACCTGGGCCCCACCTGCTTTTTGGTGATCTCATCCACACCGCCGTTGATGGCATACAGCAGGCACTTGGCCAGGTTGGCGCGCGCACCGAAGAACTGCATCTCCTTGCCCACGCGCATGGAGGACACGCAGCACGCGATGGCGTAATCGTCGCCATGGGTCACGCGCATCAGGTCGTCGTTCTCGTACTGCACGCTGGACGATTCGATGGAGGTTTTCGCACAGAAGCGCTTGAAGCTTTCCGGCAGACGGGTGGACCACAGCACCGTCAGGTTGGGCTCCGGCGCGGTGCCCAGATTCTGCAGCGTGTGCAGGTAACGGTAGGACATTTTGGTGACCATGTGCCGCCCGTCGATGCCCACGCCGCCGATGGATTCCGTCACCCACTGCGGGTCGCCGGAGAACAGGTCGTTGTATTCGGGCGTGCGGGCAAACTTGATGAGCCGGAGCTTCATGATGAAGTGGTCCACAAACTCCTGGATCTGCCGCTCGGTGTAAACGCCCGCCGCAAGGTCGCGCTGGGCGTACACGTCCAGGAACGTGGAGGTGCGGCCCAGGCTCATGGCCGCGCCGTTCTGCTCCTTTACCGCCGCAAGATACCCGAAGTACAGCCACTGGATGGCCTCACGGGTGTCCTTCGCCGGACGGGAGATATCGAAGCCGTAGATCTCCCCCAGCTTTTTCAAGTCGTCCAGCGCGCGGATCTGCTCGCTGAGCTCCTCCCGCTCGCGGATGACGTCGGAATACATGATGACGCGGGTGGTGTCCTTCTGGTGCCGTTTGTCCTCGATCAGCCGGTCCACGCCGTACAGCGCCACACGGCGGTAATCGCCGATGATGCGGCCCCGGCCGTAGGCGTCCGGCAGGCCGGTGATGATATGGCTGGAGCGGCAGGCCCGCATTTCGGGCGTATATGCGTCGAACACGCCCGCGTTGTGCGTTTTGCGGTGTGTTGTAAAAAATTCCACGACCTCCGGGTCCACATGATAGCCGTTGTCCTCGCAGGCCTTTTGCGCCATGCGGATGCCGCCGTAGGGCATCAGCGCACGCTTGAAAGGCTTTTCCGTCTGAAAGCCCACGATGGTCTCTTTCTCCTTGTCCAAATAGCCCGCCGCGTGGGAGGTGATGGTGGAGATGACGCGGGTGTCCATGTCCAGCACGCCGCCCGCCTCGCGCTCGGCTCTGGAAAGCTCCAGCACCTGCTGCCAAAGCGCCTTCGTGTCCTCCGTCGGCCCGGCAAGGAACGCGTCGTCCCCGTCATAGGGTGTATAATTTTTCTGGATGAAGTCCCGGACGTCGATTTCTTTTTCCCATACGCCGGGCACAAAGCCGGTCCATTCGTTTCTCATGCATAGCCCTCCGCTTGTTTCTGCCGGGCCGCGCGGCACATCCGCGTTTTCCGGTCATGTCTATTATACCATTTTAGTATAGTTTGTCAAGACGCCGACCCTTCTCCCTGCCGGCGCGCGGCAGGGATGCTTTTCTTGACTTTCCGGATAGAGTATACTATGATTTCCCCAAACGGTCTGTTGTTATTCCAACAAAAGGAGGGGCGCCATGGACTTTTTATTTCTCTCTCAAACCGCGCTGTTCCGGGGCTGCTCCCCCCGGGAAACCGCCGATATGCTGCAATGCCTGCGCGCCGAGCGCCGCGTTTACGAGAAGGACCGCGTCATTTGCCATGCGGGGGACACCGTGGAAGCGCTGGGCCTGGTGCTCTCCGGCGGCGTCAACATCGAGAGCGTGGACGTCTGGGGCAGCCGGAGCATTCTGGGCCATGTGGGCCCCGGGCAGGTTTTTGCCGAAACCTATGCCTGTCTGCCGGGCGAACCGCTGATGGTGGACGCCGTGGCGGCCCAGCGCACCGAGGTGCTGTTTTTGAATACGGCGCGCCTGCTGCGCACCTGTCCCTCCGCCTGCGCCCACCATGCGGCGCTCATCCGCAACCTGCTGGCCGTGACATCGCAGAAGAACCTCGCGCTCTCCCGCCGCATTTTCCACACCTCGCCCAAAACCATCCGCGGGCGGCTGCTGTCCTACCTTTCCGCCCAGGCGCTGCGGGAAAACAGCCGCAGCTTCGCCATTCCCTTCGACCGCCAGCAGCTGGCGGATTACCTTGGCGTGGACCGCAGCGCGCTTTCCGCCGAGCTGGGCCGGATGCGCGCGGAGGGCCTCATCCGTTTCCGCAAAAACGAATTTGAGCTGCTGCGCGAGCCCTGAGCACGGCTTGCAGCGGCCGCAAAAAGAAAGTACAATAGGAGCAAAGAAAGGGGTGGCGCCATGAGCAAAAAGCGCGAGGAGCTTCTGGAGCAAATATGGGCCGCGCAGGACACCGCCTATGACCTGATGAGCGAATACGATTCCCTGCCCCATTCCTACGGTGAAAATGTGTTGTACCAGGCGGAGGCGCATCTCATCGACCGGATCGCCCTTCACCCCGGCGTCACCGTCACCGACCTTGCAAATATGGTGCGCAAAACGCCCAGCGCCTGCTCCCAGCTCGTGCGCAGGCTGCGGGACAAGGGCTGGGTGGAACAGGTGCGCAACGCCGCCAACAACCGCCAGGTAATGCTCCGCCTCACCCCCGCCGGGGAGCATGTATACCGGGACCACGCCGCCTTCGACAAGCAGTGCCAGGCGCTGACCTTCCGGCGCCTGGAGGGGTTCACCGAGGCGGAGCTCGCCACCTACCTCTCCATCCAGCGGCGCATCAACGAGGCCTATGCGGACGACGTGCGGCGCAGCCGCGAATACTTCACCTGAAAGCGCACAGCGGCGCTTCGTCAGGGTGTGCAAAAACACGCGCGGCTTTTGTTAAAAAGGACGAACCATATAAAAAAGAAGCGCTCCCCCTTGCACGCGGCCCTGTGCGGTGTTATTATGAAGCTGCTTAACATTTAAGCTGCTTTACAGCAGTATTTTCAACGCCCGTTCCGGCGGGTGAAAGGAGCAGGAGCATATGAAATACGATTTTACCAGTATCATGGACCGCCGCGGCAAGGACGCCATCGCCGTGGATGCACTGGGCGCGCCCGGCTTCGCACCCGGCGCTCCGAAGGAGGGCTTCGACGCCATTCCCATGTGGGTGGCGGATATGAACTTCCCCACTGTGCCCACCATTCCCGAGGCCATCATCGCCCGCGCCCGGCATCCGGCCTACGGCTATTTTTCTCCCACGGAGGAATATTTTGCTTCCATCATCCGCTGGCACGAAACGCGCAACGGCGTCACCGGCCTGACAAAGGAGTGCATCGGCTATGAAAACGGCGTGCTGGGCGGCGTTGTCAGCGCGCTGAACATTTTCTGCTCCCGCGGAGACAATGTCCTGCTGCACTCCCCCACCTACATCGGTTTTACCCACAGCCTGGAGAACAACGGCTACAACATCGTCCACAGCCCGCTGGTAAAAGACGAAAACAATGTCTGGCGCATGGATTTTGAGGACATGGAAAAAAAGATCGTGGACAACAGGGTCCACGCCGCCGTGTTCTGCTCGCCCCACAACCCCTGCGGCCGCGTGTGGGAGCGCTGGGAGCTGGAGCGCGCCATGGAGCTGTACAAAAAGCACGATGTAATGGTCGTGTCCGACGAGATCTGGTCGGACATCATCCTCGGCGGGCACAGGCATATCCCCACGCAGAGCGTCAGCGAGGACGCCCGCAGCCGCACCGTTGCCGTATACGCCCCCTCCAAAACGTTCAACCTGGCGGGCCTTGTGGGCAGCTACCACATTGTTTACAACCCCGTTCTGCGGGACCGCGTGGAGAAGGAAGCCTCCCTGTCCCACTACAATTCCATGAACGTGCTCTCCATGCACGCGCTCCTCGGCGCGTACCGGCCCGAAGGCTACGAGTGGGTGGACGAGCTGTGCCAGGTGCTGACGGCCAATGTGGATTTCGCCTGCGACTTTATCGCCCGCCGCTTTGAGGGCGTGGAGGTCTCCAGGCCCCAGGGCACCTACATGCTGTTTCTGGACTGCACTCGCTGGTGCGAAGCCCACGGCAAAAGCATTGAAGCGCTGCAGCGCGCCGGCTGGGACGTGGGCGTGGCCTGGCAGGACGGCCGTCCCTTCCACGGCCCGTGCCACATCCGCATGAATCTGGCATTGCCGCTCTCCCGGGTGCAGGAGGCCTTCCGCCGCCTGGACGAATACGTGTTCAACGCCTGACGGCCGCGCTTCGCCGCATGCCCGCCGGGCGGGATAAAGGGCCCCTCCCGCGGGGCAGCAAAAAGCAATTTTTAAAGGGTAGCCGTTCAGGCTGCCCTTTATAATTATTTGAATGCCGCGCAGACGCTTGCGGTTGGATGCGGAGCATGGTATATTGGCATCCGCACAGAGAATTGGAGGGAATAAAAATGGACCAAAAGCAAAGGGCACGGTTGGCTATATTAAAATCAGTAAACGCTCAACATATAAAAGAATCGGAATGGAACCGGAACACTTTATTGCAAGAATGTTTTCATGCGTTAGAAAGGTATCAAATCCTTAAAGATGAAAAAGAGATTGCTCAAATTGTAAAAATCATTAACACCAATGACGCAAAACAAATGAGCCATTGTGAAAAACCAATACCTCTGGAAAACCGTGATTATTATGTAGTTTGGGACAGTGCACAATTACCAGTCATTAAGTGCAAGGGAAAGAGCATTCTATCAAGTTGGGACGATGTAGTGGCAGTCGCATTTGATACTCGCATCGTTGATGCAGAAAAAGAGCAAACATTTTTAATCAGGGGGTAGAACCCTGGCTTGTTCATGGAGCATAAAATATTTGTGTGCTTTTCTAAACAATAGCATGACTTCTATCGCCCGGAAAGGCAATGAGCCCGCATAAAAAACAAAATCCCTTTGGGCGGGAACACAGCCGCTCAATGCGGCGCCAAAAAAGCGAACGCCGGCAGGTTGCGCAAAACGCCGCCCGCCAGCAGCACGCCCACGGCCCCCCAAAGCAGCGCCCTTTCCCACCGGCGCACAGAGCCGTCCCCCGTGCGGACATAGCGCACGGCGTGCACCGCGCCCCAAATGATACCGGGAAGCAGCAAAGCAAGCAGAACGGCGTTTGCCCACAGCGCGCCCGGAAGATCCAGCCGCAGCAGCGCCAGCCCCATGCGGGACGCGCCGCACAGCGGGCACCAGAGCCCAAGCGCCGCATGGATGGGGCACGCCGGGCCGCGCCCTGTAAGGCCGACCCACAGCGCATACCCCGCGCACAGCAGCACGGGCGGCAGCAGCCACCGGGCCAGCCGGCGCATGCGCGCACGCTCCTCTTTTTTCACCCATGCACCCCTCCCTTTCCGCCTGTTCTGTTCCGATTATAGTTTCGCCCGCCCGGCGGTGTCAAGGAGGTGCGGAGAAAACGAAAAACCATATTGACTTTTACCGCCGCAGTGTGGTAAAATATCATTCGCGGCACAAACGCCGCACAGATAAGCGAGGATGGCGGAATCGGCAGACGCGCACGTTTGAGGGGCGTGTGGTTATACCATGCGAGTTCAAGTCTCGTTCCTCGCACCATAGAAAGACGTCACGGCTGTGTGGCGTCTTTTTTCTTTCGCCTTTCCAGAAAACAGGCTCCTGCCGGCAACGTGTGATGTTCATAAAACAGCAAACAGGCACGGCCGCTTGCACGGCTGTGCCTGTTCTTGTATTCTATCCCGTCATCTGATAGTATGGAGCTGAACAGACCTATAAATCGGAATTTGTGGAGATGAAATTATGGACCAAAACAAGAAACATAAGATAATAAATATTTCTTATGATGCTTTGCGGGTTACTACCATCCCAAATTGGGGTGGTAGAGAATAAAAACATATTTCTTTTACCCAAACTTAAACAACAAGGAGAAAAGAAATATGAATCATTTAATTTTAAGGCCCATCATTACAAATGAAGAAAAAAGCGCGTTTATAAAAGAAATACAAGAAGCCTTTCAGAAATCATACGAAAATGAATTCGGTGAATTTGAAAAAACGATTCTCCCCGTCGAGGATATTGAAGAATCATTTGATACAAAAGGTGCAGAATCCTATATTGCAGAGGTAAACGGAAAACGAGTTGGCGGTACAATTATCGTAATCGATGATAAACTCGGCTATAGCTCTCTCCATTTGTTATATGTGAAATCAGATTTGCAAAATGCTGGGTATGGATACAAGATTTGGAGAGCTATTGAAGAATTACATCCAAAAACAAAGATTTGGGAAACCCATACCCCGTATTATGATAAACGAAATATACATTTCTATGTTAATCGTTGCGGATTTAAGATTGTAGAATTCTTCAATTCAAAACACCAAGACCCACATCAAACAGGTGATACTGCTGGAAATATCCCATCGGAAAACAATCTGTTTTTCCGCTTTGAGAAGGAAATGAAATAAACAACTCCCGGTTTTCCGAACCGACGCAAAAGTGCACTTTCCATAGGCTGAAACCACGTATAATACGCACTGCGGGGGCAAAACGCCCCGGTGCAAACATCCGGTCAGACCGGAAACCGCATCCCTTTCGCCGCTTTGCGGCTGTCCTCCCGGCACAAAAACGGCGCGGCCATGAAGGCCGCGCCGTTTGTGCATTTTGCGGTCTTTCGCCCCCGTCTGCAAACGGCGGTTCCGGTTTGAAAAACAGCTTTCTTCTATTGCCTGTGCCGCCGTTCGCTCCCTGCGGGTAAGCCGCCCCGCGCTTCGGTGCAGTGCAGCGCCGTGTGCACGCCGCAGCACAGCAGCGGGAACACCGCCGCCAGCAGCAGGCCCGCGCGCAGCGCCCCAGATTCCCCCGCGGCCCCCGCAAACACCGTGCCGGACGCCT
>OGXN01000843.1_pt1 | contig 35396 bp, 32 predicted proteins | sample 1576281 | NCBI WGS metagenome assembly OGXN01 (sample SAMEA3541494, study PRJEB24748) | human gut metagenome | biome: human gut; feature: human-associated habitat; material: faeces | place: China | collected 2012
GTGCCTGCAGAAGTACTGGCAGTCCGGCCTTGCCGCAGGCGCCGTCAAGGAATGATCGCAACGGTCGCATGCTGAAATTTCGGTAAAGCGCATACCGATTTTTCGGCAATCGTCCGAAAAGAACAAAAAATAAGACCTCGGGGGTGTCATCGTGGACATCCCCGGGACCATCTCAAATATCTTAGTAAATATATATACTAGATTTTATAAAAAGATTTTACGAGAGCTTTCGAAGGGAAGCTGTCGAGCTGGCATCCTCAGCGTTATAGCGGATGCCATACGCACACAAAGGAGTAATCCATGCATCGCACGTTCAAATGGCCGGAACTGCTGACCGACAACGGCAAAGGCATCGCATACGGCGGTGATTACAATCCCGACCAGTGGTCGGAAGACGTGTGGGACGACGACGTCCGCCTCATGAAACAGGCCGGTGTCAATACCGTGGCCGTGGCCATTTTCAGCTGGGATCGCATTCAGCCGGAAGAAAACCGTTGGGATTTCGGCTGGCTTGACCGCATCATCGACAAGCTCGGCAAAGCCGGCATCGCGGTCGATCTGGCCTCCGCAACCGCCACCGCGCCGCTGTGGCTGTACGAAAAGCACCCGGAAGTGCTGCCGCAAGACAAATTCGGCCATCCCGTCAACGCGGGATCGCGCCAATCCTGGAGCCCGACAAGCCCGGTGTTCAAGGAATACGCGCTCACCCTGTGCCGCAAACTGGCCGAACGCTACGGCACCAACCCGTACGTCACCGCATGGCATATGGGCAACGAATACGGCTGGAACAACCGTTACGATTACTCCGACAACGCGCTCAATGCCTTCCGCCTGTGGTGCGAACGCAAATACGGTACCATCGAAAACCTCAACAAGGCGTGGGGCACCACCTTCTGGGGTCAGGAAATGAACGGTTTCCACGAAGTGCTCATCCCGCGTTTCATGGGCGCCGACTCCATGGTGAACCCCGGTCAAAAGCTTGATTTCGAGCGTTTCGGCAACGATATGCTGCTCGACTTCTATAAGGCCGAACGCGACGCCATCGCCGAAATCTGCCCCGACAAGCCGTTCACCACGAACTTCATGGTCTCCACCGACCAGTGCTGCATGGACTACGCCGACTGGGCCGAGGAAGTCGATTTCGTGTCGAACGACCATTACTTCCATGAGGGCGAATCGCATATCGACGAACTGTTCTGCTCCGACGCTTTGATGGATTCCCTCGCGCTCGGCAAGCCGTGGTATGTGATGGAACATTCCACTTCGGCCGTGCAGTGGAAGCCGCTCAACGCACGCAAGCGCAAGGGTGAAACCGTGCGTGACTCCATTGCGCATGTGGCCATGGGTGCCGACGCCATCAACTTCTTCCAGTGGCGTGCCTCCGCATTCGGAGCCGAATCCTTCCACTCCGCACTCGTGCCCCACGCGGGCGAAGACACCAAACTGTTCCGCCAAGTGTGCGAACTGGGCGCAGCGCTGAAAACCCTCGGCGACGCTGGCGTGCAGGGTACCGAACTGGAACAGTCCGATACGGCGATCCTGTTCAGCGCGGAATCCGAATGGGCCACACGCTCCGAAACCCTGCCGAGCATGAAGCTCAACCATTGGCATGACGTGCGCGACTGGTACCGTGCGTTCCTCAACGCCGGCACCCGTGCCGACATTGTGCCGTTGAAATACGATTGGAGCGCATACAAGACCGTCGTACTGCCGACCGTGATCATGCTCAGCGCCGAAGATACGCAGCGTTTGGCCGATTTCGCAGCTGCCGGCGGCCGTGTGGTCATCGGTTACGCAACCGGACTGATCGACGAAAACTTCCACACCTGGCTCGGCGGATACCCGGGAGCCGGAGACGGCCTGCTGCGCGAAATACTGGGTATTCGCGGCGAGGAATTCAACATTCTCGGCGCGGAAGCCGAAGGCGAACCGTCCGAAATTCGCTTGAGCTCCGGTGCGGTCACCCGCCTGTGGCAGAACGATGTGAACGTCGACGGCGAACGCGCGCAGGTATTAGCCACCTACGAAGGTGAAGAAGCCGACGAATGGGAACTCGGCGGCACCGCCGCAATCACCCGCAATCCGTACGGTTCCGGCGAAACATACTTCGTCGGCTGCGATCTCAACGTCGCCGATCTTACGGAATTCGTGCGCGAGAATATCGTGGAAGATTCCGCAAATGTCGCCAATCCGACCGATTCCGACGTACTGCACACCGTGCGCAAGTCCGCCGACGCAACCTTCGATTTCTATCTGCCGCGCGGCAAGAAAGAAATCGCATTGCAGGGCATCGAAGGCGAACCAATCTACCTGTTCCAAGCGGAAGCAGAGGAACAGACGGGCAGCTACACCGTGCATCGCAACGGCGTACTCGTCGTAAAGCGCGCATAATTCCGCATAATTTCGCGCAATTGATTGCGTAACACAACAATCTCACACAACCTGAGCCCGCCATTCTGAAACTCAAGAATGGCGGGCTTGCCATAACTGGTAAACTTTTTACCGGCATATTCAACAATCACGGAGACGAACATGGGCGAGTCAAAGCCGGAGCCGAAGCCGGACAAAAAACGCGTCACCCTACGAGACGTGGCCGAAGAGGCAGGCGTTTCACTCAAAACCGCATCCAACGTGATCAACCATTCCGGCCGTATGACCGACTCCACGCGAGAAAAAGTCCAGGAAGTCATCGACCGACTCGGATACCGCGTGAACGTGTCCGCGCGCAATCTCAACCGCGGCAAAACCGGTTTCATCACACTCGCCGTACCAACATTGACCGCCCCATACCTGTCGGAGCTCGCCAACCGCGTAATCGACGCGGCCCGCGGCTACGGCTACTCCGTATACGTCACCACCTACGCCGAAGGATCCGCACAAGGAGCGCAATCACTCCTGCGCAACTTCAACACCACCGTCTCGGACGGCATGATCCTGTCGATCTCCGAAGTCGAAAACCTTGAAGCGGCGGACTTGGACGTGGACTATCCGCTCGTATGCGTGGGCGCGCGTTCCACACACGGCAAAGCCGACCACGTTACCCCCGACGATATTCAGGAAGCCCGACTCGCAGCCGAATACCTGTTCGACCATGGCGCAACCCGGCTCGCGGTGGTCGGATCGCGAACCGAACCGGAGCATATCGATTCCGTGCGTGAAGCAGTGGAAGGCAATGCGCAACTGCGACTTCGCGGCGTGCTCGAAGCGTGCGCCGCGCGGGGAGCGGCATTCGATTCCCGACTGGTAATGAGCACTGGGCAGGATTGGACGATTGGTTCCGGCGCTCGCATTACGCAGCAGCTTATTGATTCCGGGATTCCATTCGACGGTATTGTGGCGTTCAATGACCAGCTTGCGTTGGGTGCGCTGTTCACTTTGGCTGCGAACGGCATTTCCGTGCCTGAACAGATGCAGGTGATCGGCTTCGACAATATTGAAGAAGCCGCATATTTCCAGCCTCCGCTGACCACCATGGATTCTTGTCTCGACTGGATTGCGCCGACTGCGGTCAGCCGCATTCTCGACCGGATCGACGGCACGCGTGTGCTGGAGCCGAGTTACATCACCACCCAGTCGCACGTGATCGCCCGCGCCACCACGCGCGTGTAGCTCGCCGTTGGTTTCGTGCCGTCGCCCTTCGAGCCATCGGTTTCGTACCGTTGTCCTTCGTGCCGTTGATTTCGCGCTATCGCCCTTTGTGCTGTTGATTTCGTATCGTTGGCTTCGCGACGCAGCTCGCGATGTTTGTGCAGACCCGAATCAACCTCGGTGTTCCGGCAATTCCTGCGCGAGGCGGCTGTGCGGACGCAGATGCGCCGGTCGACCGTGCGGACACCGAAATGGGACCCACATCAGGAACGACCGGAGAGCGTGAGAATTACAAGAATCACGTTAAGTGCGACAATCAGCGAAACAACTACCATATTGATCGCGAATTTCACCGGACCATCCACATAATCGCCCATTAAAGAACGGTCGTGCGTGTATTTCATTAACGGAATAATCGCAAATGGAATGCCGATCGACAGCACAACTTGCCCTATGATCAGCGCTTCCGTCGGATTCTTAGCAAACCACAACACCACCAACGCCGGTACGAGCGTCACCACGCGGCATGCCCACATCGGCGCTTTGATCCGCAACAGTCCATGCATGATTTCGGCGCCCGCATATGTGCCGACCGACGTGGAACTCAGGCTGGAAGCCAGCAGTCCGACCGAGAAAATCGTGCCGATCACCGGACCTAGCACATGCTGAATGGCCTGTTGCGCACCCTCGATCGTATCCGTGCCGGTCATGCCATGCAATGAATTCGCCGCAAGAATCAATAGTGCAAGATTCACCGATCCAGCAAGTAATAATGCCCAGAACACGTCTATTTTGCTTCCGTGTAGCAGGGTCTTTACGCTCGGTTTGGGCTCTCCTGGCACGTAATGGTCGTTCACCAGCGTGGAATGCAGGTAAATCGCGTGCGGCATCACCGTGGCGCCCAGCATGGAAGTTGCCATCAATACCGTTTCGGTTCCTTTGAAATGCGGAACAAGACCTTGCAAAACTTGCGCAGGATTTGGTGGATCAATAAAAAGGCCTGCAATAAATCCAAAAGTAATCACCAGCAGCAATGCAATAATCAGCTTTTCAAAAATATGATGCGTGGCACTCTTTTGAAAAATAAGCAAGACCGTAGAAATAATGCCGATTATGCACCCACCAATAAAAAGCGGAAGTCCAAATAATAATTTCAGTGCGATTGCGCCGCCAATTACTTCCGCAAGATCAGTCGCTATTGCAATGACTTCCGCTTGCATGAAAAACATGAATCGACCGCCGTCGCCAAGTCGTTCTCCCAGGATTTCGGGAAGACTTTTTCCGGTGACGATACCAAGTTTTGCGGACTGATATTGAATGAGCACGCTCATACAATTGGCGAGTACCAGCACCCACACCAGCAGATATCCGTACCTCGCGCCGGATGTGATATTCGCCGCCACATTGCCGGGATCCACGTAGGCGACGGCCGCCACAAAAGCAGGTCCAAGCATGCCGGCAAGCGCGTGCCCGTGGCGGGAAGAGAAATCGTGATTCGCCCGTGCCGTTTCCCAGCATTCCACGCCATCCGTCGCACCCGCATTGACCATGCCTCCCATGCCGTCCATATCGTTCGCGTCGTCTGTACTGTTCATGTTCGTCGCCCTCTTGTCCGAGCAATGTTATAGCGCACGAGACTGCGCGGTTATGTTACGTACGCGCATATCATCTGTCGGCATATGCGCGACTCATGCAACGGCGCGTCCGAACCGTTCCAAGACGCAATGCGAGGCATGTGCCACGAAATATGGCCGAATTGCGGCGACCTGCGGCTAAGCTGGAACAAGCATGAGAACGGTTGAGAATAATCGCCTGAAACACAGCCTTCGAAAGGACAACGCATGGCAACTTTCCATACCCCCATGGTCACATTGAACGACGGCAATCTGATTCCGCAAATCGGCTTGGGCGTGCTGCGCATCGACGATGAGGGTGTTACCCCCGTAGTGGAGAGTGCGCTAGAAGCCGGCTACCGTCATATCGACGGCGCGGCGGGGTACAACAATGAGGCCGGCGTGGGTCGCGCGCTGAACAATGCGGGATTCACGGAAGGTGAGCAGCGCAAAAACCTGTGGGTTACGACGAAACTGCGCGATTCCGAGCAGGGGTATGACAGCGCACGCAAGGCGTTCGACCGCCAGCTTGGCTTGCTGCAGCTCGATTATGTCGACATGTACATGCTGCATTGGCCCACCCCGTTCGACTGGCGTTCCAGCGAAACGTGGAAGGCGTTCCAGGAATTCCGCGCGGAGGGGCGCGTGCGCACGCTGGGTGTGTGCAATTTCCTGCCCGAGCATCTCGACCGCTTGCATGAGGAGACCGGCGAATATCCTGCCGTCAACCAGATTGAGCTGCATCCGACCTGGCAGCAGCGCGAGGTCGTGGACTATTGCAAGGCGCACGGCATTGCCGTGGAAGCATATTCGCCGATGGCTCGCGGTGCTGATTTGAACGCCGGAAACGGTGCGATTGAGCGCATCGCAGCGGAGCATGGGGTTACCCCTGCGCAGGTGATTCTGCGTTGGCATATCGAAAATGGCACGATCATCATCCCCAAGTCGGTGCATGCGGATCGGCAGAAGCAGAATCTCGATTTGTTTGGATTCGTGCTCACCCCTGAAGAACATGCCGCGATCGACGCGCTTGACGGTCCGACGCGCGCCGGACATGATCCGATGACGTTCACGTACGCCTGATGCTCCGTAATTCCGTAATTTCGTATTATTTTTAATAATTATGCCTCGAAAGAATAATCGTAATTCTTATAATTATCGGAATATTGAACGCGACGTGCGTGATATCCAGCGGGCCGGCAAGCGGTTCAAAAAAAGTTGGATCAACGCCGACGGTCCGCTGGAACGTATTCTTATTTTGCTGGTAGTCGTTGCGGTAATCGGCGTCACTATCGGCATGCTGCTGCCGAAAGTCAATCCGACCGTAGGCGAAATCACCGGCGAGTACACGGCAACCGGCACAGCTGCGGAAACGTTGGAAAAACTTACCGTCGACGACAATCCCAGCAAGGCCGGATATGATCGCGATGCGTTCGGATTCCGCGAAACCGACGACGATGGCAACGGTTGCGACGTGCGCGAAGACGTGCTCGCGCGCGATCTGACGGACGTGCAATATAAGAACGGCCGTAGCTGCCAGGTTGCGTCGGGCACGCTTGACGATCCGTATACCGGTCAGACCATTCAATTCGTACGTGGAGTGAAAACGTCTTCGGCGGTGCAGATCGATCATGTGGTCGCGTTGGAAAATGCGTGGCAGTCGGGCGCGAACACGTGGGATCATGCGAAGCTGTACCAATTCGGCAACGACATGTACAATCTGCTGGCCGTGGATGGGCCCGCGAATCAGCAGAAGGGTTCCGCTTCGGCCGCATACTGGCTGCCGACGAACAGTGAATACCGTTGCGATTACGTGGCCCGGCAGATTGGCGTGAAAGACAAGTACGGGCTGACTGTCACTTCGCAGGAAAAGCGGGCGATGCTTTCCGTATTGCACGGTTGCCCAGCGCAGGAATTGCCGGAAAGCTGAAGCTGCTCATTTAGGCGCGGATATTTGCGGGTGCTGGCTGGGAACGGTCGTAGTTGTAGACGGTGAACGTTCCTTTGTTGAATCGTTTGGTTTCGTACAGCGCCAAGTCGGCCTGTGCGACGCATTGGTCGAAATCCACGCTTCCGATCGCGTCTCCATCGGCGCGCCCCGTGCCAAGGCTGGCACCGTCAGCGGCTGCAATGCGGCACACGCCTACGCTGCAATGCACGTCTTGCCCGTGCTGTTCCGAGGTGCGTGCCAACTGTTGGAAGAACATGCCCAGCGTGGTTTCAAGCACCTGTTCGCTGGCGGTGTTGCGAATAAGCGCCAAGAATTCGTCACCGCCATATCGGCAGATAATGTCATCTTGCCGGTAGATGTGCCGAAGTTGGGATGCGACCTCGCGGATCCAGAAATCGCCGACCGTGTGTCCGTATGTGTCGTTGATGGTTTTGAAATCGTCGATGTCGACGAACATCAGCATCGCTTCGTCGTGCGAATCCATGCGGTCGAAATATTTGCGCATGTGTTTCCATCCCGCTTCCTTGTTCAGCAAACCGGTCATGCCGTCATGTTCGGCTTCGTACCGTGCTTTTTCGTAGGCGGCCTGTTGCGAGTGGAATCGCATGTTCATTTCCACGGTGTCCATGACGAACATAATCTGTGTGGAAATCACGATCGCCAAACATTGCAATGAAAAACTGTATGCCAGTGCTTGGTAGATGGTCGCCAATACTGGTAGCACGAAGAACGACATCATGGAAAGGAAAATAATGCGATCAAGATTCTTGCGATATGAGATCAACATGAAGAGGCATAATGCGATTCCCAAGACCGCAATTGCCTGCGAAAGAAGATAGAAATTACCGCGATGGTAAAGATTGTGGTCATCGAAATAGTAGAAAAGACCAGTGAATTGTGTGATGATAAGTAAGAGAATTCCAATTACGGATAATGCGTAGACAGCACGCAATGCGGCTGGTTTGCGATGCTGATGTTTGCTCACTGTCAACCAAACATAGGTTGCGAAGAAACTCATGAAAATATAGTTGATGCAGAATACTGAGAAATTGCTTATGCGAACCATATAGTATGCGGTTTCGTCTGCATCTACGCGAAAATACCAGCTGAGCGCGTCGGTTCCAAGAAGAAGCATGCAGGCGATCTGCATGAGTATTTTGATGCGAGTTCGTCTGGTTTTGTGTGGGGTTGCAATGAAAATTCCGCATGCGCAAATCAGGCATATGAAAATACCCCACAACTCCATGCAGATGTGGAACATGGCCCTGACTGTCATTATCCTCCACCCCCCCCCCTCGACGCTGCCTGCGTCGAAAACTTGCCTACCTCTTTCGTGTGCCATGATACCTCTAAATAGGGGAGCGTTACCCCGAAATGACAAAAACAGGAATCCGCAGGCGAATATCCATGCCTCTGTCATACGGGCTATCATATAGTTTGTGCGTTTGAATGTGGAGAAGGTGATTGATGTCAGCAAGGCGGAACATGTCCCGAGCGCTTAGTCGAGAGGAATCATATCAGAACGGTCATTTAACGCGCACGGCGTTTATTTCCATTGCGATTCTTACATTTATTACGTTCGTCGGTAATTTCACGCAATTGCAGTTGAGCGCCGCGTTGCCGACGATCGTCAGTGATTTTGGTATTTCCGTTACGACCGGTCAGTGGCTGACGTCGATTTTCCAGCTGGTCATGGGCGTGATGGTGCCGCTTACGGCATACCTTACGAGACGTTTTTCGACGCGCGAAATCGTGCTTGTTTCCATGGTTGTGTTCACGATCGGTTCACTGTTCGCTTGGCTTGGTCCAACTTTTTTGATGGTGCTGATCGGGCGTTTGCTTGAGGCGGTTGGCACGGGTGTGATGTGGCCGGTGTTGCAGATCACGGTGTTTTCGATTTATCCGCTGTCTCGCCGTGGTTTCGCAATGGGTACGGTTGGCATGGCGATGAGCGTGGCTCCGGCGATCGGCCCGACGCTTGGCGGTGTGCAGACGGACTTGAACGGTTGGCGTTCAATTTTCCTCACGTTGACCATTATCGGCGTGATTTCGCTGCTTCTTGCCTATTTTGGATTGCATAATTTCGGTGAGAACGATAAAACCGCGAAGGCTGACTTTTTTTCCGTTGGACTGTCTATTTTCGGTTTCGGCGGGCTAATGTTCGGCTTTACGAATATTGAATCGTATTCGTTTGTAAATCCTATGGTTTGGCTGCCAATGGTGATTGGCGTTGTGGGAATTATTTGGTTTGTGCTCCGCCAGATTCATGGCGCGCGCAGGCAGATTGAAAATCCTGAAGCGCAGCCGCCACTGTTGAATTTGAGCGTGTTGAAGAATCGTAGTTTTACTGTTGGCACGATCACGGCCGCGCTCTCGTTCTTCGCGTTCAGTTCGATTATGGTGATCATGCCCCTGTACATTCAGGATTGCCGTGGCTATTCTGCTGCGATTAGCGGCCTAGTGATGCTTCCGGGTGCTTTGGGCCAGTGCATTTCGCAGTTTTTCGGTGGTAAGGTGCTTGACCGTTTCGGAGCACGCCCGGTGGCGTTGATCGGCACGATTACCTTGTGTTTCGGCACGGTCATGATGAGTTTGATTTCCATGACCTCGTGGATTTGGTGGGTGTCGATTTGGCAGTTTGTGCGCCAGATCGGCATGGGTTTCGTGTTGATGCCGATCACCACATGGTCACTGAATTGTTTGGAACCGGAAGAGGTGAGCGCCGGATCCGCGGTGACGAATACGGTTCGTCAGATTGCGGGCGCGATTGGCGCTCCGGTGTTGGTGATTTTGATGGAGACGTTCACGTCTCTTCGTTGGACTGCGCTTGGTGGCACAAAAGCCGTGTATGCGGCTGCCAACGTGTTCGGCATTCAGTGGGCGCTTCGTATCAGTGCAGCAATCTGCTTCGTGATGGTGCTGATGGTGTTCTTCGGCGTGCGCGGCCAGGGTGCCGGTTCCACGCATGAAACCGTGCAACGCGCCCTCAACCGTAGGCGTGCCGCCTGACCGTGCATGCTGCGACGGCTACTCCTCTTCGTTGGGCTTGTATTCCACTACGCTGAGGGCCACCACGCCTGCGCTGGTGTGCACGAACACATTGGCGCTCCCGCCTACGGCTTCCAAGCCTTCCACCAAGTGTGAGATCGGCTCGGAATCGAGCACTGGCAGCACTTGCGCCACGCCGTCTGCGTCGGTGACGGTGAGCGTATCGTCCAAATATCCGGAGGCGAGCGTTTCGTCGATGGCGCTTTCGAATTCGGCCAGCTTGCTGATTTCCTCTTCGGCGGCCTTGTTCGCGGCCACTTCCACAGCTTGCGCCACTTCTTCTCGCATTGCTTCTTCGCTCATGATTGCCTCTTTTGTTAAGCACCGTTTTGCAACCTATAGATTATCGGATGAACGTATCAGAACGATTCCAAATGCCGGAAAGTGTCCATATAGTGGCACTTTTGTGAAAGCATCACCCTCAATGCACGCGGGAAACATATGCGGGGATGAACGCGGGTAGCGTTCACGAGAAGAGATGTTGTGAGAGATGTTGTGAAAAACGATGCGTAAGACTATCGGTTGCAACATGTGATTGCATACGATTGCGGATTGCGCGGAACAGGAAGTGAAACGGGAAGATGGAATGGGAAAGGAGTGCGCATGACTCGACTTGGCGATGTCCAACGAAGTGAGACGCGTCGTGAAACGCGCGCTTCACTGCTTACGGCGTTGCTGTGGTTCGCATCCGCCGTCATCGTGTTCGCGATGCTTCTGCGCATGCTGCCGAACAGTCTCGATGGCAAACGGTACGTGCCTCTGATCGTCGCGCTCATGCCTTGGCTTGGCTTGCTTTCCGTGATTATCGCAATTATTGCAACAGTTTTTCGCACTGTCGGCAAACGAAAACTTTTAGTCGCGTTAAGCGTATTGTGCGTGATCATCCAGATTATTTGGCATTGGGGGTATGCCGTTCCGACCAATGATCGTGCCATACAACCTTCTGCAACAGTGCGTGTCATGACGTTCAATACGAAGCAAGGTTGTGCCGATGCGCAGCAAATCGTGCGAACAATTCAAAGCGAGCATGTTGAAATTCTTGCAATGCAGGAAGTTTCATCAGGATTATTAGATCGGTTGCATGATGCTGGAATTGAGGATTATCTTCCGTATTCCGTTTCCGCGCAACTCACTTGGCACGACAATGGCGGTGTGAACGTACTGTACAGTGTGCATCCTCTGCAGGAAACAGCGCAGGATCTCATTCCTATTGAATCCAGTAGTATTCCTGCCGCGACAGTTGATTTCAATGGCAGAAAAGTACGATTTGGGTCGGTTCATCCGTTTTCTCCACGACCAAGCAATCAGGGATTATGGAATAAAAGTTTGGATTCCATAGCGCAATTACAGCATTACGATAATGGGGAATCGTATGTGCTGATGGGGGATTTTAATTCCACGTGGGATCATGCAAGCTTCAGATATTTGTTGGGCGATCGCTTTACGGATGCGGGGGAGAGTGCCGGCGAGGGATTGCATATGACGTATCCTTCGGTATTCCCTATCGCTGAAATCGACCATATCATCTACGACAAGGGTGTGTACGCCAGAAATTTGGAAACCAAGCGGATTCAAGGTTCCGACCACAAGGCATTATTGGCGACGTTGGAACTTCAGTAATGCTGCCGTCGCGGGTCATGCTTGAGTTGTAGCAATACTGGTTTGCAGGTCACGTTTAGGTTGCATCAGTTCTTGCGTTACCGGCAACAGTTGAGCAGTAATACCGCCGTTATTGCCCCGTTTTTGCTCCGTAGGTTTCATCGACTCCCCCTACTATTACACTGGGGAATCCGAAGTGCTTGCAAACAATTAGGGAGCGAAACGGAATATGAACGGCGCGTCTGATCAGCCTGAAGAATTCGGCGTCCAGCCTGAGCAAGGCCGTCAGGAGGAGCCGCAGTCTAATGCCGATTCAACCTCCGACGCAACCGCAACCTCCGACGCAACCGCCAGTCCAGAAGATTCCACTTCCAGCGCCCCGCATTCCCGCCGCGTGCGCCGCCGTATGAGCGCCGAGCATATTCGCCAAATCAAGCGCAAACGTCGCCGTCGCAAGATCCTAATCGGCGTACTCGTGATAGTCGCAGCCCTCGCCGTTTTCGCCGGCGCATTCGTATGGTCTGCGCTGCACGTGAAAAACGAGCTGCAGCAGGCGGTGTCGGGCGTGCAAGGCTTGCAGCAGACCATCTCCGAAGCGGACACGTCCAAGCTTGAGAAGCAGACAACCGCGTTCTCCGATCACGTACGCAAGGCCTACAAGCAAACCTCTTCGCCGCTGTGGCAGGTGGCGTCGGTCGTGCCGTATGTGGGCAATGACATTTCCGCCGTACGCACCACGGTGGCCGCCATGGAGAATATTTCGTCGCAGGCGTTGCCGCAACTGGTGAAAGTCGCCGAAAATGTTGATCTGAACAGTATTCACGTGGAAAACGGCACGATCGAAATTTCCGGATTGGAAGCGTCTCAGCAGCCGCTCCAAATCGCGGACGATACGATCGACAAGGCCACGCGGGAAGTGAAAACCGTGAAAACCCCACATATCGCGCAGATCTCGGACGCCCTGAAAACCGCGGAAACGTATTGCGAAAAACTTGACAGCATGGTGCATTCCTTGAATTCCATCGTGCAGGTGCTGCCCAGCATGTTGGGCACGGAAAGCCATGCGAATGATGCTCCGCGCAATTATCTGATCCTTGCGCAAACGAATGCGGAGGCGCGTCCTTCCGGCGGTCTTACGGGATCGCTCGGCCTGGTCACGGTGCAGGGTGGTCACGTGAGCTTGCAGCCGTTCGTTTCCGATTCGGAAATTCAGAATGCCGATGAGCCGGTTGTGGATTTGACCGCCGAGGAACGTTTGCTGTTCACCGACAAGCTTGGCAAGGATATTCGCGACGTGAATTTCACGCCTGATTTTCCGCGCACCGGCGAGATTGTGAGCGCCATGTGGAATCGCCAGTATGGCGTTGCGGTTGATGGTGTGATCGCCATTGATCCGCTGTTCCTGCAGAACATGCTGGCGGTGACCGGTGGCGTTGCCATGCCTGACGGTTCGACGTTGGATGGCACTAATACCGCCCAAACGTTGCTGCATGACGTGTATGCGCGCATGGCTCCGCAGGAGACGGACGAGTATTTCGCGGTTGCCGCGCAGGCCGCGTTCGACCATATCATGCAGAATGCGGGCGATTTCAAATCGTATGTCAAGGCGCTTTCCACGTCTGTTGAGCAGGGACATGTGATGGTGTGGAGCGCGCATGAGGATGAGCAGAATCTGATTGCCGATTCCGCTATTTCCGGCAAATTGATTACGGAAGGTGCGAAACCGCAGGTCGGCGTGTATATTTCCGACGAAACCGAGTCGAAAATGGACTGGTATTTGCATCGCGAAGTGACCACTGAATTCCAGAAGGTCGCGCGAAACGGCGCGAACCAGTATACGGTGCATATCAAGTTGCAGAACACCATAACGGCGGAAGAAGCGGCTTCCGAAGCTGACTATGTGACCGGTGCCGGAAATATCGTTCCGAAAGGCCAGATCAAGACGGCATTGTTCATTTACGCGCCCGCGAACGGTCGTTTGGTGGATTGGGAATTCCAGAATGCCGACGATTACAAGGGTGTGACTTTGCACGATGGCCTGACCGTAGGCGTGGGCGATGTGACCTTGCAGCCCGGCGAATCCTATGAGATCACCGTGCATGTGCAGTCCGCTCCGGATACGGGTGAGCCGCTCACCCTTCGTCAAACCCCGCTGATCGAAGGCCGCTAGACAGTTCCGTAGGCAACCTAAGCAGCTAAGCAAGCGGCTCTAGACAAGCCATCTTGCAACAGGGGAGTATGGGGGAATATGTGGGTATATGCGCATGTAGCCTCACGTTCACGGAACGGACGTCAACTTTTCATCCGTTCTTGCCACGAACCGCGTTTATCGTCGCTCCGATTTTCTTCTCGCAGCAGCGTATCGGTTTGCATGGCAAGCCATTTACCATGTATAAATTCCGTTCCATGGTCACCAATGCGGAAGAATTGAAGAAGAAGCTTGCCGAAGAAAATGGACAGACCGATCGTTTCATTTTCAAAATGAAGGATGATCCGAGAATTACGAAGGTCGGTCGTTTTATTCGTAAGACTTCGTTGGATGAATTCCCACAGTTCTTCAACGTTTTGAAGGGCGACATGTCTTTGGTTGGTCCTCGCCCGGCATTGCCGGAAGAGGTTGCCCGCTACGGTTCCCTTTATTCCACGCGACTGCTGGTTAAGCCTGGTATTACCGGTCCGTGGCAAGTTTCCGGCCGTTCGGATCTTTCGCAGGAGCAGAGCGAATATTTGGACGTTTCCTATATCGAAAATTGGTCTATTGCAGGCGATCTTGCGATTCTCGCAAAAACCGTGCTCGTGGTCTTCCGCGGCACCGGATCTTACTAAATTCCGCAGTACTTTTCGCACGAATCGTCGTGCAAATCAGAGCGCTCCCTCCCGGAGCGCTCTTTTGCTTTCCCACGTGGTGCAGATGGGAAATGTGTTTTTGTGTGGTTGCGACCTCGCTTGTTTGATTGTGGGCTCGCTTGTTTCTTGATGGGAAACAATTATTCGTCATATGTATATTTTGCAGTTATTGGGATACGTTTATTCGTGTGAGGAATATTGTGATACTCATGTGAAACAGTTTTAACTTATGTGATGAGGTCCACTATAACTAAAGATTGTCTTTTGATATATCTCATATAAGATTTGGATTTTCAAAATATGTAATTTGCTTTCCTTTGCGCATTGTGAGATAATTAATGCAGCATGGCGCCATGATTTCTGTAACGTCATCCCTCACAGCTGAGGGTGGTCCCACGCACTTCGGTGCGGATTGAAATATGCAATAGAACCTATAAAAGGAAATAATCATGCGTAGTCATGAGAAGCGGGTGAATGTGTGCCCGCGAACGCAAGGTAAGTATTTGGTTTCGGTGGTGCTGACCGCTGTTTTCGCGATCGCGTCGCTGTTTGGAACGCTGCTGTTCTCTGCAGATGCAGTTGCCGATGCCGCCGAATCTCAGGCGGTCGCGCAAGTGGGCAACGCAACCTACGCGAGCGTACAGGAGGCGATCGGCCATACGTCGATGAAGAACGCGACGGTCACATTGCTGACTGACGTTGCGGAAAGCGTTACGATTGCGCCTCCGAAAGGCGTGCGAAACGTAACGTTTGACCTGAACGGGCATGCGCTGCAAGCCACTGAATCTGGTGGAGCTGCTGGGTTTGCTACGATCACTGTGCCTGCGAACATGCAGCTCACCATTGTCGGCCCGGGAACGGTTGCGGGCGGAACACAGCCTGCGGTCGATTGCCGTGGCGCATTGCACGTGGAGGATGGCACGTTCACCTCGGATGCAACGTTGATGCGGTTTGCCGAAACGGATGAAACTTCCGCGCAAGGCAGTTTTTCGGGCGGAACATTCACCGCACCGACGCTTTTCAACCTGCTGGATGACGCTAAAAACCTTGGCTATGTGACTGTTCGCGGTGGCGAATACCGGGGCATGATTCCAGCTGGACTGAACACGCTCGCCTTGTTGAGCGGCTCGTTCTCCGACTTGTCGAATCTTGCGCCGTACTTGGCTGACTCGCTTGGGCTGATTCCAGGCGGCACTAGCGGTGATGGTATGGGTGACGGAATGTTCCATGTCGGCGATCTGGCGATCTCCAGCAAGCAGACTTCGGTGGAATTGGATTCCGCGAGCGGCCTTCAGCAGCTGAGTGCCGACGACCTACTAGAGTTGACGGAAACACAACTGAACGGCATCGCTGACTACCGTCTTGTGGTGGATAGTGACCAGTTGCAGGCGTTGAACGATCAGATCGATCGCGCAATGCAGGCGGTTGAGAAGAGGAAAGCCTTCGAAGCCGTGAGCCAGAACATCACCATCACCGCCGTGCGCAATGGTGCGGATGATGTTATAGATGCAAACTCGAGTAGGGGAGCGGGCCCACAGTTGCGCACCTCCGACCACGATGGCATAAGCGCACAAGTAGCGGTAACCATCAAAGCCGTCGCCGAGCCAGAAAAACCAGAAGAACCTGGCAAACCCGGTGATCCAGAAAAGCCGGGGAAGCCGGAAATGCCTCGCTCCGGATCCGCAGTGCAGGCGCTCGCCATCATTTCGCTGCTACTGGTGATCGCTTCCGCAATTTGCATATATGCAACGGCCCGTCTGCGGTCGTCGCGTCTGCACAACTAGTATTTTCCGCCCTTTTCTTGAGCTGAATAGGTGTATACGCAAGTAATGCAGATATGAAACCGCGCTCCGGTCATCGGGTCTGAATTTCTTCAATCCGACGATCGGAGTGTTGCTTTGTGATCCGGCTTCTCGAAGTGCTGAGGCATACACCGTTAATCCTTCTTCTTTGGAGGAAGAAGGCTCTTATGCCTATGGCAAGGCTGGAATAAAGAACGGGATCTGGTGCTGTCGCGCCGTGGGACCGGTCCGTTTGTTGACGTCTTCACTGATTCGCTAGGTTCTTCTTTTGGCCTGCAAGAGAGGCACTTTTGGCGGAGGCTGTGAAGGCGTTTCCGTTGGGTGCATACGTTTTTCCGTACTTGATGACTGCTGAGGAACCGGAAAACAGCCCTTAATTATGTGACCGGTGGCATGGATGGCACTGAGCCCGGTGACATCAGAACCGTGCTGTTCCTGTATGCTCCGGCGAATGGCCGCTTGATGGATTGGAAGTTCCAGAATTCCGATGATTACCAAGGCGTGACCGTGCATGATGGTCTGGTGCTTGCTGTTGTCAAGGTCGCGTTGAAACCGGGGAGGAGTATGACATCCCCTTGCATGTGCAGTCTGCCCAAAATACTAAAGAACCTCTTATTCCCCGTCAGATACCCCTCATTGAGGGTAGATGAATTTGAGGTAGATGCTCACTTATAGCTTTGTATAGGAGTTCATATATCCTCGTTTATTGCCCCTTGAAATATCGGGGGGGGGGGTAGTTGTGGAGAGAAGAATGTCCCAAAGCGGTAGTACTGAAACGAATCTGAGTGAAACCTCTCGTAACCGGGTGCTTAGCGTCGCTTATTGGCGTTTTTTCGTCAATGCTCTTTTGATTCTGTGCGACGTGGCTTCATTTATTGTCGCTTCGGCAATCATATATGTGTGGCAGGGCGGGGAGGCGTTGTATTCTTCCCGTTTCCATTTCCATATTGGTTTGTGGCTGTATGCGCTTGCTTGCTCGTTGATTTGGATCTACTGCCTGCATAGTGTTGGCGTGTACCACCGTCATGTGATGGGTGACGGTTACCAGTTGAACGTGCTACTGGTCAAAGGCACGTTTTTCACGGGATTGATGATTTGTGCAATTGATTCTATTCTCAACGTTTATGTACCTTTGCTGCATACCGGCTTGGTGTTGCTGTGCGCATTCCTGATTACCATGCTGGAGCGTTTGATTATCCGCCAGTTTGTGCTGTCCAGCCGTGAAAAGGGCGCATATTCGTATGGTACTGTGGTGGTTGGTTCCCCTGAGGGCATTGAGCATGCGTTGGCGTTCCTGAGCCAGAAGCGCCAACTGAATTATCATGCTATTGCGGTGTGCCCGATTGGGGTGAACGAGCGGACTGGGCTCGTGGAGGCCGTTGTCGCACCTGCTGATTTCAAGGATCGAATCCGCAAGATCAGTGGTAGGGACATCGCCACATTGCCGTATTGCGGGAACTTCGCCGAACGTGCCGCTTCGATGGGCGTACAGACGGTGATGGTTACGGATGTTATGCAGCGCTTCTCCGACAATTTCAACACGTTCGTGTTGAATATGGAGGCTATGAACCTGGAGATTGCGGTGGTCACTTCCGCAGTGGACGTGAGTGGTCATGAGACCAACATCCGTGAGCTGCAGGGTACTACTGTTATGACGATTAGCCTGCCTCAGTATTCGCCATGGGCCATGTTTAAGAAGCGTGTGTTCGATATTGTGGTTTCTCTGATTGCCATTGTGCTTTCGTCTCCATTTATGATTATCACGGCTATTGCTATCAAGCTTGAAGACAAGGGACCGGTGTTCTATAGGCAGGAACGTATTGGTCTGCGTGGCAAGTCCTTCAAGATTCATAAGTTCCGTTCAATGTATGTGAATGCGGATGCCAGACTGGCTGAAGTGGCCGCCGCGAATGGTCAGGAGATGGGGGCGCGTGTGAAGATCAAGAATGATCCGCGTATCACCAAGGTCGGTCATTTCATTCGTAAGACCAGTATTGATGAGCTGCCCCAGTTCTTTGATTCCTTGATCGGAACGATGAGTGTGGTTGGACCGCGTCCACAACGTCAGTTTGAGGTGGACGAATATAACCAGGTGTATGCCACACGTTTGCTGGTGAAGCCTGGCATTACTGGCCCTTGGCAAGTGTCTGGCCGTAACGACCTGAGTGAGGAAGAAAGCCAGCAGCTTGACGTTTCCTATGTGCAGAATTGGTCGGTGTTGGGGGACATTGTGTACATTCTCCGTACTATCGGCACGGTCCTGCACCCCAATGGCGCATATTGAGTTCGGAACGCAGGATAACTAAAAACAGAAAGTAATGGCAGTTTTCTGGTGTTGGGGAGCTCCGGGAATACAAGGGAAGTTATATATAACATGGGTGATAGCGATACGCGACCTCGTAACACGGATGTCGGCAGGTACGGTGTTCAAAGGCCGATTCGTGTGGCTCAAGTTGTTGGCAAAATGAATGGCGGTGGTGTTGAGGCGGTAGTGATGAATTACTACCGCCACATCGACCGCAGTAAAGTGCAGTTTGATTTCCTTGTTGACGAGGATTCCACGCGTGTTCCTGAAGAGGAAATCACCGCCTTGGGCGGTCGTGTATTCCGTATACCGCCGTACCAGCATCCGATCCGATACCGTCGTGAGCTGATTCGCTTGATGCGTGAACAGCAGTGGCCGATTGTGCACAGCAATATCAATACGTTGAGCGTGTTCCCGCTATCGGCGGCGAAGAAGATTGGAGTGCCTGTTCGTATCGCGCATTCTCATTCGACTATGGGCAAAGGCGAGTTCGCGAAGAACGCGATGAAACTTGTGTTGCGTCCGTTCGCCAATGTGTATCCAACGGTTCGTTTTGCATGCAGTCGTTATGCAGGAAAATGGTTATTTGGCAAAAATGCGGATTTTACCGTGATTCCTAATGCTATCGAATTGGATAAATTCCGTTTTAATGCTGCAACGCGTAAACAAACACGTAAAGAGCTCGGCATTTCGGATGATACGTTCCTGATCGGTCATGTTGGACGTTTCATGCCACAGAAGAATCAGTCGTTTCTGGTTGATGTGATTGCGAGGCTGATTCCTAAACGCCCTGACGCCATGCTCGCCTTCGTCGGTGATGGTCCTGATAAGCCTGCGGTTCAACAACATGTTGAAGAACTTGGTATTGCTAATCATGTGTTGTTCCTCGGTCAACGCTCGGATGTCAATCGTCTATACCAGGCATTCGATGTGTTCTGTCTTCCTAGTCTTTATGAAGGATTGGGCATAGTTGCTGTTGAAGCTCAGGTCGCGGGTTTGCCTTGCTTGCTGGCCGATGTTGTTCCTTCGGAAGCGGATGTGACCGCTAGCTCCTATTTTCTGCAGATTACTGATGCAAAGCCTTGGATCGAAACGCTGTCAACCTTGCATTCCTCGAAGCGCTCAGATCAAATTAGCGGTGACATCGAAGAATACGATATCCAACGATGTGCAAACAGCTTGGTAAAAAAATATGAATCATTTATCTGCAAATAAGAGGAACGGGAAGTAAAGATGAATCCACGTGTTGCTGTTATTACTTCCGGTTACTTGCCGGTTCCTAACGTGCTTGGTGGCGCGGTCGAAGCGTTGGACATGATGATGGTCCGGGAGAATGAGAAGACCCCGAATTTTGAGTTCACGGTTTTCTCTTCCTGGGAACCTGGTGTTGATGAAGTTATTCGTGATGGTGCTTTTCAACATACTGATTTTCGCTTTATCAAAACGCCAATGCTAGTAAAGGCTGCCGATCGGTGTATTTACTGGGCTGCAAAATATATTCTTCGCAAGAAGAAGCTTATGAGTTATCGGTATATTGCGCAGCGTTTGTGGTACATCCGCAAGGTGGCCAAAGCATTAAGTAAAGACGATGCGAGCGGCAAGACGCCATTCGATAAGGTCATGATTGAAAATCACGCCACATTGTTCATGACCATGCAGAAGTACCGCAACGCTGAACGTTATGCGGACAAGGTGTATTACCATCTGCACAATGAAGTGACCAATGACTTTGGTTGCAAGCATGAGATAGCCCAGGTCAAGAAGGTTTTGGGCGTTTCTAATTACATCGTTGAGACGCTTGACAGGTTCCTTCGAGAGCATGGCGAGGACGGGCTTAAGCCCGAGCAGAAAGCAGTATGGCGCAATGGCGTTGACACCAGCCGTTTCGGATCTGATGAGGCCAAGCGTAAGGCCAAAGCTTTCCGTACGAAATACGGAATCAGCGATGATGATATTGTGTTCCTATTCTCTGGACGCCTTACTCCGGAAAAAGGCGCTGAAGAACTGTTGGAGGCTTTTACCCAGGTTGTAGATCAGGTTCCCAATGCGAAGCTGGTTGTTGCCGGTGCTTTCTTCTTCAGCTCGAACATCAAAAGCCCCTTCGAACAGAAGCTACATGATCTTGCCTCCCAGCCGCAGATCAAGGGGAGGATTGTATTTACTGGTTTCGTTGACTACAACGACATGCCTGCTCTGTACGAAATGGCAGATGTATGTGTGCTGCCCAGTATCTGGGATGATCCGGCACCGTTGGCTGTGATTGAAAGCCTGGTTTCTGATAAACCGTTGATTACTACCAGGTCTGGCGGCATTCCTGAATACGCGAATGACGATCGTGCCATTATTCTTGAACGTGATAATCAACTGGTCGATCATCTCGCACAGGCTATGGTGGAGCTTGCTAATGATTCTCAAAAACGCACAAGGATGGTCCAAGGTAGTGAAAATTTACGGCCACAATTAGATTCGTATAGATATGCAAATCAGTTACGAGAATTGTTTTTGAAATAATTAATAAATGTTTACTATAAAGAAAAATATAATTTTATGATTAATGATAAAAAACCGCTTGTGTCTGTTTTGGTTGCTGCTTATAACGTAGAAGAATATGTGGCACATTGTATTGAAACAGTGATAAAGCAAAAATATAATAATCTTGAGATCATCATCGTAGATGATGCGTCTACTGATAATACAGGAAAAATTGTAGATGATTTTGTCTCAAAAGATTCAAGGATTACTGTTTTCCATCATTCTATTAACAAAGGTTTGTCCAGTGCCCGTAATACAGGGCTTGAACATGCACATGGTGAATATATTACTTTTATTGATTCCGATGATTGGATTGAGCCCGATTATGTTGAATATTTAATGAAAATTATTAATGAGACATCTTCGGACATTGCGATGTCTCGTAATTCTTTTACTTCACAATTACATGAACAAATTCAGATAGACCATATTTATTCAATTACTCCTGAAGATATGCTCTGTGATGTTCTCTATAATCATGTAAATGTTGCAGTTTGGAATCGAATGTATAAAAAAACTGTTATTGGCGACAGACGTTTTCGTCCCGAGCTTAAGACTGGTGAAGGTCTACAGTTCAATACGCAGGTAATTCCTCATGCAATTACAATCGGTGTTGGTTTGCGGAGAGTTTACGTTTATAACGTAGATAATGATAGTTCTGCCACCAAAAAGCCTAATATTGATAAACAAGCTTACGGTGCAATTGAGACAATGAAAATTATTAAAAATAATCTTGTCCCTCGTAGCGCTCGTTTAGATGATGCAGTGGATTATCAATGTTTTGCGACTGAGCTTTATGCGATGATTCATTTAGTTCGCGCAAAAGCATGTAAGGAGCATCAGGACTTTTACCGTTATCTTGTGCATGAAATAAGACATACTGCACCAAGAACTTTTACTATGGAAATCAGTACGGGACAAAAAATGAAGTCATTGATAGCTTGGATAAGTCCGCGGCTGACGGTTGAAGCGTCCATTTTTTGGAGATATCGACTCAAGCGAAAACAACGTGTGTAGGGGAGAGAGGAATAGCGTATATGCGTTCAGCCATTGCTAAAAATGCGATATTTCTATATGGACTTACATTTTCGAATTATTTCGTGGGATTGTTGCTCTTCCCCTATCTTTCGAGAGTGCTTTCTGTCGAGGGGTTCGGTCTAATTGGCTTCTCTACGTCATTATGTCTTGTCTTTCAGATGATTGTGGAGTATGGATTCCAGATTTCTACGACTGCGACTGTATCGGTCAATCGTGATGATAAGGAGAGGGTGTCGCAGATTATATCTACGATGACCTATGCCAAACTTGTTCTTTCGGTGATAGCCTGCGCTGGCTTCGCATTTTGTGCTTTTGCCATGAGTTCGGTGCGTGAGCATTTACTGGTTGTGTCGATCTTCCTTGCGGATTCGATTGTGAAGGCGTTGCTTCCGGATGCATATTTCCGCGGTATCGAACGAATGAAAGATATTACAATCCGCGCGTTGACAGCAAAATCAGGCATTCTTATTATTACTTTGCTGTTGGTGAAAAGTGACAAGACACTCATTCTTTATCCGCTTTCTATGTTGTTGTGTGACTCGCTGGCACTGCTCTGGGCTTTCTCTTTGATTAAAAGAGACGGCATTCACGCTACTAAGATTGATGTGCATGAGATTCTTTCCATAATGAAAGAAAGTTTCTGGTTCTTTATATCGCGTATATCGGTAAGTATCAATGGTTCGCTTGGATCTATTTTCCTTGGTACTAAATTTTCTCCCAATTCGGTGGAGATGGGTTTGTATTCCGGAGCTACTCGTATATCGACGGCCGGTGAACAAATGGTTCCTCCCATAGGGGATGCACTTTATCCGGCCATTATGAGGCGTAAAGATTATAGATTGTTCCGCCGTATTTTAATGCTTGGTGGCCTTGTGTGGGCAGCCGTATGCGCCTTTGTCGCAATTTTCGCGACTCCTCTGTGTGTATTTATTTTAGGATCGCAATACCAGCAAGCAGGCCTGTACTTACGTATTCTGATGATTGGCGTATTTGTAGGCTATTTCAGTTACATGTTCGGATATCCTGCTCTTTCCCCCATAGGGAAAGCTTTCTGGGCCAACTTGGCCATCATGGTTGCCGCAGCGATTAATCTGACGGTATGCACTATTTTGTGGGTGACAAATAATGTAACGCCACTTACAGTATGTTGTGTCTTCGCCAGTACGAATATCTGGACATTTATCATACGATATACGGCCTTTAGATACTTCAAAAAACTTACTATCGCTGACACTGATAACGACATCAAGGAGACACGATGACCCAAGCTATTACTTCCTACACAATTACTTGCAGCCGCCCTGCCAACTATGGTGCTGTGCTACAGACCTATGGCCTTAACACTGCATTGCGTAATATGGGAGTTGATGCTCGCGTACTTGATTACAATCCTGACTATTATTGGAAATCGAGTCAGCCGCTGCCTATCCGCCTTATTCGGAACATCGTCCGAACCCCTGATTTAGCAAAAGGTCGTAAAGTTTTTGGACATTTCCTTGAACGATATATTCCAATGAGTCCAAAAATGTATAGGAATGTTGAAGAGATCAAGGTCGATGTTCCTATGGCGGATGTGTATATTTGCGGTAGCGATCAAATCTGGAATTGCAAGAATAAAGAAAACGGCAAGGACGATGCCTTTTTCTTGAGTTTTGCACCTCAGAACGCGAAGAAAATAGCATATGCAGCAAGCATCGCTATGCCTGAGATTCCAGAGAATCAGAAAGCTCGATATAAGCGTCTGATTTCCGATTTTGACGCTGTTTCGGTACGGGAACCCTCTTCTGTGCCAATGCTTGAATCACTTGGCATTCAGAATGTTGAGTCAGTCGTAGACCCAGTCTTTCTACTCGAACAAAAAGACTGGAAGGTAATTGCCGATGATAGCGATTTCACTCCGGATGAGGATTACATTCTGGTGTATGGATATAACCGGCAGAAGAATGTGTATGAATATGCTAGGAAGCTAGCTAAGAAAATGGGTGTGAAAGTATATACTATTGGCACGGCGATAGAAGATTACACGCTTGATCAGGACAAATATTTCTGGAATGCTACTCCTAATACTTTCGTAAACCTCATCCGTAATGCGAAAGCTGTGGTGACCAATTCCTTCCATGGTACGGTTTTTTCAATTGTCTACAATAAGCCGTTCCATTTCTTCACGGTCAAGCAGACTACAAATTCGCGTATGCTCGACTTGCTGGCTTCCTTGGGGCTTGCCGATAGGCATGTCATGGATAATCAGCTTCTTGAGAACAGCATTGATTATGCACAGACCAATGAGCGGCTTGAAAAGCTTCGGGAGAAGTCTCTCGCTTTTCTGCGAGATGCTGTGATTCCTACCGCAAAGTGATATGACAGGTACAGATACACAGTATGGATGCATTATTTACTTTTATTACAATGGCCTTCCCCAAAGCGGGAATACAAATTGCAGGATTACCTCTTACACTAAATTTGCTTCTGACAGTGTATGTTGTGCTTAGACATCCCAATCAAACGTTGCTGCTGATTCAGAGGCATAAAAATTTCTTTTTTTTATATATGGTATTGTTCTTTTTTGGGACGATGTCTATTTTGCTGGATTTGGTTCAGGGGGCGAAGCCTTTCTTCCTTGCACAAATGGTAATTGTTCTGATATCACCATTAGTGGGAGTTTCTATAACTAGAATCTCTTCGGATGATCTCCTGAAGATTGTTATTTTTGCAATGATAATTGCAAATTTTTACGGTATCATACAGTATGCTATTGGAATTGATCATGTAGCTATTCCTGGAGTAACATACACATACGGTCAAAATATATTTGAAAAGCCGATTGGTTGGAACGCGGAAAATGGTACTGCAGAGAAAATAATATCAACATATCAGAATGGCAATTCATTTGGCCTTTTTGTTGTGCTTGGTATTTGTTTTTTGCTATCGCATAAACTCCAAAATCATATCTGGGAATATGCACGACTATTTGCTCTGTTTCTAGGGTTTGTCGGTTTTTTGCTTTGTGGTTCCCGGTCGATTCAGATTCCATTCATACTTTTCCTTGTTGTTTTGTTGAGTTCATTTATTAAGCAGCTTTCTCCACGCCGGCGAAGTATCACCTTATTTATTGGGGGTATAGGATGCGCGGCAGGTGTGGGTTTCCTTTTGTCTCAGAAAACCATTCTTGCTCAATTCTCAGATAGGCTTATTACGCAAACGCTTGCTTCCTCCACTGGGAATGGGCGGACAACTCAATGGGCTCATGATGTCGATGTGATTAGTGGAATGAAGCCCCTTGCGCTTTGCAGACAGATGCTTTTAGGACAAAATCCGCATACTGATATCGGTGGGGAAGGACTTCCGAAATTTTTCTGCATTTTTGGTCTTATTTCGACGTGTGCTTTCTTTGGCGGTCTTGTGGCTATCGTACATGCGTGTTGGAAACGAGCTGACGGACGTATTATGTCGATAGGTATTTTATGCGTTCTAATTGCGTTTTGCGTAGATCAGTCTTTTCTATACCCTCCGAATGTAATGAACATAGCACTTTTTGCTGTCGCAACGTTATATCGTAGACAAAATAGATAGTTGTTCCACGAATTTTCGGAGTTAGTCATGTAATTTCCCTATCGAAAGGTACCTCATGAAGGATTGTATGATCCTGGTTCGATTGGCTGCCCATGGTTGTTTCTAAAAGTTAGTCCAATTTCCAATTGATGTGATGCCTTGTTATCTTAGTGGGCTTCTGACTGACAGGCAAGAAATGCAACGGAACATACTGCATCGCGTCAAGGGTCTTTAATATTTTAAAAGTCTGGTTTTTAAAGAGTGGAAAAGAAGAGACATGGACGAAAAGAAATTCAAGTATTGAACTAGTGCGCATTATCGCTATGTTCTTCATTCTTTCCTATCATTTTGTTACCCAGAATGGGGTGTATTCTTTCTAGGGATTTTTCCTTCAGTAAAGCGGCATATGTTTTATTGTTAGGTAGTTACGGCAGAGTTGGCGTAGTAATTTTCTTTTCAATTTCTGTATGGTTTTTTATGTGATAAAAAACGAGTGTGTTGCAATCGCTGCGAAAGGTCTGGATTCTTGAGAGAGAACTTTTGTTTTTGGGGTTTTTCTTACTTCTAACAAGCCTGTTGATTGATGGATCCTAAGTTACCTATGGCACTATTGCGCGAACGCTGCTTCCTTTGCTTACGGGGCAATGGTGGTATGTATCGGCTTATGCTGTTTTCCTCTTAATGGTTCCCTTTTTGAATGAAGGGCTTAAATCACTTGGCCGGTATCTGCATGGTGAGCTATGCATCGTTTCGATTGGAGTTTTCGGAATTTCCGGAATGACTCTGTTTCTTCCTGTTGCTCAGATACCGAGAACCAGTGTTTTTGGCTTTATTTTTCTTTATGCTCTAATTACTTATTATAAGTGGTATTCTGAGCCTTTTCGTCCAAAAAAATTGGGCTCATATTATTGGAGGATGGTCAACTATTGCTTGTTTTTGGCTATTGGTACAGGTTGGGGAAATGAAAAACAGCTATGCGTTTAAGCTTGAATGCTATTTGATAGCGGATTGGTCATTGCCTGTAATTGCACTAGGTCTTGGTATCTTTCTCCTCTTTAGCCAATGGAACTGGTATAACTATTATGTAAATATGGTAGCTAAAAGCTACGCTTGGTGTACATTTAATTCATCAGTATTGGCCATTAGCTGATATTATATTTGGGCGTTGGGTGAATATAGCTCCTATATTTGATGAACGCTATTCTTTTTATTGTCTCTTTTGCTCTTATATTTATTCTATATTTTGCTTGTACAATTTTAGATTTATTGCGAGGAAAAATATTCGAATGTCTCCCCCCATCCCGGTTTGCTCTTTGATCGACTACGGGCATTTGCAGAATCGAAGTTTGTTCATTAAGCAGTGACGTGGAACAATGTTTGGTTAATATTCAAATAATTAGGATTTCGTTTTTGTCTCGGCTGGACAATCAGCATTTCGCTATCATCGATGTGAGTAGGGGTCTTGACAGAGGAGGGCAAGACCCCTGTATTGTTTATTACCAAAAGTGTGATTACGATTATGCCTTAAATGAGATGCTTCGTTCGAGGTGGTGACGTTTTCTTGGACTCTCCGACCGGGATGAGAACCCTTTTATGGCGAAGTACAGCAGGGAACAGTGCGGCAGGGCCGTGGACCTGTACATCAAATATGAGTGCTGCGCCGCCGACGTTATCCGCGAGCTCGGCTATCCCAGCAGGGGCGCGTTGCTGTCGTGGTATGCGGACCGGTTCGAGGAGGAGCGCACCGGCGTCCCCTCCAGGCGTGGGGAACGCTACAGGCGCTACAGCGACGAGCGGAAACAGACCGCGGTGGATCATTACCTCGAATACGGCAGACGGTTCAGCCGCACCATGCGGATGCTCGGCTATCCCAAAAGCAAGGAGCTGCTCATGGCGTGGACCGACGAGCTCGCCCCCGGCCAACGCAAACTGAGGCACGGTCCGGTCCCTGAGGAACTGAAACGCGAGGCGGTGGTCGCCGTCGCGTCCGGACGGTTGGAATCACGCGAGGCGGCCGCCGGGCTGGGTGTGCAGGGCGCGACCGTGTGAGAATGGAAATGGCGGATGTTCGCGAAGTCCGAGGAGGCGCCTGTGGCCGGACCCGGGAAAAGAAGGACCGTCATGGAATCCAAGGATCCATCCGTCGAGCCGACCGTGGCCCCAAACGCGTCGGACACGGTCGGTCCGGCGGACACGTTGGCGTCGCTGGAGAAGAGACTGGCGGAGACGCGGGCCCGTCTGGACGAGCTGAACGCCGATGTCGAATGGCAGCGGCGGGAGAAGAAGGAACTGGACATCGAGATCGCGGTCCGGAAGGGCGCGTTGGAGCTGTCGGAGGGGAGGGCGCGGACCCGGAAAAGCCCGGCCAGCTGAGAGAAGACCCTCCTTGTCAAGACCGCTGGCGAAGCACTGGGCGTGACGGCCAAAAGCCTGCTGCCCGTGGTCGGCATCGCTCGCGGCACGTGCCACTACCAGCTCAACGCCATGAAACGTACCGACAATGACGCGCCGCTGCTGGAACTCGTGCGCGAGGCGTTCGAGAACAGTAGACGCAGGTACGGGTACAAGCGGATCCACCTGGAGCCGGAAAGCATGGGCGTCAGGGTATCAGCGAAAGGGTCATGAGGCCCATGACCAAGCATGGCCTGGTGCCTCTGTCCAAGAGCGCGAAAACGGTACGGCTCGTACAAGGGCGAGCTGACCAAGGCCCTGAAGAACCTGGTGGACAGGGATTTCCACGCCGAACGGCCGAACATGCTGTGGGTCACGGACCTCACGGAGTTCTCGATTCTCGCGGGCAAGGTGTACCTGTCGCCCGTGATCGACTGCTACGACGGGCTTCCGGTCGCGTGGACGATCGGCACGAGCCCGGACTCGGCGTTGGCCAACGGCATGCTCGCCGACGCGTGCTCCATGCTCAAGGACGGCGAGAAACCAATCATCCATTCCGACCGTGGCTGCCACTACCGGTGGCCGGAATGGATCCACATCCGCAAGGACAACAACCTGACGCGTTCCATGAGCGCGAAAGGCTGTTCTCCGGGCAACGCCGCCGCGGAGGGGTTCTTCGGCCGTCCTAGGCAGGAGTTCTTCCACAAGCGCAGCTTCGCGGGTGTTTCGGTGGACGGTTTCATCGGCATGCTGGACGAGTACATGGTCCGGTAACCGGGACAAGAGGATCAAGACGGAGTCCGGATACGGGCATCATGGACCGTTGACGCGAGCTCGGTCTTGTGGCATGATTGATGGTGATGGAATCAACGGCGAGTCCAACAGAACGTCACCAGCCCCCGACACGCAGATTTATTTGACGAAAGACAGCAGCTCCGCGTTCTCTGCTCGCAGCTTCCCGAGCTCATCCATCGTCTCCCGCGCGGATTGTCTTGTCTCCGCCGAGACCGTCGCGTCCGACTGGTTGCGCCAGCGCCGCAGCGTCTCCGGGGCGGCCCTTGGGCCCTTCGCCACCGCGGCTATCGCGTTCGTCTCCGACGAATACGGGGAACGCGATTCCGCCAGCAGTCTGACAGCCTTCGCCTTGAACTCGCCCGCGTATCTCGTGCCCCTTGCCATGATTCCATCATCCCCCATCGAGTCAGGGGAAATACGGAACAAAAATCAGTTCATATCAATGGCAATCGTGGTCTAATTGCGATTAGACCACGAATTAAAAAAGCCGCAACTGTGCCACCAAGAATGCTACAACGCGCTTTATCTAAAGAGGATCCACCACAGCATTAGCTGCTAAATAAGCTATATCTGTTGGATCGAGATGGAATTTAACCGTTTCCCTTTTTCTATGTTCTGGACGAGAATACTCAATGCTAACGCTCTGCGAACCGCAATGAGTTGATGAGAGCATCTCTTCATACTCACCGCGACCCGTAAACAGCAGAGTGACTTCTGCTTTGGGACTTAAGTATGCTACCTTACGCTCACGTAATTCTTGTTGAGGATCTCCAGCTGGATGAGAAGCCATTGGCCAAGGAATACCTGGATGGATGTTAACTATGACATCCTGCGCAGGCATGGTCCCTTCATTGACCAAAACATAAGATATCGATTCAGAACGAAACTCACTCTTACTGTAGTGATATTCCTTCTTTATTCGGACCAGTAAAATTGGCCTATGAGCGTTACGGTATTCCTCCCAAGCAATGAATGCGCCCAAAATGGCTACGAAGCACGCAAAAGCTTCGATCGTCGACTGGAAAAGCGCGACGGCATCTCCCGCTTGCATTCCATGGCAGGAGCCATATGCCATACAGATTTCGAAGATTACAATAAACGACAACAAGAAACCAAAAAGGAGCCCACAGATTTGCATGAATCGTTTCATTGTCCATCCCTGATTAGAAGCACGTCAATTAAATGAAATCATATATGATGAGTACTGTATTAGGAATCGGAAGGAGAACGGCGTATGCCGCAAAGTTCTTTATGCTTTCAGAAGGCAGAGCTTCCCAGAATTTTTCATTGCTGCACTAGCGCCCCTTCCGTCAATTGCCCAAACTGCTATGTGCAAAACGAAATTCGGACTGTGATCGCCTCTAATTTCCCTGCACCAGGCGCTCGCTTTAGTGCCATCGGAACCATACTCGGATGCATTCAACAGGTTGAACAAGGGAACCTAGATGAGGATGACTCCGATCCGGTTCATAAAATCGTGTCAGAACCAGACATATGGGAAATCAGGTGGACTTTAAGAGGAGCACCTTATCGTCTCTACTATGCAGAAGAACTTAATAGAAAACCTGAATTTGTCGCCTTAAAATTTACAAAGAAATGGGTTGATGGATCCGACGAAGATATACGAGCCCGTCAGAATGGAGATGCTAAAATCGCACAGGAACGTTTTGAAAACGCCAGCAAATATCACTGGGGACACGATACAGATAGCAAACGTTGCAAATTCTGTTTCAATAACAATCCAAGCAATTGGTTGTAAGGAGACACCAATGAACAAGCATTTGGACTCGCAAACACCCGAAGCGTATATTGCTTTAGCAACTGATTTAGAATCCGACTATCTGAAGACAAAGCATTTCCTCATTTCCAGAAGGAAAATGCTGAATATCACAGAAAAAGAAGTTGCTTCGTTTCTTGGGATCCCTGTTTCAAAGGTAAAAGCCTTTGAACAATATGACTATGACCCTCAAATTTCAGAGCTAAATGCTTACGCCATGACCCTTGGAGTCCGTATCAATCCCTCTCCCGAAGTTAATGAACAGTTCAAAGTTAACGAACAGTCCATGGCTATCCATTTTGAGAACGAAGAAACGACAAAACCTCTTCAATTTGAGGCAAATGCCAAACATTTATATGCACGTATTGGATCATTTGAATAAGGAACTTTTATGCCTAGTGACAAAATGATAAAGCAATTCAGACCAGTTGAACTCAGTGCGAAAATGGTTCAATCATGGTCCGACGCTCCTGAAGCTCACTATGCTGCAGGCATACAATTCAGTACCGCAAAAGAAGATAAAAATGCATTACTCATAAAAATAAATGTTTCTTTTATTGAATATTTTTCTAAAAAAGACATAGATTCTTCCAAAGAACCTACTGTTACTGTTGAATGTATCTATTTAGTTGAGCAATCTAATCCAGATGCTGATAAATTTGAATTAGTTTCCAGCTTTTGGCCTTTTATCAGATGTGGAATACTCGTACAAACAAATTTATTAGGAAAGGATTTCTCAAGATGGCTACCGATCTCTATTGACGCAGAATCCATTCAAAAAAATTGATTCCAATGGGTCTGGCAGCGTTTCAGATTTATTCTTGTTTTTCATCTATTTTTCGAATATCCAGTTCAGAAATTCGGAGACCTTCTCAACGACAAGTCAGTCAAGCATGGTCAGGAACGGTTTTGGTCAAATCTGAACAATGCTCTCAGACAAGGTGGTGGGGGCTGCGAACGTTTTCTTGGAGATGACCACGCAGCCATTCCTTGGCTTTATCTGTATTGTACCGGGCTCATCCGACCAATGAACTGCGTCCCGTTTGTTGGATGTTGTTAATTAGGATGCAGGGCCAGCCCGTGAGTGGACTGATCCTGGAAATTGAGACACACTGAATTGTCATTAGGAGACTATGGATGTTTCTTTGGGAATGACTTCGTGGCCATTCGCTGGCAGCGCCATCTGCAGGTGCTGGCATATCTTGTTTACGCGATAGGATATCGCGAGGAATGGCCCTTGCCCTCATGTCCGAGTTTGCCTTCATCCTCCATTTTCTTGAGTAGACGGTATGCGCTGATATAGCTCAAGCCCAATAAATCCATGACTTCCGAAGATGCCACCTCGCCGCCATTCTTCTCGGCTAGCTCAAGCGCCAATCCTCGCTGGCGTGTCGCCGAGATACTGTTCTGCCTGACTTACGCTGGCAAGGCATCATCTGCCTTGTACACCTTGGATCTCAGGATGCACGAGCGGGATGCACCGCTGCCGGTTGCCTCCACGACGCCAGCTTCCACCAAATCCTTCATGGCGCCAGCAACTCGCCTTTCTTCCAGCTGGGAAAACTCGTGAAGCTGCGGCATGGTCAGTCGATGATGTTCTTTTAACTGGGAAAAGCGGATTTCTATATCGATGGGAACTCATCGAGTATTGGCTGAATCGTCCAGCAGGGGATTCAGCCAACTGCGTCTCCATGCAGAGGCCTTGTCCCATAGCAGCTCGAACCAGCGTCCGCGACGCCGGTCGAGGGTGGCTGCGAACAGTGCCTGGCGGATGAAGTCGATCAGAGTGCATGCGGCGTAGATCGTGAGCAGTATGCCGAGGATCTGCAGGATCGCCAATGGCTGCTGGTACAGGTTCTGCAGATTGAACAACTTGACCCAGAGCAGTTTTTCGGATGCGGTATAGTCGGTGATCAGGTACACGGCGAACGCGGATTGCGCGATCCGGTTGATGGTTCGATTGTGGAAGGTGACGCGGTCGAACAGCAGAAACATGCCGAAGCCGACCATGATGACGGGCAATCGCCAATCGCCGGTGATATATATTCCCATGTCGTGCCCGAGCAGCGACAATGTTATGGAGGCGCAGGTATACAACAGGAAAAAACCGAGACCTGTGCCAATCATCAGCCAGATCTGTCTGGTGGTGAACGGTTTCATGTACCACTTATAAGCAGAAATCAGAATGAACAGGTAGATGAGACCGAGGAAACCGTCCTTGATTCCTATCATTCCGGGGATGAAGCTGGTCAATCCCCATATGACTAGTACGGTCGCGGCCAGCGCGAGGTGGTATTCGCGGCCGAGCGCCTTCAATCCCTTGGCCAGGAAGGGAAGCAGCGCCAAGAAGATGGCGTAGGCGGTGGCGTACCACCACAGGTCCGTGCTCAACGGCATGATGCTTTTCGCCATGAGTTTCATACTGAGATCGGCTCGGTCGAACACGAGGTAGAACGTTACGAGGATGAGGCTCCAGAACAGGAGCTCGCGTTCCATGATCCACACGCGTTTCAGGTTGGATTTGATGGTCTGTTCCTTGTCGAGGAAGAACCATGCGGAGATGGAGAAGAAGATGACCACGCCGACCTTGCCGCCGCCGGCCATGACGAGTTGGAAGAAGATGCGTTCCGGTCCCAAGGGGAGTTTCAGTGCGTCATAGCCGTTATGGACGATGAAGTGGTGCGTGAGGATCATGAACATCGCGATGATGCGCAACAGTTCAATGCTGGAGTTCCGCCCTTTGCCTCTTGGAGCTTAGAAGTGGACTGAAGCGACATGCTTGACATGCACGATGTTGATTCCCATATTTTGAATATTTCCGTTCGCGATTCTGTCTCGTATGGGAAATACTACGAAAACTAGTGATAATGAAATGAAATTGTCCAACACGGTCGAACAATGAGTTGGCCATATCGGACGGGTATGTCGACTATTTATTGAGTTGTTTTTATAGAGCATCTTCGTGATCTTCTTCCACGTAGTTGAATGTGTCCTCCCACTCGTCCTTTAGAATGGTGCCAGCGCTATCGTGCCACGATAGCGCTGGCACCGACCATCCTAATGTAATTCATGTCTGTATTGGATTTTTACCGCACCAGCACAGTATGAATCATTCCTCTTGATTCAGTCTTTGTCTTTGCTGTCGTCGTCACTAGTGCCGTCGGTTATTTCCTGATGTGTGTTATTCTCAATCATTTTCTGAATGGCTACCACGCCTGCAGCTCCGATGGCAACGCCACCAGCAACTAATGTGATGACAAGTCCAGCTGGCCCTCCGACCGTTTTTGCCGCTTTGGATAATGCTGCATAACTCCACATCCTTATGTCTCCTTTTGACACGTGAAATCTTATTGACAAGAATACGCCGTTTGTTGAGGTGACACGTTTGCCTCCAAGTGATGCGATTTAACCACGTAGTGGCCCTGCCGGTCAGCGGGTCCTATACTCCCATTTATACGCTTGCTCTTATAGCCGCCGAGTTTCTTGATGGCCAGCAGGCTGGACTGCTTGGGCAGATGCGCGTTTCGATCATTCCCTAGACGTCAGTTCCTCGTTCATCCACGAGAACCTGAATTCTATCTGGGATTTGGGCAAGGGATTTGCGGTCCCGAGGCTGTTCGCGAGTATCTGCTTGGTCGCTGGGGCAGCTTTTGGCAAGTTTCATAATCACGTCCCTTTCCCTCTCATCGACGAGCGTTTGTGTCTGGTGCCGGACATGACTCGTGATGTCCCATCACGATTTCTCTCCTTTCCTGCCGGGGTTGTTGAACTCGTCATAGACGGCGAGTGTACCGACCTTGTTGTCCATGACTGGTGTACCGTCCTGCGCGATCCGCCCGGCTAAGTTGAACAGACTGGCATCATCAGAGGTTCTGCCATGCTCCGCAATCATGCCATGGTCCGAACTTGCTTGCCGTGTAACGGCGACTTATCCCCGTGTGGGGCTTCTTGGCCAGTACCGGCAGCAGGACTGCTGGGCTCCTGACTGTCGCCCCTGCCGTTCGTGTAGGAGCGGGAAGGGAGTCCACGCGTCTGCCGTTAGTGGTGTTAATTTTCATTTTGAACGTGTGTAGACTCGAGAGTAGAGTCTAGTTGTGCCGTGACGGGCTCGCGAGGTAGCGAATTGAGTCGATCTGGATGCTGTCTTCCTCATTAGCCTTGTGTTCGATCCATTTGATGGTGTTGAGACGCGCGAGGCGCTATGCTGATGTGGTCGAAGATTGGGACCAGTCCTTCGCGCGCACATTCCACTTTTTCGCTCAGCATCGCGACCACGTTCTGCATGTTCGAATACGAGAATGCGGCGGCTAGGGGGCGGACTTTTGATGTCGCCGCTGCCGATTGTGACGATGGTCGCGCCGAAATCTACCTGCATGACGCTGGCGTGTCAGTCGAGTTTTGAGATATCCGTCAGTCATCGTGCTATTTTTTCATGTAGTGCCGCACGTATGAATACGATTCCTGGAATCCCCCCCCCCACGAGCTTGGAATGCACGCGTCTGGCGGGTGCAGCACTGTTTGCGGGGCATGGGCCTGGCTTGCGGCTAGCCGCAAGCCAGGC
>OGXN01000854.1_pt1 | contig 34901 bp, 18 predicted proteins | sample 1576281 | NCBI WGS metagenome assembly OGXN01 (sample SAMEA3541494, study PRJEB24748) | human gut metagenome | biome: human gut; feature: human-associated habitat; material: faeces | place: China | collected 2012
TAACGAAGATGAAAGCAACCAATGCCGTTATCGGTGGTGAAGGAAATGGTGGAGTGATCTATCCTGCCAGCCACTATGGTCGTGATGCATTGGTAGGTATTGCTTTATTCCTTAGCCATCTGGCTCATGAAGGAAAGAAAGTTAGCGAGCTTCGTGCCACTTATCCTCCTTACTTCATAGCTAAGAACCGTGTCGACCTGACTCCGGAGATCGATGTAGATGCTATCCTTGCAAAAGTAAAGGAAATCTATAAGAATGAAGAAATCAACGATATCGATGGTGTGAAGATTGACTTTGCCGACAAATGGGTACATTTGCGTAAAAGTAATACAGAGCCAATCATCCGCGTATATAGCGAAGCGTCTACCATGGAAGCTGCCGAAGAAATCGGTCAGAAAATTATGGATGTAATTAACGAATTAGCAAAATAATATCCTGTAGAATAGGATCTTGTTTATAACATTGGAGTCTCGTATATCATAAAGATAGCTGAATGAGCTGTCTCACATGATATACGAGACTTTTTTTATTAGGATGATATCCAACTGAATAATAGTTATTCTCCTCCTTGAGTATTAACAATAAAGTTTCTTTTGATTAAGTCTAAACTTCCTTTCGTCTAATAGTAAACTTCTCTTTTGTTATTTACAAACTTAAAAATGAAAGCTTCATTTTTATAAATGCAAGCTTTGTTTTTAAAAACGGAACCTTTGTTTTTATAAATGAAGGTTGCATTTATAGATTGGAAGGGATGAAAAGCAACTTTACTGTTAATAAAAAGAAAGTTTGGACTTAATCAAGAGCAACTTTTCTATTAATAGATTGTATGAGAAGTAAGCGGTATTGAGAAGAAGTAATCAATATAGCTTACTTCTCTGCTTCGTTAGAATAGATATGACACAAGAATATCGATTGATATACAAAGTTTTATAGGTCTTATATCAATGAAAAACAAACGGCTTGGATATGTAGATTTGATATATGAAAAGCACAATTAAAGAAAAATTGTAGTATATTTGTACTGTCCTTTAGGACGTCTTTATTATAAGGAAGCGTTTAGTGCTTTTTCTCAAGTGCGAATCTGGACAATTCGAGCTGTGTTGAGGAAATAAACAAAACGTTCTCCCTTTGGTTTGTATGCTGCACTTAGGTGCTGATATACAGTCAAGGGCGTGAGCTGTTTTTGCTTATATTCAACACAGAGGTAGTCCAGAACCTGCACTTGGATATAAGTTTAGCGGTCTCACGCTTCTTTTGTATGTACACTTCTGTTGAGACTAGGAAGGAACTAACAAATCAAAGAGCATGCAAACAGTACAAGTATTACTAGTAATGTTGCTAATGTCCGTAACAGTATCAGCAAGAGACCTAACAGGTTTTGAACAGCTTATTGATAAACGTACGACATGAAAATAAAGCTGATTGCATTATTTATAATGATGAGTTCATTGGCTGCTGTAGCTGATAATGATACTTATTTCTTCTCGAAAGTAGACTATCAGCAGGGGCTATCCAATAGTGCAGTACTTTGTCTTTTTCAAGATAATGTAGGACTGATGTGGTTTGGCACGTATGATGGGGTGAACTGTTGGGATGGAAAGACGATGGAGGTGTTTCGTTCTGATTTTTCTGAAAGCAAAACGTTAAGTAACAACGTAATCCATTCTATTTCGCAGGCTGATAGCAGCTGTTTATGGATTTCTACTCATTTAGGAGTAAATCGCTTTTCACAAAAGACAAGACAGGTGGTAGGTAACTACGATTTTTCAGGTGATTATTATGTCCATTCCAATAATCAGGGAAGTACATGGATTCTTGCCGGCGATGGGATTTACTATTATAATACGAAGCATCAAAGTTTTATCCGGGCACAGACTTCAGCTCTACCTATGGATAATATGGAACAGCGTGCATTTGTGACTGATGATGGAGTTCTTTGGCTGTTTCCTCTTCATACAGGACAGATTCAGAATTATTCTTTGAATGCTTTTGATGCGGATAGCCTATCAGTAAAGTTGTCTGTCTCAACAAACAAGTTTCATTCGAAAGCCATTGAAGATATATTCTATCAGAACGGTATTTTTTGCTTTATAGATTGCGACAAGGATTTGTATATGTATGATATCTCCCGTAAGTCTAAAATCTATATCCGTAACCTTTCATCGCTAGTGCAAAAATATGGGGTGATAAAGGGAATCGTTCCCTTTTATGAAGATATTGTTATTGGATTTCGTGCCAATGGACTGATTCGGTTGCGTACCTCCAAGAAGTATGAAGAAGAGGTGGTTAATCGTAATATCCGTATCTATGGGATTTACCGGGAACCGCACCAAGGACTACTTTGGATTGCGTCGGACGGACAAGGGGCGGTGATGTATGCTAAGAAATATTCGATAGCTACGAATTTGATGCTCAATCGCATGTCGGCCAATTTGAGCAGGCAGGTACGTTCGGTAATGACTGATAAATACGGAGGACTATGGTTCGGAACAAAAGGAGATGGGCTTTTGAATGTGCCTGATTACCATCAGGCAACGAGAAACACTCCTCTGGGAGCTACAGTTTATTCCCCCGGCAAAAAGCAGGTGGTATCATCATATATAAAATGGAATCAAGAGTTTCATGCCTATAAGTTGGTTCAGAGTCGTTATATGGATGGTTTCTGGATTGGGGCGGGAGATCCGGGCTTGTTCTATTATTCGTTCAGGGATGATGCTGTGCATCCGGTGGAATGTTCTTCGGGTGGCCAACCTGCTATTGAAATACATGATATTTATGAAGAAAGTGATAGCGTATTATATGTTGTAACTGCAGGAGTCGGTTTCTATAAGATGGTGCTTGAGAAAAAAGCAGGGCAGATTAGTATTCGTCGACAGAAACGATATCGTTTTTTTCATGAACAACAGGAAATCACGATGTTTTATCCCATGTTGGCGGAAGGTGATTCTATCTTATGGTTGGGAAGCCGTGAAAAAGGACTTGTGCGTTTTGATAAGCGAACGGAAGAATATCAGGTTATTTCTCTGAAAGAGATGCTCCGCAAGTCAGTGGATGATATATTGAGTTTGTATCGTACCCAAGACGGTAGAATGTACGTAGGAACTACTTCCGGTTTAGTCTGCCTCACCTTTCATGAGAAGAAGATAGAAGCTGCTTATATCGGTAGGGAACAAGGGCTGCTTAATGATATGATACACGGTGTATTGGAGGATGGTAATGGCTTTCTATGGTTAGGAACTAATCGTGGGCTTATCAAATATAATCCTCAAAATGGCTCGTCACATGATTATTATTACAGTGCCGGTGTACAGATAGGGGAGTTCAGTGATGATGCTTATTACCAATGTCCATATACGGGTAGTCTTTTCTTTGGAGGAGTTGATGGATTGTTGTATTTGGACCGTAAGGTGGCAGCTGCTCCGGAATTCAATCCGGATATTCTGCTACGTCGATTATGGATTGGACGAACGGCAGTAAATTTAGGGGATTATTATGCAACCGATGGAAAAAGCTTGCAACTGGAAGGGGCAGTAGTCTCTTTCTCTCTTTCTTTTGCCGTCCCTGATTATCTGACTGGAGAAGAGGTAGAGTATTCTTTTATCCTGGAAGGGTATGATAGACAGTGGACTTCGTTTAGTAGTCTCAATGAGGCATCCTATACCGGGGTACCTTCAGGGGATTACATTTTTAAAGTTCGTTATAAAAAAGATGTGTTCGATACGGAATATAAATTCTTTTCCATTCCTATACATATTCTTCCACCTTGGTATCAGTCGAAGTGGGCTTATGTCTTTTATATTTTGTTGGGGCTGCTCTTTGTGATTTATTTGCTTCATTTACTTCGCAAGTATATTCTTCACGAGCAAATACTAAAACGGCTACTTACTACAGAAAGTAATAAAGAGGTATCGGAAAGTGGTAGTTATAATCGTGATTTATTAGATCGCTTCACTCTCATTTATCATGCTTGCGATCAGTTGCGTGCAGAAAATGTTTCTTATAATCAACGTTGTGAACAGGTAGAATTAATACGTGAGACTGCGATGAATGCTCTTTTCCGTCCAGAGACTCTCTATTCTGAAAAACTGAAGCATTTTTATCCTATCACTTTTGTTTTGTCTGCTCGTATGTGTATGCAAGAGTTGTCTGTAGAAGTACTTCGTGCACTAAAAGCAGAAGGTGTAAATACTACTCCGGTGTTATCCTCTATTCCCGAAAGCTTTACCTTCCCCGTTTATAAAAATGCTTTGCGTTGCATCCTTTATTATTGTTACCAGTTTGTTTGTCAAAGAACCTCTTCCGAAGTTGTGGTAAGTGCACAAGAAGAAGATAACAAGATGTTGTTGGTAATGTCCGGTGAGGAAGATATGCTCAAAGAGTTACGGGATCAACTGACCGGAGCTTCCTGCCTTGTATATGATAAAAAAGATGTCGACGAGTCTTTTGGTATTCAATTAATGCTGTGCTTTGTGCAATCAGCCTTAGAACAACTTCATACAGCTATCCATTATGTAGAATCTGAAGGACATCGCCTGATGCTTACCTTTAAACCTGCTATATTAATTGAAGGCCAGTCGAATGATAAAAAGACCATTCTTCTATTGGAAGATCGTGAAGAGATGGTCTGGTTAATAACGGGATTACTTTCTGAAGAATATTCGATACGTTCGGTGAAAAGTGTACAGGTCGCATTTGATGAAATTCGCAATTCGGCTCCTGCTGTTTTTTTAGTCGATATGGCTATGTATACAAAAGAGGAGAGTACATTTATGGAGTATGTGGGTAAGAATCGTTCTGTACTGTCGAAGACCGCCTTTATTCCTTTGTTGACATGGAAGGCGAGTTCATCTATTCAACGTGAACTGATTAAATGGTCTGATTCCTATATCGTGCTGCCCTATGATATTCTATTCTTGAAGGAAGATGTTCATAAAGCTATCTATGGTAAGCGGGAAGCCAAACAGATTTATTTGGAAGATCTGGGTGAACTGGCGGGACAAATCGTTTGTACCACAACAGAGCAGGTGGATTTTATTCGTAAGTTGTTGCAAGTGATTGAACAGAATCTTGCAGAGGAAGAATTGGGATCGACATTGATAGCCGATCGCATGGCAATGAGTTCACGCCAGTTTTATCGAAAATTTAAAGAAATCTCTTCCATTGCTCCCGGCGATTTGATTAAAAACTATCGAATGGAGAAAGCTGCACGTCTTTTGAGAGAGGAAGATATTTCTATTCAAGACGTAATTGCTGATGTAGGGATCGCTAGCCGTTCTTATTTTTATAAAGAGTTTGCCCGGAAATACGGTATGACACCAAAGGATTATCGTGAACAACGGAAAAATATATAATTCTTACTTGTACTTTGTGTTGTGCTCTTGTTGTACTGTTTGTATGTGAACTCATTGATTTATAGTGCTGTATAATGTGCTCTCATTGTACTTGTTGTGTCCTTGTCTGCCAACTGATTTTTGCCTGTTTTTTGTCACTACAGAGGATTAATAATAACCGGAAACGGGTTTAATTTGCTTCCGTTAACAAGAAATTAAACATGTTTGATAACCTTATTATTAATCAAAAAAACAAGTAACATGAATTTGTTTGGAATGGAAAAACATCACACGAAGTCGTTGTGGCTATTGGCAATCTTAATAGCGTTTAGTACAACGGTGTGTGCACAGGGCACTTCGGTTACAGGACGTGTCTCTGACGAAAAAGGAGAGTTGCTCATAGGAGTGAGTGTTCAGGAAAAAGGTACTACCAATGGTACTATTACTGATACTAATGGGCAGTATAATCTCAAGTTATCTTCTAAAAATCCTATTCTGGTGGTTTCTTATATAGGATATAAGCCTCAGGAAGTAAAGGTTGCTAAGCAGAAAGTGCTTGATGTAATTTTAGTAGAAGATGTGTCTTCTTTAGATGAGGTAGTAGTAGTGGCTTATGGACATCAGCGTAAGGTATCGGTAGTTGGAGCACAGTCTTCAATGAAGATAGAGGATATAAAGATGCCGACCGCCAATTTATCTTCTGCCATTGCCGGCCGTTTGCCGGGTGTAGTGGCTGTACAACGTACAGGAGAGCCGGGACACGATGATTCGGATCTCTGGATTCGCGGTATTTCTACACTGGCCGGCCAGAACTCTAAACCATTGGTATTGGTGGATGGTGTGGAGCGTAGTTTTAACAATATCGATCCTGAAGACATCGAATCATTCACAGTATTAAAAGATGCTTCCGCTACAGCTGTGTATGGAGTGCGCGGTGCTAATGGTGTGATTTTGATTAAGACTAAACCGGGAAAAGTAGGTAAGCCTCAGTTTTCTGTCGACTACTATGAAGGTTTTGTGACATTGACCAAGAAACCGGAAATGGCAGATGCTTTTACCTATATGGATGCTGCCAACGAAGCTTATATGGATACTAAAGGTAGCATGCTATATTCTCCACAATACATTGAGGCAACAAAGAAGGCTCACGGCTTACTACCAAATGACAACCCGCTGATGTTCAATCCTTATCTGTATCCGAATGTAAACTGGATGGATGAACTGTTTAATGACTGGGGACATAACCGCCGTGTAAATGTCAGTGTACGTGGTGGTGTTCCTAATGCCACTTACTATGTTTCATTAAGCTATTATAATGAAAAAGGGCTGACCCGTACTGCTGAAATGGAAAATTATGATGCTAATATACGTTACGACCGCTACAATTATACAGCTAACTTGAATTTGAAGCCGACGGAAACAACTACTATTGACTTGGGGTTCAACGGCTTCCTTTCAATGGGTAACTATCCTCAACAGTCTACCGGTGACTTGTTTGCGTCAGCTATGGAAATCAATCCGGTGTATTTGCCGTTGATGATGCCTGATGGTTCTGTGCCGGGCATCTCTACCAATGGTGATCTTCGTAATCCGTATGCTGATTTGATTCGTCGGGGATACAAAAATGAGGCAAGAAATCAGCTGAACTCCAACATTCGTTTGACACAAGATCTTGGTTTCTGGAAATGGAGTAAAGGTTTTTCTGTTTCTGCAATGTTAGCTTTCGACGTACATAACAGTCGTGACTTGAAATACAACAAGCGTGAAGATACATATAACTTTGCCGGAACCAAAGATGAAAACGGTTTATGGAATGACGATGTGTTTGATGAAAACGGTGACTATCGTTATGCGTTGACATATACGGGGCATAAAGATTTGGCCTTCGACCAAAGTGCATCTGATTCCAGAAGTACCTATTTTGAGGCTTCTTTAAATTATGACCGTTCTTTTGGTTTACATCGTATAGGCGGCCTCTTGCTATATAATCAGAAAATTTATCGTTCAAGTTCCGATAATTTGGTAGGCTCTTTGCCTTATAAACAACAAGGTTTAGCTGCCCGTGTCACTTATTCTTGGAATGACCGCTACTTCTTCGAAGCAAATGCCGGATACAATGGTTCCGAGAATTTCAGCCCCGACAAACGTTTCGGTTTCTTCCCTGCATTCGGTATTGGTTGGGCTGTTTCCAACGAATCTTGGTGGACACCTTTGCAAGATGTTATTTCTTACTTTAAGGTACGCTATACGGATGGTTTGGTTGGTACGGATGCTGTAACAGGACGTCGTTTTATGTACCTCGATCAGATGGCTAGTGTAGATGGTTATCGTTTTGGCGATCAGAATAATAGTGTTGGTGGTTGGGGATTCAGTAAATATGGAGCCAATGTAGGTTGGTCTACTTCCCGTAAACAAGATTTGGGTGTTGATTTAAAATTCTTCAAAGACAATCTTTCATTGACATTTGATGTCTTTAAAGAGCATCGTAAGGACATCTTTATTACCCGGCGTGTTATTCCTGATTATTCAGGATTTGTAGAAATGCCTTATGCCAATCTGGGTGTAGTAGACAATAAAGGATTTGAAGCTACATTAGAATATACCCAACAACTCGGCAAACAATGTTTCTTGACTGTTCGCGGAAATTTCTCATGGAATGAAGATAAAATCATTGAGAACGACGATCCTCGTGTACAGTATCCATGGATGGAAAAGAGAGGAACGAACGTAAATGGACGTTGGGGATGGATTGCTGAAGGATTGTTTACCAGCGAAGAAGAAATTATGGATCATGCCAAGCAGTTTGGCGAAGGACATCCGGGACAGATTTCGAAAGTGGGTGATATTAAATATAAAGATTTAAACGGTGATGGAGTGATTGACGATTACGACCAATGTTTGATAGGACAAGGGGATGTGCCTAAGATTTATTATGGCTTTGGTGCAGACTTGCAACTGGGCGATTTCTCTATTGGTGCACTCTTTGCCGGAAATGCCAAGGTGGATCGTTGTTTGAGCGGCAATGCCATTTATCCTTTTAACGATGGTTCGGGTATTACTAACTTGTTTGCAAACATTACCGACAGATGGTCTGCTGACGATCCGACCAATCAAGATGTGTTTTATCCGCGTCTGCATCATGGAAACAATGCTAATCAGAATAATATGAAAACTAGCACATGGTGGCAGAAAGATGTCAGCTTTCTGCGTCTGAAACAGTTGACAATTGCTTACCAACTTCCAAAGAAATTGATTAACAGGTCATTCTTGAAGAGTGCGCGTATTTATTTGATGGGAACTAATTTGCTGACATTCTCTAAGTTTAAGATGTGGGATCCGGAATTGAATACCAATAATGGTACATCTTATCCGAATGTACGCACATATTCAGTGGGTGTGAATGTGAGTTTTTAAATAATAATTAGTTAGCAAGGATATGAAAAATATATTTAAGATAGGAACTTTGGCACTGTCTTTGGCAGTCGGACTTAGTTCGTGCAATGACTTTTTTGATGCAATCCCCGGTCAGCAATATGATTTGGAGGATACGTTTACCAATCGCTCGAAAACGGAACAGTTTTTGAACAATGTATATAACTATGTGCCCGACGAAACACTTGAACGTAATGCAAAAAATACCATGTCGGGAATTTGGACGACCGGTTCGTTAGAATGTAAACTTTCATGGGATGGAAACAATGGTAGCGAGTGGGCTTCAGGAGCTACCTATGCAGGTTCTTCATGGATTAACTTCTGGTACATCGAGTACTATAAAGGTATTTCTCGCGCCAGTACGTTTATAATGAACGTAGATCGTTGTCTGGAAGCTTCGGCTGCACAACGCAAACAATGGAAGGCGCAAGCCAGAGCGTTGCGTGCTTTCTATTATTTCATGATTTTCCGCTCTTATGGTCCGTTTGTGATTTTGGGAGAAGAGCCTATACCATTGGATATTTCAACAAGTGAACTGTTGAAGGAACGTAATTCGGTAGACGAGTGTGTAGATTTCATGGTAAAGGAATTTGATGATGCAGCAAATGATCTTCCTGACAGATATGATGGTTCTAATTTGGGACGTATAGATAGAGCTGCTTGTAAAGCTTTTAAAGCAAAAATGTTGTTATATGCAGCAAGTCCGTTGTTTAATTGCAATACAGACTATGCCGGTATCGTTAACCCGGAAAGTGGCAAACAGCTTTTCCCGCAAGATAAATCACAGGAAAAGGTGAAGTGGGAGACAGCACGTGACGCTTATAAGGCATTTTTCGATGAATATGGAAGTACTTTCTCTTTGTATACGGAAAAAACATCAGATGGAAAGACAGATTTCTATGAATCTTATAGAAAGGCAACATCGGGGGTACTTTATGGTGCTGAGAATAAGGAACAGATCTTTATACGGTTGGCCGACCATGATTATCGTGCTTACGAAACTACACCTTATCATAAGGGCTATGATGATAACAATGGTGCTTTGAGAGGTGGTTTGGGATTTGGTGTACCTCAAGAGATGGTGGACTTGTACTTTATGAAAGATGGTCGTAGAATTGTAGAGGACCAGAATTATGAAGAGTATGAAGGGGTGCCTTCCAGTGGGTATCTGGGGTGGTCTACGGACTACAAAGATGCTGTAGTTAATTCCAGAACTTATTTCAAAGCCAATTCAAATAAAACATTAAAACAATGGGCTGATCGTGAGCCGCGTTTCTATGCAAATATCACGTTTAACGGTTCTACTTGGTTGAAGACAGATACTCCACGTGGAGAGGTGACAACGGAGCTAACTTTTAACGGTAATTCTGGTTATGCAAATGCTAACTGGGATGCTCCTTATACAGGTTATGGTATGCGTAAAATGGCACCGAAAGAAGGACGTAATGGAGCTAACAGACATTGTGCTACTTTACTTCGTTTGGCCGATATGTATTTGGGATATGCTGAAACATTGAGTGCATGTGACCAACGTGGTGAAGCCATTAAATATGTGAATAAGATACGTGCTCGTGCCGGTATCCCGGGGTATGGTGTGGCAGGTACGACAGATGATAATGGATTTGCATGTATTCCTTATGAAGACACACGTGATGAAGTGGATAAACGTATCCGTCGTGAACGTTTGATTGAGCTGATGTTTGAATGGAATCATTTCTTTGATGTACGTCGTTGGAAAGTCGCCAATATGGCTGTAGGTGATGACTGGATTTATCCTAATTATCACAGAGGAGGAGAAGGTGGAGCAATTCATGGTATGGCATTCCGTTCAGATGCTCCTGCATTCTTCGAGAAAGTAGTGGTGGAAACACGTACGTTCTTACCTAAACATTACCTCTTCCCGATTCCAGACGAAGACGTGCGTCGTAATCCGAAAATGGTACAAAATCTAGGATGGACAACGGAGTAATATACTCCGTTAGCCAATCCATGAATAATTTTAGAATTTAATGAGAAGAAAACAATGAAGATACCTCAAATAAGATTTAACGATACGAACCTAGTGAAGAGATTCTTTTTTCTCTTTGTCTTATTTATTCCTGTTTATTTTGCAGGCTGTTCATCTGACGACGATGAAGGAGGCAATGGAGGAGAAGATCCGAACGGAAGTGCCCCGGCTTCTTATGTGCTTGGTTCGGGAAATACGAATATGCCATCTAGTGGTACAATTATTGCCGAATATGCGGATGCTCCTGCCGGTTCGGAGATTAAGAGCCTGGTAGATGATAATGCTGATACGAAGTATGTCACTTATCACAGCAGTTTCCATATCACTTGGAACGGAAACAGTAGCAAGGCCGTGACTGCATATTCCCTGACATCTGCTGCCGACACCCCTGAAATGGATCCGAAAACATGGACTCTTTACGGATCGAATGACAATGCGACGTGGACGAAATTAGATGTACAGACTAACCAAATTTTTGCAGCGAGAAAAGAAGAAAAAAACTATGAGGTAGATAATGCAACTGCCTATCGTTATTACCAACTTTCTGTTGAAGCAAACAATGGTGGTACTGCCACGCAAATAGCCGAATGGAAATTGGTGGCTATGCGTTCATATACAGAAAATATCAACGACTTGATTTCCAGCAAAGGATCCAGTTCATTTAGTGCTATCACTCCAATGGGTAAACAGCATGAAGATGATTTGGAGGCTACGGCAGCAGACTTGAAATGGCTTGCTGATCCTGCAGAAGAGCCGGAACCTTTTGGAGACAATGGGACGAAGATGGCTTGGAATACATTCAACGTTGTATCGCTTTATCCGAATGGAAGTCCCGCTTTGTCTGATGTAAATCAACGTTGGGTAGGTGACTGTTGCGCATGTGCAGTATTTGCTTCGATGGCTTATCTCTATCCCCGTTTCATTAAGCATATTATTAAGGATAATAAGGATAAAACATACACGGTTACTATGTATGATCCGACAGGGAAACAAATACCTGTGGGTGTAGGTGGAGACTATTTTATCGGTAACAGTGGTGATTTAGGAGCATTAGGCGGTAGAAATAAGGAGGTTACTTGGGCTACAATCCTTGAGAAGGCGATGATGAAGTGGCGTCAGGTTTATCTGGGTAGTTCTAATGTCGGAGGTATCGGTACGGAATATGTATCTGCCATCTTTACCGGCGATGGAGAAAGTGTAGGTTTTGGTGCAGGTGCATTAATTGCTGAAGACTTGCAACGTGCTGTAGAAGTGTCACTTAAACAAGGTCGATTGGTTATTGGTGGTTTTACAAGAAGTGGTGAACAAGTGGATGAAAACTGGCAGACGACTAGTGGACATGCGTTTACCTTTATTTTACCGGACGATGACTCTCATCTATTCAAGATGCGTAATCCTTGGGGAGGCACTACTGACGGTGTGATGAAAGTGAAAAATGACAACCGGATTCCGCCGATGATTGACTTGCGTATTTGTGCCCCGGGAGCAGCCAAAAACTATGGGGTGGGACCGGACTTGGGAGGATATATCCCTAATTTTTAATTTCAAATCTTAAAAGAAGAATATCATGAAGAAATTGACTTATATAATGTTGTCGTTGTGCTGCTTTGCTCTTTATAGTTGCGGCATGACGGAACCTTGGAAAGACTGGGAGAATGAAGGTAATATGAGTGGAGACCGCCTGCGTCCTTCGGAAGTGAAAGATTTGTTATGTACAGCAGGAGGATGGAAAATGGCTTATGAAGGAGTAACTTTCTATTTCCAATTTAGTGAGGACGGAGCAGTGACTTCGGATTCAGATGAAAGTTTGCTGAAGAATGCAGTTGAAACTGATTATTCTTTGGATTTTGAAGGTGAAAAGGTTGTTTTACTTACGTTGCAGAATGGAGGTATGTTGCAATATTTAGGAGAAAATCAGGAAAACACATTTGTCATTACGGGATATTCTGATTCTCAGATTACTGCAACGGGACAAGCGAATGGTAAAACGATGATTCTGAATTCGGTAACTACTGCGGATCTGCAACAAGCCAAGGAGAGAAAACGGTTGGCTATTATTGCTTACAATAAAGCTCAATCCATGGAAATACTTAAGACGGATTTGAGTAATGGATTACTTCGTAATGCGTCAACCAATCAGTTTGCAGCACATTATGCGATGTCTTGTGATGAAAATGACAATTGGAAGATTAAAATCTCATTGCTGGATGGCAAAATATTGAAGCATACAGAATATGCTATGACAATTAATACTACCAATGATGAGAAAGCTACATTAAGTATTGATGGTTTGACTGTGAATGGTGTGGCTGTTGGAGCACTTTATTATAAATATGATACAGGAGATTTGAGCACGGATAATCCAGCCTTTAAGGTGGACTTGAATAAAAGCTCTGATATGCTGAAAACATATACAAGTTCTTGGAAAACACATATTGTCGATAGAAATAATATTTGTGATAAATTGACTGGATTGCTTACGCAAATAGAGTTTGACGACCGCTCTCCAAGGAATATTATAGTTTGCCCGGGTGAGACAGGTGCTGGTAAATGGCATTATGTAGGTTTTGTGATAAATGCTACAGCCAATGATGCAACCGGTTGTGTTTATCTTGAAAATACGGGAATTAATTATATTCTTGGAAGTTATGGTGATGATGCAGGAGTTGTACGATCAATCCCGATCTATAGTGCTTTCTTGGATTTCTGTTTTTCGGATAAGGGTGTTTGGATGTATGAAGATTCTGATTCATATTTTTATGTAATTAGTCCGGTTTCTGATGAATGGTTTAGAATGAAGATATAAAGTAAAATAACTATTTTTTGAATCAAGCAAGAAAGTAAGAAGTACAACTTTTCTTTCTTGCTTGTGCTTTCTGTTCTCGACAAATCATTTTATCATGATAATTTTGGCTAAAGAATACCTAACTTTGCAGGCAGAAACGACGAAATAAATATATTCAACTAATTATAATAGCTTAATTCGCAAACCATGAATAAAAAGAACCTATTGTCTCTTGGAACTGCCCTATTACTGGGCACTTCTCTTCTTTTTGCCCAAAAAGAACCTGTGGACTACGTCAATCCCTTGATGGGGACTGACTCTAAAATCTCGTTGTCCAATGGAAATACCTACCCCGCCATCGCCTTGCCGTGGGGAATGAATTTCTGGATGCCTCAGACCGGCAAGATGGGTGATGGCTGGGCCTATACCTACGCTTCGGATAAAATCCGTGGCTTCAAGCAAACCCACCAGCCCAGTCCCTGGATCAATGATTACGGCCAGTTTTCAATTATGCCGATGACCGGGCAATTAAAAATAGACCAGGAACAGCGCGCCTCCTGGTTCTCTCATAAGGCAGAGAAGGCAACTCCTTATTATTACAGTGTGTATCTGTCAGAATATAATCTGACAACAGAAATTGCTCCGACCGAACGTTGTGCCTATTTCCGTTTTACTTTTCCCGAAACGAAAGATGCCTATGTGGTCATAGATGCTTTTGATCGTGGCTCGTATATCAAAGTAATTCCCGAAGAAAATAAGATCATCGGATATACAACACGCAACAGTGGAGGGGTACCCCAAAACTTTAAGAACTATTTCGTGATAGAGTTCGACAAACCTTTTACCTTCAATAAAGTATGGGCAGATTACCATCTGGTAGAAAAACACCTGGAATTACAATCCAATCATGTAGGAGCGGCTATCGGTTTTGCAACGAAGAAGGGCGAACAGGTACATGCCAGAGTAGCTTCTTCTTTTATAAGCCCGGAACAGGCGGAACTCAACCTGAAAGAGATCGGTAAAAAGACATTTGAACAGACTAAAGAAGTGGGGCGTAAGGCTTGGAACGACGTACTGGGACGTATCAGGATAGAGGATAATGATGAGAACCGTATGCGTACATTCTATTCCTGCCTGTATCGCTCCGTACTTTTCCCCCGTATGTTCCATGAGGTGAATGCCAAGGGAGAAACGGTTCATTACAGCCCTTACAATGGCGAAGTTCGCCCGGGCTATATGTTTACCGATACCGGATTCTGGGATACCTTCCGTTGCCTGTTCCCGTTTGTCAATCTGGTGTATCCTTCCATGGGCGAGAAAATGCAGGAGGGATTACTCAATACCTATCTTGAAAGTGGCTTCTTCCCCGAATGGGCAAGTCCGGGACACAGAGGATGTATGGTCGGCAATAACTCTGCTTCGGTAGTAGCGGATGCTTTTATGAAAAATGTCACTAAGGCGGATGCCGAAAAAATGTATGAAGGACTATTGACAGGTGCCAATAGTGTGCACCCGCGAGTTTCGACTACCGGGCGTCGCGGATATGAGTATTACAATAAACTGGGATATGTGCCTTATGATGTGAAAATTAATGAGAGTGCCGCCCGCACATTGGAGTATGCATACGATGACTGGTGCATTTACCGTATGGGTGAGAAGTTGGGACGCCCCGCAGAAGAACTGGAACTCTATAAGAAGAGAAGCCAGAACTACCGTAACCTGTTTGATCCGGAAACGAAACTAATGCGCGGCAAAAATTCCGACGGAACTTTCCAGACACCTTTCAATCCGTTTAAGTGGGGAGACGCCTTTACCGAAGGAAACAGCTGGCATTATACCTGGTCTGTCTTCCACGATCCGCAGGGACTTATTGATCTGATGGGCGGTAAGAAAATGTTTGTGAGCATGCTCGATTCGGTATTCAATCTTCCTCCGGTATTTGATGATAGTTATTACGGTGGAGTGATCCATGAAATCCGGGAGATGGAAATAGCTGACATGGGTAATTATGCACATGGCAATCAACCGATCCAGCACATGATTTACCTGTATAATTATGCCGGCGAACCCTGGAAAGCACAATACTGGCTACGTGAGGTAATGACCCGGTTGTACTTTGCCACTCCGGATGGATATTGTGGTGACGAGGATAACGGCCAGACTTCCGCCTGGTATGTGTTTACAGCGCTGGGCTTTTATCCGGTATGTCCGGGTAGCAATGAATATGTGATGGGAGCTCCTTATTTCAAGAAAGCAACCATTACCCTGGAGAATGGCAGGAAGCTTGAAATTTCTGCTCCTAAGAATAGTGATGAGAACCGTTATATCCGTTCATTGAACTATAATGGAAAGAACTATACGAAGAATTATCTGAATCATTTTGATTTATTGAAAGGCGGGCGCCTGTTGTTCGAAATGGATAATAAACCCAATACGGGAAGAGGTGTGAATGAATCTGATTATCCATACTCTTTCTCTCTCGACAAAAAGTAAATAGATATGTACGGTATAAAGAAGAAAATAGGGATAATAGCTGTGGCGGCGATTGCAATGTCGTCCGCCATGGCTCAACAGCCGGTAGATTATGTGAATCCGATCATCGGCACGAATGGTATGGGACATACTTTTCCTGGTGCCTGCACACCTTTCGGGTGGGTGCAACTAAGTCCGGACACAGACACAATTCCACATAACATAAATGGGGCTTATCAGAAGAACGCTTATGAATATTGCGCCGGTTATCAGTATCGGGACAAGACGATTGTCGGCTTCAGCCATACGCATCTTAGCGGAACAGGTCATTCGGATTTAGGCGATATCCTGTTGATGCCTGCCGTAGGAGACTTGAAGCTCAATTGTGGCAGGGCGGATCATCCGGATGAAGGCTACCGTTCCCGTTTCAGCCATGCTACGGAAAAGTCTACTCCCGGATATTATGAAGTGATGCTCGATGATTATGGCATAAAGGCACAGTTGACTGCAACGCAACGGGTAGGAGTCCATAAATACACTTTCCCTAAAGGCAAAGACGGTCATCTTATCCTTGACCTGGTTCATGGTATATACAACTATGACGGCAAAGTGCTCTGGGCCAACTTGCGGGTAGAGAATGATACGTTATTGACAGGCTATCGCATCACAAACGGATGGGCGAGAACCAACTATACTTATTTCGCTATTTCTTTGTCGCAACCTATCAGGGACTATGGCTATAAGGATAAAGAAAAGGTGCTTTACAATGGCTTCTGGCGTCGCTTCAATATGGACAAGAACTTCCCGGAGATTACGGGCCGTAAGATTGTAGCCTATTTCAATTTCGATACAGCCCAAGAACCGGAACTGGTGGTGAAAGTAGCACTCTCTGCTGTCAGCACCGAGGGAGCTGTTAAGAATCTGCGCGCCGAAGCTTCCGGAAAGAGCTTTGAACAGCTGGCTGAAGCAGCCCGTACAGACTGGAATAATGAACTGGACCATTTTGAAGTAGAAGGAACTGCCGATCAGAAAGCAATGCTTTACACATCACTTTATCATACGATGATTAATCCGTCTGTCTATATGGATGTGGATGGAGCTTATCGCGGTCTGGATCATAATATTCATCAGGCGAAAGGCTTCACCAATTATACCATATTCTCGCTCTGGGATACATACCGTGCAGAACATCCGTTTCTGAATCTGGTAAAACCAGAACGAAATTCGGACATGGTGGAGTCAATGATAAAGCATGAGCAGCAGAGTGTGCACGGAATGCTGCCTGTCTGGAGTATGATGGGGAATGAGAACTGGTGTATGAGCGGATATCATGCCGTATCCGTATTGGCGGATGCCATTACTAAAGGAGTCTTTTCCAATGTTGATGAGGCTTTGGCTGCCATGGTAAGCACTTCTACTGTACCTTATTATGAAGGAGTAGCAGATTACATGAAGCTGGGTTATATCCCATTGGATAAGAGCGGTACAGCCGCTTCCTCCACGTTGGAATATGCCTACGATGACTGGACCATCTATCAGACTGCCTTGAAATCCGGTAAAAAGGATATTGCGGAAACCTATCGGAAGCGTGCCTTGAATTACCGTAATATCTATGATACTACGATTGGTTTTGCCCGTCCCCGTTATAGCGACGGTTCATTCAAGAAAGATTTCGATGTATTGCAAACCTATGGTGAGGGCTTTATTGAAGGAAATTCCTGGAACTTCTCTTTCCACGTGCCGCATGACGTATTTGGGATGATGGACTTGATGGGAGGAGAAAGGGCTTTTGTCGATAAACTGGATAAACTGTTCTCCATGCATTTGCCGGAGAAATATTACGAGCATAATGAGGATATCACGGCAGAATGTCTGGTTGGCGGGTATGTGCATGGCAATGAACCGAGTCATCATGTCCCTTATCTCTATGCCTGGACCTCCGAACCGTGGAAGACCCAGTACTGGCTGCGTGAAATCCTGAATAAAATGTATAAGAACGATATCAACGGCTTGGGTGGTAATGACGATTGCGGACAGATGTCTGCATGGTATCTTTTCTCGGTGATGGGTTTCTATCCGGTTTGCCCCGGAACGGATCAATATGTATTGGGAGCACCGTATCTGCCTTATCTGAAGTTGAAGCTTCCCAATGGGAATACGTTGGAGATTAAGGCTCCCGGTGTCAGCGATAAGAAACGTTATGTACAGTCGCTGAAACTGAATGGAAAAATCTATGATAAGATGTACCTCACGCATGAAGATATACTGAAAGGCGGGGTACTTGAGTTTAAGATGTCTGCATCACCGAATAAACGCCGTGGTTTATCGGCAGAAGATAAACCATATTCACTAACTAATGGAATTAATAAATAATAGAGTAAAGATATGAAAAAGAGACATTTGATCTATGTAGCCTGCCTGTTGGTAGCTATGGGGGCTTGTTCAGCAACCTCAAAAGAACGCACTAAAATAACTCCTGATGCATGGGGTAAATATAATGTAGGAACCATTTTATTTGAGGATAAAGCACCGGAAACGAAGGGTTCGGATATTTATCACCGGATTATCCCTGATGCGGAATCGTATATCAAAGCCCAGGCGCGTGAAGTATTGGCTACGCTTTACCATTCTCCGGAAGATAGTATTCCTACGGTAAATAAAATACATTATACGTTGGAAGATATTGAAGGTGTTTCTGCCAAAGGTGGTGGTAATGGAGATGTTACAATTTTCTATAGCACACGGCATATTGAGAAATCATTTGCTGCCAATGATACGGCAAAATTGTTTTTTGAGACTCGCGGAGTACTCTTGCATGAACTGACACATGCTTATCAGTTGGAACCGCAAGGGGTTGGCTCATACGGTACTAATCGGGTGTTCTGGGCGTTTATTGAGGGTATGGCAGATGCGGTGCGTGTGGCAAATGGTGGTTTTGACGGTCCTAACGCACGTCCGAAAGGTGGGAACTATATGGACGGGTATCGTACAGCGGGTTATTTTTTCGTTTGGTTGCGTGATAATAAAGACCCTGAGTTCTTGCGTAAATTCAATCGTAGTACGTTAGAGGTGATTCCCTGGTCGTTTGACGGAGCTATCAAGCATATTTTAGGGAATGAATATAACATTGATGAACTATGGCACGAGTATCAGGTAGCTGTGGGAGATATACAAGCACAATAAAGAATAAATATGATCTGTAGATTTGGTAAAAAGAGATTGTTTTTGGTTTGGTCGTGTCTGGTGAGTGTCTTGCCGGGCATGGCTCAAACCGAGAAACTGATTGATTATGTGAATCCGTTTGTTGGGACAGATGGTTATGGGAATGTTTATCCGGGTGCACAAATTCCTTTCGGAGGAATTCAGATGAGCCCGGACACAGATAGTAAATACTATGACGCAGCCTCCGGTTACAAATATAATCATTCTACTCTGCTGGGATTCAGTCTGACTCACTTAAGTGGGACGGGCATACCTGATTTAGGAGACTTTCTGTTCATTCCTGGAATTGGAGAAATGAAACTGGACCCGGGTACTCGTGAGGAGCCGGAGAAAGGATATCGTTCTCGCTATTCACATGAGAAGGAATGGGCTTCTCCCAATTATTATGCTGTGGAATTGACGGATTGTGGAGTGAAAGCTGAAATGACGTCAGGAGTGCGCAGTGGGATGTTTCGTTTTACTTATCCACAGTCGGAGAAAGCATTTATCATGATTGATATGAACCATACTTTGTGGCAATCTTGTGAATGGGCGAATCTACGGATGGAAAATGATTCCACTATTACCGGTTATAAATTGGTGAAAGGTTGGGGACCTGAACGACATGTCTATTTTACGGCTACTTTCTCAAAGAAGTTAACCGGACTGCGTTTTATGCAGGATAAGAAACCGGTGATTTACAACACTTCCCGGTTCCGTAGTAGTTATGAGACTTGGGGAAAGAATCTAATGGCTTGTATTTCTTTCGAAACGAAAGCCGGAGAGGAAGTGATTGTGAAAACGGCTATTTCGTCAGTCAGTACCAATGGAGCAAAGAATAATATGAATGAGCTCGCCGGACTGACTTTTAATGACTTGAAAGCGAGAGGGGAAGCTCTTTGGGAAAAGGAATTGGGAAAATATACGCTTACCGCTGATCGTAAAACGAAAAGAACTTTTTATACGTCAGCTTATCATGCTGCTTTGCACCCGTTTATCTTTCAGGATGCGGACGGTCAGTTTCGTGGCTTGGATAAGAATATAGAGAAAGCAGAGGGCTTTACCAATTATACGGTTTTCTCTCTTTGGGATACGTATCGTGCTTTGCATCCCTGGTTCAATTTGGTTCAGCAGGATGTTAATGCGAATATTGCCAATTCAATGCTGGCACATTATGACAAGAGTGTGGAGAAAATGCTTCCTATCTGGTCTTTCTATGGAAATGAAACCTGGTGTATGATTGGTTATCATGCTGTTTCCGTACTGGCAGACATGATTGTGAAAGGAGTGAAAGGCTTCGATTACGAACGTGCGTATGAAGCCATGAAGACCACAGCGATGAATCCGAATTATGACTGTCTGCCGGAGTATCGCACCATGGGATATGTCCCTTTTGATAAAGAGGCGGAATCGGTGTCGAAAACATTGGAATATGCTTATGATGATTATTGCATAGCACAGGCTGCTAAGGCTCTAGGTAAAGAAGATGATTATCGTTATTTCCTGAATCGTGCACTCTCTTATCAGACTCTGATTGACCCGGAAACGAAGTACATGCGTGGTAAGGACAGTAAGGGAAACTGGCGTACACCATTCACTCCGGTGGCTTATCAAGGACCTGGTTCTGTGAATGGATGGGGAGATATAACAGAAGGTTTTACTGTTCAGTATACGTGGTACGTTCCTCAAGATGTACAAGGTTATATTAATGAAGCTGGTGAAGCTTGGTTCCGTAATCGACTGGATGAATTGTTCACTGTAGAATTGCCGGATGATATTCCGGGTGCACATGATATACAGGGACGCATCGGTGCTTATTGGCATGGCAATGAACCTTGCCATCATGTAGCGTATCTTTATAATTATCTGAAAGAACCTTGGAAGTGTCAGAAATGGGTTCGTACTATTGTTGACCGTTTCTATGGAGATACGCCGGATGCGTTAAGCGGAAATGATGATTGCGGACAGATGTCGGCTTGGTATATGTTCAACTGTATCGGTTTTTATCCGGTTGCTCCATCGAGTAATGTGTATAATGTCGGTTCTCCTTGTGTGGAAGCGATAACGGTTCGGATGAGTAATGGAAAATCTATTGAAATGGTAGCGGATAATTGGTCACCGAAGAATGTGTATGTGAAGGAATTGTATGTCAATGGTAAGAAGTATGATAAATCTTATTTGAGATATGAAGATATACGTGATGGCGTGAAGTTACGTTTTGTGATGAGCGGTAAACCGAATTATAAACGTGCGGTATCGGATGAGGCGGTGGCTCCATCGTTATCTTTTCCAGGAAAAACAATGAGGTTTCAATACGGACTTTAAACATAATCTTTATCTTTGTATAAAGGCTTTCAGATAATATGGTATAACATAAAATAAAAAAATGAGAAAGTATTTATTGCTATCAATGTTCCTGTGTTTGGTATCGCTACTTCATGCCCAGAACAAGTTTGAGTTAGTTTCTCCTAATGGAGAAATAAAAGTGTCATTCAATCTCTCGGATAAAATCTATTATAATATAGATTATAATGGAGAAGTATTGTTGAAAGACAACTTTCTTCAGTTGATTCTGAAGAATCAAGTGTTGGGGCAGAATCCTAAGTTGCGTCGTCAGAAGCGTACGAGTATCGACGAACAATTGACTCCTGTGGTACCTTTGAAATATTCGAAAGTCAATAATCGTTATAATCAATTGCTACTGACTTTCAAAGACTATTCAGTAGAGTTCCGTGCCTTTGATGATGGAATTGCTTATCGGTTCATAACTTCGCAAAAAGGGGACGTTGAAGTGATGGGTGAGGAATTTGCAATCAACTTCCCATCGGATTATCTGCTTCATTTGCAACAACCGGGAGGTTTCAAAACTTCTTGTGAAGAACCTTATACACATATTCAGAGTAATACGTGGAAGCCGGAAGATAAAATGGCTATTTTACCGGCTTTGATCGATACAAAAAAAGACTACAAGATATTAATCAGTGAATCGGACCTAACCGATTATCCATGTATGTTTCTCAAAGGAACAGGTGCGAATGGAATAGTTTCTACTTTCCCTAAAACTCCGCTTGCTTTTGCGGAAGATGGAGACCGCAGTCTGAAAATCACTGAAGAAGCAGATTATATTGCCAAGACAAAAGGAACGAGAAATTATCCTTGGCGCTACTTTGTGATAAGTAAGAATGATAAGCAGTTGATTGAAAACACAATGACTTATCGGCTTGCTGAAAAGAATCAACTTCAGGACGTTTCATGGATAAAACCGGGGCAGGTAAGCTGGGAATGGTGGAACGATGCCTCTCCTTACGGACCCGATGTGAATTTTGTTTCCGGCTATAATCTGGAAACTTACAAGTATTATATCGACTTTGCTTCCAAATTCGGCATTCCTTATATTATTATGGACGAAGGTTGGGCCAAAAGTACTCGTGACCCTTACACACCGAACCCCAAAGTCGATTTGCATGAACTAATTCGTTATGGCAAAGAAAAGAATGTAGGGATTGTGCTCTGGCTGACATGGTTGACTGTGGAAAACAATTTTGACCTGTTCAAGACTTTCAATGAATGGGGAGTGAAAGGACTTAAAATTGATTTTATGGATAGAAGTGACCAGTGGATGGTCAACTATTACGAACGGGTAGCCCGAGAAGCGGCTAAACATAATTTATTTGTCGATTTTCATGGTTCTTTCAAACCGGCCGGATTAGAATATAAATATCCGAATGTGCTCTCTTACGAAGGAGTGCGAGGTATGGAAAATATGGGAGGTTGCTATCCGGATAACAGTCTGTATTTACCGTTTATGCGTAATGCTGTTGGGCCGATGGATTATACTCCCGGAGCAATGATTAGTATGCAACCTAATGTGTATAGATCAGAACGTCCGAATTCTGCCAGTATCGGAACACGGGCTTATCAGTTGGCATTATTTGTGGTTTTCGAAAGCGGTCTGCAGATGTTGGCGGATAATCCGACTCTTTATTATCGTAATGAAGATTGTACCCGCTTCATCACACAAGTTCCTGTAACTTGGGATGAGACAGTGGCATTGGAAGCTAAAGCGGGTGAATATGTAATTGTGGCGAAACGCAAAGGTGATAAGTGGTTCATAGGAGGAATGACCAACAATGGTGAAAAGGAACGTGAATTTACCATTAATCTGGATTTTCTGAATAAAGATCGTTCTTATCAGATGACATCTTTTGAAGATGGTATCAATGCAGGACGTCAGGCGATGGATTATCGTTGTAAGTCGTCGCAGGTGAAAGCCGGAGAACAGTTGACTGTGAAGATGGTCAGAAACGGAGGTTTTGCAGCTATCATAGAATAACAGAACATTTCTTCACATTGGTTCGTTTATTATAGAAACGAACTAAATGTATATTCACCATGAAAACATTCGTCTTGATGATGGTAAGTCTGTTGTTTGCTGTTTCTTTGGAAGCGCAGAACAAGTCTTTTTATGATTTTACAGTGAAAACGATTGATGGCAAAGACTTTCCTCTTTCTTCATTGAAAGGTAAGAAAGTGCTTGTGGTCAACGTGGCTTCCAAATGTGGACTGACGCCACAGTATGCTCAACTGGAGAAACTGTATGAGAAATATAGAGATAAAGACTTTGTAATAATCGGTTTCCCGGCAAATAACTTTATGGGGCAGGAACCTGGAAGTAATGAGGAAATAGCTCAATTCTGTTCTTTGAATTACGATGTGACTTTCCCGATGATGGCTAAGATTTCCGTCAAAGGGAAAGAAATTGCTCCCCTTTATCAATGGCTGACAGAGAAGAAACTGAATGGTAAAGAAGATGCGTCGGTTCAGTGGAATTTCCAGAAATTCATGATTGATGAGAACGGAAACTGGGTGGGCTTTGCCTCTCCCAAAGAAAGTCCGTTCTCTGAAAAGATCGTTACTTGGATAGAGAAGGAATAAGAGAGACTTTCTGCAATTCGCTTTCGAAATTGGGAGTGAAGATCCCCTTTCCTAAGTTTTCTTTTATTTCTTCAATGGTCCAGAATCGTCCTCCATCCAGTTTTTCACTGGGATGGATTTCTCCATCGTAAACAGTCTTGTGAACAAAGACAAGTTCTTTTTCACGTTCGGACTCGAAAACATAATTAGTAAGTAGTTCAGGAATAAAGTCCGTGATGCCTAATTCTTCACGGACTTCTCTCTTTAGAGCGATTTCTACGCTTTCGCCCAAGTCGATATGTCCGCCTACGGCTGTATCCCATTTCCCCGGTTGGATGTCTTTCCATTCTGGACGTTTTTGCAGATACAACTCTCCACGGGTATTGAAAATATGAAGGTGGACTACCGGATGAAGTAGTTTGCTGCCACTATGACATTCTCCACGAGTGGCCGCTCCGGTGATATTCCCCTGTTCATCTACAACGGGGAACATTTCTTGGTTATTATCGCTTAGCATGGTACTTTTTTATTTGGTGAACTGAATTCCTTTGGATGCAGAATATTTATGGCATTAATAAGGAAGAATCTCCATAACTTAAGAATCGGAAATCATGTGCTAAAGCATAATCATAAATCGCACGCCAGTTTCCTTTAACAAAAGCTGAAACTAATAATAATAGGGTACTTTGTGGCTGATGAAAGTTAGTAACCATCGCTTTTACTATCTTGTACTGATATCCAGGAGCTATGATAATTTGTGTGCTGGTATGGAGAGCTTCGAGCCCATTTCTATCGAGATAACCCAATATCTTTTGGAGAGCAACTACCGGAGGGATCTGATCGTATTTCTCATAGGGCTGCCACTGTTTGACGTGCAGTTCTTCTTCCGTAGCATCCGGATGATCTGCTAAAATAACTCCAATGTGATACAAGCTTTCGAGAGTGCGTACAGAGGTGGTTCCTACAGCAATGGCACAGCCATCATGATCGATTAGTTTCTTAATCGTGCTCCGGTTGACCGATATATATTCGGTGTGCATCTCATGACCTTCGATCTCTTCACTTTTTACAGGTTTGAATGTTCCGGCTCCTACATGTAATGTTAACTCTTCAAGATCGATACCTTTCTCCTGCAGTGCATCTAATACTCGCGGAGTGAAATGTAAACCTGCCGTAGGTGCAGCTACCGAACCTTTAATCTTAGAGTAAACGGTCTGATAAGTTTCCTTATCACTTTCTTCTGTATCCCGGTTTAAGTAAGGAGGAATAGGAAGTTCTCCGAATACTTCAAGAATATCGGCAAATGTCACTTCTGGATTATCCCATGAGAAATCTACCCAATGACTGGTTCCTTTACATTCTCCTCTGACGGCAGTCAATGTGATCGGAAATCCTTTGACGGTCATTTCGCGCTTTAACTCTCCGTCTTTCCATTTTTTCAGGTTGCCGATCATACAAAGCCAAGCGGCATGTTCTGTCTGTTGGAAGTTCAATGCATAATCATTTGGCTGAATCGGTTCAAGGCAGAATACTTCAATCAGTGCCCCTGTTTCTTTCCGGAAATGAAGACGTGCCTGAATGACTTTCGTATTATTGAATATCATTAGACTACCTTGTGGAAGATACTCCGGTAAGGAGGTGAATATGTCTTCACTGACTTCTCCACGGCGATATATTAGGAGTTTGGACTGGTCGCGGGTAGGCAACGGGAATTTAGCAATACGTTCATCCGGAAGAGGATAATTGTACTCACTGATACGAATATGTCTAGGATCTTCTTTCATTGTTTTATAAAATAAAGAGAGGTTAGAACCCATTCGGCTTCTAACCTCTTTTACCAGTCGGGGCAACAAGATTCGAACTTGCGACCACACGCCCCCCAGACGCGTACTCTACCGGGCTGAGCTATACCCCGAATTGCGGATGCAAAAGTACATATTAATTTTTAAATAGCAAATAATCCGCTGAATTTTCTAGTATGATTTATGCTGATTTATGACTATGATTCTGATTATTAGCCTTTCTTTACGCTATACAAATCATTTTCTCAATAGGTTTGTGGATTATTGGGGCATCTTTTGATTGCTTCTTTTGTGATATTAGGGGGAGATATTTAAAATTTTGCTTGAATTAGAAAACAATCTGCTTATTTTTCATTTGACGACATTAACCCTTTTTTTTGTATTAAAAGACAATAAAAAGCAGCTAAGTCCATAATAAAACTAAATAGGAAAATGACAAATGAACTAACAATCAGTGAGTTTGTTTATGAATTAATGCAAATAAAAGGTGTTTGACTTCCCTAGTATGATACTGTATTTCCATTTTTGGTGCGTGGTAAATTAGGAAGTTATACATTTGTAAAAAGACTTAGTTTAGAAAGGTGTTAAATGTTAGACATTAAAAATAGAGAGACATTAGAGATATACGTCCTGGGTGACGATTTTAAGTTTTATCAAAATCTGAAGTATCTTCCTCTGACTTCTTATCCTTCAAATAATCAGTCAGGTTTGATTATATATTGTTTAAGTGGAAGGGCTAAAATTACAGTTCATGAAGATGTGCACTGGATACAGCCGGAGGAATTGATTATATTATTACCCGGACAATTTGTCTCATTTTGTGAGCCAAGTGAAGATTTCTCGACCATTACGATGGTGATATCTACTTCACTGTTTAGTGATGCGTTAAGTGGTGTACCCAGATTTTCTCCGCATTTCTTTTTCTATATGCGGAGTCATTATTGGTATCCACAGTCGGAACGCGATATTCCCCGGATGTATAATTATCTGGGTATGATAAAAGATAAAGTTACGTCTCAAGATATATATAGGCGTGAGCTGATTATTCATTTGTTGAGGTATCTTTATCTGGAACTGTTCAATGCTTATCAGAAGGAAGCGACCTTGATGACTGCTCGTAGGGATACCCGTAAAGAAGAATTGGCTAATAAATTCTTTGGACTTATCATGAAGCATTTTAAGGAGAATAAGGATGTAGCTTTTTATGCAGATAAATTGTGTATTACTTCCAAATACCTGACTATGGTAATCAAGGAAACAAGTGGGAAATCTGCTAAAGACTGGATTGTTGAATACATCATATTAGAAATCAAGGCTTTATTGAAGAATACAAGCCTGAATATTCAGGAGATAGCCATAAAAACCAACTTTGCGAATCAATCGTCGCTTGGACGTTTTTTTAGAAAGCATACAGGTATGTCGCTTTCACAGTATCGAATGAGTAACTTAGAACAATAGCGCGGGCAATTGTCGCACAATTGCCAATTATTTATAGGGATTGGGAAGAGAAAGGGAATGAAGTTTACTTCATTCCCTTTTATTATGTAATCTCTCCGGTGTCGGATTAAATTCCCATACATTCGCGATAGAAATCGAGCATCTCGAAAATAGTGTCCTTATCGGCAGTTTGATTGATGCAAATATCTCCGATATCCTTCAGTAGAGTGAAATTAATTGTACCTGAAGTATTCTTTTTGTCATGCGTCATGAATGCATATAGTTGGTCGTATTTTTTGCAATCGAAAGTAAATACACCATAATTGTCCTTGATAAATTGGATCGTTTGTCTCATTTTCTCTTTCGGGAAATCTACTTTGAGATGAGAAAGATACAGTTCGCATACGATTCCCCAAGCTACTGCATATCCATGCAATACAGGGCGGTCCTCTGCCAGTGCCATGCTTTCGAATGCATGTCCCACAGTGTGTCCCAGGTTTAATGCCTTGCGGATTCCATGCTCAAAGGGATCCTGTTCTACGATATCTTCTTTCACTTGTACCGATTGGCCTACTAATTGTTTGAGAGCTGTATAGTCAATATTAGAAGTATTGAAATTGAGTAATTCCACCCAATGTGCCGTATTGCTAATCAAACCATGCTTCAGCATTTCAGCATATCCGGAGAAAAAATTGTGTGCATCCAGTGTACGCAGGAATTCTGTTTCAATCAGTACACTGTTTGCCGGAGCAAAGGCACCGATTTCATTTTTCAGGCCGTTGAAGTTGATTCCTGTTTTACCACCCACTGATGCATCTACCATAGCCAGCAGAGTGGTCGGTATATTGATATAGGAAATTCCACGTTTGAATGTGGCTGCGGCAAAACCTCCGAGATCCGTCACCATCCCTCCTCCAAGATTGATAAGCAAAGAGTGGCGGGTAGCTCCTTGAGTACTTAATGCCATCCAGACGGAGGCAAGCGTTTCCAGAGTTTTATGTACGTCTTCGGCTCCGATACAGATTTCTACAGCATCTTTCAGTAGACCTGATGCCCTTAAGGAAGGAAGGCAAAGACGCTGGGTATGCTCGTCTGTGAGGACGAATAATTTGTCATGCGGGCATAACTCAATGGCACGACCGAGGCTCGTTTCCAAGCTTTCGCAGAGAATAACTTCTTGTTTACTCATGATTCTTTTGCTTTTTTACTCTGCAAATGTATATAAAATATTTTTTTTACTTACTTTTGTCTCATTAAAACGTTCAATCATGAAAGCATTATTACCTGTGTATTGTCGTCCTTTAGGATATGTGGTCTTGTTGGTAGCTCTGTTCATCCCTTTTATTCTAGTGATGCGGGGAGTGGTGACCGATCATAACTTGCTGTTTTATAAAGAATGCACAAAGTTGCTGATGATGGCAGGATGCTTGTTGATAATCTTTGCATTCAGTAAAAATGAGAGCCGTGAAACGGAGCAGATTCGTAATTCAGCTGTTCGTAATGCTATCTTTTTAACATTTTTGTTCGTCTTTGGTGGCATGTTGTGGCGTGTAATGCAAGGAGATGTGATTAATGTTGATACTTCCTCTTTCCTGACCTTTTTGGTTTTTAATGTGCTTTGTTTGGAATTTGGTCTTAAAAAAGCGCTTGTTGATCGATTCTTTAAAAGATAATTTTCTTTTCAATTAAACCTTTTGCGATTCGATTTGTCAAAAAGACATTGTTATTGCTACTAATATAATCGTAAATAAGGTAAATGAAAAGATTTTCAGCAGGGTTGGTGCTGATGTTGCTATGCACCTTCTCAATTTTTGCACAGAATAAGGTAATTACCGTTTCGGGACGTGTGGTGGAAGCCGACACAAAAGAGCCTGCAGCGCAGGCTACAGTTCAATTATTATCATTACCCGATAGCGCTTATGCCGCAGGTATAGCCAGTAGTAACCAGGGATGGTTCACTCTCCCCAAAGTAAAAGCCGGGAAATATGTATTGAAAGTTTCCTATATCGGGTTTCGTACCAAACTCGTACCAATACAATTATCTGCTAATGTCACTGATAAAAAGATGGGAACCATTGCATTAGACCCGGATGCTGTTATGCTGAAAGAAGCTGTGATTACTGCCGAAGCTCCGCAGGTGACCGTAAAAGAAGATACTCTGGAATATAATTCGGCTGCTTATCGTACTCCGGAAGGAGCGATGCTCGAAGAGTTGGTAAAGAAACTTCCGGGAGCAGAGATTGATGATGACGGTAATGTCAAAATCAATGGTAAAGAAGTAAAGAAGATTATGGTAGATGGTAAAGAGTTCTTTGGGGGTGATGTGAAAACCGGATTGAAGAACTTGCCGGTCAACATGATCGATAAACTGAAAACATACGATAAAAAATCAGACTTGGCACGTGTTACCGGAATAGATGATGGGGAAGAAGAAACTGTTCTCGATCTGAAAGTGAAGAAAGGAATGAATCAAGGCTGGTTTGGTAACGCAAGTGTTGCCGGTGGTACAGAAGACCGTTACGGAAGTAACTTGATGTTGAATCGTTTTGTCGATAATAGCCAATTCTCTTTAATCGGTTCGGCCAATAATGTGAACGATCAGGGATTCTCTGGTGGAGGTGGTGGCCCTCGTTTCCGGAATAGCAATGGTTTGACTGCTACCAAGATGCTTGGAGCTAATTTTGCTACTCAGACTGATAAGTTGGAACTGGGAGGTAGTGCCCGTTATAATTTCAGTGACCGGGATGCAACATCTACAAACTACTCGGAACGTTTCCTGCAAAATGGAAATTCGTACTCCAACTCAAACAGTAAAGGCCGTAATAAGAATACAAACTTCAATGCCGACTTCCGTTTGGAATGGAAACCGGATACATTGACTAATATTATTTTCCGTCCGAACGTTTCTTATGGAAAATCTAATAGCTATTCCATTTCCGAATCGGGTACTTTTAATGGAGATCCATTTAATCTGGTGTCCAATCCCAATGATTACCTGAACAAGGTTTTGTGGGGAAGCGCAGATGATCCATTGGATGAAATTCGTGTCAATGCCAGCAATAGTGAGTCCCAATCTGAAGGTCAGGATCTTTCTGCAAATGCTTCTTTGCAAGTGAACCGAAGATTGAATAATCAGGGACGAAATATAACTTTCCGTGGTACATTTAGTTATGGAGATAATGACAGTGAACAGTTTAGTGAATCATTAACGCGTTATTTTGATAAGGCAGCAAACAAAGCGGATGATGAACGTAAACAGTATATCACTTCTCCCACCAAGAGTTACGATTATACAGCTGAACTGACTTATAGCGAGCCGATCGCAAAAGCTACTTTTTTGCAATTCCGTTATAAGTTTCAGTATAAATATAGTGAAAGCGATAGAAGTACATACAGTTTGATTCCTGATGCAGATAAAGGACAGGATTGGTTTTGGAATTTTGGTGATGGTCTACCTGAAGGGTATGAAGAGAATAAGGATAGAGATTTGAGTAAATATGCTCAATATAAATATTATAACCATGATATTAATGCAGGGTTGAATATTATCCGCGAGAAATATCGATTGAACTTTGGAGTGTCTCTGCAACCGCAGAATACTAGATTAGATTATAAGAAAGCTGAAGTAGATACTGTAGTAAAAAGAAATGTGTTCAATTTTGCTCCTAATGTTGATTTTCGTTACAGATTCTCTAAAGTCAGCCAGTTACGTTTTACTTATCGAGGACGTGCAAGTCAGCCGAGTATGGAAAATTTGCTGGATGTAACCGATGATTCTAATCCGTTGAACATTCGTAAGGGTAATCCGGGATTGAAGCCTTCTTTCTCTCATTCTATGCGTTTATTTTATAATACTTATAATGCAGATAGCCAACGTGGCATAATGGCTCATGCAAACTTGAATATGACTCAAAACAACATTACCAATGCCACTACTTACAATCAGAGTACCGGTGGAGTAACAGTTAAACCGGAGAATATCAACGGAAACTGGAATGCGATGGGGATGTTTGGATTCAATACGGCATTGAAAGATAAGCGTTTCACTATAAACTCTTTCTCTCGCGCCAACTATACCAATGCGGTTTCTTACCTTTTCAATGACGATACCAAGATAAATGACAAGAACACCAGTACAACATTGACTTTAGGAGAGAATCTGAATGGAACTTTCCGTAACGACTGGTTTGAATTTACCTTGAATGGTTCAATCAACTATAACTTTGAGCGAAATCAACTGCGTCCGGAAAACAATCAAGAACCCTATACATTTGGTTATGGTGCAAGTACTAATATCTCTTTACCTTGGAGTATGACGTTGTCAACCAATATAACTAATAACGCACGCCGTGGTTATCGTGATGCCAGTATGAATAAGAATGAACTTATCTGGAATGCGCAGATTGCTCAGAACTTCCTGAAAGGCAATGCTGCAACCATCAGTTTTGAAGTATATGATATTTTGCGGCAGCAATCCAATATCAGCCGTTCATTGACAGCCGATATGCGTTCTGTTTCCGAATATAATGGAATTAACAGTTATTGTATGCTCCGTTTCTCTTATCGCCTGAATATTTTTGGAAATAAAGAAGCCCGTGGCAATATGCGTCATGGTGGCTTTGATGGCGGTGGTCCGCGTGGGCCACGTGGTGGAGGCTATGGAGGTGGCAGACCATTCTAAAGTAGCGTAATAGATTCAAATAAAATGAAGAAAGTCCCGGTGCAACATTCAATGTTGTCACCGGGACTTCTTTGTTAATCCGATAATTTACTCTATATTTGTTGTTCAGTATCTGTATGAAAGGAGATTCCTATGATTGATTGGAACTATATGCTTAGCCAGATAGCAACAGTAGCTTTTGATATTCTTTATTTTGGAGCCATTATCGGTACGATTGTCATTATCATTCTTGACAACCGGAATCCGGTTAAAACTATGGCATGGATACTCATATTACTTTTCTTACCTATTGTCGGGCTTGTCTTTTATTTTTTCTTTGGCCGGAGCCAACGTCGTGAACGCATCATCGGGCAAAAAAGCTATGACCGCCTATTAAAGAAACCAATGGCCGAATATCTGGCACAGGATTGTTCTGATGTTCCTTATGAATACTCCCGTCTTATTCAACTTTTCCAGCAAACGAATCAGGCATTTCCATTTGAGGGAAATCGTGTGGCAATCTATACGGAAGGATATACCAAACTCCAATCATTATTGCGTGAGCTACAAAAAGCGAAGCAGCATATCCACATGGAATATTATATCTTTGAGGATGATGCTATTGGGCGTCTGGTCAGAGACGTACTGATCGAAAAGGCTTCTCAAGGAGTTGAAGTACGGGTGATCTATGATGATGTAGGTTGCTGGCATGTGCCTAACCGCTTTTTCGAAGAAATGCGTAATGCCGGCATTGAGGTCAGAAGCTTTTTAAAGGTACGTTTTCCCTTATTTACCAGTAGAGTGAATTACCGGAACCATAGAAAGATTGTTGTCATTGACGGGCGTGTGGGGTTCGTTGGGGGAATGAATCTGGCAGAACGCTATATGCGTGGTTTCTCCTGGGGAATTTGGCGTGATACGCATATCATGCTGGAAGGTAAGGCTGTGCACGGTTTGCAAACGGCTTTCCTGCTCGATTGGTATTTTGTAGACCGCACCCTGATAACTGCTTCCCGTTATTTTCCAAAGATTGATTCTTGTGGAAACTCTTTAGCGCAAATTGTCACGAGTGAACCTATCGGACCATGGAAAGAAATCATGCAGGGCTTGACGGTTGCCATTACCAGTGCAAAGAAATATTTCTATATGCAAACCCCTTATTTCTTGCCTACAGAGCAAATATTAGCTGCTATGCAAACAGCTGCATTGTCTGGGGTAGATGTGCGCTTAATGCTGCCGGAACGTGCTGATAATTGGATTACTCATCTTGGATCACGTTCTTATTTGGCGGATGTGATGCAGGCAGGTGTTAAAGTCTATTTTTATAAGAAGGGCTTTCTGCATTCTAAACTTATGGTTTCAGATGATATGCTTTCCACAGTAGGATCTACCAATGTCGACTTTCGTAGCTTTGAGCATAACTTTGAAGTGAATGCCTTTATGTATGACGTAGAAACAGCCCTTGAAATGAAAGAAATATTTCTTCAAGACCAACGAGAAAGTACACAAATCTTTTTAAAGAATTGGATCAGACGTTCGTGGAGACAAAAAGCTGCGGAGTCTATCGTGCGTTTATTGGCTCCGCTACTTTAATAGTGATAAGATTGATTGGAGAACTTATCTGAACAGTGAGAAGTTTACACTTCCATACACTCTTCTCTCTATGAAATGTGGATTTTCCTCGAAGTTATTATCTTTTCCGTGCTCCAGTACCAATAACCCTCCTTCTTTGAGAAGATCGTTCTGGAAGATTAATTCGGGTATTGTTTCCAATTCTTTTAATGCATAAGGAGGATCGGCAAAGATGAAGTCAAACTGTTCGCGACCATTCTTGATAAATTTAAATACATCTCCGCGTATTGGTAGACACTTATCTGTTTGCACCTCTTTCATGATTTTGCAGATGAACGAGTGATGCGCAGGCTCTTTCTCAACGCTAATAACCCGATCACATCCGCGGGATACCAGTTCGATACTAATACTTCCGGTTCCGGCAAACAAGTCAAGAGCCGTGACTCCTTCTTCAAAATCGATGTAGTTATTGAGTACATTGAACAGATTTTCTTTGGCGAAATCTGTTGTAGGACGTGCTTTAAATGTTCGGGGCACGTCGAATCTTCTTCGTTTGTAAATACCGCTGATTACTCGCATGTTAATAAGGCTTGCATGTCAATATTAGTTGCAGGATTCATGATGAATACCTGTAGGATAAACTTTTTTAGTTCGCTCATTAAAACTTCTTTCTCGGAAAGCGTTCCAGTTAGGTGTAGCTCATCCCGTTCCTGATCAAATTCCAGTTGCTTCCAAGCGTACAACAAATAGTAAATACGGTCTTCTGTATGCGTGCATTCAAAAGAATTGGCCAGAAGTAGATGACCTCGTTCAAAGCAATAAATGTCAATACCGTCTTTGCGTACAGAAGCATACATCTTCTTACTGTTTCCTAATCTGCTTTTTACAGAAAAATAATCGATAAACGGAGTAGATTGAGAATAAAAGCGAGCTTCGGGATATTGTTCATTCAAAAAGATCTGTGCACTTTTGTCTATACCGAAAATGACAGCTACATTATTCTTTCTTAGAATATTGTAGAGTACCGTTTCGTTTTCTCTTTTCTGATGATTGTGATAAAATAGAAGTTCCGCCTGTTCCTCTTCAAACAAGTCTAATGGCACGATTGTAAAACGTTTGCTTGCCATCATAATGTTTACCCGTTTGTAAGGATGATTGAGGAAGTCCGATTCGTGGAAGACTGCCTTTAGATTTGCTGTTAGGGATAGAGATGCATCTATCTCTTTCTCTATGATTGAAAGCGAATCGTCATGAATCGGGTTATAGATAGAAAAAGAAAATCCATCCG
>OGXN01000860.1_pt1 | contig 34722 bp, 30 predicted proteins | sample 1576281 | NCBI WGS metagenome assembly OGXN01 (sample SAMEA3541494, study PRJEB24748) | human gut metagenome | biome: human gut; feature: human-associated habitat; material: faeces | place: China | collected 2012
ATTGTCCACACTTTAGACTTCTGGTATATGATAAAAAATAAATAAACGATCGGAAGAGCAGCATTAGAATTTTGCCATGTTTTTTACGGATTCGCAGCCGGCTTGGTGCGTTGTCTGAGCCTCAAAGAGTTTTGGTTTCAATACCTTTGAAGGCGAGTTCGCAAGGAAAGCCGGCGGATCAGCGATCTGTAAAAAACGTGAGGAAAATTCTCTAGCTGCTCTTCCGATCGTTTATTTATTTTTTATCATATACTCAAAATCTACAGTTGGCCAACTACAAAATTAAAAATCTAATTGAAGTGTGGTTTATCATATGTAAATGACACATCTGATCTATAAACACTACGGAACTGATCATACATGATCGTAGCGATCTGTTTTGCATAGGATGGATCTGTTGCGTATTCGTGCCATAGATAATTGATATTTGGGTTGTAACGGAATTTATAAAGTGTATTTTGATGATAAGTCTGATTATGGATATAGTCTTGGCTTACATACTTAGCGGCACCATAAATTGCTGCATCGACACTTGTCCAGCCTTGATAATATGCATAGCTGAATCCGCAAAGCTGAGGATTACTATCATAGGCTTTGATTCCGTAGAGGTTGTACACCATCTTCTTAGAAATTGTGGATGTTATATATTTTCCATTGACTGTCTTAAATCCTGTGACATTTCCAGAACTATCTCTTACAACAGAACTTCCAGAAACAACGGTTGTGATCGCTTTTCCCTGAGATAAGATGCTTGTACCATATCCAGTTTCAAGAATTGTCTGGCATAGTAAATATACAGGATCGATATTATACTGTTTTGCAGCAGCGATCAAGACATTTCCTTTATTTCTTAAGACACTGTTTGATCTTAATTTACTATTTAATAAGTTATTATATGCAGTTGGATCAACTTCACGGTATGTATCCAGTGTTAAGAACTGAAAATTATTTGTTGTATCCTTTGATGGATCGACATAGCTTGTGTAAGTTGATGTACTGATGCTCTTGCCACCGTAAGTTGGATGTTGTTTTTTCTCTGCAGTTACATAAGCTGATAAACTCTTATTATAATTTGTATACTGCACAGAACCACTTGGTTGTGTTTGGACCTGTGTTGTTGAATCTGAAGGAATGACAGGCTGTGTGATATAGATCCTTTTTGAAGAAGAACTATACTTATAATTTAATCCCAGTCCTTTGACGATCGCATTAGCAGGAATTAAGATGATAGTCTTCTTTGTCTTATAATATTTTACCTTTGTAGGGGCAACGCTGAAGGTTTTCTTTACCCCATTTAAGTAGTATGTACGTTTTCCTACATAAGCTGTCAGTGTGTCATCGCCATTCTTAAGGATCAGTTTTCCACTGCTCTTAGAGTAAGTACGTTTGACTTTCGGACCCTGCTTTACAAGATAGTCATAATAAGGGATCATATTGACTTTATTGATCTGAATGCCAACATATTTAGAAGACAGGTTCTTATTTGCATAGCTGACATGTAATTGTTTTCCTTTATAGTAACGTGTTTTGCCGCTGTAGCGGATCTTAAGACTTGCTGCCTGTACAGAGTTTGCAGGTACGATACCACCGATACATGAAACAGTTAATGCTGCAGCAAGTATTTTTTTATAATACATTGATACTCCTCCTTTTATACTCTTCTAGAATAACACAAGATTCATGGAAACTCAATAAATATGTAATAGAAATGTAACAAAAAACAGAGGATAAGGTTTGACAAAGCAGAGGAACTTTGATATTATTAAACAAGCACTTTAGCATGGTAGCGTGCTGATTGAATAAAATGTATAAAGGAGCGATAAATTATGAAAAAGTTTTTAGTCGGGTTATTAACAGTCGCACTTGCAGCATCTATGCTCGTAGGATGCGGAAAGAAAGAAGAGAAAACAAAGACAGATAACTCATTGAAAGATGTACAGTCTAAGAAAGAATTAGTTCTTGGACTTGATTCATCCTTTCCACCAATGGGATTTACAGATAAGAAAGATAATATTGTAGGATTTGATATCGACCTTGCAAAAGAAGTAACAAAGAGAATGGGAATCAAATTAAAATTACAGCCAATCAACTGGAATTCCAAAGAACAGGAACTTAATACAGAGAAAGTTGACTGTTTATGGAATGGTGTTACATACAGCAAAGCCAGAGCAAAAGAAATGTTATGTTCAGAATCTTACATGGATAACCATCAGGTACTGATTGTACCAGCAAACAGTAAGATCAAATCTTTAAAAGACATTACAAAAGATACAGAAGTTGGAATTCAGTCAGGATCTACAGCAGCTGATGCAGCAGATAGTGTAAAAGAATTAAAGAATTCAAAGATCAAACTGTTAGCAGACAATGTTCAGATTTTAAATGATTTAGGACACGGATTAGATGCGGCTGTTATGGATGAAGTTGTTGCAAAATACTACACAAAGAAAGATGCTGGTAAATATAAAGTATTAGAAGACAGTGTAGCAAAAGAAAAATATGTCATTGGATTCAGAAAAGATGACAAAGCACTTTGCAACGAAGTTGTAAAACAGTTAAAAGCAATGGCAAAAGATGGTACATTAAAGAAGATAAGCGAAAAATGGTTTGATGAAGACATCACAACAATCAAATAATTAAAGAAATAAATTTTAAGGAAGAAAGGGCTTACGTGCTAAAGCCCTTTTTCCGTTTATAAAGATATTATAAAGGAATAACCCGTCCCTTATAAATATAGATAAAAATAAGTAATATAGGAGTAGAAAATTATGGATGGAACACAAAGTTTTCCAGAAATCGTAAAGTTATTAATTGAAAATGGTCTGCAATCTACATTGATCTTATTCTTTCTGACTTTGATTTTTGGACTGATTCTTGGTATGATAATTGCTAAAGGAAGAATGTCAAAGCTTCTGATCATTCAGATGCCAATTCGATTTTTCCTATTGATCATGAGAGGAACACCACTGATCCTGCAGTTATATGGATTCTATTTTGGATTATATTATATCGCAGGATTAAGCCTTGATCGTATGACAGCGGCGGTTATCGGTTTTTCTTTAAATTACGCAGCATATTTTGCTGAGATTTATCGAAGTGGTATTCAGGCAATTCCAAAAGGTCAGTATGAAGCAGCGAAAGTATTAGGATTTAACAGATCACAGACATTCTTTAAGATCATTTTACCTCAGGTTGTAAAGATCATCACACCATCCCTTGGAAGTGAGTGTATGACATTGGTTAAGGATACATCCTTAGCTCATGTTATTGGTGTTATGGAGATTTACGTTGTGGCAACAAACCAGATGGCACGAAGCCGTGGAATGATTTACCTTGTTGTAGCAGGTATTTTCTACTTGATCATGAATGCCATTGTATCAAAAGTATTCTCAGTCATTGAGAAAAGAATGAACTATTATCGTTAGGGAGGAAAGAAGATGAGTATTTTATCCGTTAAAAACTTAGAGAAGAAATTCGGAGATCTTACCGTATTGAAAAACATTTCCTTCAACATCAATGACGGCGAGATCATTTCGATCATTGGATCATCAGGATCAGGAAAATCAACATTACTGCGTTGTATGAATCAGTTAGAGACGATCACATCCGGAACGATCACGATCGATGGAAAGACACTGGTTGAGACAAAGAATGGAGCACCAGTCTACGCAGGCAAAGATATTTTGAAAGAAATTTTAATGGAAACAGGATTTGTATTTCAGAACTTTAACCTGTTTCCACACTATAGTGTTCTAAGAAATGTAATGGAAGCCCCTGTATGTGTTGCAGGAGTACCTAAGAAACAGGCAGAAGAGAAGGCAAGGGAGCTGTTAAAGAAATTAGGTCTTGAGACAAAGGCAGATGCTTATCCATGTGAATTATCTGGTGGACAGTCACAGCGAGTATCGATCGCAAGAGCATTAGCCTTGGAACCAAAGATCTTATTCTTTGATGAACCGACTTCTGCACTTGATCCAGAGCTTACTGGAGAAGTATTAAAAGTCATCAAATCACTGACAGATCTAAATATCACGATGGTGATCGTCACACACGAGATGGCTTTTGCAAAAGAAATTTCAGACAGGATCATTTTTATGGATAAAGGAGTCATCATTGAAGATGCATCTCCAGATGAGGTATTCAGTTCTGATAATGAAAGAACAAGAGAATTCCTTGGAAAATACCATGATGTAAACTAGAAATGATAGCAATTGTTAGAAGGGAGAAAAAACGATGGTTAAAGATATGCCGAATAAGTTTTCAGAGGTAACCCCTGAGATCAAAGAACTGGCTAAGAAATGTAATAAGAAGATTGATGAAGAGTTGTTTGCAAAATATGATGTAAAAAGAGGTCTTCGTAAACGTAATGGTGAAGGTGTCCTTGCAGGATTAACTGACATTTCCATGATCAATGCTTATACAATGATCGACCGTGAAATCGTGCCATGTGAAGGTAAATTATATTACCGCGGAATTGATATCGAGGATATCGTAAAGGGATTTATCGAAGAAGATCGTTTTGGATTTGAAGAAACAGCATACTTACTGTTGTTTGGAGAACTCCCTAAAAAGGACCAGTTAAAACAGTTTGAAGGAATGCTTGGAGAATACAGACAGCTTCCTACAAACTTTGTAAGAGATATCATCATGAAAGCACCAAGCTGTGACATGATGAATACATTAGCACGAAGCGTCTTAACATTATTTTCATATGATGACAATGCAAGTGATATTTCACTGCCAAATGTACTGCGTCAGTGCATTCAGCTGATCGCATTATTCCCTGTACTTTCTGTATATGCATATCAGGCATACAATCATTATGAGAGAGGAGAAAGTTTATTCATTCATCTTCCAGATCCAGAACTTTCTACAGCAGAGAATATCCTTCATCTGTTAAGACCAGACAGCAAATATACAAAACTGGAAGCAAAATTACTAGATATGGCGTTAGTGCTTCATGCAGAGCATGGTGGAGGTAACAACTCTACGTTCACAACACACGTTGTATCATCTTCAGGAACAGATACATATTCAGCGATCGCAGCAGCCCTTTGCTCATTGAAAGGTCCAAAACATGGTGGAGCAAACATTAAAGTCGTACAGATGTTCGATGATCTAAAAGCCAATGTCAAAGACTGGTCCAATGAAGAAGAAATTCGTGAATATTTATTAAAACTGCTGAATAAAGAAGCATTCGACAAAGCAGGATTGATCTATGGTATGGGACATGCAGTATATTCATTATCAGATCCACGTTCCAAGATTCTTTCACGATTCGTAAAACAGCTTTCTGAAGAAAAAGGAAAAGAAGAAGAATATCAATTGTATGCAACGGTAGAACGTCTTGCCAAACAGGTCATTGGTGAGAAGAGAAAGATCTACAAAGGAGTCAGCGCAAACATCGACTTCTACAGTGGATTTATCTACAGCATGTTAGGATTACCACATCAGTTATATACACCATTATTTGCGATCGCACGTATCGTAGGATGGTCAGCACATCGAATGGAAGAGTTGATGAATGGTAATCGTATTATTCGTCCGGCTTATAAAGCTGTGGCACCACATAGAGAATATACACCAATTGATGAAAGATAAATTGTGATTGAATGACGGAAATTATTGGTGGAATATTATAAAAAGAGATCATGTGTCTGCAACCCACTTGCGTTCGGACTCCCACGTAGCTGTACTAAGCTCCTGAATGGTCTAACGACCATCCACTCGCTAAGTGCAGACGTGTCCGTACGGTTGCCGACACATGATCTCTTTTTATAATATTCAAATAATTTACGTGATTCAAATCACTACATAGTGTGCATGTTAAATGATATTGGTTAATAATTTTGTATTCGTTAATAGACAGCCTTGGAACTTCTATCAGTTAAAATTATAATTCATAACCAACATTGTTCAATATACAGTTGCTTGAATTTTCTTGATTTTATGATTGAAAGTCTTCAGGTATTTAGAGAAAAAATGAAAGATAGCCTGTGAGCAACGATCGAATTCCATAGGAGTTTTGATAGAATCGCAGCTGGATCGGGCGATTGCTTGAGCGTCAAAGACTACTGGTTTCAGTAACTTTCAACGCGAGTTATCGCAGGAGATCCAGCGGATAAGCGTTCTGTCAAAACTCCGTCAATGGAATTCGTGTTGCTCACAGGCTATCTTTCATTTTTTCTCTAAATACGCGACGATCTTCAACTCATACAACTTAAAATTTCCCTATGAATTGCACAACGCGTATCTTATCCAATACAAATATCGCTACATCCATAAACAAATGTGCCAACAGTGTACTAACGATCACGCCATTTGACTTTAACAAGAAATCAGAGGAAAATCCATACCAACAGATAAATCCAGAATAAGCGCCCATTAAAATCAGCAAAGGCAGGTATTTCACGACGCTTTTTAAAGATTCTTTGATGTAATCAAGCGTTGAATCGAAATAGACAAAACGACCGATCGCTAGCATTACAAAATAAAAGATCAAAGAATCATAATTTGAATCGTTATAAATAAATTTTATGTATAACAAGATCAGAATGATATAAAAGGCAGAGATCAGTCGTACGGAGGCTTTTTGTTCGGATGAGATCGTTTTCAGATGAACAAAGATCCGATCAAACCAGAATGTTAAAAATACAGAACATACTAAAAATACCATCAACAAAATATCTTGATATTTATTCCAGAAATAAGCCGCCTGAGGGATCCTTTCGTCGAGGACATAATAAAGAGAAAGGAAGATCAGTACGGAGGTGCTTGAAAATACCATTTCATAAAAGCTTTCGATCCAGCTGATAACTTTTGTTTTATGTGTTTGTTCAATTTGTGCAAGTTCAACTTCTGTTGGATTTTCAATATTGATCTTATAATGTTTTTGAAGCTTTGCGGTAAGTAAAACGATGGCAAGGACAACAATCAGGCCGATCAAAGAAACAGCCATGAAGCTGCCAGCATTTTGTGCATTAAAATAATGTGTAACATAATATTGTGATTGTGACATATATAACCCCTTCTTTAAACTAAAATAATGACATGAAAATCAAATAATCTCACTCAACACATATTTTAACACCTTTTTATATAAATTCAATGGATACTATATTTCATCATAAAAACTTAAGAAAGTTTTTTGAACAACAGAAAGGCAGTGGATTTGTGTGAGAAATTTATCTATAGACTTGTGAGCAGAGACTGGACAATGTTATAATATAAACAGCACATTTTTTGAAAGTGGTGAGAGAAGATTGAAGAAATCAGTAAGGATCGCAGCAATGATATTTACCATTTTCGCTATATTGATAGCGGTAGAAATTATCATATCTTATAAATGTCTGACTGTTACGGATTACAAGATTAAGTCTGATAAGATCAAGGAAACGACCAAGATCGTATTAATATCGGATCTTCATAATAGTCAGTTTGGAAGCAAGAATAAGCGCTTAGTGGATAAAATTCAAAAACAAGATCCAGATCTTATCTTGATGGATGGAGATATGTTGAATGAAGATGGGAAGAATGCACAGACAGCAGTAGAACTTATAAGTGCATTGAAAAAAACAGCACCTGTATATTACGCATTGGGGAATCATGAGATTGCGTATAGACAGCGCAGGGATAAGAATCTATATCAGAAGTTACAGAAAGCAGGTGCGAAGGTTGTAGAGAAAGAATATGAGGATATAAAGGTAAGAAGCAACAAGATCCGGATTGGAGGCCTTTATGAGTATGCATTTGCAGTAGATGGGGCTGGAAATATGGTTAAGAAAAGTATTCCGTCCAAAGTAAGAGATTTTTTGATGGATTATGAGAACACAGATGCATTTAAGATCATGTTGTCTCACAGACCAGATAGTTTTATTTTTGGGCAGGCAGCAGATACATGGAAGATCGATCTGGTAGTCAGTGGGCATGTACATGGTGGACAGGTAAGAATTCCAGGTAAAGGAGGTCTTTACGGAGGAGATCAGGGATGGTTTCCTGAATATACGGATGGAATCCATCATTTTAAGACAGTGAATCATATGATCATTACAAGAGGACTTGGAAGTGATAAGGAAAAACTACCAAGATTTCACAATATTCCAGAGATTGTAGTGATCCGACTTGAAAAACGTTAGAACAAAGAGGGTGAGAGGATGAAGAAATATCAGATTGCAGATTTTATTTTTGGAATTCATATGGAAGAATCATTAGAAATTCCAGAGAATTTTAAAAAATTTTCGATTGATACCGATGAAGAAGTACAAGTGGAATATTTCCTTGAGGTTGTGGATAAATTACCAGAGTTGGATGGGGAATGTGTATCACAAAGAATTGATCTGAAAGTATATAAGAAAGACAATTTGGAATACCGCCGGATGAATTTTATGGGAATGGAAGAATACTACGGACAATATGAAGAAATTTCACAAGATCAGGTAAAATTGTACTTAAAACGGGAATTTGTGCATATGATAAATGTTGATACAGTCTTTGTATCTCTTTTTGCGATGGAAAAAAGAATGTTGGCAAAGGATGCGATGGTATTGCATTGTTCTGTACTCAAAGTGAAATCAGGAGTGATCTTATTTAGCGGACCAAGTGGAATTGGTAAGTCAACGCAGGCAGGATTGTGGACGAAGTATCGGAAAGCAAGAGTTATCAATGGTGATAGAACTTTATTAAAAAAAGAGAATGGCAGATGGATGTCTCTTGGATGGCCGATCTGTGGTTCTTCAGAGATCTGTTATAATGAAGCTTATCCTGTGAAAGCAGTCATTTTTCTTGGACAAGCAGAGGAGAATGATGGAAGGAGACTTCGTTATTTTGATGCGATCAAGGCAATGATCAGTCAGATCACAGTGAATGGATGGAATCCGCAGTTTGTAGAGAAGATATGGAATCTTACAGAAGATTTCGCGGTTCAGATTCCGGTGTTTGAGTATGGATGTAACATGGAAGAAGCGGCAGTAGATACTTTAGAGAATCTGCTTTTGGATATTTTAGAATAAAGGAGCATGTGAAGATGAACTTAACCAATGTATTTATAGATATATTAAGAAGTGCTATGACGCAGACTTCCTGTGATATGATAGAGGGACTTTCTACACAAGACTGGGAGAAGATCTATGATATTAGTCAGAAACAGCAACTGGCACCGATGATCTATCAGCAGATTTTTTCAAATGAATCATTTCAAAGTAGTGATCCAGGGTTTCAGCAGTTCTGGAAGGGAGATACGATCGATCAGGCAGGAAATCAGGCAAGAAAAAGTATTCTGTTTTTGATGTTGTTTGATAAAATGCGCCAGAATGGATTGACCCCATTGATCGTGAAAGGAATTGTTTGCAGAGATCTATATCCGAATCCAGATCTTCGAACATCCAATGATGAAGATCTTTATATCCCAAGAGATCAGTTTGGGAAGATGGATGAATTTTTGCAGGCAGAGGGATTTATGAGAGAAGAACTGATCAAGGATAAAGTTTATCAGGAAGTTCCATATCAGAATCCAAGGAATGGATTATATTTTGAACTGCATATGGATCTGTTTCCTCGGGAATCCGGAGCGTATGGGCATTTTAATCAATTATTTGAAGATGCGTTTGATACTTGTATGGAAACAGATATTCAAGGGAGTAAAGTATTGACGCTGAATCCAAAACAGCATTTTTTGTATCTTGTATGCCACAGTCTGAAGCATTTTCTTCATAGTGGATTTGGAGTCAGACAGGCATGTGATCTATTATACTTTGCGAAGAAATACCATGATCAGTTGGACTTTCATGAGATCAGGAATATCATGAAAGAATATCATATGGATTCTTTTGCTATGAATGTATTGGATATTGGAGTCTGCTATCTTGGATTTACTTGGGAGGAGCTAGGGCTTTCAAAACCGTCTGATGTAGAAATTGACTGCACAGCATTATTGGATGATATGTTAGATGGTGGTATTTTTGGACAAAATGATATGAATCGTGTACATAGTGCAAATATTACGTTGAATGCAGCAGAGAATGAATCAGTCAATGCAGCTTCCGGGATCCTGGCTTCTTTATTTCCAGAGAAGGAATATATCAAGACGAACTATCCATATTCAAGGAACTATCCGTTTTTACTGCCAGTGGCGTATTTACACAGGATATTTAAATACTTAACTCATCGTAACACAGATGCGGTCAATACAGGAGAAAAAAGCAGTGCACAGATTGGGATGGAACGTGTCAAATTATTAGAGAAATATAAGATTGTAGAGAAATAAATATAAAAGTGAAAAGAGGTGATTCCTCATGCTGGATCAGGAGAAATTTTTTAACACATACAAAGTACAGGAAGCATTTGAGGATTCTGGACTTTCCTGGGATACGCTTGAGAAGATTTATGAGGATTATACGAGACGTTTACCAGAGATGAAAAAGATTGCAGATCGTTTACAGGATGAGATATCAAAAGTAATAGATTTTCATGTACATTCAATTCATAACCGATGTAAGGATCCAGAGCATTTGATTGAGAAGATCATACGGAAAGTTGGAGTTGAAAAACGTCAGAAATATAAAAATATTAATGAACGGAATTATCTGAGGATCGTGCGTGATCTTATGGGTATCCGAATTTTGATCTTATCAAAAGAAGAATGGCGTACGGTACATGACTTTTTGCTGAAAGTTGATGAAGATTCCAGATATGATATGCATATGGCGGAGATGCCAAGGGCTTATATCCGTTATGGGGATCGTGACATTTTTAATTATACGATTCATAAAGAATATACAGATAAGGGATATCGTTCACAGCATTATATTTTTAAATATGGGAATTATTATTTTGAAGTACAGGTACGAACGATTGCTGAAGAAGTATACGCAGAATTTGACCATTATGTAAAGTACCCATATCGTGAGAATAATCATTTTCTAAAGCGGTATACAAGTGTTGTGGCAGAATTGTTGAATTCTGTGGATGAGATCATTTCGACATGTTTTCAGTTTGGAGAAGCAGGCTGGCTTGACATTGAGAAATATTTTGCACAAGACAGCTACAGTGACTTGCAGAGAATGTCGAAAGAACCGCATAAGAGAGAACAAGAACAGATTCCAAGAGCCAATGACGGAGTGATCGATGCTCAAAGTTATATGAATCGGATGATCTTAAGAAAGGGATAAACCAGATGGAGAGATATGACGACGGATTCGCAGAAGAAAGACAACGGATCGAACGATTAGTAGAGGAGATCATTGCTGGAGAACATAAGATTGATAAACTGCCGAATTCTTCCGCAGGATTTAGTGGAGCTGCACAGGCAGAATATTTTTCGAAGGCAAGATATCATTTAGAATCGGATGTAAGTAATCTGATCGTGAATCATAAACAGCAACTGGATGAATTACAATTGTTAAAGATGATAAAGGGGCAAGAATGATAGAACACAATTTATTTGAGATGGAAAATTACAGAGAGCTGATCGATGAGGTCGGTGTCGATAAATTCCGTGAACGGTTTGAGGAACTGCAGAAGACAGCGATGGAATTTATTGAAATGGCAGGATTTTCTGAGACAGCTTACTGCAATGAAAGAATTTTAATGCAGGTGATCCTTGATTATTTTATGGATGTGATGCGGTTAAAGGAATTTCATAGTATTGAGAGGATCCGCACAGAGAAGTTGTTTGCATACACGATTTCCTGGATCGTTCGGAGAAAACCAATTCAGTTTCGGGATTATTCCGAAGAAGAGAGAGATATTTTTATCAATGAACGTTTTGCTGCATATCTGCTCATCAATGAATGTCTGATGTGTGGAACGAAACATTTTGTACAGGAAGCTTACGCAGAAAAATTAGTAGAATATACAGAAATGCTGCTATATTATTTCAAATACCGTCAGTGCGATCCAAAGACATTAGAACTTTTGATCGAATCATTTAAGATGGGCGGACTTGTGCATTAGAAGGAAAGAACACTAGCAGAGCTTCCATTTGTGCATCGTTTTGATATTATTTCAAGAAATGGAGTAAACTATGTGATCGCATGTACTTTAAAATCAGGACATGAATACAAAGAAGACTGGAGAAGCCCAGGAAAGATTCAGGTATGCGTTCTTCCAGAAGATTTAAGTAGTGTTGATGAAGTTTTAAGATCTTATGTTGCAGCAAATGAAGGTGTTTTTGAATGTATACCACCAGAATCAGAAGAAGGAACATGGGAAATCAAACAGATCTTAGATGAAGCAAGCAGTGATATGGCATTTGTAGACTTTGACAATGATGGTGAAGATTATATCTTATCTGCAAACAGAGAAATTGATGAAATCGCATTGTATAAAGTGGAAAAATAACTACAACTGCAGGAAATCTGAGAATGATAATTAACAGATTGTGTACTGGACTGATATATAGCGATGCGGTATAATAAAAAGTGCTTTGGATAATGAATGGGAGGTGGAAAACAATGAAGGAATATGATTCACTTAGCGATAACGAAAAGCGCAACATGTTTGCCAGTGTTGCAAACCTCTATTATAATGCGGAAATGACTCAGAATCAGATTGCGGAACGTTTTTTTACCTCACGTTCTAAGATTTCAAGAATGAAATAATACGATGGTCCTTCAGAAATTGGGTGAAGTTGCAGCATACTATCTAGATAATCTGTTAAATGATAATATGATTCTTGGAATTTCATGGGGGAATACGATGTATCATACTGTCAAAGCGGTCAAGACAAGTAAGAATATCCCGATCACAGTCGTACCGATCATGGGAGCAGCCAATGTAAGGACTCCAGAGAGAGATTCCTTGGATCTTTCGAAAGAACTTGCCTATGCATATGGTGGAACGTATCACTACATTTATGCTCCGCTTTTTGTGAATTCGGAAGAAGTCAGGGACAGTCTTGAACAAGAGCCGAATATTAAAGGATGTTTAGAGCTTGCAAGGAATGCAGATATCATTCTAACCAGTGTTGGTTCTATCGTATATAAGAGTTGGAAATCTTATTTAAGTACCAGAGATTTATATAATCTTGAGAAGAAAGGTGCGATCGGACATATCGGAGGACACTTCTACGATATGGAAGGAAATGAAGGCAGTGCTTGCATTATGTAAATAATATTTACATCATATTAATAAAAAAAGACTGTAAAATAAGTTAGTCAGACTTATTTTACAGTCTTTTTTATTACGATTATTTAGCTTTTACACCTTTAGAACCAGACCAGTTAGAATAATAAGTTTTACCACCAGATTTCAATATTGTGCGGATTCTTACATAATATTTTTTCTTAGATTTTAGTTTTTTTATTGTTACACTTGTTTTTTTGTATCCAGAAACCTTCTTGATCTTACTCTTAGAAAAATTAGGTTTTTCACTGTACTGAATCTGATAACCAGAGATTCGTTTTGTTGGCATTTTGGTGGAAAGCTTTTTCCAACGGACAGTGAATGATTTTTTCTTAGCTTTTACAGATCTTAAGCTGCAGTTTTTAGGAAGAATCTGATAAGAAATCGTTTTACTTCCCGTATAGTCACCACGGAAATTAATCTGAGCCTGATAGGTACCAACATTTTTTCCAGTTTTCTTATAAAGGATCTCATAAGAAGAAGGAGAAAGTTTTTTGCCATTGCAATCTGTGATCGTGACAGATGGTTTTAGAACTTTTCCATTGTAGGTGTTTTTGGTAATTGTATAAACATCAGGCTTTGCAATTGTCTGTACAAGCTGGCTGTCATTACAAATACTACATCGTTTTATGATACTTCCATCCTGAGTTGGTGTAGCTTCGGTTCGTATATTTTTATAGTGATGAGATTCACATTTTTCAACATGAATCTTGATGACAGCGGTGGAAGCAAGCTTATCATTTGTCATAAAAATATCTGGTTTTGAAGCTGTTGCATAGCAGTTTTCGTCAATCACATATTCAAGGTAAATCGTTCCAGGTGCTGTTGCATTTAAACTCACTTTTCCAGTACGGTCTGTTGTGAGTGTTGCAATTTTTCCAGAAGTATCTTCATGACCAGTGGCATCGGTTAAGATCCAATGACCCCGATTCTGGTTAAATCCGATATAATCAGTACCAGCAGCATTGATTCCTTTTAGTTTGATATCAGAAACATTCATGGAGGTACCTGCTGGTAAGTTTTTATGATTTGTATTATCAGCAGTCTCAATCCGTGATAATGCCCGTGTAGAGATCAGACCGTCATAAGTAATGTTGATCGTCTTTAAATTAACACTGTAAGTAGCACCTGCGGATGACATCGGAATATACTGGGCAGTATTTGATAAAGCATAATGAAATGCCTGTTTTGTATTAGCATTTGAGGCAAAACTGCTCCATGTAACGTTACGGTTGGTATCTTTAATATTTAAGTTATCAGTAAGATAAGTCTTTAAATCTTCTCGGGCACTGATGCTATTGCTTCCAAAAATACCCAAAGTTGCGGTTGCAGCATTAGCCTCGTCATTGCTTGCATTGAGAACATGTTCTAATAACATCACTTTATAAGTAAGGATCACAGGACAGTTATATGTTGTCACTTCTTCGCTGTCAGAAGTAGTTCTCTTCATTTTGATCGCACTGTAAGCAGGAAGAGAAATGGATGATTTATCTTCTTTTTTCTCTGTTTTGCTGACAGAATCTTCTTTAGACCGACCTTTTTCTACAGTATTGGAATAATCAAATGTATAGTCCACAGAACCGCTTGCAAAAGCTCCAAAATTAACGCTTGTTCCAACAGTTACAGAGTGGCCCATTGTGTAAGAAGAACTTCCACTGATATTGCTTGTATGGGATACAGTGTTTTCTGTACTTCCTGTGTACTCAGCATTGGCACTCTGAGGAGTATCATTCGTAAAACTAGAAACAAAAGATTCGTTTTTATCAGAATCATCGCTTCTTGTACGGATATAAGTAGTTCCAGTGTCTTCCTGAAGAACAGGGCTTACCTTGAAATCATAAAAGACAGCGATCAAGGCACTTCCATGTCCGCGTCGCCTGTTATCACCTTCAGATCTGTTCAGACTCAAAATAGACCAAAAGACATCTTGATTTGTATTATCTTCCAGAGATTTAAAGCTGTTTGTTGCACTTTTGTCACTGGAATTCCAGCCTTTTTTGTTGCTACCGCTCGTATGCTGTGCCAGATAATATTCATATAATTTTTTACGGATATCTGTATTTGCATTACTAAGTGAATTACTATAATTAAAGCCGTTGCGATGAATATGCCATACATAACCGCCCTTATATTCATTATTGGATATTTTACCAGTGTTATTATATTCAGCGATCGTAGAATAACGCATAGCTTCCATTCTTGAGCTGTAATTGCTGGTACCAGACTGCGATTGACGATTTCGGTGAAGTATATAAGCGATGTCAAACCAGTCTTCTGCTGAAGTTGCATTTGGTGCACCAGATTTGGTGGAAGCATTTGTCTTTGTATGACTGCCACTAAGCATATCCTGATAAAATTTCAGCTTACTGGAGTTGAACGCATTTGATCTTACATTAAATGCGACAGAGTTTCCACTACATACTCCAGCAGATTCTTTTAAAGTTAAAGTATCAGGAACAGATGCAGGAGAAGCTGCCGATACATTAAATGCAGGGGAAATCCCGCTTAATAAAAATGATATGGAGAGAAAAGAAGAAAATATCCTCTTACCCCATAAGTTTTTCAGATTCTTTTTCATATATAAGACCTCCTTCACATAAAAATACCTTATTATCTCTGATTTTATTTTATGAAAAAGGTTGTTTGAGAAATAGTAACCGATAGTCACATGTTGATTTTGGAGTTTCGATGAAAAGACGTGACTCTAAGACACTATTTCATAAGGAAAAAACATTATAAAATGATGTAAATGTCAAAAGTATAAATTACGTTTGTACTTGCATAAATGCGATCTTATGGAAAAGGAGAGTGGTATTATGAATAAGTTGAAAAAAGACAAGAAGATAACATATAAAATGATATCGGTATGTTTAAGTCTTGTTATGATGATCACAAGTTTTTTACCAATGACAGTGCAGGCAGCAGACAAAAATGAGATCATAAACTCGTTAAGTGATATTCCAGCAATATTGGAAGATAAAGATACGCAGGCACTCGGCAGTGGCAAGATTTATTATCGAAAAGCTGGTATTGATATTGCGGATGGAACGAACACAAGTAATTATCAGAAAGCATTGCAGACATCATTTCAAGATGACCAATATAAGATGAACACATCGACAAGTTCGTTAGTCAATGACTGGGAGTATTTGGGAGCTTGCCTCTTTGAAAGAGCCAGGGCGAATGATACACCAACGAAATATATAAAGAATCTAACAGTTTATGGAAAAAAAGATCTTCCAGAAGGTATGGTAGATAAATATCGATTTTTAGGACCAGAAATATTTGAAGGTACAGATAACAGTCTGAAAAATGCACAGAAAAAGGTAATAGATCAAATAAACAAGTTTGTAACAGTAAAAGAAGCACCTCAGTTATCAGATAGCAATGAAGAAGGTCCTGTTTACTATAAAACGATACTTTTGCCTGTGCTTTATGCTACAGGAAGAATTCAAATTCGAGCAATGACGGTATATTTTCATAATTTTAAGGTATCACCGATCTATCCAATGAATGAAGGAAGTTATCATCGTGAGATCAGTGATGAACAGGAACAAAGTCCAATGTATACGGCAGGTTACAATAATGACAGTGGAACGACAGTTTCTGGAACGCAGTCATTAACAAATGCGGTAAACTATACAGTTACAAATGCAGTAAATGGATCCAAATCATATACCTATGAAGAATCAGTGTCCGTAGAATATAAGAAAGCATTAGGTGTATTTGGAGAAATTACAGGGACTATTGGATTTAATACATCGCAGGCAATTGAAAATGGATGGTCTAATGAGAAAAGTGAAAGTAAGACAACAGAAACATCGTCCGAAGCAACAATAACATTACCACCATATACTGCAGCATATATCAGACAACAACAGAAAAAACAGAAGGCAGTGACTTATTATAAATGTCCAGTACTGATCAATTATGATGTAACGATCACAGGATGTGATGCAACAACATATGTGCTAGGAACATTCAGTGGAAGTAATGCAAGAGCATCCTTAAAAAACCGAGCAGTTCTTCATCCTACAGATACAGATAAAGATGGAATCAGTTGGATAAATATTAAGAATGATCAAACAGCAGACAAAGCGATCAACCGCATTAGCCGAAACGTTTTAATGTGTACAGCAGGTGGTTCTTACACAGAAGATCTATTGACAACAGAGAGTAAAGTTGATGAACTGATCGCAACAAGACCGCTTACTAAAGTTGTGGCAGACAGGTATGATCAGGCAATGAAGAGTGGAGAGAGTTTCTCATTAAATCAGATTCAATTGAATGGAATGAACGAAAAAGATGCTGTATATTATGGATTTCAAAGTAAATATGGTACTTGGAAAGTAACAAATGTCGATGGAAATCCAATAGAAAATGGAGATATTACATTAAGTGGTGGAAAAGGTGAGCAGAAAGTCACAGCACAAAAAGAAGGCACTTATTATCTGACATATTTTATTGATGAAGATCAATATCATACAATAACCAATATGAACCATTATGCAACAAACCAGACCGTCACAAGACCAACGGTTAAATTTACCGTAGAAAAAGTGCCAGTAAATAATAACACGTCAGATACAAAAAAAGATGATCAAACGAACAATACAGGCAAGAATGATCAGCAGATCAAAAATATCATGATCAGTGCGATTTCCGACAAGATCGCTTCAGGCAAAAAGATCAAACTGACAACTAATCTGCCAAAGGACAAAGTAAAATGGACGACAAGCAATTCCAAACTTGCCACAGTAGATAAAAATGGAGTCGTAAAGATTAACAAAAAAGCAGCAGGCAAAAAGGTTACCATCACAGCAATAGCAACAGATGGAAGCGGTAAAAAGAAGACATTCGTGATCCGGGTTATGAAAGGTGAAGTAAAGAAGATCACGATCAAAGGAAAGAAGAGTGTTAAAGCAGGAAAGACAGTGAAATTAAAAGCTGTAGTCAAAGCAAGCAAAGGAGCCAATAAAAAACTTCGTTGGACATCCAACAACACAAGATATGCAACCGTTACATCAAGTGGTAAAGTAAAGACAAAGAAAGCAGGAAAGAAAAAGATCATAAAGATCACAGCGATGGCAACAGATGGAAGTAATAAAAAAGCAACGATCAAGATCAAGTTAAAATAAGATTATAAAAAACAACGACGTAAGTATTCCATTCAAAAGAATAAGATGTTTACGTCGTTTGTTTTAGAATTTTATCGAAATTTCCGATGCAATAAAAATTATTAATTTGAAATTTCCTGATAAGTATTCAGATCGTTAGGTAAGGTCACAGTCACAGATTTTCCAGGATCATGATAAGTCAGGTTCATTTTTAAAGTGATCGAACCTGTCTCATTGTCACCGCTTTCCATAACCATCTGGATGGATTCTTTTACAGGAAGATCTTTGTCATTCAATGTTTTTGTACCGGTCAGAGAAGAAACCTTAATGGAATTACTTCCACCAGTTACAGTTGTCATCTGGGAGGTAACATCTTTGACGTATTGATTCAATCCATCATTATTAATACTGTATTTAAGAACAGTATTTCCATCCTTTTCACTAAGTTTCAGATCTTTGTAATATTTTGCAGGCAAAGAAGTCTGACCTGTGGTTGACTGAATCTGTTTTTGAAGACCTGCGATATCCATTTTTATTTTCTGCTTTGTTCCATTGGTGTTCATGTAATAATAACCATCAGAATAATACATATTCATATCCATAGTCTGCCCAAGCATGTTTAAGGTAGAAGTCATAGACATTTTTAACTGATCTTTATCAACAGTCTGTAGTTTTGCGTCAAAATTCATCTTGATCGTAACGTTTGAGGATGAAGAAGCCTCATTATTTGCGATCTTATAAGAAGCTTCTCCACTGAAATCAGCATCTTTTAATTTGGAACTTTGTTTAAGACTTGATTCCAAAACTTCTTTCGCAGTACGTTTCTTCTGACAGCCGCTGATCGAAAAAAGCAGCATACAGGAAAGAAGCAATGCAGTCACTTTTTTTATTCTAATTTTCATAATGAATCCCTCCATGAAAGAGTTAGTAGTTATTAAGTTTAGTTTACCATATAATCATAATTTTGTGTTAAACTAAAAATAAGAATAGGAACGGAGGTACTTGAAATGAAAAAAACAGTATACCTGACATCAAAACAAGATGGATTAAAACTACATGTACTGCTTATGGAACCAGAACAATCTCCAAAGGGAATCGTACAGATCTGCCACGGTATGGCAGAACATAAAGAACGCTATGAGCCTTTTATGCAAATGTTGTGTAACAATGGCTATATCAGTGTGATCCATGATCACAGAGGTCATGGTAAGAGTGTCAAAGATGTGGTAGACCTTGGATATTTTTATGATGACAGTGGAAAAGCGATCATAGAAGATGCTCATCAGGTAACAACATGGATGAAAGAACGATATGGGGAAGAACTTCCATATCATTTGTTCGGACATAGTATGGGATCTTTGGTGGTTCGTTGTTATCTGAAAAAATATGATGATGAGCTGGACTCTCTGATCGTATGTGGAAGTCCAAGTGAAAATAAAGCAGCAAAGGCAGCAGGATTTCTTGCAAAAACTGCTTGTAAAATGGGAGCACACAAAAAAGGAAAGTTCTTCCAGAAGATGGCACTTGGCTTATATGGGAAGGCATTAGGAGAAGATGAATCCGAAAATGGCTGGATCAGTTATAACAAAGAAAATGTAAAAGCTTATGATGAAAATCCATTGGATGGATTCGTATTTAGTAATAATGGATTTTTAAATCTGTTTTTACTAATGGATGCAACTTACAACAAAAAAGGATGGCAGGTAAAACATCCGTCACTTCCGATCTTGTTTATCGCAGGAGCAGATGATCCATGCATTGGTTCAAAGAAACAGTATGCACAGGCAATGACAACTTTAAAGAAGCGAGGGTATAATCAGGTACGTGGAATGTTATTTTTAAATCGGAGACATGAGATCTTAAATGAAGATGATGTAGAGAAAGTTTATGATGCGGTATTGCATTTCTTAGAACAGCATTCCAAAAGAGATGACTGATAGTAACTAGGGAGATAAGAAAGAGCGTGATAAACTAGAAGCAAGATCATGAAAGGGGAGGAAAGTTCGTGGGAAAATGGTTTCGTCAGATATTGCAGGGAGAACATTCACTGTTTCGGTTATCTCTTCCATTTCGGGTAAGATTATTTAATGTGCTTGCATTAGTTGGTGGAATAATCAGTCTGATCAATGGGATTTCATCATATGCGAATAATCAGGATAGTGTGATTCTAGGATTGAATCTTGGGATCGCAGTGTTGTCTTTCGTGTTGTTGTTTTATGCATACAAAAGTGGCAGATATCAGTTTTGTTATGTTGTTACGATCATTACGATCTTTCTTGTGATGTTCCCATATTTATTTTTTAAATCCGGCGGTTACAAGGGCGGGATGGTTTCTTTTTATATTTTTGGAATCTTATTTACAGTCTTTATGTTGGAAGGAAAGGTAATGTTTTTTACAGCATTTATGGAAATGGTCGTATATATAGCAACGATCATAATCGCCTATCAAAATCCGCAGATGGTTGTATGGTTTTCCTCTGAAAAAGAAGTTGTGATGGATCTGTTGATAGGATTTTGTGCATCTAGTATTTCGGTGGCAGCAGTGATGTATCTGCATTTTCGGATGTACAACAAACAACAAGAAATCTTAGAAGAAGCAAGGATCGAAGCACAGTCAGCGAACAAGGCAAAGAGTGCATTTCTTGCTAATATGAGTCATGAGATCCGGACTCCGATCAATGTAATGCTTGGAATGAACGAGATGATCCTTAGAGAAAGTGAAAGCGAAGAAATCCGTCAATATGCAAAAAGCATTGAACGTTCTGGAGGTTATCTGATCTCATTGATCAATAATATTCTGGATATTTCAAGGATCGAATCCGGAAAAATGGAGATTGAAGAAGGAAAATATGAACTCAGGCAGCTGCTTGATGAAGTGATGTTGATCGCAGAGAAACAGGCGGAACAAAAGTCATTAAAAATGAATCTGATATTTGATAAGACCTTGCCAGCGTATCTGATCGGTGATGTGATACATATCAAACAGATTCTTTTGAACCTGATCAATAATGCAGTAAAATATACCAAAGAAGGTCAGATTGATATTAAAGTCAGTAAAAATGAAGAAGAAACGAAGCTTATTTTCGAGGTAAAAGACACAGGAATCGGAATCAAAGAAGAAAATTTGCCCGTTTTGTTTGATGCATTTATGAGAGTAGACTCTAAGAAAAATAAGAAGATCAAAGGAACCGGATTAGGACTTGCGATCGCAAAACAGCTGGCAGAACAGATGGACGGTATGATCTGGGTAGAAAGTGTATACGGCAAAGGAAGCAGTTTTTTTGTGCAGCTTCCAATGAAGAAGGTATCTGATGGGAAGATTTCAAATGTTGAATGGAAGGAAACGGATGAACGAAAGAGAAGATCATTTGTTGCACCGCAGGCAAAGATTTTAATTGTAGATGATAATCCGGAAAATCTCATGGTGACAAGATCACTTCTGAAGCGTACAGCTGTGTTTGTGGATACAGCAGCCAGTGGAGAGGAATGTGTGCACAAAGTCAGACAAAACGTATATGATCTGATCTTACTTGATTATATGATGCCGCAGATGGATGGAATCGATACGATCAGGGAATTAAAGAAAGATGTACAATTTCATATTCCAGTGATTGCTTTAACTGCTGATGTGACGAAAGGGATCGAACAGACATTTTTAAGAGAAGGATTTTGTGCGTATCTTTCAAAGCCAGTGATGTGGAGCAAATTAGAAGATCTGCTGATAAAATATTTGAGAGATGATCTTGTATTTATTCGTGAGGATCTGAAAGAAGAACAAAAGATCAAAGATGAAGAATTTAAGCAGCTGAAGGGGCAGTTAAAAGAAAATGATATAAAGATCGAAGAGGGGCTTAGACTTCTGGATGGAGACTTTATGCAGTATCGTAAACTGATGGAATTCTTTACAGAGTACCAAGAAGAATATATGAGACAGATGCGGCAGTTGATGACACAAAAGGAAGTGAAAGTCGATGAGATCACAAGGATGATGCACACCTTAAAGAGCAATGCAAAAGCGATAGGTGCGATTCATTTGTATGAGATTGCAAAAGAAATGGAAGATAGAGGGAAACAAAAGGATATGGAATACATCATGTCTGCATATGATCTGCTTAAATTGGAGTGGGGACGAGTATTTAAGGCATCACGGGAATTTATTGAACAGACGAAAAATGTTCTGTTTGATCAGAAAAAAGAGGAAGAAAAAGACAAGCAAAGTAAAGAAGAAATCAAAGAAAAATTAAAAATATTTATCACCAGATATCAGGCGAAAGAAGCGAAAGAACAGATTCAGTATTATCGAAAAGGCAAGATATCCGAGGAAGAAAGAAATATCTTGAAAGAGATGGAAATACGGATTGATCAGCTTGATTTTGATGAAGCAGAAATCCTTATGAAACGATGGGAGGGAATGGAATGAGAGAGAATCATATTTTGATCATAGATGATGATCTTATGCTTCTAAAGACAGCAGAAGAGATTTTATCTGACCAATATAATGTCAGTGTCGCAAAGAGTGGAATACAGGCATTAAATCTGTTAAATAAAAATATCATTCCAGATTTGATCTTATTAGACATTGATATGCCACAGATGGATGGATACGAAACATTAGAAGAAATCAAAAAAATCCCAAGGTGTGAATTGATTCCGATCATATTTTTAACTGGATTTTCAGAAATGGATTATGAAGTAAGGGGCTTGAAAGCAGGGGCAGTTGATTATATCGTAAAGCCATTTGCAAAAGAAATCTTACTTGCCAGGGTTGAACGGCATTTGGAACGATATCAGCAGAGACAGCACAAAAAATCCATGGAATTATCAGATTATGCCAAGCAGATCAAAAGCCAGTTAACACCAACAGAATGGAAGATCGCAATAGCGATCGCAGAAGGAATGGAAAATAAGGAAATTGCAGAGTCTATGCATTATTCTTATGGGTACGTGAAAAATCTTGTGGCAAGGATCTTCTCAAAATTAGAGATTGAAAAACGACGGGAATTAAAAAAGCTAATGGTCAAGGAATAAATTTTAAGTTGTAGTTGGCTAACTGTAGATTTTGAGTATATGATAAAAAATAAATAAGCAACCGAAAGCACAGCGGTGGAATTTTGCTCACATTTTGAACAAATCGCTTATCTGCCCAATTTCCTACGAGAACTCGCTTTGAAGTTTTGTTTCAGACAAAAGTCTTTGAAGCTCAGACACTCGTCCAATTGGGCTGCAATGTCATTAAGTTAAGAATCAGTATTGTTATCTCATCAACAGATATTCATTATGTCTGTTGGTGAGATTTTTATTTTCTGCATTCCAAAAAGACAGATTGATTTCTGCCTACAAAAAGATTATATTAAAGTTGATGTTAGTTGTGTCTGAAAGTGGTAAAAACACTCTGATGTCTGGACTTATCTCGTTTAAACGATCGTCCATCCCTGATCGGAGTCATTTCCATTAATATATGTCCTTCTACATCATTTGGAGTTTTTGCATTTCGGAGATAGTCCTTGCACATTTGGAGTGCATTGGTCATATTCGGCTTGTATTGATACTTTCCACGATCTCTTTTATATCGCAAATGTTGGGTGATCGTGGTCGTAAAGTTATAAAAGATCATCTTGGCCCATATCTCCTGTTGCAAAAACTCTATTTTTTTTGAATGAAATTCCAGAAGATTGGCAGAATACTTGATCAAACGAAAAGATGTTTCTATTTTCCAGCGTATACAATAAAGTTTTTTTTAGTGTTTCTGGTGGAAATTTATTTGCTGGCAGATTCGTGATCAGACATTCTTTCTGTCCATTCGGAAGTACGATCATCACAAAACGCAATGTCATTTTTACATAAGGGTGTTCTTTGTTTATAAAATAGGGTGAATTTCTTGTAGCGACCCTTTTATAAAGCTCTGGATTAGCTTTTGTCCTTTTGTTTTGTGTTTTCGTATAAATATAGGTAACTGTTTTATCAAAAGTACCATCTCTTGGAAATGGATATCCTTTGATCATACTGCCCTGTCCAAAATCTTCTCTTGCACGGATCAGGAAATAGTTTCCATCATGTTGGATCTGTGCCATCAGCAGATAACTTTCATAGCCACGGTCTGCGATAAACAGAGCTTTCTGCGGAAAATTTTTACGTTCCAACATCACAGAAAATACGAGAGTTTCACTATGTGTTCGAAAAGGTTCGATATAAGCATCACAGTATCTTTCATTGATAAGATCATAGATACAGGAAACATGAAACTGATAAGCAGGTCTGGTACAGTCTTTATTGGTACGTACGCGTGCGTATTCTTTATTTTCATTTATTCTGTCCATAGGGACCGTGACACCAGTACCATCAACAGATAAAATATGAAGATTATACAAAGTTTTATCTGGAAACGGGTCATTAAATCTGTAAAAAAGAGTTTGAAATGCAGACAATTTTAATTTTTTTTGCTGTTGAAGAAATGCAGAAGTAGTTGGAGTTTTTTCAACTTTTGGAATGTAGCGTTTTATGCAACGGCCAATGCTGCCAGCATCATAAGTAACAATCGTATTAATGGTATCTTGAAAGGATAGTTTTCTTTTTCTTGTAAAATCTTTTTCTGGATTTTTAACATACGAATCTCGATTTTTAGCCATATCATTTAATATAGTTAAATAACGTTTTTTTACTTTCTGTGCATACTTCATAATCATTCACCTCCTACCTAATACATCACTCTTTATCCTGAGTTTGTCAATATATAAAAACAGAGATAAAAGATAAATTTAAAACTTATCTTTTATCTCTGTTTTTCTTAACTTAATGACATTGCAATTGGGCTGCGAATTTGTTCAAAATATGGCAAAATTCCAATGCTGTGCTTTCGGTTGCTTATTTATTTTTTATCATATACCAGAAGTCTAGAGTGTGGACAATTACAAGATTGATAATTTAAGTAGTTGTGTATGTTGAACGTTATTTGTTTTCAATTTTTGTAGTGATAGACAGAAAGTTATAATAACTACAGTAAAACATACACACTGTGTAGTGATTTGAATAACGTAAATTATTTGAATATTATAAAAAGAGATCATATGTCTGCAACCGTACGAACACGTCTGCACTTAGCGAGTGAATGGTCAAATGACCATTCAGGAGCTTAGTACAGTTACGTGAGAGTCCGAACGAAAGTGGGTTGCAGACATATGATCTCTTTTTATAATATTCCATCAATAATTTCTGTCATTCAAATCAATGCTTTAAAGTTGCATATTGTCAGAAAATTTGATATAATTATTAATTATTGCGAAAAGGAAAGGAAATTATTTACTATGAAGAAAGAGAATAACAAAAAAAGTGCAAGCGCTTTGATCGGTGCGGCATTTCTTATGGCAACTTCGGCAATTGGACCTGGATTTTTGACACAAACTGGTAAATTTACAGACAGTCTGCATGGAAGCTTTGGATTTGTAATTTTAATCTCCGTGATCTTAGCAGCGATCGTGCAGTTAAATGTATGGAGAGTTCTGTGCGTATCTGGAATGCGTGGACAGGATGTGGCGAATAAGGTACTTCCTGGACTTGGATATGTGATCGCATTTTTAGTTGTAGCAGGTGGTCTTGTATTTAATATCGGTAACGTTGGTGGAGGTGCTTTAGGTTTTAATACACTTCTTGGAATTCCTACTACTGTTGGATATTTTATTGCGGGAGCAATTGCGATCATCGTATTTTTATCAAAGAATGCATTAAATGCTATGGATAACCTTACAAAGATCCTTGGTGGGATCATGATCCTTGTCATCTTTATTGTGATCCTGATCGTACAGCCGCCAGTTGGTATGGCAGCAAAAGAAACAATCATGCCAACAGCATCTATGGGAGATATTTTTCCAGCGATTCTTACATTACTTGGAGGAACAGTCGGTGGATATATTACATTTGCAGGTGCACATCGTCTGATCGATTCAGGAATCACTGGAAAAGAGAACTTAAAAGAGATCAATAAGAGTTCTGTTATGGGAATGGGAATTGCAACGATCGTACGTATCTTCTTATTCCTTGCAGTTTTAGGAGTGGTTGTAGCAACAGCAACTTCACCAGCTCATACATTAGATGCAGCGAACCCAACAGCGGATGCATTTTTACAGGGAGCAGGACAGATCGGTTATAGATTCTTTGGACTTGTGATCTTATGCGCAGCGATCACATCCATCGTTGGATGTGCTTATACATCTGTGTCTTTCCTTAAGACATTCAGCAAAACGATTGAGAAGAATGAGAAATGGTTTATTGTAGGATTTATCGCGATCAGTACTGTATGTATGGCACTTGCTGGACAGCCAGCGGTATTATTAGTACTTGCAGGAGCATTAAATGGATTGATCTTACCGATCACATTAGGAGTTTGCCTGATCGCATCTCAGAAGAAATCTGTTATGGGAGAAGATTATCATCATCCAGTATTATTACTGGTTCTTGGGATCGTGGTAGTTGTTGTTTCAGGATATCTTGGAATTACATCATTAAGCAGCTTAAGTGCATTATTTGCATAAGCAAAATTGTCTGGATAAACAGATAAGTTTAAAACATAGAAGCACAGACTGACCGAAAGGAGTTATGTGAAAAAACATGGAAGAAGTAAAGATTAGTACTGCGGGAGATTCTGCCTTACTCATTGAATTTGGACAGGAAATTTCCCCAGAGATCAATGCAAGGATCACAGCCTTTGTACATCTTTTAAAAGCGCAGCGTATCGAAGGTGTGCAGGATATGATCCCGGCATTTACCAGTCTCTTGATCAATTATGACCCGAGGGTGGTAAATTACAAAACATTAACAAAACGTCTACAGAAGTTACTAAAACTGGATGTCAATGAAGAGACATCGACATCCAGAGTTTTTGAAATCCCAGTATGTTATGGAGGAGAATACGGACCAGATATTGAAAATATCGCAAAAAATGCTGGTTTAACGGAAGAAGAGGTTATAAAGATTCATTCTTCCAAAGACTACTTGATCTACATGCTTGGATTTTTGCCAGGATTTTCATATCTTGGAGGACTTGATGAAAGAATTCATACACCAAGACTGGCGAACCCAAGAATCAGAATTCCGGCAGGAAGTGTTGGGATCGGTGGCTCTCAGACAGGAATTTATCCGCTTGATTCACCAGGAGGATGGCAGTTACTTGGTCTGACACCAGTAAAAACCTATGATCCAGGACGAGAGAATCCAATTCTTTTTGAAGCTGGAGATTATATCCGTTTTGTACCTGTTTCAGAAGAAGAGTATTTAAAGATCAAAGAACAGGTTGAAAATGGAACATATGAATGTATCATTCATACAAAGGAGGTGTAGATTATGGGAATTCGTGTATTAAAAGGCGGAATGATGACAACGGTGCAGGATCTTGGAAGAACAGGATACCAGAGTCAGGGATTTAGTGTATCCGGAGTTATGGATGTTCGTTCTTTTAAGATTGCAAATCTCCTGCTGGATAACCCGGAAAATGAAGCAGTTCTTGAATTTACCTTAATAGGACCAACACTTGAATTTACATCCGAGACGATCATTTCGATCACAGGTGGAGATTTCCGCCCGCAGATCAATGGAAAACCTGCCAAGATGTATACAGCAATTTATATGCATCGTGGAGATATTTTGACATTTGGCGGAGCAAGAACTGGAACAAGAGGATATATTGCATTTTCAAGTTATCTTGATGTGCCAGTAGTCATGGGAAGCCGTTCTACGAATATCAAATGTCAGATCGGTGGATATAAAGGCCGGAAACTAGAAGATGAAGATTATATTGCGTTCAGGGCAAAGCGAAGATATCTGCCATATTATTTATCAAGAAGTCTGGATCTTGATGAATTTGATCAGGAAAAGATAACATTAAGAGTTGTCATGGGACCTCAGGAAAAGATGTTTACGAAAGAGGGCCGAGAAACATTTTTAAATTCAGAATATACAGTAACAAGTGAATTTGACCGCATGGGATGTCGATTAGAAGGACCATTTATCGCATATAAGACAACTTCAGACATCATATCTGACGGAATCGCCTTTGGATCTGTTCAGGTACCAAGTCATGGAAAACCGATCATCTTATTAGCAGACCGCCAGACAACGGGTGGATATGCGAAGATCGCGACAGTTGTTTCTGTAGATATTCCGAAACTTGTTCAAAGAAAAACAGAACAAAAAGTAAGATTTCAGGCAGTATCCGTAGAAGAAGCCCAGAAGCTGTTAGCAGATGAGATGAAAGAGCTGAATGACTTCAGAAGCCAGATTTATACACCTTGTAAAGAAGTATTAGATTGCAGACTCGTTGCAAAACGAATCAGCACACTATTTAAATAGAAAAGGAGAATGAAACGGTGAATTTAGATAAAATTGAGAAATTAGTAAAGATCATCGAGAATTCCTCTATGCTTGATTTCAGCATTCAGGAAGGCGATGTAAAGATCAAAATGAGCAGAAGAGGAAGTGTTGGAGCGCCTGCTGCACCGATGTCAGTTTCCACACAGGGTGTTGATACAGTAGAAAGTATTGATTCCGAAGATGAATCATACATCACATCTCCGATCGTAGGTACCTTTTATGCGGCTCCATCCCCAGATGCCAAGGCATTTGTGAAGGTTGGAGACAGAGTCAAGGCAGGACAGACTGTATGTATCCTCGAGGCGATGAAATTAATGAATGAGATCGAAAGTGATTATGACTGTGAGATTGAAGCTGTCTTAGCAAGCAACGAACAGAAAGTTGAATATGGACAGCCATTATTTAAAGTAAAAAAACTTGAAGACTAAAGGAGGCATTGTATGTTTCGAAGTATATTGATCGCGAACCGTGGTGAGATCGCAGTGCGCATTATTCGTGCTTGTCGTAATATGGGGATCAAGAGTATCGCGGTTTATTCAAAAGAAGATAAAGACAGTCTTCATGTACAATTAGCAGATCGAAGAGTATGTATCGGAGAAGGACCTGCAAAAAACAGCTACTTAAACATGGAACGTATCATTTCTGCAGCAAAGAATACGGACGCAGATGCGATCCATCCAGGGTTTGGTTTCTTATCTGAGAATGCTGATTTCGTTCGCTTATGTAAAGAAAATGGTATTGCATTTATCGGACCGAGTGCAGAAGTCATTGACAGCATGGGAAATAAATCAAACGCAAGAAAAACAATGATGGAAGCAGGAGTTCCAGTTGTTCCAGGAACCAAAGAACCTGTCTATGATGCAGCTACAGGGGAGAAATTAGCAGATGAGATCGGTTATCCAGTTATGATAAAAGCATCTTCAGGTGGTGGTGGAAAAGGAATGCGAGTTTCCAGATCCAAAGAAGATTTTGAATTCAATTTCAATACTGCTCAGAGAGAATCTGCCAATGCATTTGGTGATGATACGATGTACATTGAGAAATTCATCGAGAATCCAAGACATGTGGAGATTCAGATCATGGCAGATGGACATGGGAATGTCGTAGCCTTGGGAGAACGTGATTGTTCTGTTCAGAGAAACCACCAGAAACTGATCGAAGAATCACCATCCCCAGCGATCACGGAAAAGATCAGAAAATCTATGAATCACGATGCGATCCTTGCAGCGAAAGCAGTAGGGTATACCAATGCTGGAACCATAGAATTTATCCTTGATCCAAAAGGAACCTATTATTTCATGGAAATGAACACACGTATTCAGGTAGAACATGGGGTCACAGAGATGGTTACGGGAACAGATCTGATCATTGAACAGATTCGAGTGGCTATGGGAATGGAATTAAGTTTTACACAGGAAGATGTGGAGATCAACGGACATGCGATTGAATGTCGTATCAATGCAGAGATTCCAGAGAAAAACTTTATGCCAAGTCCAGGTGTGATCAAACATTTGCATTTGCCAGCTGGAAATGGAGTTCGTGTAGATACCGCAATTTATACAGGGTACTGTATTCCATCCGAATACGATTCTATGATCGCGAAAGTTATCGTACACGCACCAGACCGTGATGCAGCATTACAGAAAATGAGATCAGCTCTTGATGAGATGGTGATATTAGGGATCAATACAAACCTTGATTTCCAGTATCAGCTGATGAATAACCGTGAATTCTGTGAAGGAAAAGCGGATACAGGATTTATCGAGAGACTCTTGAAATTAGATTAAATTCGATAAAACGGAAGAAATGGAGGTATAAATTAAATGTACCAGATAGATTTAAATAGTGACCTTGGAGAAAGTTTTGGACGTTACACGATCGGGAATGATGATAAGATCATTCCATTGATCACATCAGCGAATGTTGCATGTGGTTATCATGCATCCGATCCAGTGGTTATGATGGAGACGATCCAGAGAGCAAAAGAAGCCGGGATCACAGTTGGGGCCCATCCGGGACTTCCAGATCTGATGGGATTTGGACGAAGAAGCATGGCGATTTCCAACGAAGAAGCGAAAGCATATACACTATACCAGATCAGTGCGATAGGTGGAATGTGTAAAGCGGCCGGAGTGAAATTACAGCATGTAAAACCACATGGAGCATTATATAATATGGCGGCTAAGGATTATGATCTGTCTAAAGCGATCTGCGAAGCAATTTATGAATATGATAAAGACTTGATCGTTATGGGATTATCTGGAAGCGAGATGATTAAAGCAGCAAAAGACTGTGGATTAAAATCAGCCAGTGAAGTATTTGCAGACAGAGCTTATGAAGAAGATGGAACACTGGTGAATCGAAGAAAACCAGGAGCTATGATCGAAGATGAAGATGAAGCGATCAACCGAGTTATTCGTATGATAAAAGAAGGAAAAGTGACTTCGATCACTGGAAAAGATATTGATATTAAGGCAGACTCAGTATGCGTTCACGGAGATGGAGAGAAAGCATTATTATTTGTGGAGAAGATCCGTAAGACATTCGGTGAGAATGAGATAGAAATCTGTCATTTATAATGGAGATATTTTTAAGATAATGAAGAAATGGTAGATGGATCTAGAGAAGAATTCATCTGCCATTTTTTCATTTCATAGCAATTTTTGACTCTATTGATGCCATGTCATTGAACTGTTGTTATCGAAAAGCAGTACTTGAACATTGGGATTATGTTGTTGGAAATGAGAAAGAGAAGTATAAGAAAGAAGGAGACAAATGCAAGATAAAGTAAGAGATTTAAGAAGTGCATTAAAACGCTTGAAACAAATGGAAGGGCAGTACATAGAAACTGATGTAGAAGTTGATCCAATGGCAGAACTTGCCGGAGTTTACCGCTATGTAGGTGCAGGTGGAACTGTAAAGCGCCCGACAAAAGAAGGTCCAGCGATGGTATTTAATAATATCAAGGGACATAAAGATGCCAGAGTAGCGATCGGTGTATTAGCAAGCAGAAAGCGTGTGGCAGCGCTCTTGGACTGTAAACCAGAAGAATTAGGAAAGAAACTTTATCATAGCGTAGATAATCCAATCGCACCAGTGGAATATCAGGGAGATGCACCATGTCAGCAGGTTGTTCATAAAGTAGAAGATCCAGACTTTAATTTGTATGATCTGGTACCAGCACCAACTAACACACCAGATGATGCAGGTCCATATATCACACTTGGTATGTGCTATGCAACACATCCGGACACAGGAGTTCATGATGTAACAATCCACAGATTATGTATTCAGGGAAAAGATGAACTTTCTATTTTCTTCACACCAGGAGCAAGACATATTGGAGCAATGGCAGAACGTGCAGAAGAATTAGGACAGAAACTTCCAATCTCTATCAGTATTGGAGTAGACCCAGCAATTGAGATCGGATCTTGTTTTGAAGCACCAACAACCCCTCTTGGATATGATGAATTATCTGTTGCAGGGGCTTTAAGAAATGAACCCGTAGAGCTTTGTAAATGCTTAACAGTTAACGAAATGGCAATTGCAAATGCCGAATATGTCATCGAAGGGGAAGTGATTCCAAATGTCCGAGTACAGGAAGACCAGAACAGCCACACAGGCTATGCAATGCCAGAATTTCCAGGATACACAGGACCTGCAAGTTCACAGTGCTGGCTGATCAAAGTCAAAGCGGTAACACACAGAGAAAATCCGATCATGCAGACATGCATCGGGCCAAGTGAAGAACATGTATCTATGGCTGGAATCCCAACAGAAGCAAGTATTTATGGAATGGTAGAAAAAGCGATGCCGGGACGTCTTCAGAATGTATACTGCGGCTCCTCAGGCGGTGGAAAATACATGGCAGTCTTACAGTTTAAGAAACGAGAAGCCAGCGATGAAGGAAGACAAAGACAGGCAGCACTTCTTGCATTTTCAGCATTCAGTGAACTGAAGCATGTATTTTTGGTAGACGAAGACGTCGACTGTTTCGATATGAATGATGTATTATGGGCAATGAATACAAGATTCCAGGGAGATGCAGATATCATCACGATTCCAGGGGTAAGATGTCATCCGCTGGATCCATCCAACGATCCAACATGTTCTTCAAGTATCAGAGATCATGGGATTGCATGCAAGACGATCTTTGACTGTACTGTTCCATATGATCAGAAAGAGCGATTCAAGAGAGCAAGATTTATGGAAGTTGATCCGGAACACTGGTTATCATAAAATATAGAATATAAATAGGAAAAGGAAATTTATTTGAATGAAGAAACGACTGATCATAGGAGCAACAGGGGCAAGTGGAATTCCAATCTTAATCCAGTGTCTAAAATTGGTGCAAGAGCAAAAGGATTTTGAAACTTATTTGGTTATGACAGATAGTGCCAAACTGACCTTGGAACATGAAACAAAAATGAAGGTGGAAGAGGTCGAAAAACTTGCTGATCATGTTCTGGATTCAAGAGAGATCGGTGCAGGACCAGCAAGTGGATCATTTCGGACGGAAGGGATGATCATTGTTCCATGCAGTATGAAGACGATTGCAGGAATTCATAGTGGGTATGCAGATAATCTGGTACTTCGTGCAGCGGATGTAACGATCAAAGAGCAACGACCGTTGGTGCTTGCAGCAAGAGAGACACCGCTGAGTGCGATTCATCTTAGAAATCTTCAGGAATTGGCAATGATTCCGAATGTGCGGATCATTCCACCAATGATGACTTTTTATCATATGCCAGAGAGCATAGAAGAAATGACGTATCATATTGCAGCAAAACTATTAGAACCATTGGGGATAGAAGCAAAAGAATATCGAAGATGGAGAGGATTGTAGAAAGAGAGGTTTCTATGAAAATATTATCATTTGGATCATTAAATATTGATTATGTATATAAAGTCCCTCATTTTGTGAAAAAAGGAGAAACATTGTCTGCAGAAGAATTGAACGTATACACAGGCGGAAAAGGATTAAACCAGTCCATTGCACTTTCACGTGCAGGAATGGAAACATATCATGCAGGAGCGATTGGCAGGGATGGACTATTTTTGCTAGATCAATTGAAAGAAGCAGGAGTGAATACAGATCTTGTTAAGATTCTTGAAGACGTAAGAACAGGAAATGCGATCATACAAAATGATGAAGAGGGCGATAACTGCATTATTCTATTTGGAGGAGCTAATCAGGCAATCAGTAAGGAACAAGTGGATGAAGTATTTGAACATTTTACAAACGAAGATTATTTACTGATCCAAAATGAGATCAATGGACTTCCATATATTGTAGAGAAAGCAAAAGAAACTGGAATGAAGATCATTTTAAATCCTTCTCCAATGAACGATAAGATAAAAGAACTCCCATTAAATCAGATTAATTATTTTCTTTTAAATGAAATAGAAGCAATGCAGATTCTTGATATGGAAGAACCAAAAGAAATTGATGGGAAATATATTAGTGGTCTGTTACACCAGAAATTCCCAGAAGCAACGATCGTATTAACTTTAGGAAGTGAAGGATCTGTATGTATATCTGGTGATGAATATGTGGAACAGTCAATTTATAAGGTAAAGACAGTCGATACAACGGCAGCAGGAGATACCTATACCGGATATTTTATTGCAGGTATCTTAAATGGAAAAACGATTAAAGAAGCAATGGATACCGCATCCAAAGCATCATCAATTGCAGTAAGCAGACAAGGGGCAGCCCCATCCATTCCATGTCTGGAAGAAGTAGAAGAATATAAAAATTAGAAGAAATGAAGGCAGATTATCCAAGGTATAATATAGAAGATCTGCCTTCATTTTTGTTTGAAAATAAAATAAACGAAAAAATTAAAAATAATTAGCACTCACGACTTGTTATTACAGCGTAGCTTTTGTCTTAGTTCATAGAGTGCTGTAAAGTGCCTATTTACAGGCTTTTCACGGGTTTTATGAATTTATCATATTTCATCAAAAATCGTCAATATACAAAAAATTGGTGTCAAAATTGGTGTCAAATAACCTTAATTTGAGATTTTGATGAGCAACACATCAGTATAAAAAATTGAATATTTTATAGATTATGGAACGCCTAAAATGACGTTCCTTTTCTATTTCCAGCCGTTCTTATTGGACG